>Ga0326727_10000111_pt1 | contig 352318 bp, 308 predicted proteins | sample MB2enrmetagenome_FD_207643 | JGI IMG/M metagenome (GOLD analysis project Ga0326727, IMG submission 207643) | Lab enriched peat soil microbial communities from McLean, Ithaca, NY, United States - MB29MY | ecosystem: Environmental > Terrestrial > Soil > Wetlands > Peat | place: USA: New York...
TGGCTGCGACGCCCGACCAGCAACTCGCCGCTAGCGACGCGGTTCTCGAGCTACCGGCAGGAGCCTAGTCGGCGCCAGGCGCGACCGCCCCCGATCTCCGTCAAGACGGCCCTCAGCGGACGCTTACTTGCCTTCCGGGTCAGCCCGGCTTCAAACGATGAGCGCGGGCTTGATAGAGCGGATACGGAGTGTTCATCGGGCTAACTCGTCGCGATCGGCACGACCGGCATGAACTGCGAGGTTCGGATCAGGACGACTTGGGCGATGTGGACGACCGTCGCGGTCGCATGTTTTTCGGCGCCGTGTTTCGAGCGCAATATCGGGCCGAACTCGCGGCGCAGCTCGTCGGACGGAAGCGCCCGCACGCCGTGCTGTTTGCGTATTTCAGCCAGTAGTCGTAACTGCCATACCCGCGACCCGGTCGGACCCTGCCCTCCATCGGGTCACCGGCCGCCGCTCGCACCATGGCGACGAGGTCGAGGACTGTCGAGCCGAAGACTGCCGCAGGGCCGACGATCGAGAGCAGCGCCACGCTGATCCGCGCGACTAGCCTGGAATCGCCGCGACGCCGCCGGTTGAGACGTCAAGCGCGAGCGCCACGATTCCAACACGGATCGCATTCAACAGGACCGGTATACTCTGCGCGAAGCCCCACGCTGGTGCGAGCATGAACGTGGCGAGTCCGCGAGCCAAACCGAGAAGCGACGTCGTCGTTCCCGCGAAGTCGAGCGCGCCTAAGGCGAGATTCACGGCCCCGAAAGCCGCGCGGTCGATGGTTACGATCGTGCCGTCGCCGAACCTGCCGAAGGACCGCGCGAACCGGTCGAGGAGGGCGCCCGCCTCGGCCAGCGCCTTGTCCAGCAACCGGGTATCAGACGACGCCTTCGCGCGCTCGTACAGCGCCTTCGCCTCGGCGAAGAGATATTGCCGCTCGCGCAGCACGTCGGCCGACGACTCGATCGGCGCGGCTTCCGCGGCCGAAACCGCGTTCGCGAGCGTCCGCTGCGCCCGGCGTCGGCCGTTCCGCGCCGTCTTCGGGTCCGGGCTAATGAGCCCAAGACAGTGCCGCGCGTGCCGGCCGACCGTATCCTTCGGAATCCCGGACTGCCGCTCGATCTCGCGCCAACTCACTTGGGCATGCAGCGCCACGTTCACCTCGCCCAGCCGGGGTGGGTCTCGAGGGTGCAACGCTTGGGCATGGGGGTGATAGTCTCCGAAAGTGCTCGAATTGGCGCGGTTCGGAAAGTGCGCCAAGGCAACGAACGGCGCCAGGTTGGGACCAGGAAATGTGCCGGGTGAAGTGCGCCAGCTAAACGATTCGCCGCGTCTTGCGCAGCGAGGTCACGGGCGCCTCCCAACGCGGCCACGACGGCCTGCAGGGCGCGCTCTTGTGTGCGGGCGTCGATGCCGTGGCCGAACGTCACGGTGATCGAGCGGGCGGGGTTGCGGCCGGTCATGTGCGGTCGCGCGGCTCCGACCGGGGCGGATCGCTTGAGCCGAGGGCCGGCGCTCGCATCGCGCGCGACAGCGCCTCGCCGATCGTCCGCGACACCGTCGCGGCCATCGCGCGCTCTGCGGGCCTCTCACGCGAACCATACGGTCGCGCTGATCATCGTAGTCACGCTCGAACCCCTCCAATGCAAAAAGTCGAACCGGCGGCGCGCGCATGCGTTCGAACAGGCGCCGCCGGTTGTCGGCAGCACGCGCCGAAATCGCGCACCGGCCGATGGGCTCTCGCACCCACACACTGGATTATAGCGGGCGGCGCGACCGAGCCCGTCCCCGGTTCCCGCGCAGCGGTTTGCGGGCGAGAGACCACTGAACGGCTAACAATCGCTGGATGGAAGCAGAGCAACGCGAAATAGCCAAGGGGAATCGCCGTATCAGTAAACTCGTTCGCGTGGGACTGGCGGAACGCCTCAAGGCGAGGAAAGGCGAGTTTGGGCTTGATGACGTCGCCATCGAGAAACTCGTCGCCAATTACCAATACACAGGCGGGAACCCGCTTTTCTACTGGAAAAGCGGGCTCGGCAGTCCCTGGGTAATGCTCGAAGCCGAACGCGCAACCGAGGAAGTAATCACCCCGCCCTGGTACGAGGCGGCAGCGGCCCGTTTCGTGAGGGCCGCCCGTGCTCTTCCGATACCTTCGCGATCAGCGCAGACCGCCAGCGCCGATCGTTCGGAGAATAGATATTCGACTTTCAGAGATGTTGGGGCCAAGTGTCGGTCCTTATTTGAACGCCATCGCTATCCGAGACGACTTAATTTCACGCGACCCAACTATTGCAGCGGACCTCGACAACTACGTCGTCGACGTCGTTTCCGCCAGAATGATGGACGGCTTCGAGGAGGCCGTGAAAGCGAAGCTTGCCTCTTTGGGTCCGGAGGTCGCCCGCAGTTTCGAGAGTGCGGTCGTTGTCAACCTTAGGCGCCGGCTCGTTCGTGAGATCACCGGCCACATGGAAACTGAAACAATTTTCGAGGCATTTCTTCGCATATCTGACGAGCACGATATCTCACTGCGGGAATGGGTTAAACGCGACAAGGGACTCAAGTACGAGCGAAGGGAGCGCGATTTCATCCGAACCCTTAGAGAATCTCTGTTAGAGACGAACCTGTCCACGCCGGATCGCATCCGATGCGAACACCGCATTAGTTCGGCATTCTATAGCTTCGTGGCTGCCGAGGCTCGTGATAGTGCAGATTTTGCGCGTGTCGTTAACCACTTGAAGAATTCCCGGGAGGGTTGATTCTCAGTGAGCATCTACAAACGCGCCTCGGGCCGCACGCCGTCGTCATCGGCATAGATTCAAAAGGCGCGCCTCGCAGGCGTAGCCTAGGAACGTTCCCGACCAAGAAAGAGGCGGAGCGCGCGGAACGCGAGGCGTTGACTGCTCGTGATCGCGGCATCGAAATCGTGCCCGCGAAGATCACTCTCGACCAGCTCTTCGAGCGATTTATGCAAGACGCCGCGGCGCGTAGCCTCAGCGGCACGACGCTGCACGGATATCGGCAAATCTGGAAACGAGTCGAGCCGATCGCCGGCGTTCAGGTTGCGAGGTTGAAGCCGGCGCACTTATCGGAGTTATTAGGGCAGCTGGCGCGCGACGGATGGGCGGACGGAAAGGGCGCGCTCTCCTCTCGATCGGCCACACTCATGCGCTCCTCTCGACCATACTTGGATGGGCGGAGCGGCTCGGACTCGCGGCGCGGAATGTCGCCGAGGTCGTGGAGTCACCTAAGGGCGCGCACAAGCGCGCGAAGCCCTACGAACGCGCCGACGCATTGCGTCTCGTCGAGGAGGCGTCTCAGACGCGCTACGGACCGCTAGTCATCTTCGGATTCGAAACGGGCCTCGCCGCGGGGAACTCGCCGGCCTAAAATGGACTGACATCGATACCACTGCGCGAGCGGCGCCGACACGATCCGCGGCGCGATCGGCCAAGTACCCGGAAAGACTTGGTACAAGGCGACGAAGACGGAGAGCGTCGCGCGTCGCGCTATCCAACCACGCACTCGAACCCCTGAAGTCGCAGCGCGTCCAGCAAGCGAAGGACAAACTCGCGGCCGGCGCGTTATACGTCGCCGAGGGATTCGTCTTCACGCCGGAACTCGGCGGAACGTCGTAACCCGGGGGCAATCATCCATGCAATCCGCCGTGTTGCGGCGCGCGCGAAACTAAACGTCCGAGGCGTCCACTCCATGCGGCACTCGACCGGCTCCTGGCTGATTCGCTCGGGCGTCGACGTGCGAACCGTTGCCGCGCTCTTGCGGCATTCATCCGCGTCGACCACCCTGAACGTCTACGCTCACGAACTCGAGGGCGCCCAGGCGGAGGCCGTAAAGAACCTCCTCGGTGCGGACTGCAACCGTATTGGAACCGCGGCCGACTCACATAGCAAAAGAGCCCGTTAAATCGGGCCCGTTTCACAGGAGAGAGTGGGATTCGAACCCACGGACGGCTCAGCACCGTCTGCGGTTTTCAAGACCGCTGCATTAAACCGCTCTGCCATCTCTCCGATACTGGGCGAAGCCTACTTCATCCCGTTCATGGCGCAAGGCCCCGGCCGGGACTATTCCAGGCGAGGGCCTTGCTCACTTCTGCCCACCGGGGCTGGGCGACCTCCGAGTCCCGAGCGTGAGTCGGCGATCGGCCAACGGTTGCGCTCCGCGCCTCCACGAATGGCTAGGGCCATCGGCGTCGAGCAACCGCTTCGTATAGCCTCTACCGAAAGACCGGCGATCGCCTCAGCGCGCCCCGAGCGACGCCAACTCCGCCCTCGAGTCCGCCCGCGGAGTTCGGCTCGCAGGATCGCCGCGAGCGCGAACCACCCTCGTTGATCGACGTGTTGTGGCAGTCTTACTATTGGCTGTTCGACACGTTCACGAGGGGTACGGCGGCCAGCTCCCCTGTATCATGCGGCGAGCCGCTGCGTGCGACGTACCGTCGGCGCCGCCGTTTCCAAAGGATCGAGGATGGGTGAAGTTCCACGTTCGGCAACCCTACGCCGTCCGCTAAAACTTCATAGACCGGGGTCAAAGCGATGGTCCGCATCGCGGGCCGCCGACGACTTCATCGGGAAACCGCACAGCGGCGTTCACGGCTTTTGCGGGGCCATCCATACGGTTCCATCTTGGAAGCTCACCGCGTCGAGTTCGCAAGCGACCTTCATCGAGCTGATCGGTTCCTTCGAAGGGTTCGCAACCTGCCAATATGGCTCTTTGGAACCGCCGTGGCGGGCGCTCGCGAGGAGTCCGCCGAGGCTGATACCGCCGAGCGCCGCTTCTTTCGTCGTATCCCGTTCGGTGTGATCGATCTCGACTCCAGGGGTGAACTCGCCGCTGTCGGTCTGCAACGTGTTGCCGAGCACCTCGTTGAACTGCGTCTCGAAGACGAAGTTGACGCGAATGGCGGTAATGACGTGATGGGTGTTGTTCGTGAAGGCCAGACCGTACCCCAGGACGTCGTCGCTACCCTTGGTGACGTAATTCAACACGCACTTGTCGATCGAGACGTTCGGGTCCGCCAAGGCAGGGGTGGCGCTCGCGACGAGCAGGCCGGCTAAGAATATCGTTTTCATCGCGAATCTCACTCCTCGGCCGAGACGGTGATCTCGAGTGTGCTCGGGTCGATCTCATAATTTCCGGCTGGAACCAGCGCGCTCGGTGTGGCGCATACGACGCTTCCGCCCGGCCCATATAACTCTACTTGACCGGCGGGGCCGCACGGCACCGCCACCAGGTTGTAGTTTTGAAACACCAGATAACCCGGCGAGTCAACCGCGATCGTCACGGCCGCGCCGAACGCAACCCCGAGCGCGACCGGGCCCCAAAAGCCCCCGCCCCAGTAACCCTGGTCGGGGAGCCACGGCTCGCCGTGATGCCAGCCCCACGCATCGTAACGGTGCACGCCGTAGATGCGATGACCGTAACCCTCGGGACCGAAACGGCCGGGCGGCCTCACGTATCCGCCGCGCTCCGGCTCTCCCGAACGCCGGCCGGGCCCGGCACCCGGCTCGTCGGCCCTGCGGCTGGGTTCACCGGAGGTCCTGCCGGGACGGTGGGAAGTCGAACCGCTCTCACCTGAAAGCGTCCCCCCGGGGCGCGTCCCTTCGGACGATCTCGCGCTGCCGGGCCGTGAACCGTTGGCGGAGCGGATGCCTCCAGCGCTTCCGGGGCGAGCTCCGCCATTCGAACGCACGCCGCCGGCCGGCCGCCCAGCGCCGGCAGAATGCGCGACTCCGCCGGATGGATGTGCGTGCTGGGCCACAGGAGCGGTCTGCTTCGGGCCTGCCGCGAAGGCGATGGAACACGACGCGAGCGCGGCGGCAATCGCGCCCATGCACGTGGTTAGGCGGCTTCGTAACATGGTAGGTACCCCATTAAGGTGCGCTCGAGGTGCTTCAAGAATGAGAGCCGTCGTCGCCGTGGACGACCCTCGCGAGTTGTCACAACGCGCGCATCGGGAACGATGCCGCCGAACTCTTAGCGGTTCCGGCGCGCTCGGGCGCTCGTTCCGCAACTGGCGCAGCAGCGGCGATCGGCTTCGAAACCAGATTCTTGGCGCTTCGACTCTGCAGCATCTGCCCAACCTCCTCGACCGGATTGAAGACTGGGTCGCTTCAACTGCCGCATTCGACCCGTGAACTCCCAGCGCACGGCGCTCGATATGAGAGCGAATACTTGTCATTTATACGCAGTGCGAGCCTTACGGACAACCGTGACTCGGACGCTTTAACCGGACACTTCGTGCGGCTCGAGCAGACGCGGCGTCGACCGGAGGGCAAGAGCCACAGCTTCGCTCTCAGAGAGCCCTCGGCCGGCGATGACGAGGGCCTTCCGTTCGCGCGGGGAGAGCCGTTCCTCGAGGGAGGACGAGAGGATTTTAAAGGTTCGAGCCTCGGTCGGCTCTCGTGCGAGGCCTTCCCGTGCGAGGCACGCTTCGACATAACCGATAAGGCGCGCCGCCGTTGCAGCGTCGCCGCTCAGGACCGCAACGGTCGCGAGATGCTGCAGCGAGAAGATTCGCAACTGTGCGGATCCGAGGTAACGCGTCAGCCGTACGGCGTCCGCAGCCGCGCGATGCGCCGCCGGCAGGTCTCCGAGCACGATGTGGCAAGCGGCGGCGTTGATGAGAGCGGCAGCCTCGGCGGCGTTCTGCCGGCCGCGGAGCGTCCGTATCGCCGAATCGAGATTTGAAAGGGCGCACGCCACGCGTCCTTCGGCCAAGTCGAGCTCGGCGAGGTTGATGCGCTCGGCGGCGGCCCGCTCGCCGTCCCCGAGCTCCTCGACGAGCGCGATGCAGATAGCGTGACCTTCACGAGCCTCGGCGTAACGTCTGAGCCCGACGAGGGCCATGGCCTGCCAGCTAAACGCACTCGCGTAAGCGATCGAACGAGTCCAGCCGGCCTGAACGAACAGCGCTATCGCTCGATCGGAGGCCGCCAGCGCCTCCTCGAATCGGGCCAACTGCCGGTAACCCGCGGAGAGGCGCAGAAACGCGCCGGCGAGCCCCTTGGTATCGCCCAACCGCGCAAGCCGGACGATCGCCTCGTTCGCGGCGGCAACACTCTGCGTTCCACTCGAGAGCCAGCTCAAGGAAAGCCACAGCGACGCTTCAGCTTGCGGATCGCCGAAGCCGTCCGCGCGAACGAGCGCGCGCTTCGTCCAGCGAAATCCCTCTGCGAGCAGGCCTTCTTCCAGCCAGTACGATCGGTACCCAGCGATGATGCGAGCGGCGAGCCGGACGTCGGCGCCATCGTGAAGCGCCAAAGCCAGCGACGAGCGCGCATTATCGAGTTCGTCGAGCATCCGCGGTTGCCACTGGGCTCGCGGCGTAACGTGTAGGCGTTCGTGGGACCGATCGGCAAACTCCGCGACCCAGTGCGCGATTCGCTGCCGGACGGCGTCTTTTTCCGCGGTGTCGAGTTTTGTCGCGACGAAAAGCCGGGTCGTCTCCAAGAGCCGGTATCTCGCGCGACCAGCCTCAGTCGTCGCGACGACGAGAGACTTTTCAACGAGACTCGAGATCAGTTCGAGCACGTCCGCGAACTCCAGGCGGCCGAAACTGCAAACGATCCCAGCGGCATCGGCCGTCCACTGACCCGGGAAGCAGGCGAGCCGTGCGAGGAGCACCTGCTGTTCCGTGGAGAGTAGCTCGAAGCTCCAGTCCAGCAGGGCGTGCATCGTCCGATGCCGCTTCGACGCGGACCGGTACCGCCCGGGCATGAGATGAAACCGCCTCTCGACGAGTTGCGCGACGTCGGCCACGCCGAAGGCGTCGAGCCGGCTTGCGGCCAGCTCGATCGCAAACGGGATCCCGTCGAGCTGCCGGCAGATCCGCGCAACGATGCCGGCCGTCTCGGCGCAAAGACGGAAGTCGGGATCGACCGCACGGGCGCGTTCGACGAAGAGATGAACGGCTCCGGAGCGGGCGATTTCGGCGAGAGTTACGTCCTCCGTCGTTGCCGGAAGGGATAGCGGGGGAACTCGAAGGACGCGCTCCCCGCGTACGCCCAGTCGCTCGCGGCTGGTCGCCACGACCTGCACGAGAGGGCACGATTGCAGGAGCGACTCGACCGTCGTAGCCACCTCGGCGACGAGATGCTCGCAATTGTCGATAATGAGCAACGTACGCCGCGCGCGGACGAACCTCGCCAGCATCTCGAGCGCCGGCACGTCCTCGCAAGTGGTCATGCCGACCGCTTCTGCGATTCGCTCGACGACCAGCGCCGGCTCGGAAATCGATGCCAAGTCGATGAACCAGACGCCATCGCCGTAGGCGTCCGCAACCATAGCCCCGACCTGACGGGCAATTCGGGTCTTGCCGACACCTCCGGGCCCTACGAACGTGACGCAGCGGTGGGCCTCGAGCGCACGACGGGCCTGTTCGAGCAGGAGTTCGCGGCCAACGATGGAGTCGAGCTCGATCGGTAAATTCGTGAGCGCCTTATTCGGCGGTAAGCGAACGGCACCGGATCCTTCGCTGCGCCTGCGCGGCGTCTTCGGGCGCTTGGCGGCCGCTTCGAACCGCGCGAGGTCGACCTCGTCCAGCTTGAGCGCGCTCGCCAAGCGCGCTACGGTTTCTGCCGTCGGAAAGTTCCGCTTCCCGCGCTCGAGAGCGCTGATTGTATCCTGGGCAACCTGCGCCCGCTCGTCCAACTCTTCTTGGGAAAGCTTCTCACGAACTCGAAACTCACGCAGGAGCATTCCGAAGGTCATCAGGCCGTCGGCAGGCATGGTAGTCAGGGTCATGCGACCGACGGCGGCGGCGCAACGGCGATGTGGCCGCTCGAGCAGTCCGATCGACGGCAACTCCGGCGCAGTCTCGTTGCCGGCATCGCCTCAGCAGGAGGGGCCGATTGTAGCAGTAGCCGTGCCGATGAGATCATAACGATCTCTGATGATCCATACGCTCTCCACTTAGCCGAATACCAGGTTCGTGCTTAGCTGCTTCTGTCGGAGCCGGTACCTACTGTATTTCCAGCGTGAATCCCTTGGTTCGCCGAAAGGCCGCGCCTTCGCGAGACGCTGCGAACGGCCGGCTGCCGTTCTTCGCTGGACGCTTCGAATACGCAACTATATCCGGCTTAGCGGCACGATGCAAACCTCGTTCTTGCCCGACGGCCGCCGACATAGCTTTAACCGGCCGAAACCGTTACCGGCCGCGCACGCTCCTCTTCCTTAGCGTTTATTTGTCCGCCGCGACGAGAAGGGCGGATTTCCGCAACATTCATCCCACGGACGGAGCCGCACCCCGCCCCGATACGGACGGTCAGCCATTAACGGCCGGCTGACGGGCGGCGCGCCGCCTTCATCCCAACACGATCGGCAGAGTGACGCCCAAGCCGAGAACGAACAACCACAGCGCGGGTGCGGGAGTGCCGGTGGGGCGGCGGCGGCGGAGTTCGCGCGCGGCGATTCGCGGGTCGATGAGCAGCCATTTCCGATGACGCCGTTCGAAGTACAGGAACGTTATCGCCGTCGCGGTCCCATACACGAGGTGGCCCACGAGCGAAGGAAGCTGCGCATCCGCGGCGCTCGTGGTCCACGTGAACGTTCCGCCAAGCAGGATCGGGAAGAACGTGAGCGGACCGACGAACCACCAGATCAGACCGTAGACCGACCCCCAGGCGATTGCCGATATCGCGGTCGGCGCTTCGTAACGGAAGAGGACGCCGTAGCTCGCGCCGATGAGCGCGCCGATTGCGAGGTGCACGACGAATCCGAGCGCGATGGACGAACCGCCGACGAGTTGCGCGACCTTCGGAATGGAGCCCGTCGCGAGCATGACGATCCCGAACAGTATGCCGCCGCCGAAGCTCGCGGCAGCGCCCCATCCGAGCGAGAGAAAGAAGTTCGCTCCCGGGCTTTCGGGTTCGCGCTTGAGCGGATCCGACGCCTCGAACAGGCGCACCCAGGCGCGATCCACCGCAGCGTACACCAGGCCGACGATCAACCCATACACGACGTGCCCGACCAGCGAACCGAAGAGCCCGCTGGCGTGGGCGGCGCTCCAATCGATCGGCGTGCGTTGCAACAGCGGCAGCAACGTTAGCGGGCCGAGAAACCACCAGAACATTCCATACGCGATACCCCAACCGAGGCTCGAGCCGAAACCGCGTATTTCGCTTTGGAAGAGGAAGCCGAAACTGACGCCGATGATCGCGGCGATCGTGAAGTGGAGTACGACACCGACCATACGCGACTGCGAGTCGACGAGACCCGCGACCAGCGGGAAGAAATGAGCCTGCTCCATCCACTTTCCAAAGGCCCATCCACCGAGAATCCCCGCGAAGCCCCCGCCCGCGACCGCACGCGCAACCCGATTGGAGCCGTGCGGCGGATGCGCCGACGTGAAGGCGCCCACGATTCCGAGCGTCAGTCCGAGCGGCGCACCGTAGCACAGAACGTCAGCGGCCAGCACGGGAAACGCCGCACGCGTTGCATCGAGCATCGGCAGCGGCGTGCTCGCTCCGAGCGCCGCGACCGATGTCGTCACGAGCCAAATCAGGAACGCATAACCGAGACCCCACACGAGGCCCGTCCCGGGCTCGCGTACGCGCGGCGCCGCGGCGGCGGCGAAAGCCAAGCCGTACACCGTGCCGAGCAGCGGTTCGACAGCCGGGCGCGTCCCCGGGCCCAGCGCCGCGCTCGCCGCGACGCCGCCGAGGAGACCGGCCAGCGCGCATCCGGCGAACCTCAAGACCACGGGCGATACGCGCATCTAACGGAGGTCCAGCGTCTGGACGGTATCGCGCGGGAAGAACAGTTCGATGGTCCAGTCGAAGAGGACGCGAATCTTGCGTTCGAACCCCGGCAGTTTCAACAGATAGATGGCGCGCCACATGGCCCAGGCGAGCAGCCCGGAAAAGCGCACCGTCGCACCCCTGGGAAGCGGCAGCCGGAGTTCCGCGCAGGCGGTCTGGTGGCCGATGACGCAGAGCGCGCCGAGCGAGTCGAAGTGAAACGGAATCGGCGCTGCGCCGCGGATGGCGGCGCGGAGGTTCGTCGCGAGCGTCCGGGCTTCGCGCAAGGCAAACTGGGCCGTCGGGGGGCACGGCTCGCCGGTTCTTGCGTCGGCTACCGACGCGCAGTCGCCGAGCGCCCACAGCCCAGGTTGGCCGGGCACCGCGAGCGTCGTATCGACGATCACGGCGCCACGCTTGTCTCTGGGGACCGGCAGCGTTTGCAGCACGACGTTCGGTGCCGTCCCGGCAGTCCAGACGAGCGTTCGGGTCGCCAGTTCCTCGCCGGAATGCAAGACGACGACGCCCGGACGCGCGTCCGCGACACGCGTGTTGAGGAGGAACCGAACGCCGCGCGCGGACATGCGATCTTGTGCGTACGCCGCGAGCGAAGGGCTCAATTCGGGAAGAACGCGATCCCGGGCGTGCACGAGGACGACACGGATCTCGTCGCCGTGCAGACGCGGATAATCCACGACGATGCCGCGCGCGAAGTCGTTGAGCGCGCCCGCGAGTTCGACGCCGGCGAAACCGCCGCCGGCCACCACGAAGGTCAACAGCGGCGAACGCTTCTCAACATCGCTCTCGCGATCGGCGCGCTCGAACATCTCGATGACCCGATTGCGGATGCGGATCGCGTCGAGCAGGCTCTTGAAATCGAGCGCCTCGCGTTCGACGTTGTGCTGTCCGAAATAATTCGACGTCGACCCCAGTGCCAGCACCAGGTGATCGTACGGGAGCGTCGAGCCTTGCTCGGAGCCGTCGGACGCACCGACGCCGAGCTCCACCGAGCGTCCGGTAAGGTCGATCGCTCGCACGCATCCGCGTATGATTTGCGTGCGGCGCAAACTCGTCCGCAACGGGCAGCTGATGTGCGTCGCTTCCAAGCTGCTGCCGGCCACCTCGGCCAGCATGGGCGTAAACAACAATGCGTTGGTTTCGCTAACGAGCGTGAACTCGACGTCGCGATCGGCACCGAAGGCCCGCTCCAGGCTTTTCGCCGTCGTGACCCCCGCGAAACCTCCGCCGAGGATGACGATACGCGTCGGCGGGCGAGGCCGCGCGGCGTCGCTCGCGGTCGTGTCCGGAAGCGGCCCCAAGAGCCGGTCGCCGAGCGCGCCCGCCAGCTGCATGAGCAGCGCGAGGCCCGCGCCGTAGAGCATCCATCCGACGAGCGATGCAAACGCGGCGCGCATCCCCGGCGCCGTCCAGGCGGGCGCCCCCGTGAGGATCACGGGAAGCACGATCACGTTCGCGACGGTCCAGAGCGGAATGCCGAGAACCGCGGCGGTCAGCACGCCGTCGAGCGTCGCGAAGCGCCGGCTCCCGCGAATGGCGAGTCCGACGACCGCTCCGATGAGCGTGCCGATCAGCACCGCGGCGGGACGAAACGCCCCGTTCTCCGTGAGCGCGAGCGCGACGCTGCCGACGATACCGGCTAACGCGCCCCCGAGCGCGCCCCGAACCGGCGCGTTCAGCGCCGCGCGCGAAACAGCTTGCGAGCCATCGCCCATGGTCCGGTATCGCTCCTTTCACCGAGCGCCAAACGCGTGGCGCACCGGGTCGCTGCGGAGGCGATCACGCGATCGCCCGCAAGAGTTGCTCGTATTTATCGGCCCGCAATGCCGCGATCGCCGCGGCCAGCCGCAACGCGAGCGACCGCACGAGCGCGAGTTCCTCCGCCGCGAACGCTTCGACTTGCGGATCTTCCGTTAACACGATACCGCCGTAACACTTCCGGCCGACGCCGATCGGTAACGAAAACTCGTTCGCCGCGAGTTCCGCCGGTGGAACGGCGTTGCCCGCGGAAGCGGCGAGCGCGAAACGGCCGTCCGACTCACGGTAGATCGCGCAACCCGCGAGGGCCAGTGCGGCTCGCAGGGAAGCGGCGACCTCGGCGAAGAGTTCGCCTTCATCGGAGAGCGATTCCGCGCGCTCGCCGAGCTTTCGCAGCGTTTCTTCCAAACGGTAGAGCCGGCGGAAGAGCAAACGCTCGAGGCGCCCTTCCAGCCACGCATGCACCCGGTTGAAGAGCATTCCCAGACCGAGCGAAAAGCCGACCTGGAGCAGCGTGCTCTCGGCGTGGCTAACCGTGAGGTGCTCGAGGACCGATTCGACGATTTCGAAGAACACGACGACGGCCGTCGTGAGGATCGTTAGCGAGAGCGCCCGGTTGAGCACGAAACCGACGTCGATGACGCGGTGGCGCAAGACCGCGTACGTGTACCCGAGCGGTATTGCGAGAAAGCTCAGGTTGATGATTCCGCCGAACGGCAGCGGCTTCCCGAGGAAAATGAACGCGAAGCTCGCGAGCGGCCCCGAGAAGCCGGCGACGGTCGCCCAGAAGACCCAGCGCAGCCGGCCGCGCTGCGCGCCGCGCTCCGGCCCCGTGCTCCCGCGCCATAGCAGGAGGAAGCACAGCGCGATCACGGTGGCATAACAGACGAGCACGATCTGAACGTTGGCGAGAGGAGGGCAGCCCGTGAATATGCGACCGTACGTTCCTGAAAAGAGAATCACTCCCGCGACGGCCAGCGCGCCGACCGCTCCGAACTGTCCGCCGCGCCGCAACGTCGGCGCGACGCCTCCGCCGGCGAGCGCATCGACCATGAGGTACAACCCGAAGTAGCCCAGCAGATTCAAGACGGTCGCTAGGAACAGGATTGCGATGATCGCCTGATCCGGCAGTCCGGCGTACGCGTGGCTCAAAAAGAAAGCCGGCATCATCGCGAAGAAAATGCCCAGCCCGAGCGACGCCGTGTCTCGACCGCGCCACAAGACGTACAGGCCGAGGAGCATGAAAAGCAAGAGGCTCCCGAGGCGCACGTAGCCCGCGTCGTTGGACGTAGGCCGGGACGGCACCGCGAGAACCATGGCCGTGCCTCCGTCGACGCTCATGCGGCGCGCCGGCAGCATCATGTGATCCGAATGTCGCGGCACCATCAGCCGCAGCCGCTCGTGGGTGGTGAGCCGGCGCGCATCGATCATATCGCCGGCCTGGAGGCCGGTGGCGTGCCCCGGTTCGGAGACTCCGGTCACCAAGAGCGCGCACGAATTTGAGGCGGGAACCGTCGTCAAGCCGAACGTCTGCTCGCTGAGACTTCCCGCGGCGGTCAGCGCGAAAAATACCGTAGCGACGACTGACAACATGACGGCGACGGCGTAGCGCAAGCCTTAGAGCTCCCCGTGAAGAGTCTAACGCCACGGTTCCGAGAGACGATGTAAGGTCCATGACAGATGCCTCCTTCCGGCGCGTGCTTCAATCGACGCAAGCCGCCCGGACGGCACCTGGGGCTACCGAAAGTTGATAACATGCCTTTCCGAAAGATACTGGCACCGTTTGCCATAGCGTTTGCCTTGGCCGGCGGCCTCACAGCCGCGCGAGGCAGCGCTTCGGACTCGATGACGGCCTCGGGTTCCATGATGAAGGCCGACGGTACGATGACGATGTCTCCCGGCTTGACGAAACTCTCGCACCGGATGGCCTCGCGCAACGGGTGCCGAAGCATGACGGCCATCATCACCCGGGCGATGCCCGCCGCTGCGAAGCTCCAGTGCTTCAAGGTTCGGATCGACAACATTTCAGTCACGAACGAATTCAGGGCCTCGAACGGCGTGAAGTGGACTGTCCCTTTCTCGCCGGGCGTGTTCGTGGTGACGGACAAGTCCGATCCGCTCGCCGCGCTAGGCGCGCCGGACCGCAAGCAGGGTTTGCGAGCGTTATCCGAAGACGGCGATCCCACCCCGCTGGCTGCCTACGTTGAATCCGCCTATCCAGGTAGCGGCGCTTTTCTCGTGCGCGTCGGAGGCTCGAAGCCCAAGGGCATCTTGCCCGGCGAAGCGTTCGAGTTCTTCGTTGTCGCCCAACCGGCGCAGAGACTCTACATCGCGACGATGCACGGTCAGTCCAATGACTGGTCGTACGGCACGCCGTCCGGGATCGCGCTCTTCGACGCGAATGGGAAAGCCGTCGGGGGCGACGCTACCGCGGCGGTGAAGCTGTACGATGTCGGCACGGAAGCGGATCAAGAACTGGGAATCGGCTCGACTCAAGGGCCGCGACAACCGCATCCCCGCTACGGCCCCCCGGATGCCGATCCGCGCGTCACGCTGGCGACCAGCGATAGCCGCTTCGTCGACGCCAGCAAGGTCATGCGCGTTACGGTGACGCCGCAGTGAAGCGCTCCCTGCTATTCTCGCTCGGCCTGAGCCTCGCCGTCCTCTCGGCGACGCGTGAGGCGCCCGCGCAGGCCGTCGCGTCGCACAAGTCCATCACGCTCGACGGCGCGCAGCGCGTGATCGCGGCAGCCATCAAAGCGGCGCGAGACGACGGCTCGAACGGCGCGATCGCCGTCGTCGACGCCGGCGGAAACTTGATTGCCGTGGCCTCGCTCGACGGCACGTTCCCGCAAGCCGCGCAGGTTGCCATCGGCAAAGCGCACACCGCCGCCGCCTTTCGCAAGGACACGGGTTTCTTCGAGCACGCCATCAATGCGGGCCGAACGGCGCTCGTCGCGATGCAGAATTTCACGCCGCTGCAAGGCGCGGTACTGATCACCGTTGACGGCGAGGTCGTCGGGGCCGTGGGCGTGAGCGGAACCGCGAGCCAGCAGCAGGATGAGGATGTCGCAAAAGCCGGCGCGCGGGCTATCGGCGGTGCGTGAGCGGATCGAGCGCGTTCTGCAGCTCGCGAGCGCGCTGGCGCTCGTCATCGCGGTCTTGCCGTCGGCCGCGCGCGCGCAAGCCACTCCGTCGACGCCCGCCGTCAATCCGGATTCCGTCGTCGATCTCCGGACGGGCGCGGGCCTCGCACTGATCGACGGACAATGGCGCTACAGCGACGCAAGCGTTGCCGACGTTCCGTTCCGCTCGGCGGGACCCGATCGCAAGCCGAGCGGTCCCGTCGACACGACGTACGCCGTGCAGCCCGCGGCCGCGACGCCGGGCTTCGACGATTCGACGTGGGAGAAGATCGCTCCCGAGACGCTCGAGGAGCGGCGCGGGCCCGGGAAGGTCTCGTTCAACTGGTACAGCCTGCACTTCACCGTTCCCCAACGTCTCGGGCAGAGCGCCGTTGCGGGCGACGACGTCGTTTTCGAGATCGTCGTGGACGACTATTCGGAGATCGCCGTCGACGGAAAACTCGCACCGACGCTCGGCCAAGTCGGGGGCGGCGTCATCGCGGGCTGGAACGCGCCGAACCGCGTCGTCGTCGCGCACGACGTGCGACCCGGACAGACCTTTACGATTACCGTCTTCGGCATCAATGGGCCGGTCTCGCTCGCACCCGAAAACTATATCTGGGTCCGGTCGGCCACCCTGGATTTCTTCAAACCGGACAAGATCGAGCGAGTCGCGCGGGACGGCGTTGGCAAGATCCTGCGCGTGGGGCCGGCGCTGGACTCGATTCTCGCGCCGGATGCCAAGATCGAGAAGGTCGCGACGGGATTCGAATTCACCGAGGGGCCCGTGTGGGTGCGGGACGGTAATTACCTGCTGTTCAGCGATCCCAACGCCAACATGATCTATCGCTGGTCGCCCGGCGACGGCCAAGTCTCGATCTACCGCGCCAAGAGCGGCTACGCGGGGACGGATATCGGAGAATTCGTCCAGCCTGGTTCGAACGGGCTGACGCTCGACGCGCGAGGGCGCTTGACGGTCGACGAAATGGGCCGGCGCCGCGTCACCCGCATCGAGCCAAACGGGACGGTCACCGTTTTGGCCGACAACTATCGCGGCAAACGCTTCAACAGCCCCAACGACTTGGTGTACCGTTCCGACGGGGCGCTCTACTTTACCGATCCACCCTTCGGACTGCCGAAGGTCTTCGACGATCCACGTAAGGAGCTGCCGTACAGCGGGGTCTTCTGCGTGATCGACGGGGCGGTGAAACTCGTGAGCACAGACTTCACCGGGCCGAACGGTTTGGCTTTTTCGCCGGACGAGAAGTATCTCTACGTCGACGATTGGGACGCGCATCATAAGGCCATCAACCGTTACGAGGTGCGGCCCAACGGCGACCTCGCGAACGGCAAACTGTGGGCGGACCTCACGAACGAACCCGGTGAGGACGCGCTGGACGGTATGAAGGTCGATAAGCGCGGCAACGTGTACGTCGCCGGGCCCAGCGGGCTTTGGATCTTTTCGCCCGGCGGGCAGGTCATCGGCAGAATCGTTCCGCCGGAGGAGCCGCACAACCTCACGTGGGGCGATGCGGATGGGAAAACACTCTACATCGCGGCGCTGACGAGCATCTACCGGGTCCGGTTCAACGTCGAGGGCATTCGCCCGTAGCGGCGATCCGCGGGTGGATGCCATTCGGCATCGTTAGCGAAGAGGAGCCGGCGGGCGCAGGCGTTCGGCGAGGCGCCCTATCGGAAAGGAGCCCTCCTCTTGCGCCTGGTCTTCTCTTTGGCCGTGATCTTCGCGGCGCAGACGCTGCCCGCTGTGGCCGACCAAAACCCCGACTACGTGCCGGGGCCGTGGCACTACAAGGCGATGTCGTGCGTGGACACGACCGTCACTTCGGTGACCCCGCGCCTGGGCGAAGCGGGCCAGACGAAATTCACCGCGGCGGACTTCAAAGGCTCGGGCGTCGACGTCACCTTCGCGACGGGGCTCGGCGTGGCGCCGCTCTTCCCCGGCAGCCACGCCTCGGTCGTACACTACCAAGGCGATTCCGGCAACGACACGATGGCCGCGGAACGAGCCGGCGATCGCGTTCAGGTCTGCTTTCTCGGCGGCCCCGCGCCCACGACCTACTGCGATCCCGATAAGGATGCGCGCGGCCGGCAGTATCGCGTCTGGGATTACCGGCAGCACAAGCAGTACTGGGGCATGGACGGAGAACACGATTGCGGCGGCGCGTAACCGCGCTGGCCGCGTGCTTGTCCGCGCTCGACACGGCGACGGCGGCCGCGCAACCTCCGGGAATCGACGCCGCGATGACCGCGATCATGGCCAATCCGCGCACCGCGAACTCCGTCTACGCGCTAGAGGTGTACGACCTCGATTCCGGAACCGCGCTGTACGCCCACAATAACGAGACCTTCGCGACCGGTGCCTCGACGACGAAGCTCGTCACCGAGGGCGCAACGTTGACGCTCCTCGGCCCCGGCTTTCGCTGGACGACTCCGGTATACCGGGACGGAACGGTCGATGCGTCCGGCACGCTGCACGGCAATCTCATCCTCGTGGCCTCCGGAGATCCGAATCTTTCGGCACGCGTGCAAAAAGGCGGTACCCTCGCGTTCGAGAACGAGGACCACGCCTACGACGGGAGTCCGGATACGAAGGCCGTGCCGGGAGACCCCCTCGCCGTACTGCGGGATCTCGCGGCGGAAGTGAAGCGCGCCGGCATCGCGCGGATCGACGGCCGCGTGCTCGTCGACACATCGCTCTTTAGCGATTCCACGGAATCGGGAACCGGCGTAACGCTCTCGCCGATCGTCGTCAACGACAACCTTATCGACGTCACCGTCACGCCGGGAAACAAGCCGGGCGCTGCGGTTTCCGTGACGGTTTCCCCGCAGACGCCGTATGCGACGTTCGTCAACGACGCGACCACGACGGGAGCGAAGTCGGATCCGACGATCGACCTCGGTCACGATGCCATCGACGCCGCGGGGCGCCACACCGTCACGATTACGGGCGCACAACCGCTGGGCAGTCCGGTGCTGTACGCGTATCGCGTTTCCGACCCGAAGCGGTTCGCCGAGATCGCGTTCGCTCAGGCGCTCGCGGACGCAGGCGTACGGATCGACGCCGTTTCCGCGCTACCCGCCGCCGCGCCGCCGAGCCCTCCGGCGAGCTACGCCGCCGAGCAGCTCGTCGCAAGACACGTCTCGCCGCCGATCAGCGAGGACGTCTACGTGACGTTGAAGGTGAGCCAGAACCTGCACGCGGCGTTGATGCCGTATCTTTGGGGCGTCTACGCAGCGCACGCGCGAACCGGCGTCCTGCACGCGGGTTTCGTCGCGGGCGCATCCGCGCTCCAATCCGCCGGCGCGGATCTCCACGGCGCGAGCGTGCAAGACGGCGAGGGCGGCACCGCCTTCTTCACCCCGGACTTCATGGTACGTTATTTAGCGTGGGCGCGCCGGCAGGCGTGGTACCCCCAGTTCTTCCGCGGCCTGCCGGTCATGGGCGTCGACGGGACGCTCGCGCACATTCAGACCTCGTCACCCGCCCGCGGTCAGGTGTTCGCCAAGACCGGCACCGACGGTTTCGGTAATCTTCTGCGGAACTCGCAGGTCATCTCCAAAGGCCTTGCCGGGTACATGACGACGAGCCACGGCCGCCACGTCGCCTTCGCCTTCTATCTGGATCACATCGAAGGGCCCACGAACGAAGACACGGGACACGTCGCGGGGGAGATTCTCGGTTCGATGGCGACGGCAACGTACACGACATTGTAGGTGAACGGCGCGAACACACTCGTGCCACAATTCCCAAATATAGTCTGTGCCGGAGGATCTTTCGGCATGTCGATCGACCCGATCGGAACGCTCGCGCCTTCCCCCGGCCCGAAACCCGGCGCGGGCCCGGCCCATTCGGTGAGCCACGAACCGGCGCCACATTCCGGCACCGACCGCGTCGAGCAGTCCACGACCGGCGGCGCACCGGCAGCCGCGCCTCCGCAGCTCTACGACTCCGATACCGCGCGCAAAGCGGCTGCCGGCACTGCCGTGTCCGCGATGATCGCGATCCCCGCGGGCTCCAGCGGTGCGGTTGGTGCCGGCGCGCTGGACGGCGTGGGAAGCTTCTTGGCAGGCGCGGGCCGATTAGCGCTCGGCGCGCTCGGAACTGCCGGCGCGGGGATCGCAGCGGGAGCCGCGATCGTACTCTGGCCCTCGCCGGCCGGCGAGACCCCCGACCAGCTGCAGCAGTTGCACATGCAGCCGTATCCCTTCGCGGCGACGACGCCGGAAGGCGCCCGGGCACTCGCGGACGTCAAGAGCGACTGCGAGCCGAACGAACCACGGCAATTCGATTCCTTCCGCTCGCTCAAGAGCGCGATGAAGCCGCAGCCGAACGAACAAGTCCACCATCTGGTCGAGCAGAACCAAACGGCTCGTTTCGGGACGCGCGCGATTCAGAACACGGCGAACGCGATCAACCTGCCGGCCGGCGTGCATGCGAAGATCAGCGGTTATTTCAGCACCAAAGCAAGCGCGGTCGGCATCGACTTCCAGGGGACCGTGCGCGAGTACATCGGGACGAAGTCCTACGCGGCGCAGCGCCAATTCGGCATCGATACCACGCGGAGCTTCGTGAACTCGGATGCCACGATCTCGCCGGATGAGAAGGCGCGGATCTCGAAAGAACTCGACGCCTTGGAGAATCCGCGCGATCCAAACGCTTGCCTGCCGGAGCATCAGTAACATGTACGACTCGACGCCGCTCGACGATCTGATTGCCCTCCTCATCGGACGAGGGCTGGAATCCTTCGACGCGTTCGAGCGCGGCGATCTTCAGGCGCAGCACCGGATCTCGGATGAGACCTACGCGATCGGTACGGCGATCGTCGCCCGGGGCGCCGGCGGCGCGGCGGCGCTGCGCCCGCTCTTAGAGGATCCGCGCGACGGCGTGCGCCTCCTGGGAGCTGCTTGGCTCGTCAAGCTCGATCCGGCGCTCGCGGCGCCCGTCCTCGAGCGGCTCAAACGCGAAGCCGGCGGCGCGATCGCCGCGAATGCGAATCTCGCACTGATGCAGGCGCGCGACAACGGATTGCTGCCCGCCGGCTAAGGCAGATCTTCGTCTTCGAGCCCGAAATAATGGCCGAGCTCGTGAATGACGGTGTCGCGAACCTCACGGACCGCTTCCGCCCGCGAGCGGGTCACGCGGTTGATCGGCCCGCGAAACACCGCGATCTCGTCGGGCATGAGCGGCATGTCGTGGCTCCGCTCGGTCAGCGGCACGCCGCGATAGATTCCCAGCAGCTCCGCATCGCCCTCGACGCTCTCGAGGTCTTCGTCCGACGGCTCTTCTTCGACCGCGATCACGACGTTCTCGACGAGGTCGGCGAAGCGCTTCGGGAGGGAGTCCAGCGCTTCGCCGACGACCCGTTCGAACTCCGCGCGGGTCATGCGCGGCCGCTCAAATGTTCAGGCGCCCGATTGCGTTCTTGTTCTTCGCGCAGAACCAGACGGTGCCGTTGGGCTGGACGGCGATGCCGGTCAAACCGAGACCCGAGGCCGGAAGCTTGTACTCCGTCGCCGTGCCGGACGTGGTGATGCGGCCGATGCGGTCCAGACTGCTCTCCGTGAACCAGAGCGCGCCGTCCGGTCCGGCCGCGATGCCGACGGGGCCGGCGCCGGGCGACGCGATGTTGAACTGCGTGACGGTGAAATACGGGATGTTGATGCGGTCGATCTGCGAATTATTGAAGTCGACGACCCAGAGGTTTCCGTCGGGACCCGCCACCATCTGTCCGAGATTGGGTCCGGTGCTCGACCCCGACGGCGTCGGAACCGTTACTTCTTGTACCGTGCCGAAGAGGTCGTGGAGACGGCCGATCTTGGAATTTCCGGACTCGGCGACGTAGAGGTAGCCGTCGTTCGCCTCGGCGATTCCGCTCGGATAGACCTGCGAATTGCCTTCCGGTAAGGTCGTCTCGCCCGAAAAGTTTCTCGCTTCCCCTTGATACCCGAGGCGATTGGCACCGTTCCCGGTGTACCACATCGTGCCGTCGCCGCGGTCGACGAGGAAAAGAGGGTCGTCGGGCGCCCCGAGGAGCGTCGGGTATTCGGTTATCACCCCGGTACTCGGCGTAAGCGCCCCGAGCTTCGACGTGGCATTCTCCGCGAACCACACGCGGCCGTCTTCACCATAGGCCATTCCATACGGACTGGACGCTGCAGTCGGGGTAGCGTATTCGGTAAACGTCGTCGCCGAGGCACCGGGGAATCGCGCGATCTTGCTCGCATACTCCTCGGATAGCCATAGGTGACTTCCGGAATCGACCGTTATCCAAGCCGGCCCGGAGTTCGCATTCGGTAACGGATAGAACACGACGCCGGGGTTCGGAGCGATCGTCACCGACGCCGTCGCCGCGGCGCCGGCAACGCTTGCGACCAGCGTCTCCGAGAGCATCGTCTTACCGTTGTAGCTCAAGGTCGTGGTCGCTCCCGGCTTCTGGATGACGGCCTTCGACAGCGAGAGCGCGTTTGCTCCCGCGGGATCGACGATCGTTAGCTGGATCGGCGAGGCGAACGTTCCGGGACCGACGATGACGTTGCCGTCCGCATCGAGGCCCGTTGCCGAGACCGTCAGCGACGAGGGCCGGCCCGCCGTCGGTTGCAGCGGCGACACGCTCAGGTTCACGCCCGCGATCACGCCGTTGAGCGTGGCCGATACGATGTTCGCCGACGTCCCCGCGATCTTCTGCGTGACGAAGGCCGTACTCAACACGTGTCCCAGACCGTTCTGCTCGTCGTACGTCTGCACGAGGAACGTCACGAGACCCGTCGGCGAGGTGAACGTCAGGGTCGTACCGGGACTGTTGAGTACCTCGTAGATCGGGGTCGCCGTGCTCCACGGCGAGGGTGCCGTAACGACCTGGATCGAGGCGCTCAGCGCCGTCGGAGCGAGGTACGCAGGGCGGCGCAGGAAGAGGTTCGCGGAACTCGGAGGCGCCCACTTCATCTCGAAGGTCACCGCGGCGCGCGATGCTGAACCCGGCGTCGCTGCACCGCCGGGAGCCGTGACCGCCGGCGCGCCGCCACCTCCCGAACACGCCGCCAGCACGCCGAGCGCAGCCGTCAGCCCGGCGAACCGGTGGAGCGCGTTGCGACGTAAATACGAGAAGAAAACCATGGTCAACCTCCGCGACTGGTCCGTAGGTCTGTTGCAGCGGCACCGGCACCGCACCTGCCATCGCTACGGTTCTGAAATTTTGCGGCGTTTGCGCGCGGGCGTACCCGAAAAGACTCGGCCAACGTCGCGCGGCGCACGCGATGGACGCAACCAGCAGCGCGGGCCGCTGACCCGCCGCGGAGCCCAACGCATCCAACGTATCCGAGTCCGCTTGCCGTAGGTACGGGCAAGCACTCGATACCGGAGTTCGCACGACCGCCGTTGAACGCGCGCTGACCGTGAAGCGCACCGAAAGCCATGGACGACGATAAGGCCGGCCTGCTGAACGCGATCGTCGAGGGATCGCCGTATGCGAAGATCCTCGTTAGCGACCGCGGCTTCATCACGCTCGTCAACGCGCAGGCCGAAAAGCTCTTCGGCTGGTCGCGCGACGAGTTACTGGGCAAGTCGATCGACGTCCTCGTGCCCGAACGCTTCCGGCGCGCGCACGGCGCCTTGCGTGCGGAGTTTCATTCGGCGCCGGTCGCGCGGCCGATGGGCGCGGGCCGCGACCTCTACGGCCGCCGCAAAGACGGCACCGAAATGCCGATCGAGATCGGGCTCAATCCGATCCGCACCGGCGGTGTGACGTTCACGCTGGCCGCCATCAGCGATATCACCGAACGCAAGCGCGCCGAGGAGTTGCGTCTGCTCAACAGCGTGATGCAGCAGCACGCCGCGGAAGTGGAAGAACTCAATCGGGAGCTCGCGGAGGCCGCGAAGTTCAAATCTCAATTCGTCGCGACGATGAGCCACGAACTGCGCACGCCGCTGACGGCCATCATCGGAGCCGCGGAATTGCTGGCGGCCGAGCCGCTCGGCGAACGCGGTGCGTTCTACGCGAATACGATCTACGAATCCGCAGAAGGCCTCCTCGCGCTGATCAACGGCATCCTCGATTACTCGAAGATCGAATCCGGCGGCTTCAACCTGCACCTCAAAGCGATGCTGATCGAATCGGTCGTGGAGGGAACCGCCGAGGCCGTGGCCCATATCGCGCGGGATCGGGGCATCACGCTCTACACCGATGTGGCGCCGGCAATACCGCCCGTGCAAGGCGATGCCGATTGCCTGCGGCAGATCCTGATGAACCTGCTCGGCAACGCGGTCAAGTTCACCGAACGCGGCCAGATCGTAGCGCGCGTTTCGCTGTTGGCGAGTTCCGAGCACGAAGTCACGCTGCGTTTCGAAGTGGAAGACACGGGCATCGGCATCTCGCCGAGCGACGTGGAGCGCCTCTTCCAGCCCTTCGTGCAAGCCGATCTCTCCGCCGCGCGGCGGTTCGGCGGGACGGGCCTCGGCCTATCGATCTCCAAGCGGCTCGTCGAGCTGATGGGCGGCGATATCGGCGTGCGCAGCCGGCCCGGCACCGGTTCCGTGTTCTGGTTCGATCTGCCCTTCAAGCGCGCGATCGAAGCGGTACCGCTGTTGAATCGGTCGCTGGAGGGCGTGGCCGTCCTCCTGATTTCCGAGGATCGACTGTTCGCGCAGATCGTCGAGCGTTATTCGATGTCGTGGATGATGAAGTACCTTACGGCGACGAGCGCGGTCGACGTCTTGAAAGCGCTCGATTCCGGCGCCGGCACGTGGGTCGCCGTCATCGACCGGGACGCCCCCGGCAGCGCGGAGCTCGGTAAAGCGGAACGGGTCGCGCGCGCCTTGCTGCGGGATCGCGTGGTCGAGATCGGAGGCGGCGGCCCGCTGCGCAAACCGCTCCGGCAGTCGTATCTGTTCGACGCGATCGTCAACGCCTGCAGCGAGGAACTCGCCGGCGCACCGGCGGCGCCGCCCGCTCGGCCGACGGTCGCGCCGATGACGCCGCCGGTCTCTCCCGTGCTCGTCGCAGAGGACAGTGCCCGCCTGCAGCCGCTGCTGCGCCTGCAATTCGAACAGCTCGGCGTGCCCGCAACGATCGTAGCGGACGGACGCGCGGCCCTCGAGGCGCTGCAAACCGGCCGATACTCGATGGTCTTCATGGATTGTCAGATGCCGGTGCTCGACGGATTTTCTGCCACGCGCGCGATTCGTGCGGACGAACTGCGCACGGGGACGCGCATCCCGATCGTCGCGATGACGGCCGACGCGTTCGCCGAAGACCGCGAAGCGTGCCTGGCCGCCGGCATGGACGACTATCTCGCCAAGCCCGTGAAGCTCGCCGATCTGCGCGCGACGATCGAACGCTGGGCGCGCCGGGCGGCTACATCGTGAAGTCGGCGTGGAAAAGGTACGTGCCCGGCGCCGCTTTGCAGTCGATCATCTCGGGCCGGTAGGTGCTCTCGCCGGCGGCCGCGATCGCAGCTTCGTCGAGGGCTGCGTTGCCCGAGGACTTATAAATCGATGTGCCGACGACGGCGCCGACCTGTCGCGCCGTTTCCGGATACTCCGCTTGCGCTTCCTTCACGACCGTCGCATCGACATGCGGGTTCTCGCACGCGGGCTTGGGTGAGGGCGTGGGCGGTGGCGGCGTTGCGGCGGGTGCCGCCGTGGCCGCGGGACCGGCTACTGGGACCGCCGCACCCTTTCCCGCGGGCACGCCGCTTTCGCTGCCGCTTTCGGGCGCGACGTAGGATTGCTCCGAAGGCCCCGTCTTCGATGACGACGTGATGTGGACGACGTTGAGTTTGAGCGCCTTCGGCAGCGGTGCCGCCGTGGCGCTGCGAGGCGGCGGAGTCGACTTGAGCGGTGGCGACGTGGGTGGGGGCGTGGGCGGCGGCGGGCTCGGCACCACGACTTTGATCTTGTGACTCAGCGAGACTTTCTGCACTTCTTCCGGCGCGCCGGCCGCCGGCTTGTAGGCGCCGAGTAGCGGCCCGAACGTCACGTGCAGGAGCACGGAGACCGCGAAGCCCCAGGCGAGCAGGCCACGCAGACGATCGAGCCAGGGAAAGCGCGATGCTAGCGGCGGCGGCAGCGTCGGCGTGTTCACGGCGCTCAGCCGCTCGCGGCCGTAGCTTTCTGCGCGCCGTCGCGCACGAAGAGGTCGGGCGGAATGCTCTCGCCGAGCCGGTGGAAGTACATCATCTCCGCCAACTCTTCAGCGGCATCGACGAGTTCGGCCGCATACGACTTGGCGCGCGTCTTGAAGTAGTTGAACGAGATCACCGACAAGACGGCGACGAACAATCCGGCGGCCGTCGTCACGAGCGCTTCACCCACGCCGGCAGCCACGACGGCGGGGCTCGAGTTACCCTTGAGCGCGATATCATCGAACGCGTGGATGATGCCGAGAACCGTTCCGAAGAGTCCGACGAACGGCGCGATGACAGCGATCGTTCCGATAACGCTCAGGTTCCGCTCCAAGGCGCGCACGTTCTTCCGCAACACGACGGACATCGCATCGGTCACCTCGCCGCGATCCTTTCCCACGCGCAATAGCCCGATTCGAAGAATCTTCGGCAGCATTCCCTTGTTCTGCTCGCACACCGCGAGCGCGCCGGGCAAGTCGTCCGCTTCGATGCGCCGGCCCACCTGCGCGACCAGTTTCTCGGCGTCCACGTGCTGTTGCGCGTAGAAAAGTAAGCGCTCGACGACGACCGCGATCGCGACCAGCGAACATGCCGACAGCCCGATCATAGCCGGGCCGCCGCGAATGATGAACTCGAAGAATCCGCTCACAACGATCGCAGGTTAACTGCCCAGAGTGAAGCGGAAACGAAGGGATGCGAACGGGCAAGGCGATCATTGCCCGCGCCGCTCAACGGCGTTGCAGCAGTGCGAAGAGCAAGGTCAGCACGACGCTGATCAGCAGCGACGTGCCGAGAGGAACGAAGAAACGGACGTTACCGCTGCCGAAACTCAAATCGCCGGGCAACCGGCCCAGGCGTACCGGTGTGTACTCGACGACGAGCCCCACGATGAGCAGCGCGACGCCGGCGGCGATCAGCACGCGGCCCGGCGTCACGGCTCAAGCATCGGCAAGCGTCGTCCCGCGCGTTTCGCGACTGATCGCGTACGCGAGAATTGCCAGCAGCCACGGCGCGACGCTCAGTTGGTACGCGAAGGCCAGCGACGTCTTCTCGGCCAAAGCGCCGACCGCGGTGGGCGCGAGAATCGAGACGACCCGGCCGATCGTGAGCGCCGTGGAAAAGGCCGTGCCGCGGATGTTGGTGGGAAACACTTCGGAGGTGAACGTCTCGCCGACGACCCACGCGCCGGAAATCGCGACGAACTCGAGCGCGCCCGCGGCGAAGATCGCTTGCGGCGTCTTCGAGAGTGAGAAGAGGATCACGCCCGCCATCGCGGCCAGCGGACACAGCATTCCGGGCAAGCGGCGCCCCAGCACGTCGGCAACGTAGCCGATGCCGAGCGAACCCGCGATCCCGAAAACGTTGAACGCGGCGATGAACCAGTACACCTGGGCTTGCGGATAGTGCAACACCTTACCGAGATAATACGGCGCGAATACGGCGAAAGCCCAGTAGCCCCAGGCTGCCGAGATCCAGAGCAGGCCGTGCACGAGCACTTGGCCGCCATAGCGCGAACGGAACAGTTCGACGACCGTCACGCGTTTCCAGAGCTTCTCCTCGGAGCGCAACGCCTCGACGACGCCGCCGAAGCGCGGCGACTCTTGCAGGCTCAGACGGAAAAAGAAGATCAGCAGCCCCGGCACGACGCAGCCCGCGAAGGCCCAGCGCCACCCAAAATGCGGAACCGCCGCCGCCGCGATGCCGATCGCGACGATGAATCCGATGCAGTAGAACGAGTGCATCGCACCCATCGCCCGGGCGCCCAAGCGTCGCGGCCACGTCTCGGTCACGTAGACCGCGGACGTGGGTAACTCCATGCCGCCGCCGACGCCGGTGAGAAAACGCAGACCCATGAAGAGCCACGCGGTGGGCGCGAAGGCGCTGAGCGCCATGCCGAAACTGTACGATAGGATCGAGAGCCCGAGCGTCCGCTTGCGACCCAGATAATCCGCTAACGTTCCGCCCAAGAACGAACCTGCCGTGTAGCCGAAAAGAAAGATCGACGCGATGATGCCGCCGAGACCGAGCGATCCGTGAAAGCTCGCGAGGATGCCCGGCAAGACCAGCGCGTAGATGTTGATCACCATCGCATCGAAGAGCCAGCCGAGGCCCGCGAGCACGAGCACGACCGCCGCGGCGGAGGTGACGCGCTCGCGCGGCGTCGCTGGGAAGCGCGCTTCATCGGTCAGCGTTGCCATAGTGGGTTACGTTCCTTCCGGGACGAGGCGGACGCGCGCATCGACGGCGGTCAGCTGAGCGCCCGCGGCGATGACGGGATTGACGTCGAGCGACGCGAGCCAGGGCGCGCGCGCGATCCAGCCGGACACGTTCGCGACCAGACGCGCGAGCGCGTCGCGATCGACGGGCGCTCTTCCCCGCGCGCCGTCGAGCAGCGCCTGCGCGCGCAGCTCGCCGAGCATCGCGCGCGCCTCGCCCTCGTCGAACGGTGCGACGCGCAGCGCGACGTCGTCGAGCACCTCCACCCAGACGCCGCCCAAACCGAAGAGCACGACGGGTCCGAACTGCGGATCGCGAACGGCACCGATCACGAGCTCGACGCCCGCCGGCACCTGGCGCTGCACGAGGACGTCGCCCGGTCCCAGGCGCCGCTCGAAATCGTTCACGGCCTCGCGCACCTCGCCGGCGCCGGCGAGTCCGACGCGCACGCCGCCCGCATCGCTCTTGTGAACGAGACCTGGCCGGACGGCCTTGAGCACGACGGGGTAACCGAACTCCTCGGCAGCGCGCGCGGCGTCGGCGCCGGAACGCGCGATGCGCCACGGCGCGAAGCGGATGCCCGCCGCTTCGAGCGCGCCGAAGGTTTCGGCGGGTCCGAGCCAGCCGTCGCCGTCCGCTCCCGCGGGACGCGGCAGCGGCGTGCCCGCCGGCGGCCGCGCGTGCACCGGGCGCGCGGCAGTGGCGGCCAACGTGCGCGCGGTGCGCGCGGCCCACGGATGGCACGGGATGCCGGCCTTCAAGAGCGCCCGGCGATTCGGTTCCGAACCATCCGGTCCGACCCAACAGACGTGTAGCGGTACCGCGTCGCCGCGCTCGCGCGCCGTCTCGTACTCGGCGACGATCCGCTGCGTCACCTCGGGCATGAGCGCGGAGCGCTGCAACAACACGGGTACGACCGCGTCGATCTCACCGCTCGCGAACAGCGCGCGCAACGTGTTCCCGTACATGTCGGCGAAACGCGGCCAGTCCGTCGTCACGTCGACCGGATTGGCCGCGCTTCCGAAGGTCGGAATCCAGGTGCGGACGCGCTCTTGCAAACCCTCCGAGAGCGCGGGAACGGCGAGACCCTCTTCTTCCAGAAGATCCGCTAACTCCACTCCGGTGCCGCCCGAGTTCGAGATGATCGCGACGCGCCGCCCGCGCAGCGGTCCCTGCGCGTCGAGCGCGGAGGCCACGTCGAGCAGCGCGAGGCCGTCGTCCACGAAACGCGCGCCGGCCTGCCGTAGCGCGGCCGCGGCGATCCGGTAGTCGCCGGCGAGCGCGTCGGTGTGGCTCGCCGCAGCGCGCTGGGCGGCGCCGTGGCGCCCCGTCTTGAGGATCACCACGGGCTTGTGCGGCGTGACCCGCGCGACGGCTTCCGCGAACGCCGCGCCGTCGCGAATCGATTCGAGCAACAGCGCGATCACGCGCGTCTGCGGATCGGCGCCGAGGTAATCGACGATCTCGGTTTCGTCGAGATCGACCTTGTTGCCGGGCGCGATCACTTTGGCGAAGCCGACGTCGCCTTCTTTCGATCGCGAGAACGCCGCCATCCCGTACGCGCCGCTCTGCGTGAAGAGCGATACGCCGCCGGCTTCGGGTAAGCCCATACCGAGCGATGCGTTGAGGCGCGCGTGCACGTTGATGACGCCGAAGCAGTTCGGGCCGATCAGGCGCACGTTCGCGGAGCGCGCCGTCGCGGCGATGCGCTCCTGCAGCTCGCGTCCCGCCGGTCCCGTTTCCGCGAAACCACCCGTCACGATGACCGCCGCCGTCACGCCGGCGGCCGCGCAATCTTCGATCGCCGGCAAGACCGCGGGCTCCGGCGCGACGATCACCGCCAGGTCCACCGCCCCGTCGACGGCCGAGATCGCCGGGTACGCGCGCCGTTCGAGAATCTCGCCGTCGCTCGGGTGGATCGGAATCAGTTCGCCCGCGTACCCGTCGAGCAGGTTGCGCATGAACAGATATCCGAGCTTTCCGGGCTTAGCGGAGGCACCGACCAACGCCAAACGCGGCGGTTCGAACAGCGCCGTGCCCCAATCGCTCAACTTCCTCTCCTTCACGCCGCGAATAACGCGGGCGCTCCGCCCGTGTGGATGAAAAGCACGGTCTCGCCGGCCCGGATCCGTCCGGCCGCCGCATGCGCGGCAACGCCCGCGAAGGCCTTGCCCGTGTAGGTCGGGTCCAGGAACACGCCCTCCGTGCGCGCGGCAAGCGCGATGGCCGCGGCGCCTTCCGGCGTCGGGACGCCGTACCCGGCTCCGATGAAGCCGCCGTGCACGACAACGTCGCTCGCCGCGAAGCGTTCGGGGGAACCGGCCAACGCCGCGCCTTCGCGCGCGAGCAAAACGATACGGTCCTTGACTTCCGCGACGGGCCGGCTCACCGTGAAGCCCTCGAGCCGCCACGCGAGGCCCAGCATCCGGATGCCCGCGAGCCAGCCCGCGTACGTGCCACCCGAACCAACGGCCAGATAGACGACGCCGGGTTCGATCCCCGCGGCGCGGCATTGCTCGGCCACTTCCGAGACGGCCAAGATATGCGCGAAGGCGCCGAGCGCCGTCGCCCCGCCGCGCGGGATCACATACGGACGCCGGCCCGCCGCGCGCAACTCGGCGGCGACGGATTCCATCGCCGCGTCGACCGACGCGCGGTCGTCGCTGGCCGTGAAGACGGTCCGTGCGCCGAGCAGTCGCGTCAGCGCGAGGTTACCCCCGGCACGCGCGGGTTCAAAACCCCAGTACACGGCCACCGCATCGAGGCCGGCCCATGCCGCCGCGGCCGCCGTGGCGCGGACGTGATTCGATTGCGCGCCGGCGCCCGTGATCACGACGTCGGCGCCCCGCTCGCGCGCGTCGGCCAGCATGAATTCCAGTCCGCGCACCTTGTTGCCGCCGAAAGCGAAGGCGATCAGATCGTCGCGTTTGAGCCACAGGTTCGACACGCCGAGCGCCGCGCCGAGCGCCGGCGCTCGCAGGAGCGGCGTCGGCAACGGCGCGAGGCGGCAACGCGGAACCGTCGTCATCGCACGGCTTCCGCCGCGAGCACGCGATCGACCATCGCGCGGCAGGCCCCGGTCGCACGCTCGTAATCGAACAGCGCGTCCAGTTCCGCGGGCGAGAGATGCACCGCGATCTCGGACGATGCGAGCATTGCCTCGCGGAACGTCATTCCCGCCGCGTGCGCGGCCATCGACGCGTCGTAGACGAGCTTGTGCGCGCTCTGCTTTCCGATCTTTTCGGCTAAGCCGAGCATCACCGCCTCCGAGAGGACGAAGCCGCGCGTGGCATCGAGATTCGCACGCATCCGGTCGCGGCGTACTTCGAGGTTCGCGATCAACTCGTGCAAGAGCGCCAGGGCCTTGCCGCAGACCAGCGTCACCAGCGGCACGGCGTGCCACTCCGCCTTCCAGGCGCGGCCGTCCCGCTCGTGATCGTGCACGAGGCCTTCGTTCAGGATCGCCGCATTGTGGCGGGCCACCCGCGCGAGCGTTCCCAGATGCTCCGCGATCTCCGGATTTCGCTTGTGCGGCATCGTGATGCTGCCGACCGTCCCGCTCGCGGTGCGTTCCGCCACCTCTCCGATCTCCGAACGCTGCAAATTATAAACTTCGTGCCCGATGCGATCCGCGGTGCCGGTGAACGCGGTCAAGAGATTGCCCCACTCCGCGAACACGTCGCGCGCGGACGTCCACGAGATCTCCGGCGCCCGCAAACCCAAGCGCCGCAAGAACTCGGCTTGCAGTTCGAGCGCGCGCGGTCCGAGCGAGGAGAGGCTGCCCACGCCGCCGGCGAGTTGGCCCGCATCCATGCGCGCGGCGATCTCCGCGGCGCGCGCGCGATGCCGTCCGATTTCCGCGACCCAGCCCGTCACTTTGAAGCCGAACGTGATCGGGACGCCTTGCTGACCGTGCGTGCGACCCGCCATCACCGTATCGCGTTCGCGCCGCGCCAGCACGCGCAACTCGCGCTCGATCGCGGCGAGATCGCGCGCGAAGATCGCGCGTGCGTCGCGCAACGCGGCGGCGAGCCAGGTATCGGTCACATCCTGAACCGTCGCGCCGTAGTAGAGCCATTCGCCGCTGCCTTCGGGGCAGCGCCGCGCGATCGCCGCGATCAAGCCGAACGTCGAATGATTGCTGGCTTCGAAGCCGCGCCGCACCTCGTCGAGAAAAGCGGTATCGGGCTCGATCGAGCGGCACGCCGCGGCCACGCCTGCAGCCGCACCGGCCGGAATCAAACCGAAATCCGCTTGCGTCTCGGCCAGCACGGCCAGAATCTCGAGCCACGCGCGCGTGCGCGGCACCTCGTCGAAGAGCGCGCGCAGCTCGGGCGTGCTCCACGCGTTCCCGTACACCTGCGAATCGATGAAGAGCAGCGACATCAGCCGGACGCGCCCGCCAGCGCGCGCGCCCGTTCGAGTAACGCGCGTTCGGCGCGCGCGATGCGCTCCGCCGTCCGTTCGTCACCCGCCGCGAACGCCGCCACGCGCTCGCCCACGTCCGCGAGCATCGCGAGCACGGCGTCCGGCGCCGCACCTCCCGCGCCCGCGCGCCGTTCGAGCGCGCGCGCGGGATCCAGCGCCGCATCGAGCGCCGCCGGGGTGATCTCGAACGGACGCCCGAGCTGGTCGCGCGCGCCGGCGTCGAGCGCCGCCGCGAGCGAACGTCCGTTACCGTCCGGCGCGCGCTCCCGCTCGCGCACGGCGCGCGCGACCAGCTCGTGCGCGCTGCGGTAATCGATGCCCGCCTCGCGCATCACGAGTTCGGCGAGATCGGACGCGTAGGCGTGTCCGCGCGCGAGCGCGGCACGCGCCGCGGCCGCATCGAAGGTCAAGTCCCGTACCACCGCGCCCATCAGCGCCGCCGCGCCGGCCACGCGTTCGAGCGCCGCGGGCACTTCGCCGTACGCGTCGAGACGGTTATCCATCTGTCCCGAAGGCGTTCGCGCCGCCGCCGCGATGCCGGCCGCGACGCCGATCGTGCGGTTCGCGACGGCGCGCACGTAGCCGAGCGCGAAGGGATTCTTCTTCTGCGGCATGATCTTGCTCGCGCGCGAATGGCTATCGGCGAGCGCGACGAAACCGAACTCCGCCGTCGCGAAGATCGCGAGATCCTCGGCGAGCCGGTCCAGGTTCACGCTCGCCGCGCAAGCCACGGAGAGCGCTTCGATCGCGCCGTCGGCCTGCCACATCGCGTCGCGCGCGTGCGTCACGATGCCCGCGAAGCCGAGCGACGCCGCGATGCGCTCGCGATCGAGCGCGAAGGTGGAGCCGTTCGTGCTGCCGACGCCGGCGGGCGAGCGATCGAAGTGAGCGAACGACGCACGCGCCCGCTCGAGGTCGCGTACGATCGGATACGCAAAGCCCAGCAGATAATGGCCGAACGAGGTCGGCTGTCCGGCCTGCAGGTACGTGTAATCGGGCATCACCGAGCGCACGTGCCGTTCCGCGACCTCGACCAGCGCGCGCGCCGCATCGATGAGCGCGCCCGAGAGCGCGAGCGTCCGTTTACGCGCGGCCAGCGCGTACGCGGTCGTGATCGCCTCGCGCCGTGCGCGCCCGGTGCCGAGCAAGCCCGCCGCATAGCCGTGCGCGCCGAGCCACGCCTCGCGGTTGGTGTAGAGATCGCCGAGCGCGGGATCGAGCGTGAAATCCGCGGGCTGCGCCTCCAATGCCAGCAGGCCACGCAACAAACAAGCGCCGTCGCCGGCGCTGACCGCGCCGCTCTCGATCAGTTCGACGGCGTGCGCGAGATCGGCCAGGCCGACGCCGGCGGCGAGCGCGCGCTGCTGCGCGAGTTCGGCGCCGAACGCGTCGCGGATCAGCGCTTCGGAGGGAGCCGCGGCGAGCGGCCCGCCTATGCCGAGGACCGCGTCTCGACCGGACACGCTTCGACCGCTTGTGGCACGGGCGGTTCGATCCGCTCCGGCTTCCACAATTCGCGTTGACGGCGCTCCTCGGCGATGGGCTGCAAGGTCTCGAAGCGCAGACCGATGCGCAGCGCCTGCAGCGCGAGCACCGCGTCGGCGGAGACGTTCCCCAGACTCACGCCCGGCCCGAAGCGCCGGATCAGCGCGGCCTGCTGCGACTTGAGCGGCGCTTCCCACACGAGGCGACCGACCGCGTCGCCCATCCGCGCCGCGATCTCCTCGAGGACGTCGCCGCGGACGTCGCCCTTGTCGTCATAGATGCCGATGCCCTTGCCGGATTCGCGCGCCTCGACGACGACCCAGGCCGCGCCCCATTCGAGATCGCGCAGCGCTTCATCGGCCAGCGCTCGCGCGCTGGGCTGTGCGTGTTTATCTTTCTTGCCGACTTCGGTGATCGGCAATAAGCCGGCCTTGCGCGCGCAGTCGATCACGTTGCGGCGCCGGCTGGGCGGCAACGGAATCGTGCCGTCCGAGATCTCGACGGCGCGAAAACCGAGTTCGCGCGCGCGATTCATGTAGACGCGGCAATGGTGCTGGACGATCGCGGCTTCGAGCAAGGTCCCGCCGGGAAAAGCCAGGATGCCGTGCTCGGCGAGCAGCGCGAGTTTGCGTTTGAGCAGGTCCGTCCGCAGCAGCGCAGAGGTGCCGAAACCGAACTTCCAGTGATCGATGTACGGCCCGGCCGTTTCCAGCAGATCGGCCGTCGAGTGCAGACCCAAGCCCGTGTCGAGCATCATCGTGACGCCCGCCCGCCGTGCGCGGTCGATGTCGCCGTTCCAGACGTGATCGATCACGCCCGCCCATGCGAGCTCAGACATGCGCGGGCACCCGCGTGAGATCGGTCAAGGCCCGCTCGACCATCGCGAGATCCGAGCCCCACGGCACCACGCCGACGTTACCGTCGCGTTCGCAGTGGAATTCGAGCAGACAGCACTTCACGAGCGTGAGCTCGTCGCGCCCCGCGGCGAGCGCGCGCGGACACATCTCGACGCGCGGAGGTTCGTCACCGTAGTAATGGCGGTGGAACTGCAGGCTGCGCTCGCAGCCGATCAACGTCCAGTCCTCGCGCCGGGGCGGGCGTTCGTCCAGGAAATAGACCGGCGCGCCGAGGTCGTCGAGGCCACCCGAGCGGCACGGCGCGAGGTACGCTTTCGGCTTCACGCTCGCGCAGAGCGCCCGCAGATCGATGCGCTCGAGCTCGACCCGAATCGGCGGCAGGTCCGCGTAGCTCAGCACGTGGCGCACCATGTCGTAGAGCTTGGGCGGCTCGGGCGGGGAGACTTCCAGCACCCGCACGACGAGCGGGTCGGGGTGGTGGATGAAGTTCACGTGATCGTAACGGCCCCAGACCACGAGCGTCCCGCCGGCGTCGCAGCCGACTACGGCCGCAAGTTCCGCTAACGCGGAGCGGTTGGCGACGTCGGTCTCCGGGGACTCGACGAAGCGGCACGTCTCGGGCAGCGCGAGCACCTCGACGTCGACGATCTCGGAGAAGAACGGCTCGGCCTCGCGCTTGCGCACGGCGGCGACCGCGGTATCGGTGCCCGTACCGCGCAGGACGACGAATTCCGTGCGCCGGTACGCTTCGCGCCCCAGCAGATGCGCGACGATCGCTTCCTCGTTCATGGCGCCCGCATACGATTGCACGCTGACGTTGCGGTACGGGAGCGGGACCAGGTTGACCCGTTCCTTCATCGCGCGGCCTCGAGGGTGCGCGCCAGATCGAACTCGCGCTCGAGATCGCCGGCGCGCAGCTCCTTGCGGTGCACGCCGAGCGGATCGAGCGCGCGGATCTGCGCCACGATCTCGGCGCTCGGCAGCGGCATCGTGCGCAGGTCGCCCGCGATGACGGGTTCGAACTCCGTGTTGGCCAGCACGTCGTCGAGCGTCGTATCGGGATAGAGTTCGCGCAGCCGCAGTTCGCCGTCGGGGTCGAAGTCGAAGACGCCCAGATCCGTGACCAGCCACTGCGGCCCCCGGCCGCGCATCCGCAATTCCGCGCGCGTGCGGCCGGCGGCGGTGCGGTGGCCGAAGCTCGTGACGAAATCGCAACGCTCGACCAGCCGGTAGCGGCGCCGCCCCTTGGCATCCGGCGGCGCGCGGTGGCCCGTGGTCCACAAGGTGACGTGCTCCGCGTCGCACGAGAGGTTGCAACCGCCGCCGCCGCCCGGCAACTTGACGCCGATCTTCTCCGCATCGCCGAGCAGCGTGACGTTGGCGTTGCCGTAGCGGTCGATCTGGATGCCTGAGAGGAACATGCGGCCCATCCGGCCGCTGGCGGCGAGATCGAAGAGTTCGTCGATCTCGAGCGCGCATTCGGCGCCGCGGTCGAGCGCCCGATCGTTCGTGACCGGCGTGATGAAACGCGGGGTCGGGTTGATGCCGTACGTGGCGCCCTCGACGAGCACCATGTCGCGCGCGTGCGTGCGTTTGGCGACGTGCATCGCGATCTGCACGAGCGGCGAGCCGTAGCCGTGGAAGACCAAGGTACGGTCTTCGATGGTCCGGGCGAGGGCATAGATCATGGCCTCGCCCATCGTACAGGAAGCGCTCATACCGGAACCTCCGCATAGAGTTGCTGCCAGGCCTCGTCGCCCGCGCTCCAACTGCGCACGCGCGCACGCATCCCCGCGCCGCCCGCTCGCTCCATATAGTCCGCGTGATCGGGACAATCCAGCACGAACGGTTGGAGATAGGCCGACCGGAATACGGCCTCGCCGCCCTTAGCGGCTTCGTAGTAGAGCGCCATGTGCGCCCGGTCGTACGCGTAATCGGGATAACACGCGGTCGGGTGGGCGCCGAAGGGGACTTCGGCCAGCGCCGTCACGTAGAAGTAGGGAACGTTCGCGCCGCCGAGCGCGACGAGTTCGTCGTTTTCCACGATGCGTTCGACCGTCGCCAGCACCCTGCGCGAAGCCTTGGCGAACAGCAGATCGGCGACGGGCGGACCGTCGATGCGCAGGTTGCCGTGGCGGTCGCCGTATTGCGCGTGGAGGATCGCGACGTCGGGCGCGAGCGCCGGCGCGAGGATCAGCTCGTCGCCCGTGAACGGACAGACCATCGTACGAAACGCGGGATTGAGCCGGGTCATGTCCGTGCCGCGCACGGAACGCAGCGGCATGAAGGGCAAGCCCGCGATCGCGGCCCGCAATTGCTGCACGAGCGTGTAACAGCAGCCGTCGGATACCGCGACCTCGCCGGATTCGCAGGCGCGCCGGTAGTTCGGTGCCATACCGAAATCGACTTCGAAGCCGACGTAGCTCTCGGAGGTCGCCGCCACCGCGCCCGCGCCGCAGAGCAGATCGACGTCGAGCCCGTGCGCCGAACCCACGACGGTCAGATCGCGAACGCCGCGCCGTACGAGCGCGCGAACGGCCGCCATCGGGAGCCGGCAGGTGAGCCCGCCGCCGAGCGCCAGCGTATCGCCGTCGTTCACCATGCCGGCCAACGTCGCGAGATCGACGCGTTTATCGGCGCCGCTGTGAATCGGTGCCGGGGGTCTGCGACCATCGTTCATCTCATCATGCTCCTGCGATACTGGCGTGCATCAGATGGCCGTCATACCGCCGTCGACGGCGAAGATCGAGCCGGTCACGAAGCTGGCCTGGTCCGATGCGAGGAACAGCACTGCGGCCGCGATCTCTTCGGGTTGGCCGAAGCGCCCGATCGGGTACTTGGCGATGCGGCGGGCCGTCGCTTCGGGCGTCGCGTCGGAACCCATCAGCTGTTGTCCCATCGCGGTCACGGCGACCGTCCCGGGGCAGACGCAGTTCACGCGCACGCCGCGCCCCGAATACTCGGCCGCCATCTGCCGCGTGAGCGAGACGATCGCGCCCTTGGCGGCGCAGTACGCCGCCATCTTCGGGACGCCGGCGAGCGCGGCGACCGAACCCACGTTGACGATCGCGCCGCTCCCGCGCGCGAGCATCCCCGGCAGCACGGCGCGCGACATCAAATACGTGCCGACGACGTTGACGTCGAAGATGCGCTGCCACGCGGCCGGTTCGGTATCGTCGACGCTTCCAAAGCCGGCGACGCCGGCGTTATTGAAGAGCACGTCGACGCGGCCGAAGGCGCGTTCAACGGCCGCGACGCCCGCGCGGACCGCGGCTTCGTCCCGAACGTCGACGCTCTCGCCGATGCTGCCGTTGCCGAGCTCGGCCGTCGCGCGATCGATCGCGGTGCGATCGACGTCGAGTACGGCGACCCGCGCGCCCGCGCCGGCAAACGCCTTGGCCGCCGCGAATCCAAGGCCGCCGGCGCCGCCGGTCACGATCACGGTCTTGTCCTTCACACCTTCGCCCATCGCCTCAAACCGCCGTCAACCCGCCGTCCATCACGACGGCGCAACCGTTGAAATAGCGAGCCTCGTCGCTCGCGAGGAACCACACGGCGGACGAGACGTCCTCGACCGTGCCGATCGTCCCGTCCGGAACGAGCGCCTCGATCTGCGCGCGCAGGTGCTGCTGGTCGAGGCGCCATTTCGTCATCGGCGTTTCGATCATGCCGGGGCAGAGCGCCGTGCACCGGACACCGCGCCGCGCGTAATCGGCCGCGATCGAACGCGTCAGTTGGAGCACGGCGCCCTTCGACGCGGTGTACGCGGACCGTCCCGGAAAGGCGACGAGTCCGGCGACCGAGGCGATGTTCACGATGATGCCGCTCCCGCGCTCGAGCATGCCGGGCAACGCGGCGCGGCAGCCGAGAAAGACGCCGCGCACGTTGACGGCCATGACGTTATCGAAGGCCTCCACGGGCGTCTCGTGCAGCGTCGTCGCGGCGGGACCGCCCGTGATGCCGGCATTGTTGACCAGCACGTCGATGCCGCCGAACTCGTCGAGGATGCGTACGAACGCGGCGTCGACGTCCCGCTCGCGCGCGACGTCCGCTTCGAGCGCGAGCACGCGCTCGCCGAACGCGGTCGCGAGCCCCTCGCGCGACACGTCGAGCGCTGCGACGCGATCGCCGCCCGCGAGAAAGCGCGCGGCGATCGCGTGACCGTTCCCCGACGCCGCACCCGTGACGACCACAGCACGGTTCATAGATTCTGCAAACGCTGCGCTCCGGCGCGTAGCCGACAGAGCTGGATGAAGTGCGACGGGTTGAGGAAGAGCTCGTCGAAGTCGCCCATCTGATCGATCGTCAGGCCCTGCTTCATCAGCACGGCGAGATACTGGAAGCCGTCGCGCGCGCCGTACCCGACGTGGTGCGCGCCGACGATTTTGCGCGATTCGCCGTCGATGACGAGCTTCTGGAAACCGGACTTCGGCATCGCTTCGAAGGCGTAGAGCATCGTCCGGTCGCTCGCGGGCAGGCCGACGTTCCAGCCGTCGGGGCTGTCGGGCGGCATCTTGATGATGATGACGTCGCGGAAGCGTTCGCGCGCCTCCTCCTCGCCCATGCCGACCCACGTCACCTCGTAGTGCGTGTGCAGGAAATCCGGGAAGTCAGCCGCGCGATAGGCCACCGCTTCGCCCATGACGTTGCGCGCCGCGTACGTGCCGCTCTTGCGCGCCTTGAACATCTCCATCGGTGCGCCGATCAGATCGCCGATCGCGTAGACGTTCGGGACCGACGTGCGCAGGTGCTCGTCGACGACGATCTCGCCTTTGGATCCGGTCCGCACTCCGAGCGCAGCAACCGGCATCTCCGAGTTGGGGATCTCGCCGAGCGCAAGAAAGACGAAGTTCGTTTCCACGCGCTCGATGCCGCCGGGCGTCCGGATCTTCACGGCGCACACGCGGCCCGTGCCGTCGTCCTCGATCTCGATCGCGTTCGAGTCTTCCCAGATCTCGACGCCTTCTTCTTTCATTCGGGTGACCGCGTAGTGCCGCGTTTCGCCGTCGGGCAGCAGCTTCAGCGGCTGCGAGCGAACCGCCATGATCGTGCGCCGGCCGGTCGCGCTGAAGAACGAACCGTACTCGACCGCGGTCTTGCTGCCGCCGATGACGACGACCGTATCGGACGGCTCGTAGTCGAGCGTCTCGACGATCGACTCGTACGTGTAGACGCCTTTGAGATCCGTACCCGGAACGTCCAGCACCGCCGAGCGCGCGCCCGTGCCCAGGATCAGGTTCTTCGCGCGGAAGCGGCGGCCGGCCACTTCAACGGTGTGCGCGTCGAGGACGCGGCCCGGCGCGTTGAGCACGTACTCGAGGTCGAGCTGCTCTTTGCTTTGGTAGTTCATGATCGCGTGCGGCCCGACGCGCCCGCGCCGGAAGAGGTCGACCATCTCCTTGATCGACGTCGTCACGCCGCGCATGTCCGGAAACCAGAAGCGGCCGCTGAACGTGCGCGCCAGCATCAATTCGGCGGCGCACTCCGAGAAGAGGTGATGCGGCACGCACGCGTTGTGCGGGCACGAACCGCCCAAAAACGGCCAGCGCTCGATGATGAGCTGGCGGCCGCCCATCGCGCGCAGGTACGCCGAACCGAAGCGGCCGCCCGCGCCGCCGCCCAGGAAAATCGCGTCGTACTCCCGCGTGTCGTGCTCGTCGACGTTGAAGACGGCCGTGCCGGCCTCTCCGTCGAGGAGACGCTCGATGCGGTGCGACCACTCGTCGATCGACCAGTGCTGATTACGGACATCGAGGGCGCCGATCGTTTCCACGCTTACCGTCCTTTCCAATCCCACGTTTCGAGGTTGCGTTTGATGCGGTTGAGGAATTGCGCCGCGGTCGAGCCGTCGAACGCGCGGTGATCCCAGGTCATGCACAGATACATCCGGTGGCGGATCGCGATCATGCGATCGATGACGACGGGCCGCAATTCCACGACGTCGGTCGAGAGCACCGCGACGTTGGGCGGGTTGATCGCCGGCGCCGTCATCAACGTGCCGAACGAGCCGTTATTGGAAATCGTGAAGGTCGAGCCGCCGTAGTCGCCGGGCGGCAGTTTCGCCGCGCGCGCGCCGTGCGCGAGCCGGCCGAACTCGCCGGCGAGTCCGTCGAGCGTCAGGCGCTCGGCGCTGCGCACGACCGGCACGGCGAGGCCCCCGTCGTCGAGATCGACCGCGAAGCCGAGGTTCACGGCGTCGTGGAACACGAGCGACGAGCTCTCTTCGTCGATCGACGCGTTGAGCGCTTCATGGAACCGCAACGCGTCGATCGTCGCCCGCGCCACGAACGGAAGGTACGTATAGTTCCGGCGCTTGCGTTCGAGCGCAACCGACTCCATGTCGACCTCGACGACCGAGAACACTTCGACCGCGTTCTTCGATGCGGCGGTCAGCCGTTCGATCGTGCGCAACCGCGAACGGGAGAGCGGCTGACTGCGGCCGGCCGGTACTGCGGCCGGCGCGGGCGCGCTCTCGACCGTGGTGCTCGCGGCGCTTGGGGCGCTCGCGGCACGCGCGGCGGCGTCCGCGGCGAGGCGCGCCAGCACGTCGTGCTTGGTGATGCGTCCGTTCGCCGACGGACGGAGCGTCGCGGCCTCGATGCGGTGTTCGCGCAGGAGCCGCCGCACGAGCGGCGAGAGTCGCTCGCGCTCGGCGGCGGCCGGCGGTGCCGGGGCCGCCGCGCTCGAACCGTCGCCGATCCGCGCGATGACCGAGCCGACCGCGACGTCGTCGCCTTCGCTCGCGAGCAGCTCGAGCACGATGCCGCCGGCGAGGGCGGGAACCTCCATCGTGGCTTTGTCGGAGGTGATCTCGAAGAGCGGCTCGTCGACCGCGACGGCATCGCCGGGCTTCTTGAGCCAGCGCTCGATCGTGGCGTTAGCGACGCTTTCACCGAGTTGCGGCATGACGACGTCGACGACTCGCGCCGCGTTGGCGGTCGTCATGTCGCCATCTCGCGCGCCACGGTGTCGACGATGCGCTCGACGGAGGGCCTGACGGTGTCCTCGAGCGTGTCGGCGCTGGGCATCGGCACGTGCGGCGCGGTGATGCGCACGATCGGGCCGTCGAGATCGTAGAAGCACTCCTCGCCCGCGAGCGATGCGATCTCGGCTCCCCAGCCGCAGAGGCGCGGGTTCTCCTCGATCGTGAACGCGCGGCTGGTCTGCGAGATCGCGCCCAGGATCGTGCGCGTATCGAGCGGGACGAGGCTGCGCACGTCGATCACCTGCGCGTCGATGCCTTGCGCCGCGAGCCGTTCCGCCGCCTCGAGCGCGCGCGGCACCATCGGCCCGAGCGCGACGAGCGTGCAGCCGCTGCCCGCACGCACGATCTTCGCGACGCCGAGCGGTTCGACGTGCTCGCCATCCGGGACGTCGCCGCTCGTACCGTAGAGCGATTTCGCCTCGAAGAAGAGCACCGGATCGGGGTCGCGGATCGCGGCCGCGAGCAAGCCCTTCACGTCGGCGGGCGTCGCCGGCGCGACGACTTTGAGCCCCGGCACGGCCATCGCCCAATTCTCGAGCGCTTGCGAGTGCTGCGCACCGAAGCGGAGGCCGCCGCCGTTCCCGGTCTTGATGACCAGCGGCAGCGTGACCTGACCGTCGGTCATGTAGCGCATCTTGGCGATCTGATTGGCGACGATGTCCCAGCAGACGGCGAGAAAATCGGCGAACATGATCTCGGCGACGGGCCGCAAGCCCGTCATCGCGGCTCCCATCGCCGAGCCGAGAATCGCCTGTTCCGAGATCGGCGTGTCCCACACCCGGTCGGGTCCGAAGCGCGAGAACAGGCCGACCGTCGTCTTGAAGACGCCGCCCTGCGGACCGACGTCCTCGCCCAAGAGTACGACGCTCGGGTCGCGCTCCATCTCCTGCCCGATCCCCGCCGCGACGGCTTCGCGATACGTTAATTGCGCCACGCCGCGCCCCCGTCCGCGAACAGGTTCGTTTCGGCCTCGGCCGGATCGGGACGCTCGCCGAGCTTCGCGAATTGCGTTGCCCGCTCGACCTCCGCGCGAGCCCGCGCGCCGATCTCGTCGAGGTCCGTCGCGGCGATTCCGGCGGCGACGAGCGCCGCCCGGTAAAGGTCGATCGGGTCGCGCGCGAGCCACGCCTCGACTTCCGCCTTGGGGCGGTAGGTCGCGGGGTCGGCTCGCGAATGGCCGCCGTGGCGATAGGTCAGCGCCTCGATGAGCGAAGGCCCCTCGCCCGCGCGCGCCCGCGCGAACGCCGTAACGGCGGCGTCGTAGCACGCCTCGACGTCGTTGCCGTCGACGATCCAAGGGCGCAGTCCGTAGGCCGCGGCGCGATCCGCGGCCGGATGGTTCACCGCGATCACCGAGGCGATCGGCGTGTACTCCATATAGAGGTTGTTCTCGCAGACGAAGACGACCGGCAATTTCCAGACGGCCGCGAGGTTGAGCGCTTCGTGAAACGCGCCGATGTTCGTGGTGCCGTCGCCGAAGAAGCAGGCCGTCACCTGACCCGATTTGCGGACCTTCGACGACCAGGCGGCGCCGCAAGCGATCGGCAGGTGCGCGCCGACGATCGCGTTGGAGCCCAGCATGCCGCGCGACGCGTCGGCGAGATGCATCGAACCGCCCTTCCCGCCGAGGATACCGTTCGCGCGGCCGAGCAGTTCGGCCATCATCGCGCCCTGATCGGCGCCGCGCGCCAACAGATGCGCGTGTCCGCGATAGGTCGCGAACGAGTAATCGTCGGATCGCAGCGCGTGGCCGAAACCCGCTGCGATCGCTTCCTGTCCGAGCGCCAGATGCGCCGGGCCCTTCCCGAGGTTTTCGAGATAGAGATCGAACACGCGCTTCTCGAAGACGCGCATGTTGACCATGAGGCCGTAGAGCGCGAGCTTCGTCGCGCGATCGAGCGCGGCTCGACCGGGTGATCCGGCGCTTTCCGGCGCCACGGACAGATTCACGTTCCTCGTCCCTCTAGGCGTGAGTCAGCTCGCGCGCGGACGCCGGGGCGCCGAGCTCCGCGCGCACGCGGCGCACGGCCTCACCCATGTTGCGCAGCTTCGCGTAGGCCACCGTGCGGCTGAAGTATCCGAGACCGCAATCGGGGGAAATCAGCAAGCGTTCCGCGGGCACGATTTCGAGGCCCCGGCGAATGTGGGCCACGATCTGCTCGACGGACTCGACCTGCGTGTTTTTCGCGTCGACCACGCCGATGCCCAGGATCTTGTCCTGCGGAAAGCCCTTGAGCGACCCGAGCTCGCTGAAGCCCTTGTTGCACGTCTCGAGATGGATCACGTCGGCCTTCGAGCGGGCGAAGAGCGGCAGCATGTTCCCGGCGTGGTCGTCGAAAACGTCGCGCTGTCCGTCGACGCTTCCGTAACAGACGTGCCAGAATTTGATGGCGTCGACGCCGTCGAAGAGGATGTCCTGAACGTCCATCTGCCACGTGTCGGTGGTGTACGGCGGCAGCACGTCGATCAGCTGCACCGATTCCAGACCCATGTCGACCAGGTATTTCAGTTCCTTATTGAGCGCCACCGCGAGATCGGTCGCCAGTTTGACCGGATCCTTGTAGAACTGGTCGTCGACGATGACGCTCTGCTGCGCCGGCCCGAGAAACGCGACCTTGAACGGTTTCTTCGTCGCGTTCTGCATCGCGTAGACGACGGGCTCGAAGATCGAACGCTTCCACTCGATCTTGCTCGCCACGATCGCCTTGTAGAACGGCTTGTACTTCTGGCCGTCGCCCGGCGGCCCGTAGGGCTCGAAGCCGCCCAGGTTCTCGGGGATGAAATGGAAGATCGGTTCGAGCTGGAAGCCCGGCGCCTCCCACTCGTAATACTGCGCGCCGTCGCACAGGATATCCAAACCGGCTTCTTCCTGCTCGCGCGCGCAGAGCTTGGAGGCGTCTTCGTACGTGACGCGCAGGTTATGGCTGCGATAGACGGGCTCGCGCAGCGAACCGAGCACCCGGCCCTGCAGCCAGTGCGGCCGCGGGAACGCCGAAACCGCCGACATCGGCAAGAGGACTTCTTCTCCACGAATCTTCATCGCTTAGCTTCTTTACCTTTCTCCGGCGCAGCGAGCGCGCGCGACGGGAAGTGTTGTGGCGTACGGCGTGCGCGCTACCCGCAGCAGGCGCAGCCCGCATGAGAGGGGTCTTCCCACGGGTGCATCCGGCGCGGCGTTCCGGGCTGTTCCGCGGCCGCTTCGCTGCGGCAACGCGAACACACCCAAATCTCCGGAGCCTTCGTGCCGGCGAGCACCGTGCCCAGAAAGACGTGGCCGCAGTCGGGACACTCGAGGGTGAGGATCGGCATCGGCGCGTTCGCGACGCGAGCGCTCGCGCCGCCGGCCGCGTGAGCCGGGACGCGAGCGCGCGGCGACGATCCTTAGGCCGTGACGAGCTGTTTGGTCTTGAGTTCCTCGCGGACTTTTTGCGCGCCCAGCACGAGCGCGTGCAGTTTGGTTTGCGCGATGTGGCGCTGCAGCATGATGAGGCCGCAGTCGGTCGTGACGCCCAATTGCTCGGGCGGAACGAACTGCAGTAGCTTGCGGATGCGCTCCGCGACCTGTTCGGTCGTCTCGGTGATCGTCGTCTTGACGTCGATCACGCCGGCCCAGAACGCGACGTTCTTGGGCACCGGATACTTCTTGACGACGTCGAGCCCGCTCAAGTCGTCGGAACGCCGGCCCGCGCTCTCCACGTTGAGCACGTCGATCTTGGCTTCGTAGGATTTGGGGATCACGGACTCGATCGCACCGGGACCCGAACTCTTACGCAGCGAGAGGTCGAAGATCTCGCCCGCTTGCGCCGTGCCGTCGGCCACGTACGCCGGCGTGCCGCCCCAATTGCCCCAACAGATGTGCGCGATGATCTTTGCGTGCTTGACGCCTTCGACACACTGGTTGAAGGCTTCGATGGCCCAATCTTCGTAGCCGTACGGCCACGTGAATTCGTCGATCTGGATGAAGTCGGCACCGAGCGCGTCGACCTCGAGGATATCCTCGTTGAGCGCCTTGGCGATATCCATCGCGCGGTCGCGGCTCGACTTGTAGTGCAGATCGTTGGTGGCCTGTCCGAGCACTTGCGGGCCCGTGTACTGGACTTTGATGGGCTTGTCGGTCGCGGCCCGCAGCGCGCGGGCCTGTTCGACCATCAACGCGCCGTACCGCTTGATCTCGCGATACGCCGTGGACGCGTGCAGCCGGCTGTAGATCGGGAAGGCGAGGTAGGGGCCTTTGATCTCGTATCCGAGCCGCTTGTGATAATAATACAGGGCTTGCTCGGCATAATTGTCGCCTTGCACGCGGCCATCGGAGATGATGTCGAGGCCGGCTCGCTCCTGGTCGCGGGCCAACACCGTGACGACGTCTTCGAGAGCTTCCCGTACGTACGCGTCGGGCGAGAGTTGGTCGCCGGAGAACTGCCGGACGAGACCGGCATCCCACCAGCGCGGGTTCGGATAATTGCCGACCATGCTGGTAGGTATGAGAACTTCTTGTCCACGGATCTGCATGTCTAGCGCTCCTCTTCGAAACGGCTCGCCGTGATGGGCGTGCGACGGTTTGTGAATCAGGGGCTCGGACGGTACGCGGACCGGCCCCGCCTCGCGAGCGGCAGGGCCGGTGGGGACCCTTCGGTAATGTGCAAACCTAGTCGTAACTAACCTTACCTATCCAGGAGTACAGCGACATTTGGCAGATTCCTTCGCGCCGGTAACGAGTTTACGGTAGTGGTCTCCGGCAGATATGTGGAAATAGCGAATGGACGATGATGGCCGGCTGCTGACGATCGAAGAGGCGGCGCGCTTTCTGAACGTCAGCAAGACGTCGCTGCGACGCTGGACGAACTCGGGCCATCTGCCGTGTCATCGCGTCGGCGTGCGCGGCGAGCGCCGCTTCGCGGTGGGCGACCTCACGGCGTTTCTCGTCTCCTCGTCGGCCGTCGCCGCGGAGGCGCAGGCCCGTGGCGAGCAACCCTCGTTCGCCGAGTCGCCGATGACGGTCATCGACGCGGCCGCCGGGAACGGCGGATCGCGGCACGTGTGCTCGCACTTCTCCGGTGAGAGCGAATGGTGGCGGATGTTCCGGCCGTACGCCGTGCACCACGCCGAACGCGGCGCGCCGCTGACCTACCTCCACGATGCGACGACGCCCGAGCGATTCCGCGCGCACTTGAGCGACGAGGGCATCGATCCGCACGACCTCGAGCGGCGCGGCCTCCTCGAATTCGTGCACGCTCCGATAGCGTATCTCCCGGACGGACGGTTCACGGTCGACGGGATGCTCGCGTTCGTCGAACGCGCGATCCTCGGCCATCTGCGGCACGGTCACCGGACGATGCTGATCACCGGCGAGATGACGTGGTCGCTCGGCGGCGCACCCGGCTCGACCGAGATGATCGCCTACGAAGAGCAGCTCAACGACCTGATGGCCTGCTATCCCGGGGTGACGATCAACTGCCAGTACGACCTGGCGCGCTTCGACGCTCGCGTCACGCTCGAAAGCATCTGCGTCCACCCGTGGGTCCACGCTCCCGCGGGACTCTTTCCGGGTTTCTATCGGGGCTCCGCCGCCCGCTCGTAGCCCGGAGCATCTTCGAACAGGAGGCTCACGCATGTCGACGCCCGCTTCGATCTCTCCACTGCTGCGCGAACGCGCGTACGTGGGCGGCGCGTGGATCGATTCCGATTCGGGCCGGACGTTCGACGTGCGCAATCCGGCGACGGGCGAATCGCTCGCACGCGTCCCGCGGCTCGGCGTGCCCGAAACGCGACGCGCCATCGAGGCGGCGGCCGCGGCCTTCCCCGCCTGGAGCTCGCGCCTGGCCAAAGAGCGCGCCCGGGCGCTGCGCGCATGGTTCGATCTCATCGTCGCGCACACGGACGAGCTGGCATTGATCATGACGCTCGAGCAAGGTAAACCGTTGGCCGAAGCGCGCGGTGAGATCGGCGCCGGCTCGGCCCAGATCGAGTGGGCCGCCGAAGAGGCCAAACGCGTCTACGGCGACGTGATCCCGGCCGGCACCGCGAATGCCCGGTACGTCGTCCTCAAGGCGCCGATCGGCGTGTGCGCCGGCATCACGCCGTGGAATTTTCCGCACTCGATGATCACGCGCAAGGTCGCGCCGGCCCTCGCCGCGGGTTGCACGTTCGTCCTCAAACCCGCGGAGCAAACGCCGCTGTCGGCGCTCGCGCTCGCGGCGCTGGCCGAAGAAGCCGGAATCCCCGCCGGCGTGCTCAACGTCGTAACGGGCGACGCGAGCGACGCGCCCGTCATCGGCGGCGAACTCACCGCGAATGCGATCGTGCGCAAACTCGGCTTCACCGGCTCGACGCAAGTCGGAAAGCTCTTACTGGCGCAGTGCGCCGGTACGGTCAAAAAGGTGTCGCTCGAACTCGGTGGCAACGCGCCGTTCATCGTATTCGACGACGCCGATCTCGACGCGGCGGTCGCGGGCGCGATGGGCGCGAAGTTCCGCAACGCGGGCCAAATGTGCATCAGCGCGAACCGCATCCTGGTGCAGGCCGGGATCCACGACGCGTTCGTCGAGCGCCTCGCCGCCAAGGCCGCGAAGCTGCGCGTGGGCAACGGCTGCAGCGACGGCACCGACATCGGGCCGCTGATCGAACCCGCCGCGTTCGCGAAGGTCGCCGAGCACGTCGACGACGCCCGCGCTCACGGCGCGACGGCTCTGGTTGGAGGCGCGCCGAGCGATCTGGGCGGGACGTTCTACCAGCCGACCGTGCTGACCGGCGTTTCGTCCGGCATGCTGATGTGCCACGAAGAGACCTTCGGCCCCGTCGCCGGCATCACGCGGTTCGCGACCGATGCCGAGGCGATCGCGCTCGCCAACGACACGCCGTTCGGTTTGGCGGCATACTGTTACACCCGCGACGTCGGCCGGGCGTGGCGCGTTGCCGAGGCCTTGGAGACCGGCATGGTCGGCATCAACGCGGTCGCGCTGGCCAACGAAGCGGCGCCCTTCGGAGGCGTCAAAGAATCCGGCATCGGACGCGAAGGCTCGAAGTACGGCATCGAGGAGTGGATCGAAACGAAGTTCTGCCTCTTCGGCCTATGACTCGCTCCCGGCGCGCGCGTCGCGCGCTTTCGAACCCGTTCCGGAAACCGGCGATTCTCAGGTGCCCGCGCGCATTGCGACGTCGCAGGGAGAGGGCGCGACGTCCCGCCAGGCGGGACGAAAGCTGCGCCGCGATACTGCGAGTTGACTACGCAGAATTACTATTTTTTCGTAGCGCGCGCGCGGAGTCTATTTGCACGCGAGCGTACGAACGGAGGCCGTAATCGGCTCGGACTGCCCCGGAAGGCGAGCATTTCCGCGACGAGCGCGGCCGGCACTTCAGCGAGGGAGGACGCCGAAGCGCACGTTTCCGGCGGGAAGCGCGCGCAACGGGATGGGGTGGATTCGAGGATGGAAACGCCGGCAGTCGGGCTCCGGCGAGCGGGGAACTACTCCCCGCGCTGCCAGCGGCGGCCGACGCCCTCGCGCTTGAGAAGTAGCTCGATTTGACGAGGCGATTTGTCGTCGAGCAACTTGCTTACCGCGAGATTGACTAAGCCGCTCATGGGTACGTCGTGGCTCTCCGCTGCAGCCTTCAGCGTCTTGAAAACCTTGGGCTGCATGGTGAATGAGGTCACTTTGAAGCGTGGGCGTGTTTGCATAGCCATACTTATTCACGCACGAACGGCATTTTGCCTCTTTTACTTACCGTCCAGAAATTAGAAGATTTCATGACGTAACGATAGCGAAGGCTAACAATTTTCTTAGCAACTGTTCCTATTTCATGCGCCGTAAAATGGCGCCACGTCCGACTTCGTTCGGCTTGGAACGATAAGCGCCGCGCGCCGTCGGCCTGACTAACGCTGAGAATAAGGCTATAGCTACGCCGGACACCGTCTCGAGAGAGATCGTTCCCGCCTCGACCTGCGGCGTAACGGTCGAAGCGCGGCCACGGCGGGCCGGCGAGCGCTCGCAGGAAAGAGGGGGTGCTGCGGCGGCGGTCGAGCCGAATTTCAAAAAACGCCGAAGCACTTGCAACCTTCAGCCCTCTCGTGGTATCTCATGTCATGGTCCAGACGATCGGCGGCGTCGCCGCGTCCGGACAACGAGCGTTTCGTGTCCCCGCAATCCCGCGTAGTACGCTTCTCGATTCAGGAACATCGCACGTCTCCACAAAACCGACGCTTGGAGAACCATGTACACTGACGAGAAACTGAGCTGCGTCGATTGCAGCGCACCCTTCAATTTTAGCGCGAGCGAACAGGAATTTTTCGCTTCGAAGGGCTTCACCAACAAGCCGAGCCGTTGCCCGGACTGCCGGGCAGCCCGCAAGGCTCAGCGCGGCGAAGGCGGCGGCGGCCGCTCGGGCGGCTACTCCTCGGGCGGCGGCCGGACGGAACGCGAGATGTTCCAGGCGATCTGCAGCACGTGCGGCAAGACGGCCGAAGTGCCGTTCAAACCCCGCGGCGACAAGCCCGTTTACTGCCGCGACTGCTTCCGCCCGCAGCAGTCCTACCGCTAACGCCGGCTCTCCTCACCCGGAAAAAGAAAGAGAACCCGAGCAATCGGGTTCTCTTTCTTTTTCCGGCCCGGGCTCTTACATCGCCATGCCGATACGGATGCGATAGTCGGCCTCGATCGCCGCTCGCATCGTCTCGAGGAGCTGGCGCAACGTCGCCTGTGCGATGCGAGTGCCGGCCACGACGTCGAACAGCCGGCCGAGCGTCCCGCCCGGGGCCGCGTAGCGTCCCTCGAGCTTGACGATCGCATGCGTATCGTCGACGGCTTCCGCCCGGAGGCGTCCGATGAACGTCGGGAAAGCCCCGCCGCCGCGCGGAGCCCAGCGGATACCGATCGTGCGATTCTCGGCCGGCGACGTCTCGCACGACAAGGTGACGTCCACGTCCTTGGTGATCGAGGTTCCGCCGGCGCGCATTCCCAGCGGGACGCTCACCGACATGGTGAAGGTGGCGCGTCCGCCGCGGCGCTCGCCGAAACTCGTCGCCAGAAAATTCATCACGAATCCGGCCGGCGCAGCGACGGGCTCCTCTGAGGCGACGTCACGCATGCGGACGATCCTGCCGCCGGTCGATCCAGTGCGTGGCCGCCTCGTAGCCGTGAAAGGCCAGCACCGAGAGGGCGGCCAGCCCGAGAGAGAACCGCGCCAGGCGCTTCATCCGCGCGCCCTCCGGGCGATCGCGAGCGAGAGAAAGTAGGCGTGGAGTGCGGCGATGGCCAGACCGCCGGCGGTCGCCCAGAGATCGGCCGCAAGACCTTCGCGCCCGGCGGATCTCGCGGAGTCGTGAGCCATACTACGGATCTCCTCGATGCGTTGCATGGCAAGCGTAGCTCCGGTTTGTGAAGATACGCGGAACGCACGCGTTCACACCGAATGTAGTCTGCTCCGGTTAGTATTACGTCGGATTCATTCACCGGAGGAACCCAATGACCGAGCTGATCGAGAAAACGACGATCGCGTGCCCCCTCGCGCAAGCCGCAATGCAAGTGAACCGCTTTTTCGCCGACCACACCGGCGGCGACGGCAACGCGCACGTGCCGCTGCGGCTGCCGCTCCATCTTCCCGGCCGCAACGCGCCGCTCGTTCTCGAACAGGTCGTCGTCGCGACCGTGGTCCCGGACCGCGAACCCGGCCAATTGACGCCCCGCTACCGCCTGACGTGGACGCCGGCGGAGCGCAGCGAGTCGTACCCGGCGTTCGAGGGCGAACTGCGCGTCGAGAGCGAGGATTACGATTCGTTCGTCCTGGGCATCCACGGGCACTATACGCCGCCGATGGGCATCGCGGGCGCCGCGTTCGATTTCGCGGTCGGACGCTTCATCGCCGCCGCGACCGCCCGGGACCTGCTCCATCGCATCCGCGCGGACGTCGAGGGCGCGTTTCAGGCCGCCGAAGCGCGCAAGCGCGAGCGAACGGCCAGCAGCAGTTCCTGACGCCACACGTCCGCGCGCGCGACGCGCTATTCGGTCGCGGGTGCGGTCAGCGGCGCGGCGAGCGTCTCGGATAAGACGCGAGCGTCCGGCAACGGCGGCTCCTCATCGAGGGGCCGCTGCAATGCGAGCATCACGCCGCCGCGCGGGCCTTCGCACATCGCGCGAATTTCCCAGCCTTGAGAACCCATGAGCGCGAGCGTCGTATCGACGCCGCGCTCGACCTGGGCGGCGTCGATCGAATAGAGATTGAATTCGAAACGGGGTCGCATGCGCACGTGCTACCCCGTTTCGATTACGCCCTTACCTGGTGCCGACCAAATCGCGCTGCTTCTCGAGATCGGGCGACCACTTCCCTTGCGCGGCGAGCGAATTCATCAAGCCGCGGTGCGCCAGCGCCGCCTGCGCCGCGGCGACCTTGGAGTCGTCGCCCAGCCACAGATTGAGCGCCGGCTGTTGCAGCGCCCGTCCGTACGAGAACGTGAGCGGCCACGGCGCGTTGCGCTCCTTGGCCAAGACGTTGATCTCGTTGAGGTGGGCCGTCGCGTCTTCGTTGCCCTGTCCGCCCGAGAGGAACGCGATGCCGGCGACCGCCGCCGGAACGAAACGCAGCAAGGTCGTGAGCGTCGCGTCGGCGACTTCGCGCACGGTGGCCGTCTTCCCCGATTTCTGCCCGGGGATCACCATGCTCGGCTTGAGCACCATCTCTTCGTACACGACGTTGGCGCGATGCAGTTCGTTGAACACGTGATGCAAGGTCCGCTCGTGCACGGCGAGGCTCGTCTCGAGCGATTGGTTCGCGTGCTCGCCGTCCATCAAAACTTCCGGCTCGACGATCGGCACGAGGCCGCCGGCCTGGCAGATCGCGGCGTAGCGGGCCAGCGCGTGGGCGTTGGCGTGCAAGCACGCGTCGGTGGGAATGCCCGTTGCCTCATCGATGGTGATGACCGCGCGCCACTTCGCGAACTTCGCGCCGAGTTTGACGTACTCGTCGACGCGCTTGGCCAAATTATCGAGACCCTCGGTGACCTTCTCCCCGGGCTTCGCGAGCGCGAGCGCGACCGGACCCGTATCGAGCTTGATGCCGGGCAGGGAGCCTGCGGCTTGCAGGATCTCCACGAACGATTTTCCGCTGAGCCCCTTCTGGCGGATCGTTTCGTCGTAGAGGATGACGCCGCTGAAGTACGATCCGAAGTCCGGCGCGGTGAAGAGCAGATCGCGGTAATGCTGCCGCATCTCTTCGGTTTGCGGAATATTGAGAGGACCGAACCGCTTGTTCGCGGTGCCCGTGCTCTCGTCGGCTGCGAGAATGCCCTTCCCGGGGGCAACCATCGCTTTCGCGACCGCGGCGAGTTGGCTGCTCATGACGTTGCATGCTCCTTGAGGAGTGACGTTAAAGTGAGTCCGTCGACGTTTGAAAGGTTGACGAACGATTTGAGGTCGTGTTTTCCCTCCACCATGCGCATGGTATCCGTGAGGGACGAGATGATGATCGATTGCGTGTACGCGCTGCCGCGAACGTAACTGACGCCCTGCAGCAATTCGCCGTCGGTAACGCCCGTGGCGGCGAGCATCGCGAGGTCGGAACGGCACAGATCGTCGAGGGTCAACACCTTATCGGGGTCGATGCCTTCCTCGGCGGGAATCGACGCTTCGCTCTCGCGGATCCAGAGGCGCCCCTGCATGTCGCCGCCCAGACACTTGACCGCACACGCGGCGACGACGCCTTCCGTGGCGCCGCCGATGCCCATCAAGATGTCGATCCGGCTGCGCTCCTCGAGCGCCGCGATGATGCCGTTGGCGATATCGCCGTCGCCGAAGAGCCGCACGCGCGCGCCTATTTCGCGCAACTGGCGCAGGTACTCGTCGTTGCGCGGACGCTCCAGGAGCGCGACCGTGATCTCGTTGACCGGACGTCCCATCGCGGAGGCGACGGCGCGGACGTTTTCCTCGACCGTCGCGTCGATCGAGATCGCGCCTTTGGCGACCTTGCCGACGATGATCTTGTCCATGTAGGCGATATGGGTATGGAAGAGCGACCCGCGCTCGGCCGCGGCCACGACGGAAATCGCACCGTGGCCGCCCTTGGAGGCGAGCGTGGTGCCGTCGATCGGATCGACCGCGACGTCCATCTTCGGGCCGTCGCCCGTACCCACGTGCTCGCCGATGTAGAGCATCGGCGCCTCGTCCTTCTCGCCCTCACCGATCACGACGACGCCGTCGATATCGACTTCCCCGAGGACTCCGCGCATCGCGTCGACGGCGGCCTGGTCGACCCCGTTTTTATCGCCCCGGCCGACCAGTTTTCCCGAGACGATGGCCGCCGCCTCGGTGGCGCGGAGGAACTCTAGTTCGACGCGGGCGTCGATTCGTCGGCTCTTCATCGTTCTACCATAACGCATCGACCCTTCGAAATCATGCCGAAATTCGTGAAGGCGGTTCGAGCGCGGGGGCGTCGAAAGGCGCAAACGATGGCGACCCTGACCGCGCCGCGGCTGCGCGAGCGCTTCCCGACCCTGGCCACCGCGACGTACCTCGTCTCGCACTCGATGGGAGCCCCGCCGGAAGCGGCCCGGGCCGCCCTGGACGCCTATTGGCGGGCCTGGGCGGACAACGGCCCGGAGGCCTGGGAAGCGTGGCTCGGCGAAATCGCCGCCGTGGCGGATAATCTCGGCCGGATCTTCAACGCCGAGCCGGGCACCGTTTCGCTCGTACCCAACGTCTCGCTCGCGATGGCGGCGCTGGCATCGGCGCTGGATTTCCAGGCCGGCCGCGACGAAGTCGTGATCGAAGAACTCCAGTTTCCCACCGTTACCTACGTTTGGGACGCGTGGCAACGCTACGGCGCCCGTTTGATCCGCGTGCCCTCCGAGGACGGGCGCACGATGTCGACCGAGCGTTTGTGCGCCGCGATCGGCCCGCGGACCGCCGCGGTCGTACTCTCGCACGCGGCCTACGTCTCGGGGGCGCTGATCGACGCGGCCGCCGTGGCCCAGCGTTGCAGCGAGACCGGGGCCCTGTTCATCCTCGACGCCTATCAAACGACGGGCGTGTACCCCTACGACGCCCGGGCGCTGGGCCTCGACGTCGTCGTGGGCGGCAGCCATAAGTGGCTCTGCGGCGGCCCCGGCTGCGGCTTCGTCTACGTGCGGCCCGAGTTGCGCCCGCGGCTCTCGCCCGCCGTGACGGGGTGGATGGGACACGCCGAACCGTTCGCCTTCGAGCCGGCGCCGGTTCGACTGGCGGCCGGGACGCACCGCTGGAACACGGGCACGCCGACGGTTCCGGGGTATCTCGCCGCCCGGCCCGGGCATGACGCCGTCCTTGAAGTCGGCGTACCCGCCGTCCGCGCGCATAACGTCCGGCTGACGACCGCGATCGCCGAGCGTGCCCTCGAGCGCGGCTTGACCGTGCCGACGCCGCTCGATCCCGCGCGCCGCACGGGCTGGATCGGCATCGATTTTCCCGGTTCCAGCCGCGTTGCCGCCGAACTGAACCGGCGGCGGATCTTCGTCGACCACCGCCCCGGCTGCGGGATCCGCGTGAGCCCCCACTTCTACACGAGCGACGAGGAAATCGACGTCTTCTTCGCGGCGCTCGACGAGCTGCGCGCGTGAGGCGAGCGCGCCCGGGCCTCGCGCTCGCCTTGACCCTCGGCCTCGCCGCAGCCGGGCCCGCCGCTGCGGACGTCCCCCGCTGCACGGTCGCCGAAGCGACCCTGATCACCCGGATCGCCAGTGCGACCGCGACCGCGGGCGACTCCTTCACCTTCAAGCTGGCCGAACACGTGCGCGCCGAACGTAATCTGCCCGACATCCCGGCCGGCACGCGCGGCTACGGCGTCGTCGCCTATGCCGACCACGCGCACGGTGCGGGCCAGGCCGGGCGGCTGATCGTGGAGCCCCGCTATCTCGCGCTCGCCGACGGGACGCACGTGCAAGTCATGGCCGACCCGCAGCTGGCCGAAAGCGTCGTTGAAGGCTCCTCGCGCGATCTCAACGGCGCTCTGTCGTTCGTTCCCGGCATCGGCATCGCGGTCACCGGCTACAACGCCCTGCACCGCGGGAAGGAAGTGACCCTCGCGCCGGGCACGCAATTCCGCATCGTCATCGGCGACGAGCTCGCCACCGCGGAGTGCTTCGTGCCCTCTCCGTCGTCTCCCGACATCAGGTGACGGCCGCTACGCGAACGGGATTCGAAACCGCGTGGCGCAATACCGCGGGGTGAAAAATGTAGCCGCTGCGGCCCTGACCGTAGCTTTCTTGTCCGCATCCTGCGCTGCCGTCCGAGCCGACGAGGGCATGTGGACCTTCGACGCGTTCCCCTCGGCGAAGGTCGCCGCGACGTACGGCTTCGCCCCTTCCCAAGCTTGGCTCGACCACGTACGCAAGAGCAGCGTCCGCATCGCGGGCGGCTGCTCGGCTTCGTTCGTCTCGCCGACGGGCTTGGTCATGACCAACCATCACTGCGCCGTCGAGTGCGTCGAACAGCTCTCGACCCAGACGCAGAACTTCGTTCAGAGCGGCTTCTACGCCAAGAAGGCCGAGGACGAGGTCAAATGCCCGGGCTTCGAACTCGACCGGCTCGACGCGATCGACGACGTTACGGCGCAATACAACGCGGCGACCGCCGGCAAGAGCGGGGCCGCGCTGATCGAAGCGCGCCAGGGCATCGAGGCGCAACTGACCGGCAGCTGCGGCAAGACCGAGGCGATTCGCTGCGACATCGTCTCGCTCTATCACGGCGGGATCTACAAGCTCTACCATTACCGGCGCTTCACCGACGTGCGGCTCGCGTTCGCGCCCGAATTCGGCGTCGCGCAGTTCGGCGGCGACCCGGACAACTTCAACTTTCCGCGCTACGATCTCGACGTCTCGTTCCTGCGCGCGTACGACGGCGGCAAACCGGCGCAAACCCCCGATTACCTGCACTGGAGCAAGAACGGCTCCAAGGCCGGCGACCTCGCGTTCGTGTCGGGAAACCCCGGCTCGACCCAGCGGCTCTTGACCGTCTCGCAGCTCGAATACATCCGGGATCACGCAAACCCCGTGACGCTGCCGCAAATCTCCGAGCTGCGCGGGCTCCTGGAACAATATCAGACCGAAGGCGCGGAGCAGGCGCGCGAGACGAACGAAACGCTCTTCTTCATCGAGAACTACTATAAGGCGACGTTCGGCGAGCAGCAGGCGCTGCAAGATCCCGCGTTCTTCGCGACCAAGGTCGCCGAGGAGAACCAGCTGCGCGCGGAGATCGCCAAGCGGCCCGACCTGCAGAGCACGGCGGGCGCGGACTTCGATAAGATGGCCGCGGTTCAGCAACGCAAGGCGGAGCTCGCGACGCGCTACGGCTACGAAGCGCAGGGCCCGTATTCGGAATTGTTCAACTGGGCGCGGCGCCTCGTCCGCTTGCCGGTCGAAAAGGCCAAACCCGACGCGCAGCGTCTGCCCGGTTACACCGACGCGCAACTCGTGACGGTGCCGCAGGAACTGCTCGCCCCGATCCCGGTCTTTCCCGGCCCCGAAGAGCTGATGTTCAACTTCTGGGCCAAGAAGATGCGCGAGGATCTGGGCGCCGACGATCCGTTCGTGAAAAAGGTGTTGGGTAAGAAATCGCCCGCGCAGTGGGCGCACGATCTGATCGCGGGCACGAAGCTCGGCGATCCCGCCGTGCGCAAGGCCCTGTACGAGGGCGGGGCGCCGGCGATCGCCGCCTCGAAGGACACGATGATCGAATTCGTCGCCGGCATCGATCCCGAGGCGCGCGCGGTGCGCAAGCAATTCGAAGACGAGGTCACCGCACCCGAGAGCCGCCTCGCCGAAGAGATCGCGCGCGCGCGCTTCGCGATCCTCGGGACGAGCACGTATCCCGACGCGACCTTCACGCTGCGCCTGAGCTACGGAACGGTCAAGGGCTTTACCGACGGCAACGGCAACGCCGTCGCGCCCTACACGACGATCGGCGGACTCTTCGCGCGCGCGACGGGCAGCCCGCCCTACGCGCTCCCGCCGAGCTGGCTCGATGCGGAGGCTTCGCTCGATAAAGCCACGCCGATGAACTTCGCCACGACCAACGATATCATCGGGGGGAACTCCGGTAGCCCGGTCGTCGATAAGAACGGCGACGTGATCGGCCTGATCTTCGATGGAAACATCTTCTCGCTGGGCGGCGCGTACGGGTACCAGCCCGCCGTCAATCGCGCCGTCGCAGTCGATAGCCGGGCGCTGTTGACGGGCTTGCGGCACGTCTATCACGCCGATCGGTTAGCCGCGGAGATCAGCGCCGGAAGCTGACCCGCGGAATTCGCAGAGCGAGAGGTCCGTTCGCCTAGCGAACGAACCTCTCGCCCATGTCGACGGTCGAGCGCGACTCGGATTCTTTCGTCCGCTCCTTCGCCCGTGGCCTCAGCGTCATCCGCGCCTTCGGCGGCAACCGGAGCGCGATGACCCTCTCGGAGGTCGCCGAGCGCGCGGCAGTCACGCGGGCCAGCGCCCGGCGCGTACTGCTGACCCTGCAGCAGCTCGGATACGTCTCCGCCGACGGCCGGCATTTCCGCCTCACGCCGAAGATCCTCGATCTGGGTTATTCCTATTTGAGCTCGCTCGACGTCTGGGAGTACGCCGAGCCGATCATGGAAGAGCTCGTCGCGCAGGTTCGCGAGTCGTGCTCCGCGAGCGTCCTCGACGGCGACGAAATCGTTTACGTCTTACGCGTGCCGACCAGCCGCATCATGAGCATCAACCTCGGCATCGGCACGCGCCTCCCCGCGTACGCGACGTCGATGGGACGCGTGCTGCTGGCCGGTCTCGGCGACGCCGAACTGGAGTCCTATCTGGCCCGAACCGAGCGGCCGCAGTTGACGCCCTACACCGTGACGGGTGCGGACGAGGTGCGCGCGATCCTGCGCGACGTGCGCGCGAACGGCTGGGCGCTGGTCGATCAGGAACTCGAGGTCGGCCTCCGTTCGATCGCCGTGCCCCTCTCGAGCGGTTCGGGTCGAGTCGTCGCGGCCCTCAACGTCAGCGCGCACGCCACGCGCGTGACGGCCGAGGGAATGGTGGCCGACCTGCTCCCGCACCTGCGCGCCGCTCAGGCCCGCATCGACGCGGCGCTACGCTTCCGGTCGTAAGCTGCTTTACCAAGCAAGCCGCGCTTGCCATTAGAAATATCGATAGGCCGTTCGAGCATATAGTGAGCGGAAGCCGGAAACCCGATGCTATCCTTCGTAAGAGGGAGCATTGGCGAACGACATCTCACCATCGGCGTACTTAGTCGATCTTCGAGCGAGCGCGTCCCGCGCGTTCGTCGTCGTCTTGTGGCTGCACGTCGCCCTGGCGGGAACGCTGGCCGCCTCGAACGGCGTAGCGCCGCGGGGCGTGATCGCGTTCGCGGTGCTCGCGGCCCTGGCCGGAACCCTGGCCGTCGCTCGCGCCCCGAGCGCGCTCGGGACGCGGCTCGTCGTGGCGGCTGCCCTCACGGCCGGGCCGGTCTTGCTCGTCTTCGCGGGCCGCGGCCCGTGGCAAGAAGATTGGCACATGTACTTCTTCGTGATCTTCGGAGCGCTCGTCGCCTACGTGGACTGGCGCCCGATCGCCCTGTCCGCAACGCTGACCGCTCTCCACCACCTCTTGCTCGACGCGCTTTTTCCCGGTGCCGTCTTTTCGGAGCCGAGCTTCGCTCGCATCGCGCTGCACGTCGCCATCGTCGTCGCGACGGTCGGCGTGCTCTGTCTGACCGTCCACCGGATGCGCCGCCTGTTGGACCGGTTAGCGGATTCGATCGCCACCGCGCGGATCGCGCTCGATCAGTCGCGCTTGTTCCGCCTCGCGGTGGATTGCGCGGGCGACGCGGTGATCATCTCGGAGTTCGAGGACGGCGCGACGCTCGAAGATACGATGCGTAGCCAACGCACGGTCTACGTCAACGAAGCCTTCACGCAACTCACGGGCCGCGAAGCGGGCGAGCTGGTCGGTTCGAACGTCGCGCGACTCTTCGGTCCCGAGTCCGACCGGAAGACGCTCTTTTCCGCTCTCGCGGCGGTCGCCGGCCAAGGTTCGGTGTCCTTCGAATTCAACACGCGGGTCCGCGACGGACGCGAGACGACCTTGGAATGTTCGACCGTGGCCTTCGAGGCCGGCGAGCGTGGCCGTCGCCGCTGGGTGACCGTCGCACGGGACGTCGGCGAGCGCCGGCGTTTGGCGGCCGCGCTGCAGCGCGTCGTCGCCGCGGAAGAAACCAATGTGGCTCTGTCCGCGAAGATCGCCGAACGTTCCCTCGTGGAGCAGCGTCTGCGGCACGTCGCGCTCCACGATCAACTGAGCGGACTGCCCAACCGCACGATGTTTCTGGAACGACTCTCCTCCGTGCTCGCGGCGCCCCGGACCGGCCGGTGCGCCGTGCTGTTCGTCGATCTGGACCGCTTCAAAGTCGTCAACGACGCGCTGGGCCACATGTCGGGCGATCTGTTATTGGTTCTTCTGGCACGCCGCCTGGAGAGCCACGCAGCCGAAGGCTTGATGCTCGCGCGGCTGGGCGGCGACGAGTTCGCCGTCCTGGTGGAGAACGCGCCGAGCGCCGACGTCGTACGCGAGCACGCGGGTCGCATGATCGAAGCGTTGCGCGAACCGTTCTCGCTCTCCGGACGCGACGTGTACGTGAGCGCCAGCATCGGCATCGCGTTCGCGACGGACGACACCAAGAACGCGGAACAGTTGCTGCGCAACGCCGATCTCGCGATGTATCGGGCCAAGTCGCTGGGCAAAGGGCGTTACGAATGTTTCGCTCCGGAGATGCTGGAACGTTCGACCCGCCTGCTGGCGCTCGAAACCGACCTGCAGCGCGCGCTGACCAGCGACGAACTGCGCGTGCACTTTCAGCCCATCGTCGATTTGGCGGGACGCGCTCCACGCGGCTTCGAGGCGCTCGTGCGCTGGCAGCACCACGACGGCCGGCTCGTACCGCCGGGCGAGTTCATCCCCTTCGCTGAGGAGAGCGGACTGATCGTTCCGATCGGCGCGGCCGTGCTCGACGAAGCGTGCCGTCAATTGCGCGACTGGCTCGACGAGTTCGGTGAGGACGACGAACTCTTCGTCAGCGTCAACGTCTCGCCGCAGCAGTTGCGGGTGGCGGATTTCTACGATCGGGTCCGCGCGACCCTCGAGCGCTACCGGCTCGCGAGCAGCCGGCTGCATCTCGAGGTGACGGAAACCGTCCTGATGCCCGCAGCGGGCGACGTCTCGCCCGTCCTCGAGCGCTTGCGCGAGCTCGGCATCTCGATCGCGGTCGACGACTTCGGCACCGGTTATTCGTCGCTGGGTTACCTCGACCGCCTCCCGATCGACACGTTGAAGATCGATCGCTCGTTCGTCAGCGGCCGCGGCGAGGGCATCGCGAACCTGAAGATCGTGCGAACCGTTTTCGAACTCGCGCAGCAGCTCGATCTCGCCGTCGTCACCGAGGGCATCGAAACCGAAGCCCAAGCCGCCAAACTCACGGCCCTTGGAGCCCGCTTCGGCCAGGGCTTTCTCTTCGCGCGGCCCCTCGAGCCCGGCGCCGCGACGGCGTTCCTGCGGCGGTCGCGCGAACCGTTTATCGGGCCCGGCTTCGTCGCGCGTTAACGCGCGCGCGGCGCGAGGTTCGCGAGGTCGACGGCGACGCGGCCGTCGCGGACGGCGAGCGGGACCGGATCGAGCGACGATCCCTCACAGGGCCCTTCCACGCAATAGCCGTCGCGGAAACGGAACGCCGCGTAGTGATTGGCGCAGAGCACGTGATTGCGGAAGGTCGCGGGCCGTTCGCCGACGTTGAGCGGGATCCAGAAATGCGGGCAGAGGTTGACGAACGCCGTGACGTCGTCGCCCGCGCGCAGCACGATGACGCCCAGGGCGTTACGGCCCTCGCCGAACACGAACGTGCGGCCCGAACCGTCCGGGATATCCGCGGCCGCGCAGAGGTCCGTCACGCGACCGCGGGCACGGGGACGGGCGCCAGCACGAAGTCGCGCTGCAAGGTGCGCACGCCGTCCTTCACATCGAAAGGCTCGACGAGCGACGCCTTGATGCCGAACACCGCGTCGGAATCGAGGTACGGATCGCCCTCGACGTAGATGGCGGTCGTGACCGGCACGTAGCCGTCCGCGGCGACCGTGAAGTGCACGTGCGCGGGCCGGAAGGTGTGGCGCCCCAAACGCAGCAGCATCGCTCCGACGGGTCCGTCGGTGGGAATCGAATAGCTGACCGGCACGACCGCTTCGAAGGCGAAACTGCCGTCGGCCGCGGTGCGGATGCGCCCGCGGCAATCCGGATGCTCGCGCACGGCGTACTGCGTGTCGTACACGCCGTCGCCGTCGCTCTCCCAGACCTCGAGGAGCGCGCCCGCGAGCGGCTTGCCGGCGGTGTCGGTCACGCGACCCGAGACGGCGAGCCGCTCGCCTTTGCCCGGCGACGCGATGCTGGCGCCCGGTTCGACCTCGGGTGCGTCGTCGGTGAAGAACGGACCGAGCACCGTCGATTCCGTCGCACCGCTGGGCTTTCGGTTCGCGAGCGCGTCCACGAGCATCGAGACGCCCAGCACGTCGGAGAGCAAGATGAACTCTTGGCGCAGGGCGTCGCACTTCTGGCCGGTCGCGGTCAGAAATTGGATCCCCGCCAGCCACTCCTGGGGCTGCAGCTCGACCTCGCGCACGAAGGCGTGCAGGTGGCGCACGAGGCTCGCCACGATGTCGCGCGTGCGCGCGTCGGTCTGGGGCGACGTCGCGGCGACGACGGCATCGGTCACGTTATCGGCGGTTACGTTTCGCATCGGATCTCCTCATGGCGTTGCATCGGGCGGTTCGCGCAAGATGCGCTGCACCGGAAAGAGTTGCCAGCCCAGCCGCGCGGAGAGTTCGCCCCATAGCCCGCGCGGAAAACGGATCATCACGACGATCGCGAGCAGCCCGAGGCCGATCAAGTACCAGGCCCCGTAATCCGAAAGCGTCTGCCGCAAGGTAAAGTACAAGAGCGTTCCCAGGATCGGCCCCTCGAGCGTGCCGATGCCGCCGATGATGACCGTGAAGAACAGCAGCGGAATCCAGCTCATGCCGAAGGCGGCGTCCGGCGAAATGCGCAGCGCGCTCAAGAAGTACAGCGCGCCCGCGCAGCCGGTGCCGAAGGCGGCGAGCACGTAGACGATCAGCTTGGTGCGCGCGACGTCGACGCCCTGGCTCTCGGCCGCGACGTCGTTATCGCGGATCGCGGTCAGCGCCAAGCCGAGCCGCGTCCGCAGCAGCCAGTACACGCCGCCGGTCGTCGCGACCAGCAGCGCCACCGCGAGCCAGAGGGTGATGGCCTCGCGCGCGTCCTTGGGGATGCCGATCATGGCCGTCAGGCTCTCGCCCGAGCCGCCGCCGAGCGCGCTCACGTTGGCGACCAGCAAGCGATAGACTTCCGCCACGACCCAACTGGCCACGGCGAAGTAGCCGCCGCTCAAGCGAAAGAGCACGCGCGAGGTCGGGATCGCGAGCGCCGCGGCCACGAGGCCGCCGAGCGGGACGCACAGGAACGGATTGACGCCGAGGCCGTTGGCGAAGACGAACAGCGCGTAGGCGCCGATCCCGATAAAGGCTTGTTGTCCGATCGACACGAGGCCGCCGTAACCCGCCAGCAGATTCCACATCTGCGCCATCGCGAGCAAGCACGCGAACTCGACCACGAGCCGCATCGCATCCGAACCCGCCCAGAACGGAAACGAGGCGAGCACGGCCACGAGCGCGCCCCCGGCGAGCGCGCCGAGCAGCGTACGCGTGCCGATGCGCCTGGCCGGCGCGCCCTGCGCCGCGATCACGCGGTCCTCGCGAAGAGTCCGGTGGGCCGGAACAGCAGCACGACGAGAAACACGAGGTGGCCGGCCAAAATGCCCCACCCCGGATTGAGCGCGAAGCCGATCGATTGCGCGATACCCAAGATCACGCCGCCGGCGAGCGTGCCCCAAAAAGAGCCCATGCCGCCGATGACGACCGCCTCGAACGCGTAGAGCAGGAAGTTCGGGCCCAGGGATGGTTCGAACGTGAACTTGATGCCCATGAAGACGCTCGCGATCGCGATGACCGCGAACGAAATCGCCGTCGCGTACCCGAACACCGCCCGGTCGCGCACGCCCATGATCGACGCGATCTGCCGGTCGTCCGACGTCGCGCGGAAGGCCATACCCAGCCGCGTACGGTTGAAGATCACTTCGAGCACGACCGCGACCGCGACCGCGGTGAGGAACACGATAAGCGGAAACCAGCCGACCGCGACCCCGCCGCCGAGCGCGATGCTCGCGGTGTCCAGGCCGCCGCCGAGTTTGATCGAGCGCGCGTCGGCGGATTGCGTCTGCTGCAGGACGTTCTCGATGACGATCGAGAGCCCGTAGGTGACGACGAGCGGCGGCAGGATGTCGTTGCCGAGCGTGCGGTTGAGCACCGTACGCTGCAGCGCGTAGCCGAAGAGCGCGAACACGACGACGGCCAGGGGAATGACCAGAAACGGGTGCAGGCCCGTGAACGCGGTGATGCCGAGCGCGAGGTAGGCGCCCAGCACGATGAAATCGCCGTGCGCGATGTTGATCTGGCGCATCACGCCGTAGATGATCGCCAACCCCATCGCGAACAGCGCGTACAAGCCGCCGAGCAGCGTGCCTTGAACGAGCGTGTCGATCCAGTTCAAGCGCGAATACCCTAAATTCCGAAGTACGCGGCCGAGATCGCGTCGCGCGACAGCTCGGCGCTGCGGCCGGCGAGCGAAACGGTGCCGTGCGTGAAACAGTAGGTGCGGTCCGACATCGTGCGCGCGAGTTCGATATCCTGTTCGACGAGGATCACGGCCAAGCCGTCCTCGCTACAGACGCGCACGAGCGCCGCGTACACTTCCTTGACGACCGCGGGCGCGAGGCCGAGCGAAAGCTCGTCGCACATCAACAGGCGCGGATTCGACATCAGCGCGCGGCCGATCGCGACCATCTGCTGCTGACCGCCGGAGAGCGCGGGCGCCGGCGCCTTCCGCTTGGATTCCAGGACGGGAAAGACGTCGAAGACGCGCTGCAAGGTCCAGGGGCCCTTGCGCCGGTTGAAAGCGCCCATCTTCAGGTTCTCTTCGACGGTCAAACTCGGGAAGAGCCGGCGGCCTTCGGGCACGAGCGCGATGCCGAGCCCGGCGATGTCGGCCGCGCCGAGCGCTCCGATCGGCGTCCCGTCGAACACGATGCTGTCTTTGCGCGAACCCATCAAACCGGCGATCGAATTGAGAAACGTCGACTTACCCGCGCCGTTCGAGCCGATCAGCGCGACCCGCTCGCCTTCGGCAACCTCGGCGTCGATGCCGAAGAGGGCTTGGAAATCGCCGTAGAACGCGACCAGATCGCGGACGGCGAGCATCATGCTTCGATACCCATGTACACCCGTTTGACGTCGGCGCTCGCGAGCACGGTCGCGGGTTCGCCTTCGGCGAGCTTGCGGCCCGCGTGCAGCACGAAGAGGCGCGTCGCGACCGCGACCAGCGCGTGCACGACGTGTTCGATCCACACGATCGCGATGCCGCGCGCGCGAATCGCGCGCACGGTCGCGACGACTTCGTTCGCTTCATGTTCGGTCAGGCCGCCGGCGATCTCGTCGAGCAGCAAGACCTTGGGCCGCGTCGCCAGCGCCCGCGCGAACTCCAGTCGCTTGCGATCGAGCAACGTCAGCGAGCCGGCCAGCCGGTTGGCCTTGGTTAGCAGACCCGTGAGCTCCAACACGTCGACGCACAGCGACCGTGCTTCGGCGCGCGACCCGCGCGCGCCGAAGAGCGCGGCCACGAGCACGTTCTCGAAAACCGTGAGGCCGCCGAAGGGGCGCGCGATCTGATACGATCGGCCGATTCCCCGGCGGCAACGTTCGTGCGGCCGCAGCCGCGTCACGTCCGCTCCCTCGAGGAACACGCCGCCCGCATCGGGCGACACGTCGCCGCCGATCACGTTGAAGAGCGTGGTCTTCCCCGCCCCGTTGGGGCCGAGGATGCCCAGCACCTCGCCCGCGTCGACGGTCAGCGAAACGTTCTCGGTGACCGTCAACGAGCCGTAGCGTTTGGAAACGCCGCGGACCTCGAGCAGAGGCGGAGAAGACACGCGCTAACGAGGTGCCGGCTACGCCGAACCCAGCGGCACGATGCTCGCGCCGACCGGGATTTCCGGCGCCGTCTTGTTCTGCACGATTACGAGATCGAACGGGTGTTTCTTCCCGTGGACCCATTGGCCGCCGACCAGCGGCGTCTTGGCGACGCCCGGCACGGGGCCGTGACCCCAGGCGACGCGGCCGACGATCGTGCGCAGGTTCGTCGCGGCGATCGCATCCTTGATCGACTCTTTTTTATCGATATCGTGCGTGCGTTGCAGCACGTCGACCGCGACTTCGAAGAGCGCGTGCACGTAGCCCAGCGGCTGCGTCCACTGTTTGTTGGTCGACTTCTCCCACGCCGCGGCGAGTTCGGCCGAACTCTCGTGCGTCAGTCCCGAACTGAAGGGATGGTGCGGCGACCACCAGACTTCCGTCGTCAACCCGTACGCGCTCTTGCCGATCGCTTCGACGGCGCTGGGGAAAAGCACGGCCTTGGCGATCGAGGCGACCTTCGGCTTGAGTCCCTGTTGGGCCGCCTGCGTCCAGAAGTTCTTGAAGTCGGGGGGAATCGGCACGCCGGTGAGGATCTCCGTGTCGCCCGCCTTGAAGCGCGCGATCTGCGCGCTGAAGTCGGTGGTGAGATCCTGAAAACGGCCCGGATCGATCATCTTGTAGCCGTCTTTGGCGAACGCCGGCGCCAGACCGTGCACGGGATCGCCCCACGCGTTGCCGTCGCCGTCGTTGGGGAACAGGCCGCCGATCTGTTTATTGGTTTTTATTTTTTCCCACATCGCGCCGTACGACGCGATCACGTCCTCGAGACCCCAGAAGAAATGATACGTCCACTGGAACCCCTTGGCCGGATCGCCCTTGCGCGGGAAGAACCACGCCTGCCACGGCGTCACCGTGGAGATGCAGGGCACGCCGTTGAGTTCGCACTGGTCTCCGACCGGGTTCGTGGTCTCCGGCGTCGACGAGACGAGCATCAAGTCGACCTTGTCCTTGAGGATCAAGTCGGCCGCCACTTCGCCGGCGCGGTTGGGACTCGACTGACTGTCCTTGACGACGATGCGCACCGGGTGCTTCGTTCCGCCGATGGAGATGCCGCCGGCGAGCTGCTTGCGCACGCCGCCCAAGATGAAGGCGTCGGCCTCGCCGAACGGTGCGAGGGGACCGGTCTGCGGCGACACGTAGCCGATGACGATCTCCCGGGCGCTCTGCGCGTTCGCGGTGAAACGCGTGCTCGCCAGGGCCGGGCCGGTCAGCGCGGCACCGGCGCCGAGTTGAAGAACGCGACGTCGTGTGAGCATGAATCCCTCCTTCAAGTGTTCGATTCGTATGTAACCGTAGTATTTATTTCGGCGACGGAACGTTCCCGTCGAAGGCTGCTTGCAAGAGCTCGCGAATCGCGCCGCGTTCGATCGGGCGCGGGTTCGGATAGGCGTCGCGCGCGGCCAAATCGGCGGCGGCGTCGAGGTCGGCGGCGCGCATCCCCAGGCTCGCGAGCGACCGGGGCACGCCCGAGGCGCGCGCGAGTTCGTACAGTCCGAGCGCCGCGTCGGTCGTTCCGAGCGCGCGCGCGACCCGCGCCATCGCCCCCGGCGCCGCGGGTGCGTTGTAGGCCGCGGCGTAGGGCAGCACCACCGCGTGCGTTTCCGCGTGCGGGAGATTGTAGCTGCCGCCGAGCGTGTGGCAGAGTTTGTGATGCAGCGCCATGGACACCGCGCCGAGCACCGTGCCCGCGAGCCACGCTCCGTACAGCGCGTTCGCCCGCGCTTCGCGATCTCCGGGAACCGCGACGATCGCGGGCAGCGCTTCCGCGAGCGCCCGGATGCTCTCCTCGGCCATCAGCGACGTAATCGGGTTGGCGTCGACCGCGTAGAGCGCCTCGACGGCGTGCGCCATCGCGTTGAGTCCGCTCGCGGCGCTCTGCGCCGGCGGCAGCGTCAACGTCAGCTCGGGATCGTAGATCACCGTTCGCGGCAGGACGCGCGGCTCGCGCCCCGTGCGCTTCACGCCGTTCTCGGTGAGCCCGTAGATCGGCGTCATTTCCGAGCCAGCATAGGTCGTCGGCACCGCGACGATCGGTAAGCCCGTCACGAGCGCGATCGCTTTGCCGAGGCCGGTCGTCGAGCCGCCCCCGATCGCGACGCAGCAGTCGGCTTGGGTTTGGGCCGCGGCGTCCCGCGCGGCCTCGGCCGTCTCGATCGGAACGTGCATGACCGCGCGTGGAAAGAAACCTGCTAACCGGTCGCCCAGGTGCGCCGCGATCGACTCCGCGACGTCGCGCTGTTCGGGCGTGCAGAGCACGAGCGCGCGCTTCGCGCCGAGGCGTTCGACCTCGGCGGCGAGTTGCGCCGACGCCCCGCTGCCGAACACGACCCGCGCGGGCCACGCCGTATAGGTGAAGGACGCGGCGCGTTCGGCGACGGTCACGCCGCCGGCTCCGCGCCGTGCGCGCGCGCGGTGCGCGCTTTGAGCGCGCGCAGCGCCGCCAACTCTTCGGGTTGCGGCGGCGCGGTGGTCGAGAGTTGCGGCGCGACGGCGAGGTCCCAGCCGGTCGCGGCGCGCACGCGCTCGAGCGTCACGCCGGGATGGAGCGACACCAACGTCAACTCCTTGCTCTCGGGATCGGGTCGCAACACGCCCAGATCCGTGATCACGACCGTCGGACCCGCGCCCCGCGCGCCGGTTCGCGCGCGCGCGTCGTATCCGTCGAGGTACCCCGCCGAGGTGACGAAGTCGACTTTTTCGACGAAGGTGCGCCGGCTCTGCTCGATGATGACGTAGACTTCCTTCGCTGCCGAAGCAATTTCGGGAGCGCCGCCCGCTCCGGGCAGCCGCACGGACGGCCGCGCGTAGTCGCCGATCACCGTCGTATTGATGTTCGCGAAGCGGTCGATCTGCGCGGCGCCGAGGAACCCGACGTCGATGCGCCCCGCCTGCAGCCAATAGGCGAAGATCTCCGGAACGGAGACGACCGCATCGGCCGTTTCGGCCAGTTCGCCGTCGCCGATCGAGAGCGGCAGGATGCTCGGCTTCGCGCCGATCGTGCCGGACTCGTACACCAGCACGATGCCCGGCGCGTGCGTGGCGCGCGCCAGATTGGCGGCCGCGCTCGGCAAACCGATGCCGACGAAACACACGCAGTCCGCTCGCAGCAGGCGCGCGGCCGCGACGGTCATCATCTCGCTTGCGGCGTAGTCGAGCGTCGAGCTGCCGTTCACGCCGGCACGGCCCCGAGCGACGAGCGGAACTCCGCGAAATCGGCCGTGCCGAGCACGTGGCGCTCCATCCAGGCGGTGAAGCTCTCGCGCTCGCGCGCGATGCCGTCCCAGGCCTTGCAGAACGCGTTATCGCGCGCGTAGTAACCGTGCGCGTACGACGGGTGCGCGCCGCCTGGGACGTGCGCGACCGCGGAGATCGTCCAGGCCGGCAAAATCGTCGCGTTGCGGCCGGTCTGCAATTCGTCGACCACTTCTTCCACCGTGACGATCGCGCGCTTGGCGGCGAGCACCGCCTCCTTCTGCACGCCGACGATCCCCCAGATGAGGACGTTGCCGTGGCGGTCGGCCTGCTGGGCGTGAACGATCGCGACGTCGGGTTCGAGCGCGGGCGTCGCCGCCAACGTCTCGCCGCTGAAGGGGCAGGTCACGAACTTGATATGGGAGTTGAACTTCGGCAGATCGCTGCCGACGTAGCCGCGCAGCATGCCGAAGGGCAAGCCCGAGGCGCCCGCCGCGTAGCGCGCGGCCATGCCGGCGTGGGAGTGCTCCTCGATCTCGAGCGGCACGGGCCAGCCGCGCTCGATCGCGTCGCGGAAACGGTGCAGCGATCCGACGCCCGGATTGCCACCCCACGAGAACACGAGTTTACGGGCGCAGCCCATGCCGATCATCTGATCGTAGATCAGATCCGGCGTCATGCGCACGAGCGTGAGATCGCGGCGCTTCTGCCGGACGATCTCGTGCCCCGCCGCGAAGGGAATGAGGTGCGTGAAGCCTTCGAGCGCGACGGTATCGCCGTCGCGCACGAACTCGGCGACCGCTTCCCGTAAGGTCATGTGCTTGGGCGTCATCGCGTTGCCCGCCTCAGCGCTTGTAGAACGGCGGGATGTCGGCGTCGACGTTGATCCAGACCGCCTTGGGTTCGGTGTACTGCCGCATCGCTTCGAAGCCCATCTCGCGCCCGTGGCCCGACGCGCCCATGCCGCCGAACGGCGAACCGGGATGCACCCGCTTGTAACAGTTGATCCACAACATGCCGCTGCGGATGTCGGCGGCCATGCGATGCGCGCGCGAGAGGTCGCGCGTCCAGAGGCCGCCGCCGAGACCGTACTGGGTCGCGTTGGCGATCGCCACGGCTTCGTCGTCGTCGCGGAACGTCGTCACGCTGACGAAGGGACCGAAGACTTCCTCTTGCGCGACCCGGTCGTGCGCGCCGGCCCGCACGACGGTGGGTTCCACGTAACAACCCTCGGCCAGCGCCGGATCCGCCGGAGCCTTGCCCCCCAGCAGGATCTCGCCGCCGTCCTTCGTCGCGATGCTACAGTAGTTGAGGACCCGGTCGCGGTGCACGGGTGAGGTGAGCGGACCCATCTCCGTTTGGGGATCGAGCGGATCGCCGAGGCGAATCGTCTTCGCGAACGCGATGAACTTTTCCAGAAACGCATCCGCGATGCGCTCGTGCAAGATCAGCCGCGAGCCCGCGATGCACGCTTGGCCCTGATTGTGAAAGATCGCGAACAGCGAACCGCCCACCGCGCGCGCGAGGTCGGCATCGTCGAAGACGATGTTGGCGCCCTTGCCGCCGAGTTCGAGGCCGACCCGCTTGAGGTTCGATGCCGCGCCGGCCAGCACGCGCTTCCCGACGGCCGTCGAGCCGGTGAACGAGACCTTATCGATGCCGGGGTGCTGCACGATGCGTTCGCCCGCGTCGTGACCGAAGCCGGGCACGATGTTGACGACGCCGGGCGGGATGCCGACCTCCGCCATCAATTCGGCGATGCGCAGGGCCGAGAGCGGCGTGATCTCGGAGGGCTTGAGCACGACCGTGTTGCCGGCCGCGAGCGCCGGACCCATCTTCCAGCTCGTGAACATGACCGGGAAATTCCAAGGCACGATCTGGCCGACGACGCCGACGGGTTCGTGGACGACGTAATCGAGGAATCCCGCTTCGACCGGGATGACGCTACCTTCGAACTTGTCGGCCATGCCGCCGAAATAACGAAACGTGCCCGCCGTGCGCGGTACGTCGAGGCCCGTCGTATCGCGGATCGGATGGCCGGTATTGACGGTTTCGAGCCGCGCCAAGCGCGGCGCATCGGCTTCGATCGCGTCGGCGAGCTTGAGCAGCAGCCGGCCGCGTTCGCCGGCCGAGCGGCGGCTCCACGCCGGAAACGCTCGGCGCGCCGCCTCGACCGCGCGGTCGACGTCGGCCGCGCCGGCGAGCGCGACGTCCGCGATGTGCGAGCCGTCGTGCGGGTCGTTGACGGGCAAGGTGCGGCCGTCGAGGGCGTCGACGAACTCGCCGCCGATGAAGAGTTGCGTGCACAACTCATCACCGGCGCGCGCGCGTCCGGGGCTCAGCGTCGCCACGAAGCTGCTAAAACTCGACGGGGTAGGGCGGCAGCTTCCCGCTTTCGTAGAGTTCGGGCAGACCCGGCGTCGCGTTCTCCCACACCAGGAGCATCGAGCGCTTCGGCGAGTAGCCTTGATGGCGGATGTCGGCCGGCATGGCCGCGACGTCGCCCGCGCGCATGGTGATCTTGGCGCGCGGCCGCCCCGTTTCTTTATCCTGCACGTCCCACACGATGTGGTCGGAGAGCTGCACGAACCACTCGACGCGATCGTTGCCGTGAATGATCGGCAGCAGAAACTCTTCGGTCGTGGGGCACGCGAGGCTCGCCTGACAGACGCCCGTGATCGACGGGTTCCAGGTCACGTCCGAACGCGAGAGATACTTGAACAAGCTAAAGGCGTGAAGTTCGTTTTCGAAACCGGGCTCGGCGACGATCTCCGGCTCGTCTTGAGGAACGTCCTGGAACTGGCGGTTGACCGGAAACCCGTTGGCGTCGGCGCGCAGCGGCGAATCGCCTTCGATGCCGGGCATGCGCTGCGTGATCGTGCGGGTGCGCTCGATCGCCTCGATGTTGTCGCCGTTTTTGGGGCCGAAGGCCGTGTTACCGGTTTCGGCGGGCGCGGCGAAGGGGTCGAAGCCGGCGTTGGTCCAGTCGGCCAAGATCGCCTTGAAGGTCGCCATGATGACGGGCTCGTCGAAGTTCTCGACGTACGAGAGTTCGGCCGAATGGTAATCGATGTTGTAACGGCCCGCGAACACGTCGACCGTGCCGTAGCGGTTGCGCGTTCCGAAGACGTGATCGAAGTTGACCCAACCGTAGAAAAAGCCCCACGCGACGTCGCGCATCATCGCGCGCAAGAAGTAATCGACGGGGATCCGGTGGGAGAGCCGCTCGCCCTTGGCGGGCCAGAAGATCTTGGCGAAATAATCGTCGCGTTCGAAGGTGAACTTGCCGAGTTTGAAGCTGCGATAGCCGGAAATGGGGTCGGGACCCGTCGACTCGACGAGATCGGCTGCAAGCGAAGTCATGCCGGAACTCCTTGTTGCTGCGGAACCATGCAGATGTCGGCCCACTTCTCGACGGAGAGATCGCCGAGGATCGTTTGCTGTAAGAGCACCGCGGGCGCTTCGGCCACGAAGCGATAGGCAGCGCCGCGCGGCAACAGCGCTTGATGACCCTTGCGCAGGCGCACCACGCCCATCTTGCGGCCGGCCGGCTCGCCGGGCACGAGGATCGTGCCCTCCTTCGCGTGGGAAACGACGCTCTCGGGCGCGTCGAGCTTCACGAACTGGACTTCGACCGCACCGTCCATGTTCAGGACGAACTCATCGTGCGAAGCGGCGTACCACGGCGACGTGCCTTCCGCGCGGATCGCCTCGAGGACGTACTCGAGGTTCTTCCCGACGACGACTTTTTCATAGGGTTTCGAGCGGGCAGCCACGTCGTACACGTTCGAGAACGCGTAGTGCTTGACGTTGCCGGAGATGATCTCCGCCTCCCCGCGCTGATACGACTCGAGCGAGCCGAAAACGGTTGACTGCTTGCCCATACGCTTGACCTCTGAACCTCGAGGGTGATTCGTTCGCTCTGCGAACATGCCGTCCGCTGTGCGTACCGATACGATACGCGCTGCGGCTGCCACCGGCAACCGGCGCACTCCGCTGATACATGCTAATTGACCTTACGCGGTCAGCCGGCTAGGGCCGTCACCATCTCCGCGTGGACCCGGCCGTTGCTGGCGAGGATCGATCCGCCGTCGAGGTCGAGAGGCGATCCGTCGGTCGCCGTAGCACGGCCGCCGGCCTCACGCACGATCAGCGCGCCCGCCGCCACGTCCCAGGCCTTGAGGTCGAACTCCCAAAACGCTTCGAAGCGACCTGCCGCGACGAACGCCAGATCGAGCGCGGCCGAGCCGTCGCGCCGCACCGCCTGCGCGAGGCCGGAGAGCCGCGCGAAGTTGGCGCCGTTGCGCTCGTAGCGCGCCGGCACGAAACCCGTGCACACCAGCGACTCGGCCACCGAATCGATGCCGCTCACCGCGATCTTCTCGCCGTTACACGTCGCGCCGTGGCCCAGTTCCGCCGCGTAGAGTTCGTCGAGTGCCGGCGCGTAGATCGCGGCCGCGCGGACGGCGCCCGCGCGCTCGTAGGCGATCGAGACGCAGTAGAGCGGATAGCCGTGCGCGTAATTCGTCGTGCCGTCGAGCGGATCGACGATCCAGCGTTCGTCGCTGCTGCCCGCGCTCGCGCCGCCTTCTTCCCCAAGGATCGCGCTGCGCGGAAACGCCTCCCGCAGGCGCCCCACGATCAGCGCTTCGCTCGCGCGGTCGGAGGCCGTGACCAGATCGCCGCGCGCGCTCTTTTCGCTCGTTTCGAGCGGCAGGCCGACGCGGGACAGCAGGAGCCGGCCCGCCTCGCGCGCGGTGGCGACGGCCACCACTAACGGATCCGCGGCCGGGGAAACGCTAGGCATCGGGGACCATCTCGCTTTCATCGTCGCTGGTCGGCACGATTCGCCAGCTCACGGCAACGACGCCCGCTTCCACGCCGAGCTTGGAGACGATGCGCTCCAGCCGCTCGTCGGGCCGGCCGCTGGCGGTCACGTCGGCCGTGACCTCCACGCGGGCGCTCCCCTCGACATCGTCGCTGTACACGGCGGTCAGGGTCACGCCCGCACCGCGCACCGCCGCGATGACGGCGGCGCGGATGCGCTCCTCGACGTCCTGACGGCAGACGGCTCGAATTTCGTAGCTGGAGAGCACTTCGGTGCCGTCCATCGGCGCGCGATTGATGCGTCTGACGATGGGACGCAGCACGACGTTGGCCGCGAGGACCGCCGCGACGCCGACGGCGGCGTCGAGGAAAAATCCGAAGCCCACGAGCGCCCCGATCGCTGCCGTGCACCACATCGTGGCCGCCGTGTTGAGGCCGCTGATGCTGAGCCGTTCTTTGAAGATGACGCCGCCGGCCAGAAAGCCGATGCCGGAGACGACGTACGCGGCGATCTGGGTGGCGTTGGCGCCCGCGCCCACGAGCGGCGTGATCAGGATGAACAGACAGCTGCCCGTCGCGACCAAGGCGTTGGTGCGCAGGCCCGCCATGCGCTGCCGCCACTGGCGCTCGAAGCCGACGATCGAGCCCGCGACGAGCGCCGCAAAGACGCGCAAGGCGAAATCAAACTCGGAGACCGGCGCGATCCCGCTCGTCATCGAGTCACGCGTACAGCTTCGCGGCGACCCGCGCCTGCCGGAACGCATCGTCGTCCTCGGCGGGTGCCCCGGATGCGGCTGCGCGAACAGCCACGGTAATGTTGGACCGCCTCTTGACCGCGGCCGAGGCCGCGGCCCTCGCCCTGTGGGCCGGCGCGATGGCCGGTTTCGCCTTCGTCTTCGCACCCGCCGCCGGCAAAATCGTCGTGCCGCGCGGGATGGACACGTTCTCTACCTTGATCGGAACGACGATCCGGGGCTTGGGTTCCTTCGGCGCCGTCTGCGGAGCCGTCGCGATCGTCGCCTCGCTCGGCCGGGCGCTGGCGCCGGAGAGCCGGAAGCTGGCCTTCACGCGCGTCGCGCTCGTCGCCGCAGGGTTGACGGCGAGCGGCTACGTCGCGGGCGCGATCATTCCGCACATGGAGGCGATCGAGGCGACGATCCCCGGCCCCATCGACTCGGTTCCCAAGACCGATCCCCGTCGCGCGCAGTACGACGCCGAACATCACAATTCGACCCGCGTGTACGGCGTCGCGTTTTTCTGCGTTCTGGTCGCCGCGATGCTCGTGCCGTTCGGCCGCCGCCGCAGCGCCTGACGAGAACTCCGCGCCGGCGCGCGGGTAGAACGCCATCCACCGGCTAATGCGCCGGAGTTTGCTCCGCCGCCGAACCGGAAATGAGAGGACGTGATCGAATCGTGCCGTTTCAGGAGGGGTACCTTTCCGATTTCGTCGGCCGCGAGGCCGTACTCGAATCCGGCGCCGAGGGCCGCGCGCTCGGCAAGGTCGTCGATTTTTTCGTCAGCAAACCCGACGACACGTTTCCGCGCATCGACGCCTTCGTCATCAAGACCAAGAACGGTGAACGCACGAGCCCGGTCAGCGATCTGGTCCTGGTCGATGCGAAAGGGCCCTTCGTGCTCAAGAACGCGCCGACCGGCACGCCCGAGCCCGACGACAGCGCGCTCTACCTGATCAAGGACCTCTTCGACAAGCAGATCGTCGACGTCGACGGGCGCAAGGTCGTCCGCATCAACGATCTCGAGGTCGCGAACACCGGCGGCACGTGGCGGGTCGTCGCGGCCGATATCGGGATCTCGGGGCTATTGCGGCGGCTCGGAGCGGGGCGCATCGCGCCGCAACTCCTCGAGCGCGTGCCGCGCCAGCTGATCGCCTGGGACAACGTCGCTCCGATCACGGACTCCAACCCCTCGCAAGTGCAGCTCTCGGTCTCGGGCTCGCGCCTCTCCCGGCTGCATCCCTCCGAGCTCGCCGACATCATCAGCGACCTCTCGGCCAAAGATGCGGCTCGCGTCGTCAAGTCGCTCGACGACGAAACCGCCGCCGACGCCTTCGAGCATCTCGACGCCGAGACGCAGCAATCGATCATCGAGGATCTGGGCACCCAGCGCGCCGCCGACATCATCGAGGAGATGGACTCCGACGACGCCGCCGACCTCTTGGGCGAGCTCGACGAGAAACGCCGCGCGGAGCTGCTCGCGGAGATCGAAGACCGCGAGTACGCGAACGAGCTCGAAGACCTGGTCGAATACGAGTCCGATAGCGCGGGCGGTCTGATGACGACCGATTACGTGTGGATCTATCCGCATCGCACGACCGCGGCGACGATCGCGAAGATCCGCGAGCTCGCGCCGGAGTCGGAGTTCATCTACTATCTGTACGTAACCGATAGCGAGCGAAAGTTGCTCGGGACGATCTCGTTGCGCACGTTGCTGCTCTCGCTGCCCACCGCATTCATCCACAAGTTGATGGATTCCGACGTCGTCAGCGTCTCGCCCGACACGAGCGCCGAAGACGTCGCTTCGACGATCGCGCGCTACGATCTGCTGGCCGTTCCCGTTCTCGACGAGGAGGGTCGCATGCTCGGCATCGTGACGGTGGACGACGCGATCGACGCGATCATCCCGGAGAAGATCGCAAACTCGCTACCGCGCTTCGTGCGCCATCAGGGCAAGAAGGCGGCACATGCCGCCAAGTGAAGCGATAGCGGCCGCGCCGGGCGCCGAAGACGCGCCGCAGTCGCGCTCGAAACGCGCTCGCGTCTGGCGTTCGCTGCTCTTCATCGCGGGCGCCCTCGGGCCCGGATTCATCACCGCCTCGGCGGGCAACGACGTCGGCGGCATCTTCACCTATTCCGTCGCGGGCGCGCAATTCGGTTACAAGGTGATCTGGCCGCTGATCCCGATCGCGGTGGCCCTGATCGTGGTGCAGGAGATGGCCGCGCGCATGGGCGCCGTCACGGGCAAAGGGCTCGCGGCCTTGATCCGTGAGGAGTTCGGCGTGCGCATCGCGCTGCTCACGATGCTCGGACTCTTCTTCATGAATACCTTCACGACGTCGGCCGAGTTCGCCGGCATCGCCTCCGCGAGCGAAATCTATCACATCTCGCGTTACATCTCGGTCCCGCTCTCGCTCGCGCTCGTGTTTCTGTTCGTCCTGCGCATCAGCGGAAAACTCGTCGAGCGCGTCTTCGTCGTCCTCTCGCTCGTGTACGTCACGTACATCATCTCGGGCGTGCTCGCCCACCCGGACTGGGGCGAGGTCGCGCGCGGCTCCTTCATCCCCTCGATCGACACGCACGATCCCGCGTACCTCGGCACGATCGTCGCGCTGATCGGCACGACGATCTCGCCGTACATGCAGTTCTACTTGCAGTCCGCGGTCGTGGAAAAGGGCACGCGCCCGAGCGGCCTGCTCCTCTCGCGCATCGACGTGACGAACGGTTCGATCCTCGCGATCATCGTGGCGGCGTTCATGATCATCGCCAACGCCGCGACGATCTTCGTGTTCAACCAAAGTCACGCGGCGCACCCGATCGCCGTCAATCAGGCATCCGACGTGGCCGTCGCGCTGCAGCCGCTCGCCGGCAAATTCGCCAGCGCCCTCTTCGCCTTTGGTATCCTCAACGCGGGGCTGTTCACGGCCGCGGTGCTGCCGCTCTCGACGAGCTATCTCGTGTGCGAAGCCTTCGGCTTCGAGGCAGCGCTCGACCGCGGTTTCCGCGAAGCGCCGGTCTTCTTCAGCCTCTTCGCCGCCGGCCTCGTGATCGGCGCTATCCTCGTGCTCTGGCCCGGCGTCCCGCTGCTGCAACTGGGCATCGCGTCGCAGTTGGTGCAGGGGCTGTTGTTGCCGCTCGAACTCGTCCTGATGCTGATCATCATCAACCGCGTCCGCGTGATGGGCGTGTACCGGAACACGCGCACCGCCAACGTGATCACCTGGGCCACGGTCGTGATCGTGGGCGCGATCGCGCTCTACTACACCTTCACGCAGGCCGTGGCGGCCTTCACGCCCGCCAAGTGATCCTCTTCCTGCATGCCGCTGCCGTCTCGCTGGCCGCGACCCAGGCCGGCATCGGGCGCCTGCGCAGGCCGCTCGCGGCGCGGCATGCTCTGGTCACCGATCTGGTCGATCCGCGAGCGATGAACTTCGCGGGCGACGACGTCGATTACGCGCGGATCCGCTCGGCCTTGGTCGCGCACCTGCGCGGTGGGGAATCGCGCGCGGTCCTCTCGTGCTCGGTATACAACGCGTTCGCGCCGCGCTTGAGCGTCGATCTCGATCTGCCGGTGGAACGCTCCGACGACGCCGGCGCGCGGGGAGCGCTCGAAAAAGGCACGCGGATCGGCCTCGCGGTCAGCTATCCGCCGTCATATGCGATCGTCGAGGCCCATCTCGCGCAGCTAGCCGCCGAACGCGGCGTGACGCCCGACATCGAACCGCTTCTGGGCGGCAACGCCTTCGCATACGCGGAGGACGCGGAGCGCTACGCGCGCGCGCTGGTGGAAGGCGCCGCCTCCGCGACGGCCCTCGACGTCGTGTTCCTCGCGCAGTTCAGCATGGATCCACACGCTCCGCGAGTCGGTGAGGCGCTCGCGATCCCCGTCGTCAGCGCGCTCGAAGCGACCCTGGCGCGCATCGTCGACTGACGCATTCCCGCAGACTCGCCGTGACCGATGGACGACGTACGGACCCCGAGTCCGGCAGATGATTGGGGTGCTGCGCCGGAGCGAGGCCGCGCCGGCGGCGGGGCTCGCGGGGGGCAATCCCGGTCGATCCAAAGAACCTTGCTCTCAGCCGGTCCGACATCGGGCCGAAGGATTATGTGCCTACAGCCTTCATCCCGAGATAGATGATGAATGCCACGATGAGGGCGCCGGCGGCGCAGACGGCCATCGCCACCGGCTTGGGACGGCCGCGTTTATCGAGGCCGCGGGCGACCGGCCAGATGCCTCCCACGACCAGCGCCAGTATCCAGTGCGCCGCCGGAGGCGCACTCTTGAGTACCGCCCACGTGGCGACACCCACCACGATCTGGAGGGCCAGCACATAGTCGACCAGTTGGCGCGATTTCGGCACGAAGATCGCCGCGATCGCGGTCAGGAACAGCACGAGCCCAAGTCCGTAATGGATTTGCAGCAGGATCGAATTCGACATCACGACGGGGCGTTCGCGTGATCGATACCGCCATCATGTCGAACGACGAACTCGTCGAGTTCGCGGAAGGCCTCGCGCGGGTCGCGAGCACCGGCGGCGGGCCCAAAGCACTCGCGGGCTTTCTCGGGTCGCTACTGGACGCCGCGGTCTTGGTGGAGGATGCCGAGTGGCGGCACGTGGCGCTCGCGGGCTCGGGCACGCGCTCGATCCCGCCCTCGAGCCGCGATCTGATCTCGGCGGGCACCAAAGCCGCCGACGGATCCGTGCGCTTGCAGCCGCCGGGGGATGCGGTCGAGGGCGTCGCCGTGCGCATCAAGGCCGGTGAAGCGCCCATGGGCTGGCTCTCCGTCTTTCCGAGCACCGTCCCCGCCGACGGGCGCGGGGGCGCGATCCGGCTCGCGGCGGCGGCGATCGCGGTCGAACTCTCGCGCGACGCCGGCGGCGGGAAGAACCGTCGCAAGTCGTTCTGGGACCGCTTGATCTCGCGCGCCTACGACGATCCGATCGAGGCCAAGGACGACGCCGCAGCGCGCGGCATCACCTTGTCTTCCGGCTACGTCGCCGTGGCGGTGGAGGCCGAAGGGCTCGACGAAGCCGTCGCCACGGCGAAGATGGGCGACCTGCGGCGCATCTGTCTCGAAACCTTGCGCTCGGGCGCGGGCGATATCGTCGTTCTCGAGCGCGGCGGCGGGTTCGTGTTCCTGTGCCCCGCACCGATGGAAGCCGATGCGACCAACGCGCGGACGGCGGCCACGTTGATCACCCGGGCAGCGACGAAGGCCCACTTCGGCGCCAAGGTCGTGGGCGGCGTCGGCCGGCCGGCCGAAGCGATCGCCGCCTACCGCACGGTCGAAGAAGCCCGTGAGTCGATGTTCATCGCGCGGCGCCTCTTCGGCGGATCGCGCGTGATGCCGTACGAGGATCTCGGCGTCTACCCGCTGCTGCTGCGCGGCGGCGCGACCTCGGCGGAACTGCGCGCGTTCTCCGATCGCATCCTCGCCCCGCTGCGCGCCTACGACGAGAAGCACCAGACCGAGCTGATTCGCACGTTGCGCCTGTACTTCGACGTCGGCCAGAACGTGAAGACGGCCGCGGCGGAACTCTCCGTCCACCGCCACACGGTCTTCTACCGGCTGCGCCAGATCGCCGAGATCAGCGGTCACGATCTCGATTCCGCGCACGACCAACTCACTCTCCGGACTGCGATGGCGCTCGATGCACTCAACTCACACGAACGGTAAAGCGGTAAATAAACGCGAGATCCTGCGCCAGGCGAAGGAGCGCGGGGTCCGCTTCGTGCGCCTCTCGTTCGTCGACATCCTCGGGATCAGCAAGAACGTGACCATTCCGGTCACCGAATTGGAGCGCGCGATCGAAGGGCACGTGACCTTCGACGGCGGGTCGATCGACGGCTTCGTGCGCGGCGAGGAAGCCGACATGATGCTGCTCCCCGATCTCTCGACCTTCGCCGTCTATCCGTGGACCTCGGGCGGCCAAGTCGAAGCCCGGCTGATCTGCAACATCGCGACGCCCGATGGGGAACCCTTCGAAGGCTGTCCGCGCACGACGCTGCTGCGCGCGCTCGACGACGCCCAGGACGTGCTGGCCGGCGTGCAGAGCGGTCTCGAAGTCGAATTCTACCTCTTCGAATTGGGGGCCGACGGCGCGCCGACGACCGCATCGAGCGACGTCGGGTCGTATTTCGACATCAACGAGAGCGATCGCGGCGAGACGGCGCGCATCGAGATCGTGACCGCGCTCGAAGCGCTGGGCCTGCCGGTCGCGAGCGCCCACCACGAACACGGGGCCGGTCAGCACGAGGTGGACATCAAGGAGCGCGGCATCCTCGAAACCGCCGACGCCCTCACCACGATCCGCACGGTGGCCAAGCACGTGGCCGCGCGCCACGGGCTGCACGCGACGTTCATGCCCAAGCCCTCCGAGACGCTGGCAGGCAGCGGCATCCATATCTATTTCGCCTTGCCGCCCGCGCCGGGCGAAGCCGCGCTCGACGACGACGAGCTCACCGAGGAGACCCTCTTCGCGATCGGCGGCCTGCTGCGCCACGCCCCGGCGTTCACCGCGATCTGCAATCCCACCGTGAATTCCTACAAGCGCCTGGTGGCTGCTTGGGACGCGCCGATCTATACGGTCTGGTCGTACCGCAGCGCCAATTCGCTCGTCCGCGTGCCGTCGCCCGAGAACGGCCGCTCGCGGCTCGAAGTCCGCAGTGCGGACCCCTCATGCAATCCCTATCTCGCGCTGACCGTCCTGCTGGCCAGCGCCGCCCACGGCGTGCGGACCAAAGTCTTGCCCGGAGATCCGCTCACCGGATCCACCTACGATCTCAACGAGCGCGAACGGGAGCGCCGCCGCATCCGCACCTTGCCCAAATCGCTCCGGCAAGCGTTGGACGAGCTCGACGCCGACGCGATCGTCCGCAGCGCCCTGGGGGACCACATCTACCACGCGTTCCGGGACGCCAAGATCAACGAATACGAACGCTACCGCCGCGCCGTCCACCCTTGGGAGCGGGATGCCTACCTTCGCGTGTATTAGGAGCGTAAAGCCTCGGAATAATGTGCCCGAAGTCACAGGGGTGCAGGCAAGCGCGATCGGTCTGCATCGGTAAATACCACTCAAGTGAACAGGACGATGCTCTCAACGACGAAGGCTAGGCAACCGGTCCGCGACCCGGCCCTCGCCGCAGCGGCGCCGGCCGAGCGTTGGCGTGCCCTCGCGACCCTGGCGCTGGTCGTCGCCTTCGCGTTGCTCGCCATTCCCTTCGGGTCCAAAGCCGCGGGCGAAAGCGACGCGCTCATTCCCGCCGTGGATTCGGCCGGCTTCGTGGCCATGCTGGTGACCGCCGCGATCTTGCGCAACCAGTATCGCGTCGGCCGTTACGTTCCGTTCGCGTTCCTCGGCATCGCGTACGCGTGCACGGCCTTCCTGCTCTTGCCGTACACGTTGATTTTCCCCAAGGTCTTCTCGCCCGACGGGTTCGGCACGGCCGCGCAGGCGGCGCCGTGGCTCTGGGTCGGCTGGCACGTGGCGTTCGTGCTCCTGATCGGCGCGTACGTCTGGTCCGACAGCTTCTTCTCGCGCATCCCCACGAAGACGGCCAAGGCCGTTCGTTTCGTGCGCTCTTACGGCATCGCGGTCACGACGATTGCGTTCCTGTGGGTGGCGGCGATCGTCTTGGGCCACGAGCGGCTGCCGGTGCTCGCCGAACGTTCCGGCTACTCGCCCTTCTTTCACTCGCTCGTGGAGCTGCCGCTCCTGGCGATGGTGCTGATCGTGTTCCTGACCCTCGTGGTGCGCACGCGGCTGCGTCAGGCGACGCACCTGTGGCTGGGCGTCGTCCTGGTCGCACTCGGCATCGAAGTGTACGTGAGCGGAACGATGGTGCGCGCGCCGTTCACGGTGGCGTGGTATCTCTGCCTCTTCCAAGCGATGGTCTGGCAGGGCTTGTTCCTGGTGAACCAACTGCGTCACGCCCACGAGCAGCTCGCGGCCTTCGCCGCCGAAAAGGGTTCGCTCATCGAAGAGACGCTCCGCGACCCGCTCACCGGGCTCTACAACCGCCGCGGCTTCGACGAGAAGTATGCGAAGATGGCCGCCGACTGCCGGCGCACGGGCGACTCGCTCGCGCTCCTGGCGCTCGACCTCGACTACTTCAAAGCCTTCAACGATCACTTCGGCCACGCCGCGGGCGACGACGCTCTACGCGCCGTCGGCAAAGCCATCGCCTCGGTCGCGAACTTGCCGATGGACGCGTGCTGCCGCATCGGCGGGGAAGAGTTCGCCGTCGTCCTCGGCATGGCCGACGAAACCAGTGCGCGCACCGTCGCCGAACGCATCCAGAAAGCCATCGAGAAACTCGCGATCCGGCACTCCGGCGAAGTCGCACCCTATCTCACGGCCAGCATCGGGCTCGCGGTCAGCAACGGGTCCAAGCCCGTCGGCGTGCGCGAGCTCTACGAGCGCGCGGACAGCGCACTGTATCTCGCCAAGCGACTCGGGCGCAATCGGCTTGCGGTGTTCGAGGACCTCAATCGGGGCGACCGTCGCGCGGGGTAGACTCTAGCTAATCATTGCTCTGGGATGCGTCTCTGGGTTCGGTGCAAGGAACGCGCGGTCGCGTAGCGATAACCGGAAGCGTTTGCTCGGTGTTTTGCGGGGGTCGGGATGTTGGTTGACCGTAGGCGCGTTGTTGTCGGGTTGGCTTCGCTTGGTGCGGTTGGGACGGCTGGTCGTGTCGCGGCCGGTGCGGCGGAGGGCGATGCGGGGGCGCGGGAGGGGTTGCCGGGGGAGCGGGTGTTGGGGATTGGGGGCGTGTTTTTTCGCAGTCGCGATCCGAAGGCGTTGGCGCGGTGGTATCAGGTGAATCTTGGGATCGATCCGGTGCCGACGGACTACGGGCATCACGGGTGGCAGCAGGCGGCGGGGGCGACGGCGTTTGCTCCGTTCCCCGCGGATACGGACTATTTCGGGGCGCAGCAGCAGTGCATGCTGAATTTTCGCGTTCGGAGTTTGGACGCGATGGTCGCGCAGCTGCGATCGGCCGGCGTCGACGTGAAGGTGGATCCGCAAGCGTACCCCAACGGCCGATTCGCCAGGCTCCACGATCCGGACGGAAATGCCGTCGAGCTGTGGGAGCCGGCAAATCCGGCGTAGCCGGCTAGTACTTCGGCTTTCCGAATTTCGCTACGTGCGCATCGTATTCAGCCCGCATGCACTTTCGGCACGGCCGGTAGCCCGCAGCGATTGCCGCTGCTTCATCTGCGAAGAACACGCGATATTTCACATAATGACCCTTGGCGACGAACCCCAAAGCGCTCTTACAATCTAACCGGCCGTAATACTTTCGCTTGCCGTTGCTGTAACCGCCAAGCGTTCCCTTTTGCTCGCTATCGTACTTCTTACCGTCGGCGCCGACGAGCGAATAACGTTTTTCCGCGTTCCGCATCGTCTCTTCAGGCGGCGGCGTCGCGGAGGAGCGTCCAGACGGCGCGGACGTCGTTTTCGGTCGTGCGTTCGTTACCGATCGCGACGCGGATCGCGAGGCGGTCGTGCAGTTTCGTCGTCGAGATGAAGGCCTCGCCGGTCGCGTTGACCGCGTCGACGAGGCGCGCGTTGTGCGCGTCGAGAGCGTCACCGGTCAAGTCGGGCGGCGCGTGACGGAAACACACGACGGATAACGGATGCGGCGCCAGGAGCTCCCAATCGGGTTCGGCTTCCACGAAGGCTGCGAACGTTTGGGCCAAGGCGATATGGGCTCGCAGGCGCTCCCGCATGCCGCGGATGCCGAGGTGGCGCATCGCGAACCACAGCTTCAAGGCGCGGAAGCGGCGGCCGAGCTGGAGCCCGTAGTCCATGTAGTTCCGCACGTCGGTTTCGGGCGTGACCAGATAGTCTGCCACTAAACTGAAGGCGCGGCGCAGGGTCTCGGGGTCGCGGACGTAGAGCACGGAGAGGTCGATCGGAACGAAGAGCCACTTGTGCGGGTTGACGACGACGGAATCCGCGCGTTCGCAGCCGGCCAGCAGATAGCGAAATTCCGGTAAGATCGCGGCGGGGCCCGCGTAGGCGGCGTCGACGTGGAGCCAAACGCCGTGGCGCCGGGCAACCTCGCCGATCGCTTCGAGCGGGTCGCGCGACGTCGTCGAGGTCGTGCCCACCGTCGCGGCCACGCACAGCGGCCGGAAGCCGCGCGCGCGGTCGCCGGCGAGCGCCCCTTCGAGGGCGTCGGGGCGCATCGCGAAGCGGTCGTCGACGGGTACGCGCACGACGTTCTCGCGGCCGATGCCGAGCGCGATCGCGCCCTTCTCGATGTGCGAATGGGTGTGCTCGGTCAAATAGACGCGTAGCGGCGGCACGTCGGCGCGTCCCGCGAGCCCGCGCTCGCGAACGTCGAGACCCAGCGACTCGCGCGCGGCGGCGAGCGCCGTGAAGCCGCCGATCGACGCCGTATCGTAGACGATACCGTGCAGCCCCGCATCGAGCCCGAGGAGCTCGCGCAGCCACACGAGCACGTGCTCTTCGAGTTCGGTCGCGGCGGGCGACGTGCGCCACAACATCGCGTTGACGTCGAGCGCGGCGGTCAACGCCTCGGCGATCACGGTAACGGGCGTCGCCGAGATCGCGAAGTACGCGAAGAAACGCGGGTGATTCCAGTGCGTGATCGCCGGCACGATCAGCGTTTCGAAGTCGTCGAAGATCGCATCGAACGGCTCGCCCTCTTCGGGCGCGCCGGCGGGCAGGGCGCCGCGCAACTCGCCGGGCTTCGCGCGCGAGAGCACGGGGTAGCGCTCGGGCTCGCGATAGTAGGCGTCGATCCACCGCGAGGCGCGTTCGAAAGCTGCGTGGAGGTCGAGCTCGCTCACAGCGCAGCCGCCGCCGCGCGCGACTTGGCGGCCGCGGCACGCGCTTCATGGCGGTCGGCCGCGCCGGTTCCGGACTGCCGCGCGAAGCGTTCCAGGCTCGCGGCCGACTCCACATACGCGGCGCGCGCGCGCGCGCGCTGGTTCGTGTTCGCGTACGCGCGCGCCAGCGTGTCGAGCGCCCGCGCGCGCAGAAACGCGCCCCGAACGAGCGGTTGTCCGTCGCGCTCACAAGCGGCGATGCGGTCCGCTTCGGACCGGCAGGCATCGAGCGCGCCGGCGTCGTCGCCGCTTTGCGCCGCCGTCTCGCAGGAGATGCGATACGCACCGACCATCGAGAGTTGGCACGACGCGCTTGCGGGCAGCGACAGCGACGCCGCCAGAACGGCGCCGGCGACGAGCGAACGGATCATGCCTCGCGCTTCGCCGCCGCGCACGCGGACCTTGCGCCACGCCGGCGCAGGTATCGCGAGCGCGCGCATGCGAACCGTGTGCGAACCCCCGCCTAGGAGTGCTCGTATGTCCGAGATTTGGCAACGGCGTTTTTCGCTCGTGCGCGGCGCCGTTTCTTCGGCCGTCTTCATCGCAGCGCTCGCCGGATGCAGCGGAAGCACGGGGCCGGGCGAACGCACGGCCTCGGGCGGGATCGATGCCGCCGCCGCACCGGGGAACGTCGCGCCGGGTAACACGGTCGCGGCCGTGGCCGCGCCGGACCCGAGCGGTAACGATTGGCCGAACTTCGGCCGCGACTACCAACACACGCGTAACTCGCCGCAGACCGCCATCACGCTCGCCAACGTCGCGACGCTCGCGCCCAAGTGGGGCACGGGCAGCGCGCATCCGCTGCCGCGCGGGTTCTTCGACGCAACCTACGCGGACCCGGTCGTCGTCGGCAACGTGGTCTACCAGGCCGCGCTCAACGGCAGCATCGACGCGTTCGACCTGAGCAGCGGGGCGCTCTTGTGGACCTTCACCGGACAGTCGGGGACGTCGATGAAGTCGACGCCGACCTACTACCGCGGGACGCTTTATGCGGGCGACATGTCGTCGTCGCATCAGAACGCGACGTTCTACGCCGTCAATGCGGCAACGGGGAAAGCCCATTGGCAATACGTCATCAGCGATCCGCTGGCCAAGTTCGACGGCTCGCCCGTCGTCTGGAACTCCGCAGTCTACATCGGCCTATCGGCCGTGAACGAGGTGCCGGGGAAGTGCGTGCACGCCCGCCAGTTGATGGGCTTTAGCGTGTTCGCTCCGGCGCTCGCCGCGACCCTGACCCTGACGCCGCCGCCGCAGAACGGCGCGGACATCTGGTCGACGCCGATGCTCGACCCGCAAGGCAATATGTATCTCGCGACGGGCAACGAGTGCACGCCTAATTTCAACCAGAGCTTTCCGTATGCCAACGCTCTGTTGCGCGCGAAAGCGAACCCGCAACTCGGCGTGCAGTGGTCGTTTCAGATTCCCGAGGGGCCGGGCCGCGATCTGGACTTCGGTTCGTCACCCGTCTACGCGGGCGGCCTGGTCGTCGATACGTCGAAGGACGGTTACACCTACGCGCTCAATCCGGCGACGGGCGCCCTCGTCTGGAAAACGTTCACGGGCATGGCGCTGGGCTCGTCGGCTACCGACGGCAGCAAGATCTACGTCCCCTCCGCCCAGACGGTCTTTCCGGCGTGCCTGGCCGGTGCCACGTGCGGGGGGCTCTACGCGCTCAACCTCGCCGACGGCAGCATCGCGTGGTCGATTCCGGCAACCACCGATAAGAACGGCGTCGGCATGCGGTCGTCGCCCGTCTATTCCAACGGCATGGTTTTCGGCGCCTGGAACGGGCAACTCTGGGCGGTCAGCGCGGCCAACGGCACGCCGCTGTGGTCGTACGCGTTCCCGGCCAATGCCCAGAACGAGATCCCGGCGGTCTACGGCGGGATCGCGCTCGTCAACGGCGGGCTCATCCTCGGCGCCACCGACCAGCTCGATTACTGGTGCTTCACACCGGGCGGAGTTTGACGTTCAGGACGGTTCGGCGCGGATCTCGACGATGTCGTCGATGTACAGGGTCGCGCCCTCGCCGCCTTCGCGAGCGAGGAAGACCGCAATCGAGCGCTCGGTCAACAGCTCGGTGCGCAGCAGGCCGACGAGTTCGGAGTGGTCTTCCAACCGGATGCGAACCTGGTGGCCTGCGAACGAACGCAATTGGGCAATATCCATCGACCGCTCCCGAGCCTCTCGCATCTAACCGGTTCCGACGCCGGGTAGGTGCGACGGGTTCCGAGTGACCGGAGTCGGCAACGCCGGCGCGAAAGCCCGGCGTCGATGCTAGAGAAAATTTTGACGGCCGGCGCACCCGCGCCGATCGGCCCGTACAGCCAAGCCGTGCGCACCGGCGACTTCCTTTTCTGCAGCGGACAGATTCCGGTGGACCCGGCGACCGGCACGCTGACCGGCGACGACGTTGCCGCCCAAACGCGCCAGGTGATGCGTAACGTAGCCGCGGTTCTCGAGGCGGCCGGCGCGCGCTTCGAGCAGGTCTTCAAGACGACGATCTATCTCGTCGACATGGCCGACTTCGCCGCGGTCAACGCCGTCTACGGCGAATACTTCGGCGAAGTCGCGCCGGCGCGGTCGACCGTCGCGGTCGCGGCGCTGCCGCTCGGCGCGCGAGTCGAAATCGAAGTCGCCGCGCAACTCTGAAGGCGCGCTCGCGCCTCACAGCCTGGCGGCCACGCCCATGCCCGCGAGGCAGGCGCGCACGCCGTCGTCGTACGAGGTCTTTTCGAGCGGGCCCAACAGCTCGCGAAGCGCGGCGTCATCGAGAATCACGGGCTCGCTCTGCAGGTAATTCATCTCGACGAGCTCGCGCAAGGTCGGGTTGAAGAGGCCGAGCAACCGCAACATCGTCTTCCCGGCGATCAGGGTTTTGACCGGGCGGCCGAGTTCGCGCTCGACGCGCTCGACCATCGCACGCGTCGTGGTGGCACCCGGGCCGGCCAGGTGCCAGACGCGGCCATACGCGCGCGGCTCATCAACCAAGCGGGTGACGACCGGACCCACGTCGGGCACGAACACGAACTCGTGGGGCGCGTCGATCGGGCCGAGCAGGCTCGCGGTCTTGCCGGCCGCACCGTTCGCGAATAGCTCGTTCAGGACGCTCTTCTCGACCCCCGGCCCGTAGAAATCCGGCAAGCGCAGCACGGCTCCTTGCAGCTTACCCTCGCGGTGGGCAGCGAGCAGCAACTCCTCCTGTTCCAGCCGCATCCGGCCCTTGAACGTGTGGGGCGCGCGCGGATGATCCTCGCGGACCGGCGTCGTCCGCGGCCGGCCATAGGGATACACGTTGCCGATCAACAGCATGCGCCCGACCCCGGCTGCGACCGCACCCTCCAGGGTTGCCCGCATCAGAATCGGATGCAATTCGAAGCGCCAATAGTCGACCCCGACCAGGAAGACGATCGTTTCGACGCCTTTCGCGGCGGCCCGAACCGATGCCGGATCGTCGGGATTCCAGGTGACGATCTCGGCGAGCGGATCGGCGCCGTACTGCTTCTCGAGACCTTCGCGACCGCGCCCCACGACGCGATACGGGCGCCCCTGCACGCGCAGCGCGCTCGCCACGCTCCGGCCGATGGCGCCGTTGGCGCCCCACAGTGCGATCTTTCCCACGTCTCTCTTCCCTTCATCGACCCCCCGGCAAGTCGCCGAACGGCGTTCCGTTCACGAACAATATTCGTCGAACGATGTTCAGTATACGTTGACTGTTCGACTTGTCAAGGGGTAGAATGAGGCATGCCGGTCACCGATCGCCGAGCACGACGGCGGCTCGCCTTGCGCGAGACGATCGTCGAAGCGGCCCGCGACATCGTGCGCGAGGAAGGCCTCCGGGCGCTGACGATGCGGCGGATCGCCGAAGCCATCGACTACGCGCCGGCCTCGCTCTACGCGCACTTCACCAGCCGCGAAGCGTTGCTCGCGGAGCTGTGCCGCGAGGGGGGCGCCGCCTTGTACGCGGCGCTCGCACGCGCCGCGGTCGATACGGATCCGCGTCGCCGGTTGGAAGCGCTCGGCTCCGCCTACGTCCGCTTCGCGCTCGATCACCCCGACACGTTTCGCTTGATGTTCATGGAGGACACCGAGTTGACCAAGGGGGTGTTCGAGTCGCTCGAAAGCGACGACGCCGCGCAGAGCCTGGGATTGATCGTCGCAGCGCTCGCGGAATTGCGCGCGAGCGGCGCGCTCGGGGCCGCGGCAGACCCCATGCGACTTGCCGATCTGTTGTGGACCGTGGTCCACGGCATCGCGAGCCTGCGCCTCGCCTGCCCCTCGATGCCGGCCACGGACGACGCGACGCTGGTCGCGACCGCGGTCGCGACCATCGTCGAGGCGTTCAAACCGCGCTAACGCGCCGGGTTATCGGTTCAGAGCGTGGTCGCGAGGCGCCGGGTCGCTTCGCGCGCGACATCGGGTTCGTCGCTGCCTTGCGCGCTACGGAATTCGGAGCGCGCCAGATCGCGTTTGTCTTGCTGCAGGTACGCCATACCGAGCAGGAAGTGCAGCCGGCCATCCTTGGGCGACACGCTCAAGCCCTTCAGCAATACGGCTTGCGCGGGGTCGAACATCTGGTGCTGCTCGTAATCGAAGCCGAGGTCGACGTACGCATCGCGCCAGAGGGGATCGACGTCCATCGCCTTGAGGTAGTAGGCCACCGCGTCGTGCCAGCGGCCGCCGGCGTCTTGCAGGTAGCCGAGGTCCACGAGCGCCTCGGGACGATCGGGCGCTATCGCGCTCGCGTGTTCCAGCAAATCGCGCACCTGTTTCTCCGCGACCACGGGGTCGTAGGCGTCGCTGAGGTTCACGAGGGCGGCGTAATCGTTGGGGCTGCGGTGCAAGCAATCTTTGAAGACCCCGATCGCGGCGTCCGTGGCGCCGACGTCGAGATACGCGCTCCCCAATTCCGTTTCGATCGGGCAGGAGTCGCGCGAGAGCGCGTGAGCGCGTTCGAGGTAGCCGATCGCCGACGCGGTTTTGCGCTCCGCGTGCAGCACGACCCCGAGCGCGAAGAGCGCGCCGGAATCGAGCGGATTCTGGATCGCCGCGAAGGCATACTGGCCTTCGAAACTCGCCAAATCGCCGAGGCGCCGATGGAGTTCGACGAGGCTATCGTACGCGGCCGCGTCGGGCAGGCTGGCCTGGAATTGCTGGATCGCTTCGTGCACGCGATCTTCCGAGGCATAGATGACGCCCAGACGATCGTGCGTTTGACGATCGTTCGGCGTGACGCGCAGCGCGGCGAGATAGGCGCGCTCGGCGGCGCCGAAGTCCGATTTGCGATAATAGAGATCGCCGAGATAACGGGCCGCGGCCGCGTCCTCGGGATGCGCCGTCGCGTAGGCGGAGAGAGCGCCGATCGCGCCCGCGAGGTCGCCGGCGGCGACGCGCGCGCGCGCCGCATCGACGGCGGAAACCGGCGCGTTCGCCGGCGAAGCCGTAGCCGGCGGGGCAGCGGATGAGTTGGGCGCGCTCTGGGCTGCAGCCGGGGCAGCACAAGCGACGCTGGCAGCGATAACGAAAGCGGCGGCTCGAAACATGGGCAAGCCCTCCGAAAGAATTCCGCACCGTTCGGCCGGGCATTGTTAAATCCCTTATCCGATAACGATTCTTCCCGGCCGCTCAGCCGCTGCCGGTCGGAATGGAGCGTCCGTCGGGCAGGGTTAGCGGGAGCGGTACGTCGGCGACGGCGACCCGGTCCCGGCCGGCCTCCTTCGCACGCGCCACCGCGCGGTCCGCGGACGTCAGCAAGGTCGCGGCGTTGCGTGTGCCGCGGCCTTCGTGGGCCGTCAGCGTGCTGACGCCGATACTGACCGTCAGCACCCCGTGCGGCGAGCCTTCGTGCGAAAACCCGAGGTCGCGCACCGCTTCGCGCATGCGCTCCGCGACGCGTTCGGCTCCGGCGGCACCCGTGGCGGGCAAGACGACGGCGAACTCTTCGCCGCCGTAACGCGCGCACATGTCGGTTTGGCGATTGAGCGAACGCGCGATGGTCCGCGCGATCGCACGCAGCGATTCGTCGCCGGCGACGTGCCCGTAGCGATCGTTATAATGTTTGAAATCGTCGATGTCGATCAGCAGCAACGATAGCGATCCGCCGGTGCGTAAGGTCAACGACGTGCTCGCGATCAGCCGTTCGTCGAAGCTGCGCCGGTTGGAGAGACCGGTGAGTCCGTCGACGTTCGAGAGCCGCGCGAGCCGTTCGAAGGCGACGGCGATCGTGCGCAGCAACGCGCACAGCACGACCGTCGATGCAAAGAGGCTCTCCAACCGCGCCGCGTACCATGCCGCGGTGTAACGGTCGCCGGCGATCGCGGTCAGCGCGCAATCCAAGAGCGACGCCGCGAGCGCCACGGCCAACCACAATTGGGTGGCGGTGCGCAGGCGCGTGACGAGCACGAGCGCTCCGAGCGCGACCGCCATGATCGTCAGGACGTCGGGGCCGACGCCGGTCGCCACCATTTCATCGGATTGAGCGGACAGGTTGAGCGCGGGCCAGGCCGCGTCGCACACCCGCGTGACCGCCGCGAGGGCGCCGACGGCAACCACGATGCCCGCGAGACCGAAGCCCACCTGCGCGGCACCGATCCGCGAACGAACCGGCTGCTCCGCGTCGCGCGCGCAAGCCACCACATATCCGATCGCGAAGAGCGCGAAGCCCGCGTGCCACCAGACCCAACACCAGGCGACGCTCTGCAGGCTGGCTCCGAATAGGCCGGCGGCGGCGAAAACGCCGGGGAAAAACGCCAGATGCGGCACGATCGCGCAGGCGGCGAACGCGTACGCGCCGGCCAGCACGAAGAGCGGGAACGAGCGCAGCACGCGCGCCTGCGCGACGAGGAGGAACGCGGTCAGCGCGTCGGCGCCGCACGCCAGGGTCGCGAAGATGGGCATGAACGCCGGCGCATCGCCGAGGGGCAGACGCGCGTGCGTCGCAGCGGCGACGGCGACCGCTAAGAGGAACGTCGCGACACCCGTCGCGACGACCCGGGTCGCACCGCTCGCTTCTTCGGAGAGTCCGATCACAAAAAAACCTCTCCCTACGTGTCGGCACGCGGGGAGAGGTTTCGAATCGAATCGGGCGTCCGAAGTGTTAAGGATGCGTCATGTCTGCCGGCACGACGATCTTATCGAAATCTTCACCGGAAACGTGCCCCAGCGCCAAGGCGGCTTCCTTGAGCGTCGACTTGTCCTTATGCGCCTTTTTCGCGATCTCGGCGGCCTTGTCGTAACCGATCTTGGGCGAGAGCGCCGTCACCGTCATCAGGGACTCGCTGAGGTACTTCGCGATCGTGTCCTCGTTCGCGGTCAGGCCTTCGATCGCATGAAGGCGGAACATCCGGCACGCGTCGCGCAGCAGCGTCGTCGAGTGCAGGAAATTGTAGATCATGACCGGGTTGAAGACGTTGAGCTCGAAGTTGCCCTGCGAGGCGCCGAACGCGATGGCGGCGTCGTTGCCGTAGACCTGCACGACGACCATCGTCACGGCTTCGGACTGGGTCGGGTTGACCTTCCCGGGCATGATCGAGCTGCCCGGCTCGTTCTCGGGAAGCGAGAGTTCGCCGATGCCGGCGCGCGGCCCCGAACCGAGCCAACGCACGTCGTTGGCGATCTTCATCAGCGCCGCGGCGAGCTGCTTGAGCGCGCCCGAGGCGAAGACGAAATCGTCGTGAGAGGCCAGCGCCGCGAACTTGTTGGGATGCGAGCGGAACGGCAATCCCGTGAGCTCGGCGATCTTCGCGGCCGCGCGTTCGGCGAACTGGGGCGGCGCGTTGAGGCCGGTACCGACGGCCGTGCCGCCGATCGCGAGATCGTAGAGATGTTCGTTGGCTTCCTTGATCGCGATCATCGCGCGGTCGAGCTGGGCGACGTATCCCGAAAATTCTTGGCCGAGCGTCAGCGGGGTGGCGTCCTGCAAGTGTGTCCGGCCCACCTTGACGATGTGCGACCACTGCTTGGCCTTGGCGTCGAGCGCGTCGCGCAGCTTCTGGACCGAAGGCAGCATCGCAACGACCGCTTCGGCCGCCGCGATGTGCATCGCGGTCGGGAAGGTGTCGTTCGAGGACTGCGACATGTTCACGTGGTCGTTGGGATGGATCGGCTTCTTCGACCCCATCTCCCCGCCGGCGAGCTCGATCGCGCGGTTGGAGATCACCTCGTTGACGTTCATGTTGGTCTGCGTGCCCGAGCCCGTTTGCCAGACCCGCAACGGGAAGTGCTCCCAGAGCTTGCCGGCGATCACCTCGTCGGCAGCCTTCACGATCAGCGCGGTCTTTTCGGCGTCGAGCTTGCCCAGCTCGTTGTTGACCAGGGCGGCCGCCTTCTTGAGGACCGCCATCGAGCGGACGACGGCATGCGGCATGACATCACGAGGCGTATGTCCGTCGCCGATATCGAAATTGACCAGCGATCGCGCCGCTTGAGCTCCGTAGTATTTATCGACGGGGACCTGGACGGCTCCCATCGAGTCGGTTTCGGTGCGCGTCTGCGACGCGCCCGGATGAATCGTCGTTGACATAGCTTGGAAGCCTTCACCGCGAACCCGCGCATTTCAGCCTCGACCAAGGTCGGAAGCGCGAGAAATCGGAGCGACCCATATGTTCGTTTACAGGACCCCCGCGGCGCTCGCGCTCGCGATCCTGGGCCTCGCGCTCGCGGCCGGCCCCGCACCCGCCGCCGCCGGGGCCGGCGGGAGCGCCGGCGGGGGCGCCGGGAGCGGCGCCTCGATCCCCGTCGACCGCAGTTCGCCCACCCCCGCGCCGGCAGCGGTTACCGATCCCGTCGGGAAACGCGCGCTCCACCTGGCGACCGCGCTGCAAGCCGGCAACCTCGATCGCACCGAGCTCTCGACCTCGCTCAACGCGGAACTCGGCGACGAGACGCTGGTCCTCTACAAGAAGGCGCTCAACGGGCTGGGCACGCCGACGCGGGCCCTGTTCCGGGGCCGGTACCGCGAGGACTCGGACACGCGCTTCGTCTACAACATCCTCTTCCCGGGAGGCGTCGCAACCTTGACCTTCGCCATCGACGACGGCACCGAGAAGATCTCCGTGCTCTACTTGCGCGGATCCTGAAGGAGTGAGGCCGGCCTGACCCGCGAGGAACTCGACGCCCAGTACGATACGTCGCGCCAGTTGCCCGACGGGAACGTCGCACCGTACTTCGCGGCCTTCGAGCGCGCGAGCGCGCAGGCCCGAGCGCGGCTGGCCGTGCGCGAGCATCGGTACGGCGCACATCCGCGCGAGACGATAGACTTCTTCCCGGCGCCCCGGCCCGGCGCGCCGCTCTTCGTCTGGGTGCACGGCGGCTACTGGCGGCGCTTATCGAAGAACGAGTTCGCCTTCGTGGCAGGCCCCTTGGTCGATGCGGGCGCGGCGGTCGCGACGGTCAACTACCCGCTCGCGCCCGAGGCCGGGCTCGAGCGCATCGTGGACGCCGTGCGCGCGGCCTACGCGTACGCGCTCGCAAACGCGGCGGAGCTGGGCGCCGCGCCCGGTCCCGCGTTCGTCGGAGGCCATTCGGCCGGCGCGCAACTGGCCGGCATGGTCGCCGCCGCTTTCGAGGTGCGGGGGCTCCTGGCCCTCAGCGGCCTCTACGATTTGGAGCCGCTGCGCGGCAGCCACATCAACGAATGGATCGCAATGGACGAAGCGACGGCGCGACGCTTCGGCCCGCTGCATCACCGCCCGCTCGGGACCGGCGTGCCGCTGGTCGTCGCCGCCGGCGAGCGGGAACAGGCGGAGTTTCATCGGCAGCAACGCGAGTACGTTGCCGCGTGGCGCGGCTGGGGCGGCAGCGCGCGCGAAGTGCCGGCGCCGGGTCTGAATCACTTCGACATCGTGCTGCAGCTCGCCGAGCGCGACGCGCCGGTGACGCGCGCGCTCCTGGAGCTGCTCGCCTTCGCGTAAACCCGGGGCGGCTTCAGGCCGCCGAGGGACTGCCCGCGTACGCGGAATCGATGAGGTCGGCGAACTTCTTCTCGACGACGCGGCGCTTGACTTTGAGCGTGGGCGAGAGTTCGCCGTCCTCGATCGTCAGATCGCGCGGCAGGAGCGCGACGCGCCGGACCTGTTCGAAGCTCGCCAGATCCGCGGTCTTGTCCGTTACTTCTTTCTGCATGAAATCGCGCACGTCGGCGCGCGCGGCGACGAGAACGTTCGGGACCTCGGCGGCGATTTGGAACTCCACCCGCAGCGCCTCGAAATTGGGGCAGACGAGCGCCACGGGAAACGGGCGCCCGTCGCCGATCACGAAACACTGCCCGATGTAGATCGAGCGCTTGAGCGCCGCCTCGACGCGACCCGGCGCGACGTATTTGCCCGCCGACGTCTTGATCAGCTCTTTCTTACGATCGGTGATGTAGAGATAACCGTCGGCGTCGAGTTCGCCGATGTCGCCGGTTTGGAACCAGCCCTCGTCGGTGAACGGACGCTCGCCGGGCAGATGATAGTAACCCAGCATCACGTTCGGACCCTTGACCAGGATCTCGCCGTCGGGCGCGAGTTTGATCTCGACGCCCGCGATCGGTTTGCCGACGGAGCCGTAGCGGATGTTGCCGGGCGGATTCACGGTAACGACCGGCGACGTCTCGGTCAAACCGTATCCCTCGCAGATCGGGACGCCGATGCCCGCGAAGGTCAGCGCGATATCGCGGTGCAACGGCGCGCTGCCGCTGATGAAAAACTCGAGGCGGTCCAGACCCACCATCGGTTTGATCTTCGAGAGCACGAGCCGCTGCGCGATCGCGTACTGCAGCGCCGGCATGCCGCCGGGCGCGTGGCCCGACGTCGCGGCGGCCATGTAATCGCGCCCGACGCCGAGCGCCCAGGGCACGAGCCGCGCCTTGAGGCCGCCTTCCGCTTTGGCCTTGCCGACGATGCCCGCCAGCACGCGCTCGAAGATACGCGGCACGAGAGCCATCATGCGCGGACGTGCCGACTTGAGGTCGTTCAGCAGGTAATCGGGTTGCGTTATGTAGAGTTCCGCGCGATAGCGCAGGAAGCCCAGCACGTCCGTATGCTCGAAGACGTGCGCGAAAGGCAGCACCGAGAGCACGGCTTCCCCGCCGCGCTTGAAGTCGTCCGGCAAGAGTTCGGTCGCGGCCAGCGTGTTGGAGATGAGGTTGCGATGCGAGAGCATCACGCCCTTGGGATTGCCGGTCGTGCCCGAGGTGTAGATCAGGACGGCGAGGTCGTCTGGACCTGCCTGCTCGGCCGGGCCGGTGCTCGCCGGCGAGGCGAGACTCGCGCCCAACCGTTCGAACTCGGCCAGCGAATCGGGTCCGCTGCCGTCGAAGTGGATCAGACGCGGCGCGCCCGGACAAGCGGCCCGCACGCGTTCGGCGTCGGCCGCGCCCTCGACGAAAGCGAGCTTCGCATCGCAATCGCGGAAGATGTACTCCAATTGGTCGAGCGCGAGCGTGGCGAAGACCGGCACGGACACGCACCCCGCGAAGAGTATGCCGAAGTCGGCGGCCAGCCAGTCGACCCGGTTATTTGAAATGAGCGCCACCCGGTCGCCGGGCACGGCGCCCGCCGCGCGGAGCGCGCGGGCGATCGCTCCGGCGCGGTCGAGCATGCGCGTCGACGACGTGAAGGTCCACTCGGGCGCTCCGCGCCGCTCGGCGAAGGCGCGCTCGCGCGGTTCGCGTAGCGCGGCGGCAATGAATTCGGACAGAATTTCCAAGCGGCACCTTTGATCGTCGGCAGTGCGCGTGCGTACGGCTTCCCCGAAAAAACTTCCTACTTGGGTTCCCTGGGCGGTGAACGTAGATGAGGTGTTGGGAGTGGGCGGGGAACGCTCGCGACGTGCGAGGGGGGCGGCGGGAATGGGCGGTTCGGCATTCGGGCCGCGTTGCAGGCTCGGGCGCAGTGCGCGCCCGTTCTCTGGAAACTACGGTAGAGTAGCGACCCGCTGATCGGGCGATTCCCCGCGGAGGGCGGAAGGCACCGCCGGCGTTTTGTGGCCGCAGCCGTTGCTCGTGGAGCGGGAGGGCGGGTGCGGGGCTGGTGCCGGTTCTGGGAAGACGGTTCTCCAGGGTGCGCTTCGTCCGAGAGGAGGTTTCTCTCGCGCGAACGGACATTCGTGAAAGGACGAGGCGACGTGAGAAATAACAGCTCTCTGCTCGTTGCCGCCCTTCCCCTGGGCGCATTTTTTTCCAGAAGCCATACGTAAAGGGATGCCTGCATGAATTTACGCCTCCGACGCGTCGCGCTGCTCTGCGCGACGGCGGCCGCCGCACTTGCGTTCGCGCCGGTGCGGAGCGCGGCACAAAGCACCGGCGACTTCATTTCGAGCGGCGGTGCGGTCGCCAATTCCGCGGCGGACATGTTGCGCCAGGAGATCGCCGCGCGCCGGGCCGCGCGCGATGCGGCGAACGCCGCGGCCCACGGACGGCGTCAGTCGCAGGACGTGGATGCGCAGGCCTCGCCGGCGCCGGCGCAATCCGCCGCTCCGGCGCAAGCCGCTCCAGCCGGCGCTCCGTCGGCCACGCCCGAACCCTTCGAGAGCCTCGAAACGCCCAAGCCGGGCTTCATGCATCCCGATACGCCGGGGCTCAGCTACACGGTCGACCTGACGAGTTCGTGGGCCGACGGCGACATCGGCTATCGCCAGAACAACCTGCCCGGCGGTATCGACGCTTCGATCTACGCCTCGCCGTGGAAGTACACCCGCGTCTTCGCCGGTTACTATCAATTACACGAATATCCGATCGGGTTCGACACCGGCACCGTGCCGACGTACGTTCAATACTCGGCGGCGGGATTCGGCAACATCCCGGGGCGCACGAATTGCCAAGCGTTCGGGCCGCCCGGCTCGCCCGGGACCAACCTCACCGGGATCATTCCGAACTGTCCCGTCAACCTCAACGCCATCCACAACGGCAACAATCCGAACTTCCAGAACGACGCCGAAGTCACCGACCGCATCTTCGTGGCCAGCGTCCAGAAGATCGTCTACGTCGCCGGCCTCGTGCCCGTCGTGATCTCGCCGAGTTATGTGGCGCGCACGGGACTCGTAGGAGGCACGAACGACGAGTTCTTAGCTTATAATCCCGATACGTTCCAGTACCATCAGATCCACCTGCGCACGGCCGAAGTCAAGAGCGTGCTCTTCTCGCTGCCCTTGATCGCGTCGCCGAAACTCTTCATGGTCTACTCGGCCGGTCCGGAATGGCTCGTCAATACGAACGGCAACAACCAAACCAACCACGCGCAAATCATCCAAGTGCTGGACCTGCGCTATTTCGCGACCCCGTCGACGACGCTGTTCTTCCAACCGTCGCGCCTACAAGAATACTTGCCTAATGACCCGTATCCACAACACATCCCGTCGCTGATCGCGGGCTTCAATCATAAGGTAGGCGGCCCGAAGTCACCGCTGTTCGTGCAGGGCTATCTCGCGGGCGGCACCGTGCAAAATCCCGCTTTCGGGAAGACGGGGCGCCTCGGGGTCATCGACGTGACGTGCGTGAACGACTACCCCGCCTGCATCACCGCACCGAACCCGCGCACGAACACGGCGGTCACGTTCGGCGGTTTCAAAGCGCAGACGTTCGTGTTGAGCGTCGGCATCGGCACGCCGTCGATCATACCGCTCTAAAACGATTCCGCCACTCGAAAAATCGCTCGTCCGAGGCGCGACGTTCCAAGAGATAGTCGCGCCTCACGTCGAACACGATAAACGTGAACGAGCGGCACCGTCGCTCGAACCACGGAACATGTTGGAGGAATAGATGCTGGACACTCAGGCCCCTCCGTCGCCGCTCGTGACTGCGGAGCTCCGCGATGGAGTGCGGATCCTCACGATCGTCAACCCGCCGGTCAACGCGTTTTCTCGTGCCACGTCCGAACTACTCGTTAGCGAGATTGAGGCTGCCGAGGCCGACGACGCCGTGCGCGCGGTCGTCATCACGGGCTCGAACGGGATCTTCAGCGGCGGGGCCGACATCAACGATTTCGTCAACCCGCCGCCGCCCGGCTCCAAGAACGTGCGCGACATCATCGCCGCGATCGAGAAGAGCAATAAGACGTACGTCGTCGCGATCGACGGCAACGCGCTCGGCGGCGGACTCGAAACGTCGTTAACCTGCGACTACCGCTTGGCGACGCCGAACTCGCGCGTCGGGTTACCGGAAATCCTGCTCGGGCTCTTCCCGGGTGCCGGCGGGACGCAACGCCTGCCGCGCTTGTTAGCGAAGAAAAATCCTGCGAACAACGGGCTCGCCGGCGTGCAGATGGCGCTGGACATGATGCTCAAGGGCGACGCGAAACCCGCCAAAGTCGCCAAGAGCATGGGCATCATCGACGAAGTCGTCGAGGGCGACGTCGTCGCACGCGCCGTCGAATTCGCCAAAGAGAAGGCCGGCACGAAACAGCGCGTCAGCGAGTACACGTTCGTGCTGCCGCCGCCGATGACGGCGATGGCGCACGGCATGGTTCCGCGTGAAGAGAGCGGCGGCTTCGCGGCGCACAAGCTGATCGACGCGATCGAAGCGGCTTCGCAGATGGCCTTCAAGAACGGGCTCGCGCACGAGCACCGCCTCTTCGACGAGCTGCTGCACGGCACGCAAGCGCAATCGGCGATCCACCTCTTCTTCGCCGAGCGCGAACTCGGAAAGATCCCGGATCTCTCGCCCGACGTCAAGCCCAAAGCGATCAAGAGCGCGGCGGTCGTGGGCGCGGGGACGATGGGCACGGGCATCGCGATGGTGTTCGCCAACGCCGGCATCCCGGCGAAGGTGATCGACGTCAGCCCCGAACAGGTCGAGCGCGGCAAGAAGCACGTTTCCGACACGTACGGCGGCCAGCTCAAGAAGGGCAAGCTGACGGAAGACAAGGCCAAGGCGCTGCTCGAGTCGATCACGTTCGTGAGCGACTACAGCGAGCTGGCCGATTCGGACGTCGTCGTCGAAGCGGTCTTCGAATCGATGAAGGTCAAGAAAGAAGTGTTCGCGGCGCTCGACAAAGCGCTCAAGCCCGGTGCGATCCTGGCGACGAACACCTCGACGCTCGACATCGATGAGATCGCGGCCTCCACCTCGCGTCCCGAAGACGTCGTCGGCCTGCACTTCTTCGCACCGGCCAACGTCATGCAGCTGCTCGAAGTCGTGCGCGGTTCGAAGAGCTCGCCCGAGACGGTCACGACCGCGATGGCGCTGGCCAAGAAGCTCAAGAAGAAAGGCGTCCTCTCGCGCAACGCCTTCGGCTTCATCGGCAACCGGATGCTCTTCGACTACATCCGCGAAGCGATGTTCCTGCTCGAAGAGGGCGCGACGCCGTCGCAGGTCGACAAAGCGGTCCGCAATTTCGGCTTCCCGATGGGGCCCTTCGCGATGTGCGATCTCTCCGGGATCGACGTCTTCTACAAGATCGCACAGGAAGCGCCCAAGGTCGATTACCGCGAGTCGGCGATCACCACCAAGCTCTACGAACTCGGCCGCTACGGCCAGAAGACGGGCTCCGGTTTCTTCAAGTACGTTCCGGGCGACCGCAAGCCGCAGCGCGATCCTGAAGTCGAGGAGATCATTGCGGCCGAATCGCAGCGGCTCGGCATCACCCGGCGCACCGACATCGGCGACGACGAGATCGTCCGCCGCTGCTTCTACGCGCTGGTCAACCAGGGCGCGAAGCTCTTGGGCGACGGCGTCGCCTTGCGCCCCGGCGACGAGGACATCGTCTGGGCCTTCGGCTACGGCTTCCCGTGGTATCGCGGCGGCCCGATGTGGTGGGCCGACACGGTCGGCGTCAAGAAGATCTACGACCAGATCGTCGAGTGGCAGAAGACGCTCGGCAACCACTGGCAGCCCGCGCCGCGTCTCAAGGAAGTCGCCGAAGCGAACGGCACGTTCGCGAACCGTCCCACGATTGGAGCAATGAATTAATGGCAACCGAAGCAGTTATCGTCAGCGGCGCTCGCACGCCGATCGGCCGAGCGTTCCGCGGTGCGTTCAACATGACGCACGGCGCGACACTGGCCGGGCATGCGATCAAGCATGCGGTAGATCGTTCGGGGGTCGACCCGAACGATATCGAAGACGCGATCGTCGGGACGGGCTACCCGGAAGGCGCGACGGGAAATAACCTGGCGCGAACCGCGGTCGTGCGCGCCGGGCTGCCGATCACGGTCGGAGGCACGACGATCAATCGGTACTGCGCCTCGGGTCTGCAGGCGATTTCGGTCGCGGCCCAGCGCATCATGGTCGACAAGGTGCCGGCGATGGTCGCCGGCGGCGCCGAGTCGATCTCCCTGGTGCAGAACAACGCGAACATCAAGTTCTTCACGGAAGAGTGGCTCCTGCGCCATCAGCCCGACCTCTTCACGCCGATGATCGAGACGGCCGATTTGGTCGCGCGCCGCTACAACGTCTCGCGCGAGGCGCAGGACGAATACGCGCTGCAGAGCCAGCAGCGCGTGGCCGCGGGGCAAGCCGCGGGCCGCTTCGATGCGGAGATCGTGCCGCTGCCGGCCTGGAAGTTCGAAGAGGACAAGGCGACGGGTGAAGTCCGCGAAGTCTTCTACACCCTGACGCGCGACGAGGGCAATCGCGCCGATACCACGCTCGAAGGCCTCTCCAAGCTCAAGGGCGTGAGCTTCACCAATCCCAAGTCGACGATTACGGCCGGCAACTCGTCGCAGCTCTCCGACGGCGCGGCCGCCGTCGTGCTCACGAGCTACGACTACGCCGAGAAGCACAACCTCAAGCCGCTCGCGTACTACCGCGGGCTCGCAATCGCCGCGCTCAAGCCCGAGGAAATGGGCATCGGCCCGGTTTTCGCGGTGCCCAAGCTGCTCGAGCGCAACAACCTCAAGGTCGACGACATCGACCTCTGGGAACTCAACGAAGCGTTCGCGGTGCAGACGCTGTACAGCCGCAATACGCTCGGCATCGACAACGAGAAGTTCAATGTGGACGGTGGCGCGATCTCGATCGGCCATCCGTACGGCATGAGCGGCGCGCGCTTGACGTTGCACGGCATCATCGAGGGCCGGCGCCGGAAGGCAAAGTGGCTGGTCGTGACGATGTGCGTCGGCGGCGGCATGGGCGCGGCCGGGCTCTTCGAATTGATCAACGACTAAACCTACTTGGTAGGTAGGCAACGAGAGCGTCGCGAAAGCGGCGCTCTTTTGCTGGTACTGACACAGTCTTTCGGAAAAGGCTCGAAGCACTTGCGGGAATGCTCGATACCTCGCGACGAAAGGCGCTCTCGCGCGACTCAAGGGTCCGGCGTATTTTGTCGTTACCGTCGTGCCGCGCCGCCAATGAGGTCCCGTTCGTGAGAGTGTCGTTTTCGAATTCTCTTCTTTCGCTCGCTTGCGCGTCATCGCTCTTGGCGGGCTGCAGCGGGAACTCGCCGGCGACGCTCGTGCCGGGCTCCTCGCGTGCGGACCTGGCGGCGCGAGCAAGCGTACCGCAGATCCACGGAAAGACGGCCCTACCGCAAACGAAGAAGACGATCTTTCGCTTCGTGGTGAAGCGAAGCGCGCCGCACGGCGGACGGCAGCCGCGCTACGTGTCCGCGGCCACGAAATCGTTCACCGCGCAAGTCACCGAAGTGGAAGACTCGAACGGCGACAACATCACGCCGTCGCCGGCACCCGCGCTCGTGACCGTGAACGTGACCAACACCGGCACGCCCGGCAGCCCCTGCGTGGCCGACAACGTGAATCCGGGCAACTACGTCTGCACGATCGCGATCCAGCTCTACGTGGGCAACGATACCTTACACATCCGTGCGTACGACGCCACCGGCGGCACCGGCAACGTGCTCTCGTCCCAGAATCCGGTGTTGAGCGTCGTCGAGGGCGTGAACAACCCGTATACGATCGCGCTCGACGGCAACGCGTCCGCGATCGCGCTGACCGCGAGCGGAAGTTGCGAAGCGGGAGCGGTCGGCTCCGCGTTCGGCAGCGTCGGGACGACGCCGATCACGTTCAACGCCACCTACACGGACGCGGACGGCAAGACGATCGTCGCGCCCGGGTTGCCCATCCTCTCCGTCGGCGGGTACACGACGTCGGGAACGATAACGGGCACGGGCGGCAACGTCGGCGTGAGCGTCAACCAAAGCACGCAGTCGTTCACCTTGACGCCGAGCACCTCGAGCGTGAGCGCGACGATCGACGTGCAAGCGACGCCCGCCAACTCGAGCGGGGTGTCCGACGGGCTCAGCTTCACGCGGACCGCCTCGTTCACGTTTGACACCGGCCCCGCGCCGCCGGCCCACAATTTCCTCGCGGGCGTGGAACAGAGCAGCACGAACGCGGGCCAGATCGACTTCTTCAACGTGACCTTGGGCGGCAGCGGCGGACCCGATACGTTCGCGGCGTTCTCGCCGGCCACGCTGGCGGTCACGAACTCGACGAACCAAGGCAAACCCGACGTCGACAACCCGGTCAGCCTCACGTGGGACTCCTCCGGCGACCTGTTGATCGGCAACGGCGGGACGGGGACGGGCGGCGACACGGGCAACCTCGCCTGCGTTCCCGCCGGCGCGATCGCGACCGGCGCGAACACCTCGACCACCGCGACCGCCTACGTCGACGATCCGGTCGGCATCGCGTACGATGCCCGCGACGGTGCCGTCGCGCTCGCGAACAACCCCACTTCGGCGAGCGAGCAAGTCGCGGAGTACGCGCTCAGCGGGGACTACACCGCCGACCCGACCTCCGACGACATCTCAGCGTCGGGCTTCGGTGCCTTCGCGGACATCACGCTACCGACGCTGGCGGCGGGAACCTTCGCCGCCGCGCTGACCACCGGTACAGAGTCGGACCCGAGCCACAGCGGCTCGGGTCAATCCAAGATCGCGGTCCTGGCGCCCGGCGGCCAGGAGACGGACATCACGGACACGTCGACCTACGCGATCGACGAACCGCGCGGGCTCGCGTGGGACGCCCAGAACGATCAAATCGCGATCGCGAACTTCTCGTCGTTCCACAAGGACTTGAGTTTCTATACGACCGCCGGTTCACAAGTGAAGGTCGTGAACACCGGCCTTCGGAACTACCACGTCGCCGCCTCACCGAACGGAACGATCGCCGTTGCCGGCAACACAGCGTTCGGGTACCCGCAGGTCCAGGTTTACGACAACACCACGGCACGCAACGCGATCGGCGGTCCCATTCCGTACAACTCGACGACGACCTCGTGCGGCAGCACCTACATCTACGGGCAGGATACCGTCGTGGTGAACGCGCTGCTCTGGCTCTCGAATACGAAACTGCTGGTCGGCGTCCAGGCCTCGACTTCGGGCGTCGCGACCTCGTACAACGGATTCTACATTTACGACACCACGGCGCTCGCGGTGCCCGCCGGCTACGACGACGTCTCGTGCAACGCGTTCGCGGCGGCGCCCGGACAGACCGGCTTCGTACACACTTCGAACAAGCCGCTCGCGGCGGCGTTCAAACCGTGAGACTCAGGGAGGTCGGATGAGTCAACCCTACGTGGGTGAGATCCGCATGTTCGGTGGCAATTTCGCGCCCGCTGGTTGGATGTTTTGCAACGGTCAACTCTTGTCGATTTCCGAGTACAATACGCTCTTCAACCTGATCGGCACGACCTACGGCGGCGACGGAGTGCAGACGTTCGCGCTGCCGAACTTGCAGGGCCGGGTTCCGCTCCATCAAGGAACCGGGCTCTCGACGTACGTCATGGGCCAGACCGGCGGCGTCGAAACCGTCACGCTCACGACCAACCAAATGCCGTCGCATTCGCACCCGATCGTGAGCGACGCGAACAACGCCACGACCGCGAGCCCGGCGAATGCGTATCCGGCGAACGCCGTGCCGAATTTGCCATACACCGTTCCGGGCGGCCCGGCGAACCCGGATTCGCCGGTCTTCCGGAATCTGAACCCCGCAATGCTACCGAACGCGGGAGGAAGTCAGCCGCACGACAACATGCAGCCGTATCTCGCCGTCAGCTTCATCATCTCGCTCTTCGGCGTCTATCCGAGTACGACGTAAATGTCGAACACGTACCTCGCGGAAATCCGCATCTTCGGCTTCGACTTCGCGCCGATCGGTTGGGCGTTTTGCAACGGTCAGCTGCTGTCGATCAGTTCGAACACGGCGCTCTTCTCACTGCTCGGCACCAACTACGGCGGCAACGGCACATCGACGTTCGGGCTTCCGAACTTGCAAGGCAGCGTTCCCATCCATTGGGGCCAAGGTCCGGACCTCACGCAGCGCTCACTGGGTGAGGTGGGAGGCGAAGATTTCGTCACGCTGTTGACGAACGAAATGCCGGTACACACCCACAACGTGCAAGCCGACGCCGATAACGATAACGCGACCGCCGCGTCCCCGAGCGGCGCGGTGTTCGTCAACGCTTCGCCCGTCCTGACGTTCTCGAACGCTGCGAGTCCGCAAATCGGCAGCATGAACCCGGCGATGGTCGCGGTCGCCGGCGGGAGCCAGTCGCACAACAACCTGATGCCGTATCTGACGCTGAATTTCTGCATTGCCTTGCGAGGGGCCTACCCACAGCGGTCTTGACCCGATAGCGCACAACTCCCGAGAGGCATGACGTGAGCACACAGTATCTGGGCGAACTTCGAATTTTCTCGTTCAGCTTTGCGCCCAAATACTGGGCGCTCTGCAACGGTCAACTGCTGCCGATCAACTCGAATACAGCGCTCTTCTCGCTGCTCGGGACCACCTACGGCGGGAACGGCATAACTTCGTTCGCCCTACCGAACCTTCAAGGGCGGATTCCGATGCACGTGGGCAACGGTCACGTGCTGGGCGAGCAGGCCGGCGAAGAGACGCACGCGATCTTGCCCAGCGAAATGCCCGCGCACACGCATCTGCCGAACGCCGATATCCGCGCGGGCGACAACACGTCGTCGAATCCCCGCGGTGCGTACCTCGCCAACACGGCGCCCGTGCTGCTGTACTCGAGCGGTAGCTCGAACCTGGTCACGATGGCTGCCGCGATGGTGTCGACGGCCGGCGGATCGCAGGCCCACGAGAACCGCCAACCGTACCTGACCTTGAACGTGTGTATCGCGTTACAAGGCATTTTTCCGACGGCGGCCTAGAGAAAGTTCACCTATGAAGCGAGCTCCGTTTCTCGGCGCGACCGGCGCCGCGCTCCTCACGGCCCCGGGTAGCCACGAGTTCATGCGGACGCTCGCGGGCCTCGGGCCGTCGACGTTCTATCGCGCGCCACGGGCGCGCGCGAAACCGGAGCTGGTACCCGCGGTACCCGATCCGATCCCCCCGCGCGTGCTGGCGAACCCGATTCTCGGCGAGGCGTTTCGCTTCGCCGGGGCGACGGCACCGCGCGGCTGGATGTTCGCACGCGGTGAGCTGCTGCCGATCGCCACGAACCGCGACCTCTTCTCGATCTTCCGCAACCTGTTCGGCGGCGACGGTCGCACGACGTTCGCGCTGCCGAACGCGGCGTTCCCCGTCATCGTGGCCGTGTCCGGGCTGTTCCCGAGCAGCCCGCTCGTGCTGGCACGGGCCGGCCGTAACCGCAACCCCGCGGCGTCGCTCGGACCGGGCGCGATGCCCGCGCGCCCGCGCCGCGCGGCTCCGGTGGCGCCGGCCGTCCTCGCCGCGCGCAAGCTCGCTGCGGCGCAGCCCCGCTTCGCGACGGTCGCGCCCGTGCCGCTTGCGCCGCCGCTGCTCGAACGAATCGCTTCAGCGAAGAAGGACGCTCGCGCGCAGGTGCTGGCAGCCCTGGGTGCTCCGGCGCGCGCGCGCTTCGATGCCGCGCTCGGCGACGCGCTTGCGGGACGCACGAACCTCTACGGCATCGTGCGGCGCACGGCGGCCGGGCTGAGCGCGGCCGAGACGCGGAGCCTGCTCGCGATCGGCGATTCCTTCACGCGTGCCTTCAACCCGCTCGCACCGGCAACGATCCACGCCGAGCCGGCCCTCGAGGCCGCGCATTTTCTCGTGTCGGTCGCGCTCGAACCCGCCCAAGTTCGGGCGATCGCGCGCCGCGACCGCTGATCCGCTCCCGGCGCTCACGCACCGCTCAAGTCCTCGAGCACGGCCATCACGCTCGGCCGCATCAACGCTTCGAAACCCGGGATGACGGCGGTGCGCGCCACCTCTCGAAAGCCGAGCCGCCGCAGCAGCCGTTCGCTGCGCGCATTGTCGGGATGATAATATGCGATGAGGGCGCGCAGACCGAGCTCGTCCCGCGCGTAGGCGGCGACCCGCCGCGCCGCCTCGCTCGCGTACCCCCGGCCTTCGAAAGCGCCGTCCACGGTGTAACTCAACATGCCGCTCGGCACGTCGTCGGCCGAATACGCGTTGAGGATCACGACGGCCGCCAGGCGTTGCGTTCCGCGTTCGAACGCCAGGAACGCGGCGCCGCCCGCGCGACGTTCCGCTTCGCGCAGGACTAGCCACGCGCGGAAGTCCTCCGCGGTGTCGGCGGGCACGGGTTCGAACGGCGCGAAGCGCGCCGCGTTGCGGCGGTAATAGTCCCGCACCAGTTCGAGATCGCTCGGCGCGGGCTCGCGTAAAGTCAGCCGTTCCGTGTCCACGCTGTCGTACAGCGTTGGCCGCGCCGTCGCACCTCCCTTGCCGCCGGGGGCAGGAAGGGCGCCGGAGACGCCGCACGCGAATTCGGCCGCGTGCAACCCTTAGCTCGTCCCGGTTTCGGCATCGCGCGGGCGCCGCGTTTACCCAGCGCGTGCATCATCGGTGCGGGGTCGTCGGGGATCGCCGCCGCGAAAGCGCTCCAGGATCGCGGCATCCCGTTCGACTGCTTCGAGAAGAGCGACCGCGTGGGCGGCAACTGGGTCTTCGGCAACAAGAACGGGATGGCGGCGGCGTACCGGAACCTGCACATCAACACGTCGCGCGAGCGGATGCAGTACGCGGATTTCCCGATGCCGTCGAGCTATCCGGATTTCCCGCACCACGCGCAGATCGCCGCCTACTTCGACGCGTACGTCGACCGCTTCGGCCTGCGCGCGAAAATCGCGTTCGAAACGGCCGTCGCGCGGGCGGAACGCGCGAGCGACGGCGTGTGGGACGTGACGCTCGGCGACGGCGCGCGGCGCCGTTACGACATGTTGATCGTCGCCAACGGCCATCACTGGGATCCGCGTTGGCCCGAACCGCGCTTTCCCGGCCGGTTCGACGGGCTCGAAATGCACGCGCACGCCTACGTCGATTCGAAGCGCTTCCACGACCAGAACGTCGTCGTCGTCGGCATGGGCAACTCGGCGATGGACATCGCCGTGGAGACCAGCTACGCCGCGCGGCGCGTGTTCCTGGCCGCCCGCCGCGGCGCGTACGTGATTCCCAAGTACCTTTTCGGGCGGCCGCTCGACCAGATCGCGACCGACCCGCGCATCCCGTTCCGCGTCAAACAGGCGATGACCGAACTGACCCTGCGTTTCGCGGTCGGCAAGATGGAGCGCTACGGCCTGCCCAAGCCCGACCATCGTTTGCTCGAAGCGCACCCGACGGTTTCCAACGAAGCTCTCAGCCGCATCGCGCACGGCGCGATCGTGCCCAAACCCAACGTAGCGGAGTTGCTCGGCGACCGCGTCCGTTTCACCGACGGCAGCGAAGAGCCCGCCGATGCGATCGTCTATTGCACGGGTTATCGCATCACGTTTCCGTTCTTCGACCCCGCCTTCTTCTCCGCGCCCGATAACGCGGTGCGTCTCTTTCGAAACGTCTTCGCCCCACAGATCCCCAACCTCGCCTTCGTCGGCTTGGCGCAGCCGCTCGGCGCGATCATGCCGATCGCCGAAGCGCAAGCGCGCTGGATCGGCGATTACCTGACCGGCCGCTATGCGTTACCGCCGCCGGCCGCGATGGAAGCCGATATCGATCGCACGCTCGCGCGCATGCAGCGCCGGTACGTGGCCTCCAAGCGCCACACGATCCAAATCGATTTCGATTCGTACCTGTACGAATTGGGCAAAGAGACGCGCGCGGGCGCCCGGTGCGCGACGGGCGCGCCGCCGTTTCCGCCCCGGGCGACGATCGAGGAGCCCGCGCTCGCGCGTTAGCTCGGGGTCTTCTCCTTCGTCGCCGCTCCGGACGACGCCGACGCGGTGCGGAAAAACCGGTTCAACGTCTTCAAATATTGCTCCGAGCCGATCGGGACGAGCGAGAGCCACGTGCGCAAGAGGCCCTCGACCGAGAGCATGTCGCTGGCGTCGAGGATGCGCTTCTCGATGCGCGCCAGGACCGCGCCCTGCATCGGCTCCAAGTCGGGCAAACCCATGACTTGGCGCGCTTCTTGCGGCGTGATGTCGAGTTCGATATTGAGCTTCATTTGGAAATGGGATACGCCGTCAGGTGCTCGCGTACCGCCGTCAGCGCGCGGCCGGGGACCTCGTCGACGATCCAATGCGAAACGCCCTCGAGCGGCTCGAAGCGGTACGGGCCGGTCACGAACTCCGCCGTCGCGCGCGCGGCCGTTTCACCTAATGCTAAATCCTTACTGCCCCAAAGGTAGAGCGACGGGACCGGCACGGCGCCGATCGATCCGTCGAACGCGAAGGCACGGTACCAATTGAGCACCGCCGTCAGCGCACCCGGTTCGGAAAGGCGCCGCACGTTGGACTCGACCTCATCCGCCGCGACGATGCCGCCGTAGACGGCCCGCAAGCGTGCGGCGCCGTCGGCCAGCAAAGCCTTTTCGGCGACGCCGCCCGGCAGCCGAAAGAACTCGACGTAGCTGGTTTTCGCGCGTTGATCCGGGTCGCCGGCCTGGGCCCGCACGAGCGCCGTCGGGTGCGGCGTCGCGAGGCTCGTGAACGATGCTACCCGCTCGGGCAGCGCTGCCGCCGCCGCCCAGCCCGCGATGCCGCCCCAGTCGTGGCCCACGAGATGAAAGCGGCCGGCACCGAGGGCGTCGGCGAAGGCGGCGATGTCGGCTACGAGTTCGCCGATCGCGTACGCGGCGACGTCGAGCGGCCGCGCCCCCGGGGAGTACCCGCGCTGGTCGGGCGCCACCGCGCGGTAGCCGAGCTCCCCGAGCCCGGAGACGACGGGCGCCCACGAATCGGCGAACTGCGGCCAGCCGTGCAGCAACAGTACGAGCGGGCCATCCGCGGGCCCCGCCGCGATCGCGTCGAACGCAAGGCCGCGAACGTCGAGCCGGATCGCCTCGGGCGCGTTCACGTGGAAGCCCAAACGTCGAGGACGTAACGGCTCTCGGCGGTCAGCTCCGCGAGCCACTCCGTCGACTTGGAAGCGTCTGCGCCCGTGCGCTTGCGATAGAGTTCCGCGAACGTCTCGCGAACCGCGGGCTCCATGCGGCTGCCGTCGCCGCAGACGTACACGATCGCGCCCCGTTCGAGCAGCGACCAGACCTCGTCGGCGCGTTCGGCGATGCGATGCTGTACGTACGTCTTCTTGCGGCCCTGCCGTGAGAACGCGACGTGGAGCGTCACCAGTCCCTCGCTTTCGAAGTTCTCGAGTTCTTCGCGATAGATGTAATCCTCGGTCGCGCGCCGGCACCCGAAGAAGAGCAGCGCGGGCCCGAGCTCGCGGCCGCTCTCCTTGAGCGCGCGGCGCTCTTGCAGAAAGCCGCGGAACGGCGCGAGGCCGGTACCCGGACCCACCATCACGATCGGCGTCAGCGGATCGGCCGGCAACGCGAAGCCGCCCTTGGACGACTTCACGAATCCGTTGACGCGCGATCCGGGAATGCGCCGTTCGAGGTGCGTCGAGCACACGCCCTCGAAGGTGCCCTCGCCCGAGAAGGCCGGTTCCCGTACGACGCCCACGGTGATGCTGCAGCGGTCCGGCGTCGCCAGCGGCGACGACGAAATCGAGTAGTAGCGCGGCGTCATCAACGGGAGCATCTCGAGGTACGCCGTGAACGGGGCTTCGCACGCCGGGAAGCGTTCGAGGATGTCGAGCACCGAGAGGCCTTTGTTCTTGACTTCGGTCTTATAGGCTCCGGCGTCGTCGTCGTCCGCCGCCAAACGCAACAGTTCCGGTTTCGTGTTCGGACAGGCGGTGTGTTCGGCCAGGACGGCCAGTTGCTTGCGGGTCGCGACGGCTTGCAATTCCACGTAATGCATCAGCAGCCGGCGCACGGAGAGCGTCGCGTCGAGCGGCAACGACGCGATGCGGCCGCCGGCGGTCGAGCGCAAGCGCACGTAGACGTTGGGTTCGAAACCGAAGCGGTGCAGCACGCGCTCCACGAGCCGCTCGGAATTACTCGGAATGATCCCGAGATGATCGCCCGCGCGGTAAGCGGCGCCCGCCGGCAATTCGATTTCGACGTGCCGCGTCGAGCGTTCGCGGCCGGTTTGCAGCTCGCGATTCTCGACCACGCGCATCGTCGTCGCGCCGTGCGACGCCGCCAGCGGATTGGGCGGCGGCGCCTCGACGAACTCGACTTCGTACGGCGGGCGGTCCGGAATCGCGGCGGCCGACCCGGCCTCGTACTCCAACCCGAACGCGGACGCGAGGGTCGGCCACAGACCGTCCTTCCAGCTTTGGAACAGCCCGTCGAGATCGTCGCGCGCATCGCCTTCGCCGCGATCGTAGAGGCGGCGCGCGCCGAATTCGGCCAGCTTCTCGTCGATCGTGCGCGGTACGGCCTGATAAGTCGACGCCCAGTTACGGTTGCCCGCGCCGAACACCGCATACTTCACGCCCTCGAGCGCGCCCGGCGCGAGCCCGTCGGTCAGCCAGCGATAGAAGAATGCGGCGTTGTCCGGCGGCGCGCCGTTGTACGATGCCGAGACGATCGCCACGGCGCCGATCGTCGGCAAACGCCCCGCGTAGTCGTCCAGACACGCGATCTTCACCTCGTAGCCCTGCGCCGCGGCGCCTTCCGCGATTTGCCGCGCGATGTCTTCCGACGACCCGAGGTTGGATCCGAAGAGGACCAAGAGCGGCGTGCCGTGCCGGGGCACCCCGGCCGCCGGGCCCGGCGCACCCGGCGTACCCGGCGTACCCGCGGGTTCGGCCGTCGCCGGGGCGTGCGCTTCGGAAATCGCGGGCGCCGACGCCGGCGCGCCGTTGCGGCCGGCGGGTTCGAGCACCGGCACGGTCGCCGACGGTGCGTGCGCGCGCGGGCGCACTTTGATCTTGAGGCCCTCGGGTTTGAGCGTCAGCGTCTCTTTGACGCGCAACCGGTAGCGAGCGAAATCGATCAGGCGGAAACGCTGCAACACCATCCCGAGCACGAGCGTCGCTTCCTGCAACGCGAACTGGCGGCCGATGCAGGCGCGTTGGCCGTTCCCGAACGGCTTGTACGCGTTGGGCGGCCGCGCCGCTTCTGCTTCGGGCGAAAAATTGTCGGGATCGAAAACGTCGGCACGATCGCCCCAGACCGCGCTATCGCGATGCAGCATCGGCAGCAACACCATGATCTGGGAGCGCGCCTTCAGGAAATACTTGCCCCCGATCACTTCGTTATCGTAGGGGCGCAGCGCGAAGACGGGCGCCGTCGGCCACAAGCGCAGCGATTCTTTGAGGATCTGCTGCACGTAGATCAACTGGTTGACCATCTTGCCGGTCGGCCGCACGTTCGGATCGGTCCCGAAGACGCGGTCGACCTCCGCGTAGGCGCGCTCGAGCACCTCGGGATTCGACAGCAGGAAATAGATCGCGAACGAGAGCATGCCGCTGGTCGTCTCGTGACCCGCGATCAGGAACGTGATGATCTGATAGCGGATGTTCTCGTCGTCGAGACGTTCGCCCGTCTTGCGGTCGACGCCGTCGAGCATGTCGTCGAGCAGATCGTGGGTGCCGCCCGTCTCGCCGCGCGCGCGCAGGTCCTTGCGTTCGGCGATGATGCGATCGACCAGCGAATTCATGTACTGCGCGTTGGACTCGAGCTTGCGCTGTTTGGCTTTCGTGAAGAGCTCTTCGAAGGGATACCCGCGCTCGCTCATCGCGATCTCGAGGGCCTCGACCATCGCGTTGACGAACGCGTGGTTATCCTCGCGGTAGAACGAGTTGAAGCGGTAGCCGAAGCCGCAGAGCCCGATCGTATCGAGCGTGAGCGCCGTCATGTCGTGGGTGACGTCGATCTCGTCGTCGGCGTTGAGCCGTTCCCACTTCAAGATCATCTGCTCGGCGACGTCGAGCATCATCGGATGGTAACGCTGCATGGCCCGTTCGCCGAAATTGGGCAGCAGGATGTTGTGCGCTTTGGACCAGTTCGGCTCGGACGTATAGGCCGTGAACAGCGCGTCGCCCGCGATCTCGCGGACCTTGCGCAGCGCGCCGCGGACGGACTTGTCGAAGCGGCGTTCGTTGCAGAGCTCGTCGACGAGCGAGAAGCCCGAGACGACCGTGAAGGGCTTGCCCATCATGTCCATCTCGAAGATCGGGCCCATCTCGCGAGCGATCGAGATCAGACTTTGAACCGGCATCGTCGGGTTGATGTCGAGCATGTTGCCGACGACCGGTTTCTGGGGCGGCCGCGGCAGGGGCGGCGCGGACTTGGGATCGCTCTTCACGCAGGCACGCCCACCGCACGCTCGAGTTCGTCGAGCTCCACGGTCAGCCGCGCCGCCATGCGGCCCAAGTGCGGGACCACGTTCGCGGCTGCGACCAAACCGAAATCCAGCCCGTCACGATAGCCTTGCACCGTGATATTGAGTCCTTGCCCGTGGACGACGATCGACATCGGATACACGTGGATCAATTCGGCACCGGCGATGAAAAACGGTTTTTTCGAGAAGAATACGTTGGAGACGACGACGTTGAAGGGCGGCGGCACGACGTCGGCGAGGGCGGAGCGACTGTAGAACGTCGCGAGCAGCTCGAGTGCCATAGGCGTGCCGAAGGTCGGGATGTCGGCTAGGAGCGGCACGAGCGGGCGCAGCGGTTCGGCGAAACCCTTGGCCCGCTGCGACTCGGCGATGATGGCCGCGAGCCGGGCGGCCGGATCCGCAATGCCCGTGGCGAGCGGAACGATCATGCCGAACGCTTGGGTATTGAGGTCCGCGTTGCCCGGATCGCGCGCCGAGATCGGCACCGCGGCGGTCAAGCTCGCATTCGGCAAGGCGTCGCGTTCGAGCAGATAGTGCCGCAGCATCCCTGCCGATAGCGCCAACACCGCGTCGTTCACCTTCCCGCCCGCCGCACCGGCCAGCGCCTTGACGCGCGCGAGCGGCAAGGTGACCGTCGCGAAGCTGCGCTCTGAGGAGACCGTGACGTTGAACGGCGTCGCGGGCGCGGACAGCTGCCGCAGCATGTTCCCGACGCCGGGCTCGAGGGCGTTGGCGAGCGTCGCCGCGAGCGCGCGCGCGATGTCCGCAGCGCTACCGGCGACGCGCAGTTGCCATTCGACCTGATCGATCATGGCGTCCACGAGCACCGAGCCCAGGTCGCTGCGGCCGATGCGCGGCAGGTTCACCGCCGGGTGCGCCCGCGTTCCTCCGCGCAACCCCAGCAGATCCGCATACGCGGCGATGACGTCCGGGCCGAGATCCCTCAGCTCGTGCCGGTCGACCGCCGGAGCGGGCGGCGGCGCCGGCGGATCCTGCGCGGCGGTCGCGCTGCGTTCGTACATGATCTCGGTCAGCGCCGCGCCCGCGCCGCCGTCGATGAAGGCATGATGGATCTTCGAGTAGATGGCCGCCTCGCCATCGGGCAAACGATCGAAAACGTAGACTTCCCAGAGCGGTCGCGCGCGATTGAGCGGCATGGCATGCATCCAGCCCACGAGCCGCTGCAACGTCGCGCGATCGCCCGGTTTGGGCACCACCGCGCGAATGACGTGCCGGTCGATATCGAACGACTCGTCTTCGACCCAGCTGGGGCGGTCGATCTCGAACGGCGCGGGCGCGAGTTTGTGGCGCAGGCTCGGAGCGAGGTGAACGCGGCCCGCAAAGCGCGCTTTGACGTCCTCGAAGAAATCGCCGGCGTACCCCGCGGGCAGCTTCAGGATCGTCAGGCTGCCGACGTGCATCGGACATTCGGCGGTCTCGGCGAACAGAAACGCCGCGTCGAGGACCGACAGTTTACGAATGGCAGAAGCCATCTCTTCGTTTCCTTTTGCGCCGCGGTCCCGTCGAAAATCAACGTCTGCCTCGACGCATTTGGGATTAGCGCAATTCCGGAAGAAACCTCGCCCGCCGAACCACCGTCCCGGCCGCGACGCGGCACCGGCGGCCCGGTGTTCGCTCCGGGCACGTCCCGCAGCGACCGACGAGGGGAGTCTTCGGCGTGGCGGAACTTTGTTGCAGCAGAGCGGGCGGGCCGCAAGCCGCGCGACCGGCGTCGGAATCGGTGTGCCCGGAGCGCGCGCCGAGCGGTAGCCGCCATGGCCGGGCGCCTCGCTCACCCGGCGCCGTCGACGCTCTCCAGGGGAAGCCTTTGCGGAGAGCGTCTTTTTTGGGAACAGCATGGAAATGGGAGTACAGAAATGACCGCAGCCTACTACAATCCGGCACGCATGCCGATCCGGCACGTGCACGAGGGCCTCAAGCCGCCCTCGCGGCTGTTGTGGCTCGCGGAAAGCCGCTCGCTCCTCGAACTCGGATTCGCACTGACCTCGGCGCCGCTGCTCCTGACCGCACCACGCGGCGACGGGCACCCCGTTTTGGTCCTGCCGGGCTTCTTGGCGAGCGACGTATCCACCAAGCCGTTGCGCGCTTACCTTGCGAAGCTCGGTTACGAGTCGCACGCCTGGGACCTCGGCCGCAATTTCGGCGGCGTCGAACGCATGCACGACGGATTGCTGGCGCGCCTCAACGGCATCTACGAGAGCTCGGGCCGTAAGGTCACGGTCATCGGCTGGAGCTTGGGCGGCGTCTACGCCCGGATGCTCGCGGTCGACGCGCCGGAGCAGGTGCGCTCGGTCATCACGCTCGGTACGCCGTTCTCACGCGATCCGCGCGCCTCCAACGTCAGCTCCGTCTATCATGAAGTCACGGGCGAACGTCCGACCGAAGAAGAGTACGAGACGCAGCAGCTGCTGCCGCACGAGTTCGACAAGATCGGTCACGACATCGACGTGCCCACGACCTCGATCTATTCCAAGCTCGACGGAATCGTGGATTGGCATGCCTCGCTCTTGCGCGCGAACGATCATACCGAGAACGTCGAAGTGATCGGCGCGAGCCACGTCGGGCTCGGCGTGAACGCCCCGGTCCTGTGGGCCGTCGCCGACCGCCTCGCTCAACCGGAGGGAACCTTCACGCCCTTCAAGCGCCGCGGTCCGTTCGCGCTCGCGTACGGGCGCCCCATCCGCTTCTAGCGGCTCGCTCTCGGCGACGTGTCGCGAGGCGCCGGTGGGAAAACCGGCTCTTCGCGGCACCGCGGGATGCAGCACTCCTGCACGAACCCCGCGAAGAGGACCGGAGCGATGTGGCGCCGGCGCGCGACCGCGCTCGAAGCCCGCGATGGTGATTACCGTGAACGACGATATTCTCGAAGCGATCCGAACCGTGCTCGGCAGCGTACCGCTCCTGCCCGCACGGTTCGCACGGTATCAGCCGCTGCTGGTCGAAACGCTCGTTTCGTTCTTCGGGCGGTTGCCGCCGGAGCATCTGGGCGATATCATCGCCGCACAAGCGATGCTCGGCCCCGCGGCCGACCCGGACACGCGCCTCGTCGCGCTGCTCCAGCAGTGCCCGACCTTGCACAAGCTCGGCCAAGTCGTCGCGCACGAGCACAGCTTGGGCGAGACGTTGCGCGAGCGATTGCAGAGCCTCGAATCGCTGCCCCCGGCCACCGACCCCGCGCTCCTGCGCGCCTTCATCACGGCCGAACTCGGCGACCGGCAAGGAATCGAGATCGCGCCGCAGGCGCTCGCCGAGGGCAGCGTCGCCGTGATCGTTCCGTTCGTCTGGACCGATCCGGGCGGCGGGAAACTGGAAGGCGTGTTCAAGTTGCTCAAACCGCGCGCCGTCGAGCGGATGCAGCAGGAACTCGCGATCTGGAACGATCTGAGCGACACGTTCGACGAGCGCGCGCGCGCCTACGATCTGCCGGAGCTCGATTATCGCGCTATCATCGATAGCGTCGCCCGATTGCTGCTCGGAGAGGTCGAACTCGAACGCGAGCAGGGCAATCTCGCGTGGGCCGCGGCGTTTTATTCGGATTCCAAAGAAGTCGTCATCCCGCGTTTACTGCCGTTCTGCACGCCGCGGCTCACCGCGATGGAGCGCATCCACGGCACGAAGGTGACGGATACGGCGCTGGGCGAGAAGGCGCGCAAGAAGCTCGCGCGGACGCTCGTGCGGGCGCTCGTCGCCGACCCATTCTGGAAAGCGACGGAGTTGCCGGCGCGCTTCCATGCCGACCCGCACGCGGGCAACCTCTTCTTCACCGCGGACGGCCGCCTCGCGATCCTCGATTGGGCGCTCACGACCGAGTTGACCGGCGCGCAACTCTCCGGCGTCGTCCGCGCGCTCTTGGGCGGCCTGACGCTCGACGAGGCGGAGATCCACGATGCGATCGCGTCGCTCGGCGAGATACACGACGAGGACTACGCGCGCGCCGAGATCGCGGCCGCCATCACGCTCGTGCGCCGCGGAACCTTTCCCGGCTTCGTCTGGCTCGTGACCTTACTCGACCGGCTCGGCCGGCTCGGCCACGCGAGCTTCCCCGAGGCGACGACGCTCTTCCGTAAATCGCTGCTCACGCTCAGCGGCGTCGTCACCGACGTCTTTCAAGAGGCGAGCATGGACCGCGTGTTGCTCGCGAGCGGCGCCGCGCAATTTCGCCGCGAACTGCGCCGCCGTCCCGCCGCCGCACCGGGCTCGCGCAAGTTCGGCACGCACGTCTCCAACACGGATTTGGTCAAGCTCTGGGTATCGGTGCCCTGGACGCCGGCGCGTTACTTGCTCGACACCTGGCGCGATTTACTCTTACCGCCGCCGGCCGCCTCGCCCGCACCTTTGGAACCGCCTTTGGCGCCTCCCTTGGTGCCGCCTTTACCGCCGTCGACAAAGGCCTGAACGCCGCTCGGTCCGTGAGCGCCGTTGCCGTCGCCGTTGGCGCTCGGTTTCCGGTTCCCGTGGCTCTTGTCGCTCGCCTTGGCGCTCCCGTTGCTCTTGCCGCGACCGCCGGCCTTCCCGTTTTCGTTCGTGGCGCCGACTTTCCCGGCCGCGGGCGCATCCGGCGGCGCGGCCGCGACCTCCGGTAGCGCCGATTCCGCTAACGCGCTCGACGCGTTCGGGATCTCTGCTAACGCGGTAGAGACGACCGGAATCTCGGCTAACGCGGTCGATGCGGCCGGCGCAACCTCCGCTAATGGGGCTTCCGCGACCGGAGCGCTTTCCGCCGGCGCCCGCGGTGGGGCGGGCGGCTCGGGGACGGGCGCGGGCTTCGCGGCTGCCTTTTCCGGCGCGATGCCGACGGCGCGCTCGAGCTCTTCGAGAACCTCCGGGAGCATGTTCGCGAGGTGCGCGACGTGCGGAACCACGTTGGCGCCCGCGATCAGACCGAAGTCCAGGTGGTCGCGGTAGCCCTGGACGGTGACGTTGAGGCCCTGACCGTGCACGACGATCGACATCGGATAGAGGTGGACCAGCTCCGCGCCCGCGATGTAATAGGGCTTCTTCCCGAAATACACGTTGGAGACGACGACGTTGAATTGCGGCGGGATCACGTTCGCGAGATTCGAGCGGCTGTAGAACGTCGATAGGAGTTGCAATAACATCGGCAGGCCGAAGGTCGGAACCTCAGCTAGGTGCGGTACGAGCGCCCGGAACGGGTTCGCCAAGTCCTTGGAGCGCTGGGCTTCGGCGACGATCGTTTCCAGGCGCACCTTGGGATCGCCGATGTCCGTCGCCAGCGGCACGACCATGCCGAAGACTTGATTCTTGAGATCGGCGTCGCCGGGTTCGCGCGCGGAGATCGGCACGAACGACGTGAGCGTCGTGCGCGGCAGGGCGTCGAGTTCCAATAAGAAGCGCCGCAGCATGCCGGCCGTGAGCGCCAGCACGACGTCGTTGACCTTTCCGCCGGCCTTCGCGCCGACGGCCTTCACGCGCCCCAGCGGCAAGCTGATGCCCGCGAAGCTGCGCTCCGAGGAGATCGTGACGTTGAGCGGGGTCGAGGGCGCGGCCATCGCACTGAGGCTCTTGCTCGCGCCGGGTTTGAGCGCGTTGCGCAGCGCCTGCGAGAACGCCGTCGCGATCTCGGGCGCGCTGCCCGCGAGCCGCAGCGGCCACTCGATCTGGTGGATGGCCGCGTCGAGCAGCACGGAGGCGAGATCGCTGCCGCCCGTTCGCGGAAACTCGAAGGCGAAACGATTGCGTCCGCTGCCCGCGCCGCGCATCAGCTCCGCGTAGGCGTTGACCAGCGACAGACCCAGGTCGCGCACCTCGTGGCGCTCCGCGGGGTGTGCGGCCGCCGCGGGCGGCGGCTCGGCGAGCGACGCGTGCGGCGAGCTCTCGTAGAGGATCTCGGTCAACGCGGCGCCCGCACCGCCGTCGATCAGGGCGTGGTGGACCTTCGAATAGATCGCCGCCTCGTTATTCGGTAAACCGTCATAGATGTAAACCTCCCACAGCGGACGCGCGCGGTTGAGCGGCTTGGCGTGCATCCAACCCGAGACGCGCAAGAGCGTATCGCGATCGCCCGGCGCGGGAATGGCCCCGCGGAACACGTGGCGATCGATGTCGAAGTGTTCGTCCTCGATCCAGCTCGGCCGGTCGATGTCGAACGGAGTGGGCGCGAGCTTGTAGCGCAGGCTCTTGGCCAGATGCATGCGATTCGCAAAACGCGCCTTGACGTCTTCGTAGAAATCGCCCGCGTAGCCCTCGGGTAATTTGAGGATCGTCACGCTCCCGACGTGCATCGGACACTCGACGGTCTCGGCGAACAAAAAGGCGGAATCGATGAGCGAAAGCTTACGGACCGAACTACTCACTGCGACGTGCTCTCTCTCTACGCATTTCGGCGTGCGCCACAGCGGCGCTCACGTTGCGACCAGGGTTAGTGAAAATCGAGGAGAAACCTCGGTCCTTCATCGCGAAAAAGGGTGAAGGTTATTTCCCCCGGCGCGGTCCGCTCGAGAAGAGGTTCGATGGCACAACCCTGGGACAAGTCCTATCCGCCGGGCGTCTCGTGGGACGCTCCCATCGCCACCGGATTCGTACAAGACCTGCTCCACGACGCGGTCCGCGACTTTCCGGACAACCCGGCCCTGGATTTCATGGGGCGGAAAATCTCCTATCGCGAACTCGGCGACCTCAGCGACCGCTTCGCCCGCGGCCTGCAGGACCTGGGCGTAAAGCCGGGCGTGCACGTCGGCCTGTATCTGCCGAATACACCCCATTACCCGATCGCCTTCTTCGGCATCCTGAAGGCCGGCGGCACGGTCGTCAACTACTCGCCGCTCGACGCCGGCGCGACGCTCGAGCACAAGATCGAGGATAGCGTCACCGACCTGATGGTCACGCTCGATCTCGCGGCGCTGTATCCGCAGATGGCCGAGCTGCTGCACAAGACGCGCCTGCGCACCTTGATCGTCGGGTCCCTCGCGGAGATGTCGGCGAACCCGGCGGCCGTCGAAGCGGGGATGCGCCAGACCGGTCAGTTGAGCGACGTCCCCGCGGGCAACGGGCACGCGAGCTTCGCCGGCTTGCTCGACAACGACGGTGTCTACACGCGGCATACGGAGGGCGACCCGCGCGACGTGCTGGCCGTCCTGCAGTACACCGGCGGCACGACGGGCCTCCCCAAGGGCGCGATGATGACCCACGGCAACCTCTTCAGCGCCGCGACCGCGGCCTGGATGACGTCGCAGACGAAGCCGGCTCCGGTGCTGGAACAGGGCAAGGAACGGCTCTTGGCCGTGCTACCGCCGTTCCACATCTACGCCTTGGCCGTCAACATGCTGATGGGCATCCGTTTCGGAGCGGAGGTCGTGCAGCACGTGCGCTTCGACGTCAGCGCCGTCGTGAAGGATATCGCCGAGAAGAAGATCACGATCTTCTGCGGCGTGCCCACGATGTTCGTGGCGCTCCTCAACGTCCCGGCCGGGGAAAAGATAGATCTTTCCTCGCTCAAGCTCTGCAACTCCGGCGGTGCGCCGCTGCCGGTGGAGGTCCGCGAGGCGTTCGTGCGCTTTACGGGATGCCCGGTCGGCGAAGGCTGGGGCATGACGGAGACGGCGGCCTGCGGGACGTTCACCTCGCCGCTCGGTCCGTCGAAGGCCGGCTCGTGCGGCATCCCGTTCCCGGGCTGCACGATTCACTTCGTCTCGCTGGACGATCCGTCGCGCACGGTGCCGTTCGGCGAGAAGGGCGAGATCTGCATCAGCGGCCCCAACGTGATGAAGGGCTACTGGAACAATCCCGAGGCCACCCGCGAACAGCAGACGCCGGACGGGCTGCTGCGCACCGGCGACGTCGGCTACATGGACGAGGACGGCTTCGTCTACATCGTCGACCGCACGAAGGATATGCTGCTCTGCGGCGGCTTCAACGTGTACCCCCGGATCATCGAAGAGGCGATCTACGAGCACCCGGCCGTCGCGGAATGCGCCGTGATCGGCATCCCGGACCCGTATCGGGGCCAATCGCCCAAGGCGTTCGTCGCACTCAAGCCCGGCGCCCAGCCGCTGGACATCGAGGAACTCAAGTCGTTCCTCAGCGGGCGGATCGGCAAGCACGAAATGGTCCACGCGCTCGAGCTCGTCGACTCGCTGCCCAAGACGCCGGTCGGCAAGATCTCCAAAAAGGACCTCCAGGATCGCGAGGCGTCCGCCGTCTCGACGGCCGGCTGAACGCCGAGGCTCGACCTCCTCGCTTTCGCGGCCGGGTTAGCCGGCCGCGGAGGCTCCGTAGGGTCCGCGTGAGGGGACCCGCAGCATAGCGCGCGGGGACGATCGTCCCCCGAGGGAGAGAACGTTCTACGATGACGACGACCGCTTGGCCAAACGCGACCCCGCCGCACGTCCACCACGACCTCAAGCCGCCGTGCCGGCTTCTCTGGCTTGCGGAAGGCCGTTCGGTCTGGGAGCTCGGCTTCGCGCTCGCGGCGTCGCCGGTACTCCTCTCCGCGCCGCGAGGCGACAGCCATCCCGTGTTGTTCCTCCCGGGCTTCATGGGGAGCGACGCGTCGACCGCACCGATGCGCGCCTACTTCAAGTTACTGGGCTACGACGTCCACGGCTGGGGCCTAGGGCGCAACTTCGGCGGCGTCGCGCGCATGCGCGATGCCTTGATCGGCCGCCTGCAGGAGGTGTTCAATGCGACGGGGCGTCGCGTGAGCATCGTCGGCTGGAGCTTGGGCGGCGTGTACGCGCGCCTGCTCGCCGTTGAAGCGCCGGATTTCGTGCGGTCGGTCGTGACCTTGGGAAGCCCCTTCTCACGTCACCCGCGCGCGACCAACGTCAGCGGCCTGTACCATACGATCACGGGCGAAGGCCCGACCGAGGAAGAGCTCGAGCTCGAGTTGATGACGCCCCACGAGTTCGACCGGATCGGTCACGACATCGAGGTTCCCACCACGTCGATCTACTCGAAGCTGGACGGCGTGGTCGACTGGCGCTCTTCGCTGCTGCGGCTCAACGGCCGCACCGAGAACATCGAGGTCATCGGTGCCAGTCACGTGGGGCTCGGGGTTAACGCGGCAGTGTACTGGGTCGTAGCCGACCGGCTCGCGCAACCCGACGGGACCTTCGCGCTCTTCGAACCGCGCGGCCCGTTCCGGCTAGCCTACCGCCGCGCCTAGCCGCCGCGGCAGGGTGCCCCCGGAAAGCATCACCGCGCCCGCACGGCCGGTCGCGCCGTCCGTGACTTGCGAGGCGCCCCCAGAGGCGCTGGGCGCCAGGGGCAGTTCCCAGGTGAGCGTGCCGACGTCGTGCGCGCGAATCGACATACCCAGGCCGCGCGCGAGGTGCGAGAAACTGCCGTTGGAATCGAGCGAATTGGCCACGAGCGACGTGCACCCTTGAGCGCGCAACTGGTCGATCAAGCTCCGGACCAGCCGCTTCCCGACGCCGCGATGGTGCACGTCATGGGCGACCAGCACCGAGAGTTCGGCGCGCCGGCCGCCGTCCTCCAGGAATGCGTGGACCGCGCCCAGCGGACGGCCGTCCTCATCCTCAGCCAACAGGGCGAGCATGTCCGGGGTGACCGTGACGAAGGGCAGCACGAGGGATTCGTCCACCTCACGCACGGGCCGGAAGAAACGAAAATACCGTTCCTCCTCCGTTGCACCTTCGAGGAGCTCGCGGTAGGCACTTGCGTCCGACCTGACGAGCCTGCGAATCAACACGTCCATACCTCAGTCTTTCGACTATTCTGTATGCCCAGATAGATGCATTCTACACCTACAGCACAAAATCTTCACTTTCGCGTGTTAGCATTCCAAAGAACGAACCAAGACCCGGGGCTGCGCCCCGATCCGAATGGAGCATTTTCGTGAGCGACACTACCTCCGCGGCTTCCCAGGCCTACAGCGACGCCAGCTCGCGCATCCGCGAGATCTTCGGCCGCTTCCGCTTCCCGGGATTCGATCTGGACGGGTTCATCGCGGCGCGCCAGGCCGACATCGACGCGGTCGCGCGTGCGACGTCCGTCGCGTTCAACGGTGCGGAAACGATCACGCAGAAGCAGGCCGAACTGCTCAAATCGACGCTCGAAGAGATCAACTCGGCCGTCAAAGCCCGCACGGGCGCCCCCGGCGAGACGGCCGCCGAAGTGATCCAGCACGAGACCGACATCATCCGCTCCACGCTCTCGCGTACGCTGGAAGGGATGAAAGAAATGGCCGAAGCGGCCCAAAAATCGCAGACGGAAATCTACGAGATCGCGCTCGACCGCGCGCGTAGCAACGCCGAACAGCTGCGCACGCTGTTCACGCCGGCCGCCGACAAGAGCGAATAGGCGCTAGAGGCTCAGGTTTCGAGTATCGCCTTCACGCGGGCGAGGCTGCGTTCGACGGACCGGGTCAGAAATTTCTCGGCCGCGTCGTCGAGCGGCGTCCGCACTTTGAGCAGGGGTTCGAGGTCGATCGTGTAGCGGACGTGGGTTTCCTCCCCGCGACCGGCGAGCACGATCGATCCCTTGGGCCGCAAAGGCCCGTCGAGCACCTCGAAGCCGAAACGGTGGGGCGCGTCGACCGAGAGCAGCACGGTCGCGCTCTGCGACCCGAAGGGCGTCGCGATCGTCTCTCGGTAGCGCGCGCCGTCCAGCCCGCCCGGCGGCGACAGCCGCTCCGACGAGAGCACGTCCTCGCGCCATTCGCCGACCCGCGCCTGATCGGACAACAGGGCGTAGACGTCGGCCACGGTTCCCCTTACCGTCTCGCTGCGTTCGATTCTCATGGCCGAACCGCTTGCGGCGGCGTCCAAAGGTTCACGTCGCGTTGCATACCCGGGGTCATTGCCCGGCACCCGCGCTCAGCCGCCGCGGCGCTCGCGCGGCGCGCCGGGACGGCGATAGCGCGTGCCGCTCGCCGGGCGTGCCGGGCTGGAGAGCAGCGAGCCCGCGCGTGCGCGCGCGGACGTTCCGGGGTACGAGACGGCCGCGGCGATCGACGATCGGGAGGAACAAACCTTGCCCAACTCTTCATATATATGTAATATGTACCTATGGTGACATCCATGGACGACGAGATCCTCGGCACGATTCGGGCGCTGCTCGAGAGTATCCAGCTTCTGCCGGAAACCTACGCGAAGTACCAGCCGCTGCTGATCGATTCGCTGATCTATTTCTTCGGCAAGCTGACGCCCGAGCACATGGGCGAAATCGTGGCCGCGCAAGCGACCGTCGATCCCGCTGCCGATGCGGATACCCGGCTCGTGGCCCTGCTGCAGCAGTGCCCGACGTTGCACAAGCTCGGCCAAGTCGTCTCCCATGAATCCGGCTTGCCGCCCGCGCTGCTGCAACGGCTGCAGAGCTTGGAGTCGCTTCCGCCCGCGATGGACGTCTCCGAGGCGACCGCGCTAATCCGCGGCGAAATCGGCGAGCCGGCGGGGGTCGTCGTGGCCGAGCGGGCCCTCGCCGAGGGTAGCGTCGCCATCATCCTGCCCTTTGAATGGACCGATCAGGCGGGCACGGTCCGGCAGGGCGTCTTCAAGGCGCTCAAGCCGCGCGCCGTCGAGCGGATGCACGAAGAGTTGGCCATCTGGAACGGCCTCAGCGGCTACCTTGAGGAGCGCACCCGCTTCTACCAGTTGCCGATGCTGGATTACCGGGGGCTGATCGAGGGCGTCGCGAGCCTGCTGCTGCACGAGGTCGAACTCGCGCGCGAACAGGACAACCTCGCCTGGGCCGGCGCCTTTTACGCCGACACGAAGGACGTCGTGATCCCACGCCTCTACCCGTTCTGCACGCCGAACCTGACCGCGATGGAGCGCATCGAGGGCGTGAAGGTAACGCATCCCGACGTCAGCGACGCGACCCGGAAGAAGCTGGCGAAGACGTTGGTGAAGGCGCTGATCTCCGATCCGTTCTGGAAGCCGTCCGGCGTGCGCGCGCGCTTCCACGCCGACCCGCACGCGGGCAACCTCTTCGTGACGCCCGAGGGCAAACTCGCGATCCTCGACTGGGCGCTGACGACCGAACTCGACGACGTGGCGAGTTCGTCGGTCGTGCAGACGTTGCTCGGCGCGCTGACCCTCGACGAACTCGCCACCTACGACGCAATCGAGCGGTTGGGCCGGGTCGACGATCCCGCGGCGCTACGCGCGGAAGTCGTTGCCGGCATCGCGCGCGTCCGCCACGGCGCGTTTCCGGGCTTCATCTGGCTCGTCGATCTGCTCGACCGCCTGGGCCGTTCGGGCAGCATCACCTTCCCCGAGGCGACGACGCTTTTCCGCAAATCGCTGCTCACGCTCACGGGCGTGGTCGCCGACGTCTGCAAGGAAGGCAGCGTCGACGACGTGCTGATGAAGAGCGGCGCGTTGCAGTTCGGGCGTGAGCTGCCCAAGCGCCCGGTCTCCGGCCTCGACTCGCGCGCGCGTTTCGGCACGCACATCTCCAACGCCGACCTGATCAAGCTCTGGGCGTCCGTGCCGTGGATGCCGACGCGTTATCTGCTGGACACGTGGCTCGAGATGTTGTCGCAGCCGCGCGCCGGCGCGGAAGCGTAAAGGCGTCCTTCAGCGGCCGGCGCCACGCCGGCGCGAACGCGCGCGTCATCGATGCGGGTGTCCGTGCGTCGCACTCGGGCGCGACTCCGTGCGACCGCTGGGCTCCGGTGCGCGGGAACGGGCGGGCTCATCGGCTGCGTCAGCGCGGCGAGAGACGACAACCTCTTCAGCAGCGGCGCAAGCCGCTTCAGGGTCGTGCGCGTTGCGCGCTTCACGATGAAAGCCTCCGTTCGGCGACTCGGGTTCGCCGTCAATCCGAGACGCGCACGATCAGCTTTCCGAAGTTGCGGCCCTCGAGCATGCCGATGAAGGCGGCGGGGGCGTTCTCGAGGCCTTCGACGATGTCTTCGCGGTAACGTATGGTGCCGTCGGCGACTCCGGCGCCCACGTCGCGCAGAAACGCCGCGTAATGGTCCTGCGCGAACTCGTAGTTGATGAACCCGCGCAGCGTCAGGCTCTTCGAGAGGATCGCGCGCATCGTCGCGGGCAACAACCCGGGGCCGTCGCCGTGCCAGGTGCCGTTGTACTGGGCGATCAGGCCGCAGACCGGCACGCGCGCGAAGCGGTTCAATAACGGCAGCACGGCCTGCCAGACCGCGCCGCCGACGTTCTCGAAGTAGACGTCGATCCCGCTCGGACACGCGGCGGCGAGTCTGCTCGCGAGCTCCGGGTCACGGTGGTCGACGACGGCGTCGAAGCCGAGTTCGCTAGCGACGTAGGCGCACTTCTCGGGGCCGCCCGCAACGCCGACGGCACGCGCGCCCGCGCATTTCGCGAGCTGGCCCACCAGCGACCCGACGGGGCCGCTCGCCGCCGCCACGACGACGGTTTCGCCGGGCTGCGGCTTCCCGATGAGCGCGAGGCCCGCGTAGGCGGTGAAGCCCGGCATGCCGAGCACGCCGAGACCGGTCGTGACCGGTGCGGATGCGGGGTCGAGTTTGCGCAAACCCGTGCCGTCGGAGATCGCGTGCGTGCGCCAGCCCGTCGGCGCGAGCACGACGTCGCCCGCCGCGTACGCCGGGTGGCGCGAGCGCTCGACCACCGCGACGCTCTCGCCGGTCATCACCTCGCCGAGCTTGACGGGCTCCGCGTACGATTTGCGGTCGTCCATGCGGCCGCGCATGTAGGGATCGAGCGAAAGGTACTGCACGCGCAGCAACAGCTCGCCTTCGCCGGGTGCGGTTAGCGAGGTTTCTTCGAGACGGAAGTCCTCGAGCACGGGCGCGCCCGTGGGGCGCCGTGCCAGAACGATCCGGCGTACCGCTTCGATCATCGCGCGCTCATTCGCCGCGCGCCTTACAGCCCCGTCTGCGACAGCGGCTTCTCGGCCGGCGCCGGGCCGGCTTGCGCGGGCAGCGTGCTCTCGTCGAGGAAGAACGCCATCATCGCGTCGCTGGCGGACGGCCCGTTCGGATCGGTGTGCGAACCGCGGAAGCTGCCGCCGCTCCACGCATGGCCGATCTTCGGCAAGCGCCAGGCCTCGACGCGGACGCGGCCGCGGCCGTCGCGCCAGCGCTCGATCACGGCATCCTTGCGCGTTTCCGTTTCGGGCGGCACTTCGTCGATGCCGGCGAGAAAACGGAATTGCTGCACGAGCGCAACCGCGTTGCGCGGGTTGACCGTGCGGTCGTCGAGGCCGGTCCAGATCGTCACGCGCAGACGATCGTACGACACGCCCTTCGGCCGATGTCCGCCCAGGAGCGTCACGGCCTCGTGAATCGCGACGCTGCCGCGCATCGTCTTGAAGGCCGTATCCACGTTGCGGCTCGCGTGCAGGGGCACGCCGGCCATGATGCCGGCCGCCGCGAACACGTCGGGCGCCTGTTCGGCGAGGATCGCGGCCATCGCCCCGCCTGCGGAGAGCCCCGCGACGTAGATGCGCTTGGGGTCGATCGGATGGCGCGCCACGACGTCGTTCACGAGCGAGACGATCGCGGCCGGCTCGCCGCGTTCGCGCGCCTGATGCGCGTGGAGAAACCAGTTCCAGCAGCGATTTCCATTGGCGCGCACGGTCTGTTCGGGATAGATCACGTACGCGCCGACGCGCTCCGCGACCGAGTCGAAGCGGGTTCCCGCCGCGAAGTCACCCGCGGTCTGCGTGCACCCGTGCAGCGCGACCACGAGCGGAGCCGGCGTTTCGAGCCGGCGGCCGGGACTCGGAACGAAAAGCCGGAAGTTGATGTCGCTACTTCACGAGCGGCAACACGTCGCTCGGGGCGATCGGGTACAGCCCGAGGACGAGGGTCGCCACCGCGCAGATCGCGACGCCCACCCACGGCAAGGCACTCGCGGGCCGGAAGGCGCGCGCGATCGGCGCGCCCGTCGTACGCGCGTACATCGCGCGCACGATCTTGAAGTACGCGTATGCGGAGATCGCGGTCCCCACGATCAGCAGCACCGCGAGCCACACGAATCCTGCGTTGACGGCGCTCGCGAGGATCAGGATCTTTCCGGTGAAGCCGACCGTCGGCGGCAAGCCAGCGAGCGACAGCAGGAAGAACGTCATCGCGCCCGCGAGCAGCGGCTGCCGGTAGCCCAGACCCGCGAAGGCACCGAGATGAGAGCCTTCGTCGCGGTCGCGCGAGAGCAGCGCCACGACCGCGAAGGCGCCCAGGTTCATGAACGTGTACGCGCCGAGATAGAAGATCGCATAACGGAGGCCCTGGGGCGTCGTCCCGGCCAGGGCCACGACGATGTAGCCCAACTGCGCGATGCCAGAATACGCGAGCAGCCGCTTGATGTCGGTTTGCGCGAGCGCCGCGACGTTGCCGACGATCATCGAAAGCGCAGCCACGATCCACAGCGGCCACAGGATCTGCGCCGCGTTCGCCGCGGGCAGCGCCGCGTAGGCGAAGCGCGCCAGTACCGCGAGCGTCCCGGCTTTGGTCACGACGCTCATGAACGCGGTCACGGGCAACGGCGCGCCTTCGTACACGTCGGGAGTCCACACGTGGAACGGCACGAGGCTCAGCTTGAAGCACAGGCCGATCAGAAACAGTCCGCACCCGGCGTCGAAGAGCGGTACCGACGCGGGCGGATTCGCGAACGCCGCGAGCGAGACGCTGCCCGTCGCGCCGAAGAGCAGGGCCATGCCGTAGAGCATCAGCGCCGAGGCCGTCGAGGATAAGATCAAGTACTTGAGCGCCGACTCGCGCGAGCCGGCCCGGGGCGAGAGGCCGCACAGGCAGTAGAGCGCGAGCGAGAGCAGCTCGAGCCCGAGGAAGATCGTCATCAGGTTCGCCGCGCCGGCCATCAGCATCGCACCGCTCGCGCTCCAGAGCATGAGCGCCACGGCGCCCCCGGCCTGATCCTCGCGTCCGAGCGCGTGGCTCATCAACAGCGAGAAGATCGCGGCCACGACCGTGATCTCTTCGAAGCAAATCGCGAAGCCGCCGTTCACGAAGCCGCCGTCGAAGGCCGAGACCGGATGGTGCCAACCCGTCAGGGCCTGCACGCCCGCGTACGATAGCGCCAGGATGCCGACGATCAACCCCGCCGTGCGGCGCGCGGGCTTCGGTAAGATCAAGTCGGTCAGCAGCACGACGAGCGCGCCGAGCGCGACGATGAACGTCGGTTCGACCGCGGCCCAGTCGGCGCTGCCGTAGGGGATGACCAACGTCGGCGTCACTTCGTCACCGCGAGACTTCCCCGCAGGGTTACGCCGGAGTGGAAGGCTTGGGGCACCTGTTCGATCGCGGGGGCCGCGCCTCGTCCGAAGCCGACCGGACCCGGATCGATTCCCAGCAGCACGATGGCGACCACGAGCGGCGCGAGCGCCAGAATTTCCAGCGGCGACATGTCCGGCCGCTGCGGCACGTCCTGCACCTCGGGGCCGTGCATCATGCCCTGGAACGCGCGCAACATATAGGCGGCCGCGAGCACGATCGGAATCAGGGCGAGGATCGTGAGCTTGTGATGCCCGGACTGATAGAGCCCGGTCAGAATCAAGATCTCGCCCGCGAAGCCGCAGAGCCCGGGAAGACCCAGCGCCGCGAGCGACACGATCGTCAGCGCGCCGCCGAGCTTCGGGTTGCGCGCCGCGAGCCCGCCGAGCCGCGAGAGCGCGCGCGTATCCTCGCGCACCTCCACTTCGCCGAGCGTCATGAAGAGGCCGGCGCTGAAGAGGCCGTGGGCCACGATGTACACGATGGCGCCGCCGATCGCCAGCGGTGAAAAACTGAAGATCCCCAAGACGATGAGGCCCAAGTGCGAGAGCGAGGAATACGCGACGATGCGCTTCGCATCGTCTTGCACGAGCGCGGCGAACGCGCCGTAGAGCAACGAGAGCGAACCGAGCACGAACATCGGCGTGACCGCCGCGTGCATCGCGTGCGGGAAGAGCGCGAGCCCGATGACGATGAAACCGTAGAGGCCCGCCTTCGACTGGACGGCGCTCACGACCGCGGCCATCGGCGCGGGCAGATCCGCATACGTATCCGGCATCCAGGTATGCAACGGAAAAACCGGCGTCTTGATCAGGAACGCGAGCGCGAATCCGCTAAAGATCCAGAGCTCGGCGCTCTCGGGGAGCTGCCCCGCGAGCGGCAACGCGACTTTCCCGATCACGTCGGTCGAGCCGGCCGAGATACCGTAGGCCGCGACCGCCAAGAGCAGCGCGAGGCCGCCGCACAGGTTGTAAATCAAATATTTCCAGGCCGTGGCGCTCGTCTTCGTGGGCGACCACGCCACCAGCACGAGAAAGACCGGGATCAGCATCAGATCCCAGAAAAGCGCGAAGAGCAGCAGGTCGCGCGCGACGAAGACGCCGGTCATCGCGCCCAAGAGGACGAGCATCTGCGCGACGAAATCGCGCATGCGCGGCAGACGCGCCACCAGCAGCGCGCAGCCCGTCGCGAGCGCGAGCAGCAGCACGATCCAATAACTCGCGGCGGTCGCACCGCTCGAACCGAGGCCGACGTGGAAGCTCGCGGTGAACGGGCGCTGCAGCCAGACGAGCGTTTCGTCGGGCGCGTCGCGCGAGACGAGCGTCGCGACGAACGCCCCGAACGCGACGACGACGCCGATAGCCTTGGCGAGATTTTCCGAGGAACGCGGAACCGCGTACATTAAGAGGCCGGCCAGGATCGGCACCAGGATCAGCGCGGCGATCATCGCGGCACCCCGAGGAATGCGAAGTAGGCGATGAAGCAGGCCGCGCCGACGACGATCGTCAGCGCGTAGGCGCGCACGAGGCCGTTCTGCAGCGCGCGGAACACGAGGCCGAGCGCGCCGGCGAGCCAGGCGAGGTCGCGCACGGCGGCGTCGATCACGTGGGGATCGAGGTACCGGGAAATCGCGTCGCCGATCGACCGCGAGGGCTTCACGATCGCGAACTCGAGCGCGTCGTCGAACCAGAACGCGCGGGTCAGCGCGGCGGGCATGCCGACGGCCTCGCGGCGCAGACGTTCGATCGCATCGACCTGTACGGCCGGCGCGCCGTAGCGGAGATACGCCGCCACGATGCCGAGCGCGACGAGCACCAGCACGATCGCGGTCGAGCCGATCTCCGGAATCGGTAACACGGTGCCCGAGATCTCCTGCGCCGTGCCGAAGAGCGAGCCGAAATACCGGTACCAGGGGCTGCCGTCGCCCCCGATCGCGAGGTACCCCGCGATGACGGTCGGCACCATCAGCACCGCGACCGGCAGTTGCATCAGCCAATCCGGCGCGTGCGCGAGGTGCTCTTCCGCCTCGGCGGCGTGCGCCGCGGGCGGGATCGCGAGCATCGCGTCCGGCACGTCGCCGCGATAGGGGCCGAAGAACACGATGAAGATCATGCGAAACATGTAGAACGCGGTGATGCCCGCGGTCAGCACGCCCAGGCCGTAGAGGATCGGGTGGCCGTGTTCGAGCGCGCCGTAGATGACGGCGTCCTTCGAGTAATAACCCGAGAAGAGCGGAAAGCCGATAATGGCGAGCGTGCCCAGCAGCATCGCCCAGAACGCGAACGGCATGCGCTTGTAGAGGCCGCCCATCTTGCGCACGTCCTGCTCGTCGTGCAAGGCGTGGATGATCAGGCCCGCGCCCAGGAACAGCTGAGCCTTGAAGAACGCGTGCGTGAAGAAATGCAGCACGCCCGCCTGATAGGCACCGACGCCGACGCCCAGGATCATGTAGCCGATCTGCGACATCGTCGAATAGGCCAGGATGCGCTTGATGTCCCACTGTCCGACGCCCAGGATCGCGCCGAGCACCATCGTGAGCGCGCCGACGATGCCGACCAGTTCCTGGGCCTGCGGCGATGCGTTCCAGAGCGGCGCGAAGCGCGCGATCAGGTACACGCCGGCGGTGACCATCGTGGCCGCGTGGATCAGCGCGGAGACGGGCGTCGGACCCTCCATCGCGTCGGGCAACCAGGTGTGCAGCGGCACCTGCGCCGATTTGGCCGCGCAGCCGATGAAGAGCCCGACGCAGACGAGCAGGACGAACTCGGGCGAGAAGCTGCCGACGCGCGCGAAGATCGCGCCGTACGTGATCGCGCCGGTCTGCGCGAAGAGCGCGAAGAGCGCGAGCATGATGCCGATGTCGCCGAAGACGTTGATGACGAAGGCCTTGCGCGCCGCCGCCACGGCCGACGGCTTGTAGAACCAGAAGCCGATCAGGAAGTACGAGGCGAGGCCCACGAGCCCCCAGCCGACGAGCAGCCCGAGCACGTTGTCGGAGAGCACGAGCGTCAGCATCGAGAACACGAAGAAATTCAAGTACGCGAAGAAGCGCGCGATCGCGCGATCGTTCCACATGTAGCCGATCGAATAGATGTGGATCAGCCCGCCGACGCCCGTGATGATCAGCGTCCACAGCAGCGAGAGCGGATCGAGCGAGAGCCCCAGATCGAAGCCGGGCGCCCAATGCACCAGCGGCACGCGCACCGGATTGCCGGCCTGCGTGGCCTCGCCGAAGAGCGCGACCGCGCACGCGAACGAGACCAGCACGAAAGCCGAGCCCAGGTAGCCGGCGTTGCGTTTGAGCTGCGGACCCAGCGCCCAGAGCACGACGGCCCCGAAGAGCGGCAAGAGCCACAGCGTCGGCAACAGCGGCGAATAATGCAACGGGCCGCTCATCCGCGCAAGCTCGCGACTTCGTCGAGATCGACGTTCTTGGCGCGCCGGAAGACGGAAACCACGATGGCCAAGCCGATCGCGGCTTCCGCCGCCGCGACGGTCACGACCAGGAATACGAAGATGTGGCCCGCGTTGTTGACCCATTCGCGCGAGAACGCGACCAGCGCCAGGTTCGCGGCGTTGAACATCAATTCGATCGACATCAACACGATCAGCGGGTTGCGGCGCAAGAGCACGCCCGCGACCCCGATGAAGAACATCACGGCCGAGAGGCCGACGTAGTTTCCTGGGTCGACGCTCACTTCGAGGCCTTCACGATCGACTCGCGCCGCGCGGGACGCTTCCCCGGCCGGTGCCGCCCGCGCGTGCTCTGCGGCACCGCGTCGCCCGCGATCAGCACGACGCCGATGACGGCGACCATCAGGATGAAGGCCGTGATCTCGAACGGCAGCAGTTGCGTCGTGAACAGCGCGCGGCCGAAATCGCCGACGCTCCCGAACACGTCGGGGCTCCCGGTCTGACCGATTTGCGAGGTGGGCGTGTGCGCGGGCAGCGGCCCGAGCGGCGCGTGCAGCGTGCCGAAGATCAGGAAACCGAAGGCCGCGACCACCGCGACGAGCGCGGGCACGAGGATGCGCGGCAAACGGTTCGGCCCTTCCGCGAACGGTCCGACGCCGCTCGAGAGCAGCGCGATCACGAACACGAAGAGCATCAGGATCGCACCGGAATAGATCACGACCTGCACGACGCCCAAGAATTCGGCGTTCAACGTGACGTAGAGCGCCGCGAGCGTCAAGAAGTTCAGCAGCAAACCGACGACGCTGTAGACCGGGCTCTTCTGCGTGATCGTGAAGACGGCGCTCGCGATCAGCACGGCCGCCAACACGTAAAAGGCGATCACTCCGCCAGTCCCGAGCGCTGCGTCTTGAGGATTTCGCCGCGATTGGTGGCGCCGTACCCCTGTGCGACGTCGACCGTGCTCTTCTGCCGGATCACGGAACCCAGGTCCGCGGGGATGCCGCCGGGACGCTCGTCGGGCGGCGTGCCGACGCCGGCTTCGGGCGGCACCAGGAGCCGGTCCTTGCTGTAGATGAACGAACCGCGGCGGTAATCCGACATCTCGAAACGCGGCGTCAGGACGATCGCGTCGGTCGGGCACGCCTCTTCGCAGAGGCCGCAAAAGATGCAGCGCAGCTCGTCGATCTCGTAGCGCGCGGCGTAGCGCTCGCCCGGCGAACGGCGGTCGTCGGGCGCGTTTTCCGCGCCGATCACCGTGATCGCGTTGGCCGGGCACGCGATGGCGCACAGCTCGCAGCCGATGCAGCGCTCCTTGCCGTCCGCGTAGCGGCGCAGTTCGTGGAGGCCGTGAAAGCGCGGGGCGTGCTGGATCTTGACCGTCGGGTACGCAACCGTCGGCTTCTTTTGAAACGCGAACTGCAGCGTGGTCGCGAACCCTTTGGCGAGCGCGACGACTCCGCCTACGAATCCCATAGCGTTGCGAATTACCCCATGACGGCGACGACGGCCGCCGTGATCATCAAGTTCAGCGTCGCCACCGGGAGCAGCACCTTCCAGCCGAAATTCATCAGGCGGTCGTAGCGCAGCCGGGGCAGCGTGGTCCGGAGCCAGATATACATGAAGATGAACAGTCCCGCCTTCAAGACGAACCAGACGATGCCGGGCACGATCGTCAGGCCGAACGGCGCGTTCCAGCCGCCCAGGAAGAGCAGGGTCGCGATGCACGACACCGTGATCATGTTCAGGTACTCGGCGATGAAGAACAGGCCGAACCGCAGGCCCGAGTACTCGGTGTGGAAACCGCCCACGAGCTCGGTCTCCGCTTCGACCAGATCGAAGGGCGCGCGATTGGTCTCGGCCACCGCGGTGATGATGTAGATGATGAAGCCGACGAGCTGGGGCAGGATGAACCAGACCCGGTTCTGCGCGTGCACGATGCCGGCCAGCGACGTCGTGCCCGCGATGATCAGCACCCCGATGACCGACATCGTCATCGCCAGCTCGTAACTGATCATCTGCGCGGTCGAGCGCACGCTGCCGAGCAACGGGTATTTCGACCCCGACGACCAGCCCGCGAGCGAGATGCCGTAGACGCCGATCGAGGTGATCGCGAAGATCACGAGGATGCCCGCGTTGACGTCGGCCACGCCCCACAGGCCCGCGCTCGACTCCGAGAACGGGATCACCGCATACGCACCCATCGCGCACACGAGCGAGATGAACGGCGCGAGCTTGTAGATCAGCGGATCCGCGGTGTTCGGCGTGAGGTCTTCTTTGAAGAGCATCTTCGCGGCGTCGGCCGCCGGCTGCAAGAGGCCCCAGGGGCCGACGCGGTCGGGGCCGGGGCGCAATTGCATCCAGGCCATGATCTTGCGCTCGAAGAGCATCGAGTACGCGAAGGTCGTGAGCACGATGAAGAGCAGGATCGCGGTCTTGAGGATCACGATCAGCCACCACGGCGCGGCGTTGAGAACGTCCATCAGTGTCCGGCTCCGGCGAGCGCGCCCTCGGCGGCGCGAATGTTGGCGGCGAGCACCGAATCGCCCTCGGCGAAGGCGTTCGCGGGCGCTTCGGGGAGGCCGTCCAGTACGGTCACGACGCCGGGGGGCGCCGCATCGTCGACCCGCACGATCAGGCCCGCGAGCGTGCGCGTATCCGCCGTCAGGTCGATCGTATCGCCGGGACGAACGCCCGCGGCGGCCGCGGTTTGCGGCGCGAACGTCGCGCTCGGCAGCGGACGCAGCGCGCTCAGCCGCGCATCGAAGCGGCCGGTTCCGCCGCCCGCGAACACGCTCGTGGCGAGCGCGAGCCGTAACGCGCCAGGGCTTTGGGTATCGGCCGCGAGCGGCGGGGCCTCGCCGGCGATGGCGCGATCCGCGAAGCGGCGCGCCGATTCGGCCGGCGGCGCGGTCGCGAGCGCGGCCAGTTCGTCCGGTGCGGGCACGTCGAGTTGCAGTTCGGCCGCCAGCGCGACGAGCATCTCGCCGTCGGACAGGGTGCCGTCCGGCGCGGCATGGCCGGCGCGCACGGCCAGCACGTCGCCGGCGAGGTCGAAGACGTGGCCGGTCTTCTCGAACGGCCCGCGCGCCGGCAACACCAGGTGCGCGAGCGCCGCGCTTTCCGTGAGGAAGAGGTCGCTCGCGACGATGAACGGCACGCTTTCGAAGGCCTCGCGCACGGCGCCGGCTCCGAGCGGATGGTGCAGCACGGGATTGGCGCCGAAGAGCGAGAGCACGCGCAGCGTCCCGGCACGAGCCGCGCCGAGGATTCCGGCCGCGTCGAGGCCGTTCTCGCGCGGCAAGATGCGGAACGCCTCCGCGCCGCGCGCGTTGTTCTGCTCGCCCGTGACGAAGGTCGTAACCGCGACGCCGCGCGCGGCGAGGGCTTCGATCAGATCCGCCGCCTCCATGCCGGCGCGCACGTCGATGCCGTCCCAGATGAAGGCGACGCGCTCGAGGCCGTCGACCAGCGGCGCGAGCCGGTCCACGCGTGCGACGTTCTCCGCGTTCACGAAGCTCTTGGCGGGGTGGGCGCCGACCGTCACGTAACGCGCGCCGCGCCGCTGCACGGCTTTGCGCACGCGCAAATCGAGCACGGGCGCCGTCTGCGACGGCGGCCGCCCAACGGCGACGATCAACTGCGCGTTTTCCAGCTCCGCGTAGGATCCGGCGCGCGATCCGGGTGAGGCTTGGCGCTGCCGCCCCGTGCGCCAATCGACGCTCGTGACGCCGAGACCGCGCAGCACGCGGTCGAGGAGCACGAGTTCTTCGTTGAGGAGGCGTCCGCCGCCGAGCGCCGCCACGGAGGCCGGACCGGCCCCCGCCAGCGCTTCGCGCAGTTTACCGGCCCAGAGTTCGATCGCGTCGTCCCAGGAGATCTGCACGAACTCGCGATCCGTGCGGTAGAGCGGGCTCGTGACGCGGCGCGGGTCGTCGTAGAAGGCGATGTTGTAGCGGCCGCGATCGCAGAGCCAGCCGTCGGAAATCGCGTCGTCGCCGGGCACCGACATCGTGCGCTGCACGCTCCCGTGGCGCTCGTCGATATTGAGCTGGCAGCCGACGCTGCACTGCAGACAGGTCGTCGCCGTGCGGTTGTTATCCCAGGGGCGCGACTTGAAGCGGTACGTCTTCGACGTCAGCGCGCCGACCGGGCACAGCTCCGTCACGTTACCGGAGAATTGCGAGACGTACGGTTCGCCGCTCGCCGTCGCGATCACGTCGCGCTGGCCGCGGTCCATCACGACCAGCGACCGTTCGTTCGTCACGATCTCATCGAAGCGCGAACAGCGCTGGCAAACGATGCAACGTTCGTCGTCGAGCACGATCGTCGGACCCAGGTCGATCGCTTTGGGCTTGGAGGATTTCGGGTCGGCCAGCCGCGACGCGCTCTGGCCGTAGGCCATCGAATAGTCTTGCAGATCGCACTCGCCGCCTTTGTCGCAAATCGGACAATCCAGGGGATGGTTGACGAGCAAGAACTCCATGACCGCGCGCCGGCCCTCTTCGACCTTCGCGCCGTACGTGTGCACGACCATGCCCTCGGCAACCGCGGTATTGCAGCCGATCTGCAGCTTCGGCGCCTTCTCGACCTCCACCAGGCAGATCCGGCACAGCCCGGCCGGGCCGAGCTTGGGATGGTAACAATACACCGGAATATCCGTGCGGATCGCCTTCGCGGCCTCGACCAGCAGCGTGCCTTCCGGGACGGTGACGGTCGTTCCGTCGATCGTCAACGTAACGTCTTTGGGCAACTATCGACTCGCCTCGCGGATCGTCTGCGGCACTACGGGTTCTCGCTAACGGGAGGAGCGGCTTCTTCCGCGTTCTTCTTCGACGCGGCGCGAACGCTCAAGAACCCGAGGACGAACGCCAGCACGAACGCGACGAGCCCCCACACGACCCAGCGGTTGCGCGGCTTTCCCTCTTCGAGATCGATGCGCGTCTCTTCGACTACGAGCGTGACGTCGTCTGAAACTGACATTATACCGGAACCGCCTCACGTTGTGACGTGCGAATTTTAGAGCGAAATTGGGATTCGAAGCGCTTGACGACCGAAGCCAGGAACGGTTCGATGGAATCGCCGAGGGGGCAGAGGTTCAAGCCAGTCATTTGATGCGAGACGGCCAGCAACATGTCGATGTCGGAATCCAAGCCGCCGCCGCTCAAAATCCGGTCGAGCGTGACTTCGAGCCAGTGTCCGCCTTCGCGACACGGCGTGCATTGCCCGCACGATTCGTGTGCGTAGAAGCGCACCAGCGCCCGCGCGGCCTCGACGAAATCGGTCGTGTCGTCGAAGAACACGACGGCTCCGGAGCCCAGCATCGTTCCGTTGGCCGCCATCGTATCGAAATCGTAGCCCAAATCGAGGTGCTCTTCGAAGAGACACGCCGAGGAGCCGCCGCCAGGTTGCACCGCGACGATTTTGCGCCCGTCGCGCGCTCCGCCTGCGATTTCCAATAATTCGCGCAGCGACGTACCAAGCGGCACTTCGTAATTGCCCGGCGCCTTCACGTGCCCGCTGATCGAGACGATCTTGTAGCCCGGCGAACGCTGCGGGCCGACGGACGCGAACCACTCGGCGCCGTTGCGCAGGATGTGCGGCAAGGTCGCCAAGGTCTCGACGTTGTTGACGACGGTCGGTTCGCCGTAGAGGCCCTTGACCGCCGGAAACGGCGGTTTGAGGCGCGGTTCGCCGCGCCGGCCCTCGAGCGAATTCAAGAGCGCGGTCTCTTCGCCGCAGATGTACGCGCCCGCGCCGCGATGGACCGTCACCTCGACGGAGTAGTCGGTGCCGAAGAGTTTCTCGCCGACGAGGCCCGCCGCGCGCGCCTGCGCGAGCGCTTCCATGAAAATGTGGTAACCGCGCTGGAACTCGCCGCGGATGTAGATGAACGCGTGATTCGAGCCGATCGCGTAGGTGCCGATCAAGATGCCCTCGAGCACTTGATGCGGCGTCTCCTCGAGCAGCATGTGGTCCTTGAACGTGCCGGGCTCGGCTTCGTCGCAGTTGCAGACCATGTAGCGCGGCCGGCCGTTATTGGGCAGGAACGACCATTTGCGGCCCGTCGGAAAACCCGCCCCGCCGCGCCCGCGCAAGCCGCTGGCCGAGACCAGCTCCACGAGCGCGGCCGGGGTCATCTCCGCGACCGCGCGGCGCAACTGCTCGTACCCGCCGCGTTCGCGATAGATGTCGAGGTCGCGCAAATTCGCGTCGCCGATGCCGGCGGTGAGCACTTTGGTGACGGGCATCGGTCAGTGTCCGCTCTTGGAATCGGGGGGAGGGGCGGCGAGCCGGGCGACGCCGTCGCGCACGAGCCGCTCGTTCGTGGGCCGCGTCTGCACGGGGTAGGGGTCCTTGGAAAGCCGCTCGATCATCGCGACGCCGCTGGCGTCGCCGAGGCCGCCCGGGTCGTTGGGGTTCGAGACGCCGACCGCGCCCGGCGACTTCTTGCCCGAATCCGCGCTGAGGTGCCAGTTCGGGCCGGGTTGCGCCGTTTGCGGCAGCGGCGGAACCTCGAAGGTGCCGTCGCGCATCGCCTGCAGCATCGCGTCGACCTTCTCTTTGGTCAAATCATAAACGAATTCCAGGTTCACCTGCATGCACGGCGCGCGGTCGCAGGCGGCCAGGCACTCCGCTTCCTCGTACGAGAAGAGTCCGTCGGCCGTCGTCTCCAAGTGGCCGACGCCGAGCCGCTCGCGGAAATGCGCCATGATCTCGCCCGCGCCGTTGATGATGCACGAGAGGTTCCGGCACGGCTGCAGCATGTAGCGCCCGACGGGCCGCCGGTGGAAGAGCGTGTAGAACGACGCGGTCGACTCGACGACCGAGAGCGGAACCTCCACCCACAGCGCCGTCTGCGCCATCGCTTCGGGCGAGACCCAGCCTTCGGCGTTCTGGAACTCGTGCAGGATCGGCAGCAGCGCGCTGCGCGTGCCGCCCGGCGGATAGGATGCGATCAGCCGGCGCGCCGCCGGTTCCACCTTGGCGACGATCGCGGCGAAGTCGCGTGCGGGCACGCTGCCGGTCATCGGTCGACCTCGCCGAAGACCGGGTCGAGCGAACCGATCATCACGACGATATCGGCGATCAGATTACCCGGCGCGATCAGCATCATCGATTGCAGGTTATAGAGCGAGGGCGGGCGCGTGCGCACGCGGTACGGGCGGTTGTTCCCGTTGGAAACGACGTAATAGGCGAGTTCGCCGCGCGGCGATTCGATCGCCTGATAGACGTCGCCCGGCGGCACGCGGAACGATTCGCTCACGATCTTGAAGTGATGGATCAGCGCTTCCATCGAGAGCGCGATCGTCTCCTTGGGCGGCTGCGCGATCTTGGGATCGGCGATCATGATCGGGCCCGGCGTATCGAGTTCCCTGCGGACTTGCGCGATGATGCGCATCGACTCGTCCATCTCGTCGAGCCGCACGAGGAAGCGCGCGTAGGCGTCGCCTTCGCTGCGCGTCGGAACCTCGAACTCGTATTTTTCGTATCCGCAGTACGGAAAGGCGCGGCGCACGTCGTAGGCGATGCCGCTCGCGCGCAAAGCGGGACCGGTCAAGCTCCACGCGACCGCGTCTTCGGGCGAGATGATCCCGACGTCGATCATCCGGTCGCGCAGGATCGGATTGTTCTGCAGCAAGGTGCGCAGTTCGCGCATGCGCTGCGGGAACTTCGCGATCAGCGCATCGAGCTTGGCGAGGAATCCGTCGGGCAAGTCGCCGTTGAGACCGCCGATCCGCAGATAATTCGGATGCATGCGCGCGCCGCCGGCGGCTTCGAGCAGCGCCAAGATGTCTTCGCGGATATCGAACGTGTAGAAGAACGTCGAGATGGCGCCGAGGTCGATGCCGCCCGTACCGAGCCACACGCAGTGCGACGCGATGCGGGAGAGCTCGCTCATCAGCACGCGCACGGATTGCGCGCGTTCGGGAATGCGGTCCGTGACGCCGAGGAGCTGCTCGACCGCGAGCACGTAGCAGAGCGCGTTGCCGAGCGGGTTGAGGTAATCCATCCGCTCGATCACGGTCGACGCCTGCGTCCAAAACAGGTTCTCCGCGGACTTCTCGATGCCGGTGTGGAGGTAGCCGATCTCCATCTCGGCGCGCTCGACGATCTCGCCCGAGACCTCGACCACGACCTGCAGCACGCCGTGCGTCGAGGGATGCTGCGGCCCCATCGAGAGGGTCATCGAGTTGCCGGACCGTTCGACGACGTCCAGTGCGACGCTCACTTCTTCTCTCCGTCCGGCGAGGGTACGTCTTGTCCGCGCGCACGCGCGATCTGCCGCTGCAGCGCGGCCGCGACCTTCCCCGACGGCGGCGCGCCGGCCGGGACGTTGCTCTTGAGCGCGAACGCGGGGCGCGGCGTCGCCTCGGCGGCGGGTCCGCGCAACGGATAGTCCTTGCGCAGCGGGTGCCCGACCCAGTCCGCGGGCATCTGAATGCGCTTGAGATCCGGGTGGCCCGCGAAGCGAATGCCGTAGAGGTCGAAGATCTCGCGCTCGGCCCAATTGGCGTTGGGCCACAGGTCCACGACCGACGGCAAGACGGGATCGGCTTCCGGCACGCCGACCAGGACGCGGACCCGGCGCGGCCTGCCGACCGTCGCGAGGTCGGCCGCCGCGAGCGGCAGCGCCAGGAGGTGATAGGCGACGTCGAAGCGCGGTTCGCGGCCCAGATAATCGACGCCGCCGACGTCGAGCAGCATCGAACAGCCTTCGGCGCGGAGCGCCGACAGCGTCGCGTGGAGCTCCGCGGGCTCGACGCGGCGCACCTCGGCGTCGCCCAGGTCCGGGCGAACGGAGGTTGGGTCGAGCGCGAATCCGGCGATCGACGGGTTCTGCGAACTCGGCATGCCCGCTACGCCTTCGCGAGGATTCCGCCGCGACCGCCTTGGCGGATCTGCTGCTGGATCAGGTTGAGCGCGTAGAGGAGGCCGTCGGGCGTGGGAGGACAGCCCGGCACGTAGACGTCGACCGGCACGATCGTGTCCACGCCCTGGACGATCGCGTAGTTGTCGAAGACGCCCCCGGAGCTCGCGCAGGCGCCCATCGAGATCACCCACTTCGGGTCGGCCATCTGGTCGTAGAGGCGCTTGATGATCGGCCCCATCTTGTGCGCCACCCGGCCCGAGACGATCATGAGGTCGGCCTGGCGCGGCGACGCTCGAAAGACTTCCGAGCCGAAGCGCGCGATATCGTAGGTCGCGTTGGTCACGCTCATCATCTCGATCGCGCAGCATGCGAGGCCCATGGTCAGCGGCCAGACCGACGAACTCTGTGCCCAGCGGGCCACGTCGTCGAGTTTGCCGAGCAAGAACTCGCCCTGTCTCATCTCCATTGGAAGCCTCCCTTACGCCATACGTACGCGTACCCGATCCCGAGCACGATGACGAACGCAACCATCTCCAGCAGGCCGAACGTGCGCAGCGCGTGCATCTCGACGGCCCACGGATAGAAGGACGCCGCCTCGACGTCGAAGATCACGAAAAGCATCGCGACGAGATAAAAGCGGATCGGGAAACGGCCGCTGACGTCCGAGGTCGGCTCGACGCCGCACTCGTAGGCCTCGGATTTCACGGGGTTGGGCTTGCGCCGGGCCAGGAGCCCGGGCACCGCGCAGAAGGCGGCGGAAGCGACCAGAGCGACTGCCAGAAAGATCGCAACGGGGGCGTAAGGACTCATGTCTCCCATCAGTTTCGCCGCGGGCGGGGGGTTTCTCCGCCGTGCCGGGCGAGCGGTGCCAATGCGGTGGTACTACGGATAGGCGGCAACCCAGAGTACGGCGCGGCCGCGCCCCTTGTCGCCGACCAAAACGGCATGGAGCGCCGGCGGCGCCCGGTCGTACGCGCGACCTGCCTTTTCCGGCGAGGAAACTCAGGTGCCCCTCGGCCGCTTGCCGGCGCCCCCGAGCGGGGCGCATTCCGGCCGCGCCGAAGCTCGCACTCATGCTGAACCGTTCGTTCCGAACCGCCGCTCCCCACCGGCTCCGGTTCGCGACCGCCGTGGCAGCGCTCGCAATCGTGGCGAGCGCGCTGGCCGGCTGCGCCAACCCGAACTTCATCGGCGTTCAAGACTACGGCTACGTGGTGGGCAACGTGGTCGATCAGAACAACAAGCCCGTCGCGGGCGCCCTGATCAGCGCGACCGGCACCACGGCGACCTCACGCACGGATAACAAGGGCAACTTCAACCTGCAGAACGTTGCCGTCGGCGAACAGACCGTCACGATCCAAGCCGCCGGTTTCACCAGCGGCAGCGCGACGGTCATCGTCGTCAAGAACCAGGGCGTCACGGTCCCGACGGTCACGATCAACTCGACCCAGCCGGGATCGTAACCCGGCGGCGCGATCGCAGGGCGCAGAGTAGCCCGCGGGACGCGAGGGCCGGTACGAGTACGTCGACGGCCGCGCCGCGGCGACGGACGCGGGCTGCGCGGGCAACGCTGCAAGGTTCGCACCGCGGCGCCGCTGTGGACCGGATTGCGCGAACGCTCGCCGGACCTCTTGGTCACTTGCCACGAATCCGATCTGGTGCGCGATGCACGGCCCAATCGATTCCCGAAGCTGGTCATCGAAATCCTCAGCCCGAACCCGGGCGATGATTTGGAAACACAGCTCGACGAGTACGAATCCGTCGCGTCCATCGAGGAATACGTCGTCATCGATTCCACGAAGCGCGCGGTGCGGCGCTGGTATCGAAACGCGGCCGGCAAGTTCGAGTTCGATCCGTATGACCTATCGGGGCTCGTGCGGTTCGAATCCGTCGGCTATAGCCTCGACATCGACGCCTTGTACGACGAAGCGGGGATCGACTGAGAACGCCGCTGCGTTTTGACGCGGCGACGCCGGGGTACGGTTTGCCGCATAGGAGACGACCAGGTTACGAGGCCGAGTAGGCCGCGAACGTTCACGTTAGTCGGCCGAGCGACGAACGGTTACCGATAACTTCTTCGCTCAAAGACCAAGCGAGCAAGTCGATGCCGACGTCGCATTCTTTCCCGGCATGCTCGTTCGCTCACCGTTCAATCGCACGAGCGCGAGAGCTTTGCACTTCGCAGGAAACATGTCCTAATGAGCACTAAGAACGACCCGCCCGCCCGGTGTTTCGGGCCTTAATCGCTTTTCAGCCGGAGATGCTCGCCTTGCACGCTACGACTTCCGATATCGTCTCGATCATTCAGGGTCGTCGTGAGTCGATCGTTCGCGAATGGGTGCGGCACGTCGTGTCCTCTTCCCGCGGGCGCGTGAGCCAGGCCGAAGCCGAGACGGAGTTGGCGCCGATCTACCAAGCGCTGGTCAACGGAGTCGAACGAGCGGGTCTCGATGCGCGAGCGACGGATTTCGACGAACTCCGCGCCATGCTCGCCGAGCTTTCCCGTGGCCGCGCGCGGAGCGGGTTCACGCCTTCGGAGACGGCAGTCGCCGTGTTCGCCCTCAAGGATGCGGTGCTCTCGACCTTCGCTGCGAACTCCGTCGCGTACTCGGAGTTCCCCGCATTCTCGCGTTTCGTCGACGAACTCGGCCTGCACACGTTCGAGACGTTCGCCCAGACCCGCGAATCGGTCATCGCGAACCAGACGGAACAACTGCTGGAGCTCTCGACGCCGGTGGTCAAGCTGTGGGACGGCGTGCTCGCGGTCCCGCTGGTCGGCACGCTCGATTCGGCTCGCACGCAAGTCGTGATGGAAACCTTGCTGCAGATGCTGGTCGATACGGGTAGCGCCCACGCGATCATCGACATCACGGGCGTCCCCGCGGTCGACACGCAGGTGGCGCAGCATCTGCTCAAGACCGTCGTCGCGGCGCGGCTGATGGGCGCTGAGTGCGTCATTTCGGGGATTCGACCGCAAATCGCCCAGACGATCGTCGGCCTGGGAATCGAGTTCGGCGATATCGCGACCAAGGCGACCCTGGCGGAAGCGTTGCGCCTGACGCTGCGCCGCTCCGGTCTCGAGGTACGCAAGATCGACGGCCGCGGATGAGCGCCGCCGTCCCGATCCTCAAGGTCGGCGACGTGTTGATGGTCTCCATTCAGGAAGACATCAGCGACCAAGCCGCACTGGCCTTACAAGAAGCGCTATCGGAGCGCATCGTCGCGACCGTGGCACGCGGCGTGATCATCGACATCTCCGCGCTCGAAATCGTCGATAGCTTCATCGGCCGCATGCTCGCGACGATCGCCTCGACGGCACGAGTGCTCGACGCCGAGACGCTCGTCGTCGGAATGCGTCCGGCGGTGGCCATCACGCTGACCGAACTCGGCCTCTCGCTCGGCGGGGTCAAGACCGCGCTCGACGCGGAGAAGGCGCTGGACATCATGCGCGAGAGCTTGAGCGCCTAATCGTCGTGTCCTAGCCGTGGAGCAATTACAGATCAACGGCGACGCCGACGTGGTCCGCGTGCGCCAAGCGGTGCGCTCGCTCGCCCTCAAGGCCGCGCTCTCAATCGTCGATCAAACGAAAATCGTGACGGCGGCGAGCGAGTTGGCCCGTAACACGCTCGTGCACGGCGGCGGCGGTCAGGCGCAGGTCGAGCTGGTGCAAGAAAACGGTAAGGCGGGCGTGCGGGCATCGTTCATCGACTCGGGTCCCGGCATCGCGAACGTCGAGCTGGCCTTGTCGGGCGGATTCACGACGGCCGGCGGAATGGGCTTGGGCCTCTCCGGCAGCAAACGGCTCGTCGACGCTTTCAATCTCGATACCGAGGTGGGCCGCGGCACGCGCGTGACGGTGATCAAGTGGAAGCGCTGATGCCGGTCGAGGATCTCGAATGGATCCGCATCGAGGACGAAAGCGCGGTCGGACGCGTTCGCCGCACCGCGATGGCGTTGGCCCGGCGCCTGGGCTTCTCCGAACACCGCACCGGAGAAGTGGGCATCGCCGCGACCGAACTCGCGACGAACGCGCAGCGACATGCCGTGCGGGGCGCTTTGCTCGTACGCGTTCGGCGCGAGGCGGAAGCCGGCGTCGAATTGGTCACGATCGACTCCGGTCCCGGCATGGCCGACGTCGAGGCCGCCGCGCGTGACGGCTGGTCGACGGCGGGCACGCTCGGCATCGGACTCGGCGCGATCGCGCGACTCGCTTCCTGGTTCGACTCGCATTCCGTACCCGGCCGGGGAACGGTCAGCGTGGCGACCTTCTGGCGGGGTTCGCCGCCCGCTACGCGTCCCTCGGTCGGCGCGTTGACGCGCGCCCTCGGTGACGAAGACGTGTGCGGCGACGCGTGGGCGCTGCGCTCGAGCGACGGCATCACGACGGTCATGCTGGCGGACGGGCTCGGTCATGGCGAACTGGCGGCCGTTGCCGCGCGCCAAGCCGTTCGGAGTTTCGCGACGCACGCCGGCGAGGAAGGCCCGGCGCAAACGATCCAGCGGCTCGACGGCGCACTGCGTCCGACGCGCGGTGCCGCCGTGACGGTCGCGCGGCTCGACCCGAGCGCTGCGACCGTCACGATCGCGGGCGTCGGCAACGTCGCCGCCTGGGTCGACGACGGCGAGCGGCGGCAGGCCTTCATGTCGACGCCCGGCATCGTGGGCGCAAACGCGAAGAAAGCGCGCGAGGTCCGGTTGGCGTTGCCGCCGCGCGCGCTCGTGGTCTTGCACTCCGACGGATTGACCTCGAAGTGGAGTCTCGACGGATATCCCGGGTTGCGAACGCGCGACCCCAACCTGGTCGCGGCAACGTTGTTGCGCGACGCCGGCGTCCGGCACGACGACGCCTCGGTGATGGTGGCCAAGGCCTCGTGAACGAACCGGTCGCGCAACTGCCGGTAGCGGGCCCGCACGACGTGCTGGCCTTGCGCCAACTCGGCCGCGTCGCGGCCGCGGAACTGGGCTGCGACGAAGTCCACCAAGTGCGCCTGGCCACCGCGCTCAGCGAATTCGGCCGCGAGGCGCTGATTCACGGCGCGTCCGCGTCGGCGGCGTTCTCGCTCGAAGGCGGCGGCGCGCTCTCGGTCGTGCTGGAGAGCTCCCACGCCGCGAGTTCGCTACGGACGTGGTCGGCGGCGATCGACGCGGCGCGCAAGCTGGTCGCCGACGTGACCTCGCACGTCGATCCCGCGAGCGGATCGCTCACGCTGACGTTGCGGGTCGGCGCGCCGCAAGCGAAACGAAAAGCGACCGCCGCGAGCCTGCGCGCGGCCCTGGCGCGAACGTCGGGACGCGAACCGCTCGACGAAGTGCGGCTCGAAAATCGCAATCTGATCGCCACGCTCGACGAGTTGTCGGCGCGCCAGGAAGAACTGGTCCGCCTCAACGCCGAGCTCGAAGAGACCAATCGCGGCGTGATGGCGATGTACGCGCAACTCGCCGACGAACTGGAGGAAACCAATCGCGGGGTCGTGGCGCTCTATGCGGAGCTCGACGACAAGAGCGCGCAGCTCAACCGCGCGAGCGAAGCCAAGAGCCGCTTCTTCGCGAGCGTTAGCCATGAATTGCGCAGCCCGCTGAGTTCGATTCTCGGGTTAGCGGGTTTGCTGCTCGAGGACGCCGGTTCGTCGGGTACGGAGCAGCGCACGCAACTCGAGTTGATCGCCGCGTCGACGCGCGAGCTCTTGGGGCTGGTCAACGAACTGCTCGATGTGGCCAAAGCCGAGTCGGGGCGTCTCGCACCCGAACCCGCCTGCGTGGAACTCGATGGCTTGTTCGCCGAACTGCGCGGCTCGCTGCGCCCGCTGGCGCGACCCGGAGTCGCAGTCGAGATCGAAGCTCCGGACGGATTGTCGCTCGAAACCGACCGCGTCCTGCTCGCCCAAGTGCTGCGCAACTTGCTCGGCAACGCGCTGAAGTTCACGCCGGCCGGCAGCGTGCGCCTGTCGGCCGCGCTCGTGTCTCCGTTCGAACTCGCGATCACCGTTTCGGATACGGGCATCGGCATCGCGCCCGAGCACCAGGCACGCGTCTTCGAGGAGTTCTTCCAGGTGCGAGGACCGTTACAGGCCGATGACAAGGGCACGGGCCTCGGCCTGCCTTACGCGCGACGCGTGGCGGAAACACTCGGCGGTTCGCTGTCGCTCGAGAGCGAGCTCGGCGCGGGAAGTACCTTCCGGCTCCGCCTGCCGTTGGTGTGGGAGCGAGCGCTGCACGACGTCAAGACCTCCGCCCGGCGCGTGCCGCAACCGGCGAACGTCGCCTCGATCCTCATCGTCGACGACGACGCCGGCTTCCGCGCGGCGCTCCGCGGATTAGTCCAAGATTTCGCGCGTCACGTCAGCGAAGCGCGCGGTGGAAACGAAGGTCTCTCACTGATGCGAAGCAGCCGGCCCGATGTCGTCTTCCTCGATTTGCGCATGCCCGACCTCGACGGCGCCGCCGTGCTCGCCGAGATGACCTCCGACGCGAACCTGCGTGACGTGCCGGTGGTCGTGGTGAGCTCGGCCGAGCTCGACGAACTCGACCGGGCGGCGATGCGCGCGGCGGCGGGCTTTCTCGGTAAGGAACAGGTAACCCGCGACAGCGTGCGCGACGTCTTAGCGGGGGTCCTGGGTTGAGCGCGACGCTCGCAACGGCCGAACGCCCCCTCCCCTCGATCGCGCGCATCCTCGTCGTCGACGACAAAGCGAGTAACCGGTACGTCCTCTCGACGTGGCTGCGCCGCGCGGGCTACGACACCATCGAGGCCGCCACCGGCGAGGAGGCGTTGGCAACCGTCGCCGCGGAGCCCGTCGACCTCGTCGTGCTCGACGTCAACCTGCCCGACATGAGCGGTTACCTGGTTTGCGAACGGATCAAGTCCAACGCGACGACGGCCACGCCGGTGCTGCACGTTTCGGCCACGGCGATCGAGTCGGCCGACCGCTCCGAGGGCTTACGCCGCGGTGCCGAGGCGTATCTCGTCGAGCCGGTCGAGCGCGAGGAACTGTTAGCGACGGTCGAGTCGCTTCTGCGCGCCGTTTCGGCGCAGCGCACGGCGGTGCGCGTCGCGTGGCGCCTGGGTCAATTGAACGAAGCCACCGATGCGATGAACAAAGCGCTGACGCTCGAAGCGCTCGTCGGCAGCATCGTCCGTGAGGCGAGAGCCCTGTTCGGCGCGCCCGCGCTCGCGGCGGTCGTCGTCGACGAACGCGCGCTCTTGGCGACCGATGACGGCGGGCCGGAACCGCGCGTCGGGCAGATCGGCGCCGAACGCGTCGATACGTTACGGCGCGCCGCCGGCGAAAACGGCCGCGTCGACGCCGCGCTCCTGAGCGAGCTCGATCCGCGCGCGAGAGCCCACGCCTACTTCGCCGTGCCGCTCGACGGCCCGGGCCTCTATCGCGGCGCGCTCTTCGTCGGCGTCGCTGACGACGGCGCGCTCCCGGTTCCGGATCGGGAAATTGAGGTCGTACTCGACCAGTACGCGCGCTCCGCCAGGACGGCGTTGCAAAACATGCGCGCCTACAGCATCGAGCACGACATCGCGCTGACGTTGCAGCGCAGCCTGCTGCCCGGCGACTTGCCGCAACTCGACGGTTTGGAGATCGCCGTGCGCTACGAGGCGAGCACGCGGCACGCCGAGGTGGGCGGCGACTTCTACGAAGTGTTCGCGCTCGACGGCCACGTCGCGATCGCCATCGGCGACGTCGTCGGACACTCGCTCGAAGCCGCCGCGGTCATGGCCCAACTTCGCAACGGCATCCGTTCGTACGCGCTCGAGGGACACGACCCCATGGGCATCCTGCGCCGGCTCAACCGGCTGCTGCTCAAGTTCCATCCCGGGGTCACCGCGACCGTCTGCTACGCGCTCTACGACCGGCGCAGCGGGCACTGTCGCATGAGCAACGCGGGGCATCTGCCCGCGCTCGTCGTCGCGCCCGGCGGTTCGTACTATCTGCCGACCGGAGGGCCGCTGCTGGGAGTCGACACGGACGTCGCGCGCGAGCACGAATTCACGCTCGAACCGGGAAGCGTCCTCGTGTTGTATACCGACGGCCTGATCGAGCGGCGCGGCGAACCCATCGACGCCGGACTCGACCGGCTCGCGAGCGTTATCGGAAGCGCAACGGGGGACCTCGACGTGCTCTGCGACCGCTTACTGCGCGAAGCGGGACCGCTCACGCTCGACGACGACATCGCCTTGCTCGCCGTCCGCCGGCGCTGACGTGTTCGCGATCACGGCCGAAGTGCGAGCGGCCCGTGGACCTTGCCGCGCAGAAACTTCTCGGCGTCCTCGATCGGGACGCCGAAACCGATGGCTTTCTCGTCGTCGAAGCGCGATTCGGCGAGCGCGATGACGACGCCGGTGTCGGCCACGAAGACGGGGCCGCCGCTCTCACCGGGAATGATCGGTAAGTCCAATTCCAGCGCGTCGTTGCGGATGCTCGAGACGCGGCCCGCGTAGACCGAGGTTTGCGTGCCGAGCTGTTCGTCTTCGAAAGCGTCGGGAATCGGATAGCCCGCGACGCCGATCTGCGTGCCCGGCGAGATGTTGGCGGAGGCGCCGAGTTGCGCGACGGGGCGGTTCGGGACGGCGATCTGCACGAGCGCGACGTCGGAATTCGCGTCGGCCGCAAGCACGTTCACGGGCACGGAACGGCGGTCGTCGAGCGTGGCGCGCAGGTTGCGGGCGCCGTCGATCACGTGCTGGACCGTGAGTATCTGCGTGCCCCAGCGGCCGCTCGCGATCGCGACGCCCGTGCCGTAGGCGTCGTCCCACTGGCCCTTGTGTTTGGGATCGTCGCTCGGGATTTTCATCGTGAAGAGCACGACCGCGGGGCGTAACGCCTTGAAGCTGCGCACGAACGGATCGCCGTCGACCGGTCTCGGTGCGGGCGCGCAGCCGCCGGCCAGCAACGCGGCCAGCGCGAGCGCGGGAAACGCCGCCCTCACGCAGGCGCGCTCTCGTGCGCGTCCAGCCGCGCGAGGATCGCGGCGCGCAGTTCGTCGAGCCCGGCGCCCGTCTTGGCGCTGATCGCGATCGCGCCGGGCGGCAGCGGCTCGGCAGCGGGACCGCGCGCGTCCGTCTTGTTGAAGGCCAAGATCGTCGGTTTGTTTTCGAGTTCGAGATCGCGCAGGATCGCCTCGACGCTCGCGCGCTGGCGCGGCCAATCGGGGTTCGACGCGTCGAGCACGTGCACGAGCACGTCGGCGCCGGCCAGCTCTTCGAGGGTCGCGCGGAAGGCCGCGACGAGTTCTTTGGGCAGTTCGGTGATGAAGCCGACGGTGTCGGCCAAACGCACGAAGCGGTCCGGCCCGAGATACACGCGCCGCAAGGTGGGATCGAGCGTCGCGAACGGTTGATCCGCGACGAATGCGGCGCCGGCCGTCGCGTGCGAGAGCCGGTTGAGCAGCGACGACTTCCCGACGTTCGTGTAGCCGACGAGCGCGACGAGCGGCGTCGAGCCCTTCGGCGCGCGGCGCGTCGCGCGCGAACGTCGCACGTCTTCGAGCTGTTCGCGCAGCAGCGAGACGCGGTCTTGGATCTTGCGGCGGTCGACTTCGAGTTTGGTTTCACCGGGTCCGCGCGTACCAACGCCGCCGCCCAAACGCGACAGCGCGACGCTCGAACCGATCAGGTTCGCTTGCATGTAGCGCAATTGGGCGAGTTCGACTTGCAATTTACCTTCGCGGCTGCGCGCGCGTTGCGCGAAGATGTCGAGGATCACCATCGTGCGATCGACGATCGGCAGCGGCACGATCTTCTCCAAGTTCGTGCGCTGACGCGGTCGCAAATCGTTGAAGACGAACACTTTGGTGGCGCCCACCTCTTCCGCGACGGTCGCGATGTCGTGCGCCTTGCCGCTGCCGACGAGGGTTGCGGGGTCGACGTGGTCGAGCCGTTGCACGAGCCGGCCCGCGAGCACGGCGCCGGCTGCCTCGATCAGCGCTTCGAACTCCGCGAGCTCGGGTTCGAGGGGACGTTTGGGATCGCGCAGGTCGACCGCGACGACGAGCGCGCGTTCCGCCGGCGGCGCGGAAGCGACGCTACCGCGTGACATGGTCGCGCTCCCGCAGCGAGGGATGGAGCCGCGCGATCAGCCACGCGAGGCCTTCGTTGTAGCGCGGTCCCGGCCGCTCGAGGATGTCGGCGTCGTCGAGCACGTAGACGCGCTTGTCGCGCACGGCGCGCAGCGCGTTCCACGGCGGTGAGTTCAGAGCCGCGGTCAGGCCGGCGCTGCGATCGGAGATGATGACGTCGGGCTGAGCGGCGACGACCGCTTCAGCGCTGTAGCGAATGTACGCGCCGTCGACGCCGCTCGCGGCGTTGCGGCCGCCGGCGAGCGAGATGAGGTGCGCGATGTAGGAGCGGTCGCCGACCGTGAAGAGCGGCGTGACGCCCAGGACCACGAGCGTGCGAGGCCGTTCGCCGCGCGGAACGTCGCGAACGAGCGCCGCCGTCCGCGCGCGCAGCGCCGCGGCCAAACGCGCAGCCTCGCGATCGTGGCCGCTCAGCGAGCCCAGGCGCGCGAGGTCGGCGAAGAGGTCGTCGAACGAGTCGTCGGGCAGGAGGACGACCCGCAGCCCGACCCGCCGCAAGTCGCCCACCAGCGCCGCTTGCGCGGGAATGCCCACGACGAGGTCGGGGTGCAACGCCACGATCCGTTCGGCGTCGAGCGACGCGAACGAGGCGACCGCGGGCAGCGCGCGCGCCGCCGCCGGATAATCCGTGAACTGCGAGACCGCCACGACCTGCGGCCCGGCGCCCAGGGCGAACAGATCCTCGGTCAGCGACGGGATCAGCGAGACGATGCGGGGCGGGGGCTCGGGCCGTGCCGGCGCGGCGGCCGGGAAGAGACCGGCGAGCGCCACGGCCAGCAGGGCCGCAAGCGGCCATCGGGAGGACATCCCCGGTGGATTCGCTCAAGCGGCGGATTTGCCCGGTTGCAGGCGGGCAGGCCGCGACGCATCGTCACCGTGCCCTCCGAGCGTTCCCGGCTGACGGTCGAGTTCAGAGCTGGCGGAGGTTTCCCGCTACGAACTCGACCCGCGATGCATCGCGCCTGATCTTGCCGCTCGCCGTCCGGGGCAGCACGCCGTAACGCACGAGGACGATCTCGGGTGCGACGCCGGTCCTCGCACTGACGCTAGCGCTTAAGGATGCTTTCATCGTCGCGATGTCGAGCCCCGCGCGATCCCGCGCCGACAGCTCGCACACCGCCACCAAACGTTCGCCGCGCTCCGAGGCCGTCGCGAACGCCGCGACCGCGGATACGGCGCTTTCCGCATCGAGCACCGCGTGTTCCACGTCGATCGAGTGGACCTTGCGTCCGTACAACGCGATCACGTCCTTGACGCGATCGAGGACGACGACCTCGCCGTTCAAGAGCGCGCCGATGTCCCCGGTCGGCAAGAAGCGCCGGCCGGCTTCTTCGAACGTGTTTTCCCACCGAACGACCGCGCCCGTCGCTCCCGACCAGCGCCCCGGTGAAACGTGCGGACCGCTGACCCAGAGTTCCCCGACTGGCGGTCGTGCAACGACGGCACATCCCGGCACGGGGCGGCCGCACGACACGCGCGAGCCGAAGCCGTCGAGCGCGACTTCGCGCAACGGTCCGGCGGATGAGAGCAGGGTCGTTTCCGCCAGACCGTAACACGCCAGGAACGACGAGCGCGCGAAGCCGGCCGCGGCGAAGCGTTCGGCAAACGACTGCAATGTCTTGAACCGGATCGGTTCGGAGCCGCAGAAGGCTACGCGCCAGGACGCAAGATCCAGTTCCCGCGCGGCCTCCGCCGTGGCGCGGCGCGCGCAGAGTTCGTACGCGAAGTTCGGCCCGCCGGCGATCGTGGCGCGGTAGCGGTCGATGGCGCGCAACCATCGGACCGGTTTCTTCATGAAGGCCGACGGCGGCATCAGCATCGCCTTGCCGCCGGCGAAAATCGGTTCGAGTATCGCGCCGATCAGTCCCATATCGTGGGAAGGCGGCAGCCAGCTGACCGTCAGGTCATCGTGACGAACGTCGAAGGCGCGCTCGATCATCAGGAGATTCGCCGCGAGATTGCCGTGCGTGATCGCCACCCCGCATGGTTTGCGCGTCGATCCGGAACTGTACTGAATCAGTGCCGGACAGTGTGGTGGGGGCTCGCCCGGGAGCGCGCGCGTCGCACGCAGACGCTCGAGGGATACGGCCGGGATTCCCGCAAGCGCGCCTTGCGAATACTCGGCTCCCGGACCGTCGACGAGCGCCGCCGCCGGCTGCGCGTCTCGCACGATTGCAGCGACCCGCTCCGCGGACGTGCCGACCGGAAACGGGATCGTTACCGCGAAGGCGCCCGCGCGCAGCGTCGCGAGAAACCCGACCACGAATTCGAGGCCGGGCGGTAACGCAAGGAGCACCGGTTTGCCGGCCAGTTCGCGTGCGACGAGGCCCGCAGCGACCTCGTCAACGCCGCGCTGCAGCGCAGCGTACGTAATGGTCGCGGTCAGCTCCTCGCCGCCGGCCAAGAAGCCGATCGCATCGACCGCGGGCCGCGTCGCGGCGTTGCGTGCCAGCGCACCGAAAAGCGTCCGCGCCGTCACGCGCTCGCGATCGCTGCGAACGGATGCGGGGCGGCACCGAGACGATCACGCATCGGGCTTCGTGACTATCACCCGGCATCGAAGTTCGGCGACGCTCGAGCGTAAGACCTCGTTCGCACCGCTGAGGTCGCGGCGCTCGAGGAATGCCGCGAAGCGGTCGTCCGATCCCCACGTGTCGCGACGCGTGCCGAGGATCGATTCGCGCAGGTAGTGGATGACGCGCACGTCGGCTAGATCGGCCGGAAATCTTTCGTTCGCCCAATCGTCATTGGGAAAATTATAGCGCAGCTCGAGCGTCTGCCGGGGAAGGTTCGCTTGATAGATCGCGACGGTCAAGGCGAGCTGTGCCGAAAATACGATCGGGATGACTCTCGGTTTTCTCAGCACGAGCGGGAGCGCCCGCGCGAACCCCAGTGCCAGCTCGGGCATCAACCGCCCGGGGACGAACACGACGCCATGATTGAAATAAGCCGGACCGAAGCGATTCGCCGCATCCGCGTACATCGAACCCCAGCCGCTGTGCTGAAAACGGTCGGCTGGAAGCTCGAGACCGAGGGCTTGGAGCACCCGGGACCAGTTGAGCGCCGGGTCGGTCACGAACGGCGGAACGTGCGCCATGACCCCGGCGATTGCCGGTTGCAGGAAAAGCGCTTCGAGTATGTCGTCGATACCCCTGACGAGCAACGTGTCGGCGTCCATGAGGAGCACGACATCGGCGTCGCTCGGTGCTGTGAGGCGATCGTTTATGGTAGCGAGAAAAGAGTAACGCCGGAACTCCGCGCGATCGACCCAGTTCCAAGCGATCCGGTTTTTACTCCACGGAAATCGGGCCGCGATGTCGTACGGCTCGCAGTCGGCCCCGACGGAAACGCGAAACCGCGCCGCTCCCGTGATGCCGCCTCGAACGCCGAACGAGCGAGACAGGTATTCGATCTGACGGAAAAAATGCGGTTCGGGGCTGATCGGTACCCTGACCTCCAAGGTCATCGACCGCACCCGTGAGTGAATTCGATCACCGTTCGCGCGGATCGAGGCGGACGTTCAGACGCTCAAATTGTACGAAGTCGCGCCTGGGCCGCAGCGTAGGTTGGCCGGCCGGCCTCACGACGAACCGGGCCAAGAGGCTTTCGACCGCTCCGGCGATCTCCGCCTTCGCGAGCCGCGGCCCCATGCAAGGGTGGCTACCGCCGCCGAACGCCAACGCCGAAGGGCGACGCCGCGCGAGATCGAGCATATCGGGATTCGCGAATTCGGCCGGATCTCGCCCGGCGCGCTCGATATCGGGTATCAGCGCGGCGCCGCTCGGAATCGCGACGCCCCCGACCACCACCGGACGTCGCGCCAGCCGCCGGCCCAAGCGACGGACCCCGCCGGTCATCCGCAGGATTTCGTCCATGAAGCTCTGCAGCCGCTCGGGCCGCCGGCATAGCTCTTCTTGTAGATCGACGTGCTGCGCCAGGACGTGGATCGCGCCGCCCAGCGTACCGCTCGTGGTAACGACGGCGGCAGCGATCAGAGTGAATTCGACCAGTTCCAGCGCGTCCGCCGTCGTCGCGGGGATCGGGATGCGCGTCGCTTGGCGCGTGCCGTCGCGCAGAAACGCGCGAACCTCCCGGGCCAAGCCTTCGACTCTCGCGTACTCGCCGATGCGCATGGCCGGTCGCCAGCAACTCATGATTTCTACCGCGCACTCCCTGAGCCACGCGAAATCGCGCCGGTCGATCCCGAGCATATCGGCCGCGACAAGGTTCGGAAGCGCATCGACGAGCGCGGGGATCAGGTCGACCACCGTTCGGCCAGGCAGGGCGCCGACGAGTTCGCGCGCGGCCGCACCGATGCGTCGCGGAGTCCACCGCGCCATGAGCGGCGGCATCAGACCCAGAACGGCCGCGCGCGATGCGCGGTGCGTCGCCCCGTTCTGCGAAAACATCATGCCATCGATCAGCGCGGCGAACGCGGACACGTCGAACGCGATGCGCCGGGCGACGCGGCGAACCTCCGACGATGCGTCGGGAGACACATAATCGTCGCTCTGCAAAACGGACTGGACGTCGCGATAACGGCTCACGATCCACGCGGCGTCGACCGGATTCCAGACCGGCGCGGCGGGCGGCTCGACCGGCCACAGCGCCGGGTTCCATCCAGTTCGCCCGGCGGCGCTATCGAGCATCGTCGCGGGCTCCCTCGAAAATGATCGACATGCCTTTGCGCAGTGCGAACGCGTGATGGCGGACCGCCGCCGGGTCGAACGGGGCTCTGGGGCGTTCCTCGAGATCGAAGAGTCCATGGTCGCGACCGCGAACCAGCGTGGCGCAATTGCGCCGACCCCCGGTTTGCTCGACGTGTGCGGGAATGTAGCGGATCGCAAAGCCGGTACGGCGTTGATCGCTTCGATTCGGCTCGGACCCGTGAATTACGAGCGGATGATGCAACGACATTTCGCCCGCTGCCAGTTCGACGTCGACGGCGCAGCACTCGTCGATCGCGGTCGTCACGCGTTCACGCCGGCCCAACATGTTGCGCGGATCGGCCGGATGGTCGTGCGGCTGTTGGCGAGCATGCGTGCCGGGCAACATGCGAACGCATCCGTTTCGACGGGTGCTCGGCGTCAACGCCACCCAAGCCGTCACCGCCGCCGGTAACGATAATCCCCAGTGCGTCGCATCCTGATGCCACGTGACGTAACGTTCGTCCGCGGGGCGCTTGGAGATGAAGCTCGTACCCCAGCACAAGATGTCCGGTCCCAGCAGGTCTTCGACCGCGTCGACGATCCGCGAATCGTGCACCAGGTCCCAAAGCCAGGGCAGCAGCAGGTGCGGCTTCGCGTTCTGCGACGGAGGCAGACGCCCGGCGCGCGCGGCCTCGAGCTCCTCAAGCTTGCGCAGCGCGTCGCGGGCCTCGCCCGAGCCGATCGCCGCCACCGGAAACACGACGCCGTCGGCATTGAATCGGGCAATCTGCTCCGCGGTCAATCGCTTGGGCGGCATTGCCAAGTCAGCGCGCGCAATCCTGCGGCGGACGGGTTCGGCCGACTTCGCCCGCAACGATGCGTGCCGCCTGTCGAAGGATGCCGGCATGGCGCTTCACCGCGGCAGGGTGCAGCTCGCCTTCCGGGCTTCGTTCCAGATCGAACGTGCCGTGATCGCGGCCGCGGACGAGGGTCGCCGTTCCGCGGCCGCCCGTCTGCGTCAGCGTGCCGGGAATGTAGCGGATCGCGAACCCCGTCCGGCGGCGCTGCGTGGCATTCGGACTCGAACCGTGCACGACCAACACGTGATGCAGCGACATCTCACCGGCCGAAAGCTCGACATCGACCGCCGCGGCGCCGTCGACGTCCGCGCGCAGCTTTTCGCGGGCCGGCAGCAGGTTATCGGGATCGAAGCTATTGTCGTGAGGCAGCGCGCGAGCGTGGCTCCCGGGAACGACGCGCAGGCATCCGTTTTCGGAATCGGAGCCGGTAAAGGCGACCCAGGCCGTTACCGCCTCCGGACGCGAGAGACCCCAATACGTCACGTCTTGATGCCACGGAACGTGGTCAGGCCGGTTGGGCGCCTTGTCGAAAAAACTTGACCCCCAACATAAGAGATCCGGGCCTAGCAGCGATTCGACCGGGTCGAGGATGCGCGCGTCGCACACCACGTCCCAGAGCCACGGCAAGAGCAGGTGCGCCTTGAGATTGAGGGCCGGCGGTAGTTGCCCGCGGCGCGCCCGGCCGAGTTCTTCGAGCCGCCCCGTCATCCGGACGATCTCTTCCGCTTCGAACGCTCGCAGGGGAAATAGCATTCCGTCGCGCCGGAAAGCCGCTACTTGATCCTCGCTCAAATAGTGCGTCACGAGACTAGCGTACCTGCCCGGGCATCGAAAAGCCAGCCCGGCGTACGTACGTGCGCTAAGGGGCGACCGCGCAAACGAAAGTAGGTGCGGCTACCCGCGCGCAACGTTTCGATCGCTCCCCGCACCGTGCTGGTGGATTGACCGCCGTGGAACTGATGAAACGTGCCTTCGCCGGCGATCCGAATGAGTTGCGTGCCCGGCAGTTCGTTGGCCCGGATGAAGGTGTCGGGGTTGACCGCGCCGCCGCCCGGTTCGACGAAAAGCTCGTCGTAGCCGCCGAGTTCCGCCCACAGACCGCGCGACAAGAACAGGGCGTTGCTCTCGAGCATCGGCCCGCGAAACCCGTGCCGCAACTCCGTCGTTGCGATCTCGAAGAGCCGATAACCGTCGGCCGGCCACCCGATCGCGGCCAACAAACGGTCTTCCTCGGCCTGGTCGTAGCCCTTCTCCGCCGCATCGAATTGCAGCTGAGGCCCGAGTTGATAGTTCATCGTTGCGATAACGGCTCGCGCGTGCAAGCCTGCGGCGCTAACGCATGCGGCCACGAGACCGGGAGACGCGAGGCGCGCTCCGTCGATCCAGACGCCGATCAAGTCGCCGCGCGCTGCGGCGAGGCCTTCGTTGATGGCGCGAGCGGGGGACGGGGAGGGCCGGCTGCAGCGAAGCACGCGAACGTTCGCGTCGAGGTGTGCGAAGTCTGCCGGCACGGGCGGCCGCGCCGAACCGTTGTCGACGACGACGATCTCGTAGCCGGCCGCGGAACAATCGCGCTGGTAGGGCGGCGATAGCGAGAGCACGGTGCGCGGTAACTCCCGCGACATCTCATAGCAGACGACGACGAGCGAGACGGACGGCCGAGGCACGGTGCTCCGCGCGCTACGAACCGGCATGCGCGGCAACGAACGAATCGATCGAGGGATGTTCGAAAAAGAACATCGGGTCGATTTCCACGCCGTAGTGCTCTTCCATGACGCCTGCCATCACGATCGCTTCCACCGAATCGATGCCCATCGTATCGAAGGTCGCGCTGGTCGACAAGCCCTCGGCGGGCAAGTCCAGCACCGTCGTGATGTAGTTGACCATCCACCGTTTGAGATCGGTGGGGTCCGTGCAAACTCTAACGTTCGTGATCGTCCGTCCTCCCCGCTGCGTTACGCGCGATCTCTGCCGAGCCCATGCGATACGGCGGAACCCGATCGAGGATCGGCTGCATCGCCCAAAGGGCACCCCCCTCGGCGATGCCGGCTCGAACGATTGCTGCGACGAATGCGTGTCGCTCCGCCCGCTTTGCTTCAGGCTGGTCGATACAAGCGCGAATCGTCGTCCAATGCTCGTCGAGCGCGGCGAGAGCCGCCGGCGTGATACGCGCCGACCGCGGCTCGCGCGCCCGCGCGGCGCCGACCGCTAAGGCATCGTCCCAAGTGCCGGCGAGATCGTCCAACCGCCCCGTGTGCTCCAGAAAACCTTTGAATTTCCGATACGCCGGACGTGCGACCAACATACCCGGAACGCCATAGGCGCAACTCGCGATATATCCGTGCAACGACGCGCCGATATAGAGCGCGCTGTTCGCAAAGGCCGCGCACATTTCCCGCAGACCGAGCGGATCGTCGAGCAGTATATGCGGTCTGCGCAAGTGGCGCGACAACTCGCGTGCCACCCCCGGATCGTCGTGGCTGCGACCGACCGCAACGAGCAGCGCCGTCAAGCCGTGCTCCGCGGTGAACGCATCGATCCGCGCGGCCAAGTCCCCCATCGTCGAACCGGCGATGGACCGTTTGCGAAGGTGCAGCGCGAGGAAACGGCACTCCGGATCCGCCTGTTTGCGGCGCAAGAACTCGCCGAACGCATCGGAGAGACTTTCGCGCGGCCACATGCCGGCCAGATCCGCGATCGTGTCGGGGACGATCTTGACGCGTACGCCGTCAGGAGCCCCGAGAAGCTCCGCCCCTCCGCGGTCCCGCACCGAAAGATACCCGGCAGCAGCAACGGCAGCCTCGACGATCGGGCGAATCCTTCGCCCGAATGGATGCGGCACGCCCGGCGCGTTCCACAGCACCGGAACGTCGCGCAGCGCCGCCGCCAGCGTCGCGCCGAGCCACAGTCCCGCCATCGCCCAACCGGAGATTCCGTCACCCGCGTACTCCTCGAGAAAATCCGTGGGATGCACGTTGATCATGTATCCGCCGCCGACCAAGATCGCATCGACGGCAGTTCGGTCGGACAGCATCGATGCGATGTCCACCGGGTCCATCGCGTCGCCGAGGCGGGACGGTGTCGAGGACGGCGCGACCGGGACGACGTCGAACCCGTGACGCGCCAGCCGATGCGCGGCGATCAAGGGAAAGAGCAGATCGCCGAAGTTTTGAATGTCGAAGACGCCGGTGACGAAAACCCGGCGTCGGGCATCGCCCGGGCCGGGCCGATGAAGCACAGTCCACAATTATCCCACGATCCGCATCGCCATGCCTGCGAACGGCGAGCGACAGGGAATCGTCGCCGAATTTGGAACGCGTGCGCATTCCCGATCGCCCGCGAGGAGCTGCCGATTTTCGAAGCGCATCACAGCTCGATCGAACGCTCGCAGTGAACGATTACCAGCGCGAGGAGCTCGTCGCGCTCGGCGTGCAGTCCGTTGGCGATAACGTCAAGATTCATCGCTCCGTGCTGTTCTTCGATCCCGCACGGATCGCGATCGGATCGAACGTCCGCATCGACGCATATGCCGTCGTCACCGGTAGCCTCAAACGCGACGTCCTTATCGGCAATAACGTGCACGTCGGCTTCGGCGCGTTCCTGTGCGGCGGCGGTGGAATCACGATCGAGGACTTCGTCAACATCTCGGCTCGCGTGATGCTGTTCTCGACGAGCGATACGGATGGCCGCGGGCTGCTCGGTCCGGTCGTCCCCGGCGAGTTTCGCGCCCCCGTTTTCTCGTCGCGGATCGTTCTAGGAAAGCATGTTGGAATCGGGGCGGGTTCGGTCGTGCTGCCCGGCGTGAAGATCGGCCTCGGCGCGTTGGTCGGCCCGTTGTGTCTCGTAAAGAGGTCGGTCGAGCCCTTCGCCATCATGAGCGGCCGGCCGCTGCGCAAGGTCGCCGAACGCGACCGTTCGTTCCTCGAGCTGGAGCAGCGACTCGTTCCGGCCACAGATCTCACGGACGATGGCCCCGACTCGAGCCACGACGTCGCGACGCAGATCCGGCCAACAGGGTAGGCCGAGCACGGTGCCGCTCAGGCTCTGCGTGACCGGCGTGGGCATTCGCGGGCAATCGGAGAACGCGCGGTGGGCGGTCAGGCCGTCGCCCCACCAGCGCCGGTGCCCGAATCCGCACGCGTCGAGCGCGTCTTCGAGCGCCTCGAGACGGCCCTCCGGCAACGACACGTTCGTCGTCGTCGAAATCCACGATTTTCCGTAACCGTGCTGAAGCGCCACGCCCGCGATGCCGTCGAGCGCTTCGGCGTACCCGCGAGCAACGCGGAGAAAGTCGCCGCGGGTCGACTCGAGGCGATCCATCCCGGCGAGCGCGACGGCCGCGGCGTACTCGCTAAACTTGGCGTTGGTCGCTGAGATGCGCGCCTCGCGGCTTCCCGCGAAACCGAAGTTCGCCATCGCTTTGATCCGGCGCACCGGCGCAGCGTCGCGACAGAGCACGAACCCGCCTTCGCCGGCGCCCAGCAACTTCGTGGCGTGCAGGCTCACGACGGTCGCGAGCGACGATGCGCGAGTCGAATCGAATGCCGCGGCGCCGTCGATCACAACGGGAACGCGCAGCGTCGACGCGAGTTCTTCCCAACCCCGCACGTCGACCGGGTGGCCGAACGGAGCGACCGGTACGATTGCACCCACCTCGCCGGGCGCCTCATGGAGAAACGCTCGTGCGAGCGACGGAGACAGGCTCCACGTCCGCGCATCGACGTCGACGAACCATGGAATCATCCCGGCTCCGAGAGCGGCGTGCGCGGTCGCCGGGAACGTCCACGCCGGTATCATGCACAGCACGCCGCGCGCAACGCCCAGCGCTTTCAGCGCCAAGGCCAAGCCGCTCGTGGCATTCGCAACCAGCGCGACGCACTGGTCCGCAACGTCGAAATGCCGCGCGAGCCGGCTCTCCAGCTCGCAAACCAGCGGGCCGCCGTTCGTATACCGGCGTCCCGCATCGATGCGTTCCAGATAGGGCACGAGCCTGGCCGCCTCCGGCAGGCGCGGCCGGGCGACGGGAATCCGAACGTTTTCACGTTCATCGCGCCACGCCCGCGGCACAGCTGAATCCATCGAAACGAGAACTCTCTATCGGACTCGGTAGAAATCGCGCGGTGCCCGATCCGCTTTCGTCTCGATGAACTTCAGTTCTCGTCCACGCGCGTCCCGCACGCGCCAAGCTCCACCGCGAATCCCGCTACGACGAGATACGCGCGCTCGCTGCGCGCGGCGAGGCGCTGCTGCGCGCGGCCGAGCACGTCACGAAACACGCGGCCCGAGGGAAACGGCGGGACGAGCCCCCAGCCGGCCTCCTCGCCCACCACGATCGCGTGGGCGCGGGTCTCCGCCAGCGCGTCCACGACGTCCGTGATCTCGGCTTCGAGGCCGGCCGCGTCGAGTGCCGCTTCTTCTCCGCCGGCGTCGAGCCGCCGGCTCATCCGGTCCGCCAGCCACGTGCCCAGGGAATCGACGAGCAGCGTCTGCGCCTCCGCGGCCTCCGACGCGAGCGCAGCCAACTCCTGGGCACCGGGGGCGGCGGTCTCGATGACGCGCCACGCCGACGGCCGCCGGGAAGCGTGGTGCGCGAGCCGCGCTTCCCACTCCGGATCGGTGCGGTCGACGCGCGCCGTCGCCACGTAGAGCACCTCGCCGCCGCGTTCGCGCGCGAGGCGTTCCGCGAAGCGGCTCTTCCCCGAACGCACGGGTCCGGTGATGAAGACACACGGCACGGCGCTCGCCTTGGGCGCACAAGGGACGTGCGCCTCCACCGGGGTAGCGTGCTGCGTGTTCGACTCCGGTACGCTGCGCTTCGCCGGCACGTATGCCGCGCTCACCGCGGTCGTGCTGGCCGCGATCTTCCTCGGGCTCTTCGTCGGCGGCTCGCCGTTGGCGCCCGGCGCGGTCGCAAGCGCGCTCGTGCACCCGCATGCGACCGGCGACGTCGCGACGATCGTGTGGTCGCTGCGGCTGCCGCGCGTCGCCATCGGCGCGTGCGTGGGCGTGGCGCTCGCCGTCTCGGGGATGCTGCTGCAGGGGCTGCTGCGCAACCCGCTCGTCGATCCGTTCCTCACGGGCGTCAGCGCCGGCGCGGCGGCGGCCATCGCGGTCGCGATCGCGCTCGGCGTGGCGGCCCCGCTGGTGCCGAGCCTCGGCTTCGCGGCGGGGCTCGGCACGGCACTCCTGGTCGCGTTCCTCGCCCGGCGCGGCTCCGGCATCGACGCCGAACGCCTCATCCTGGCCGGCGTCTCGCTCTCCGCGCTCTTCTCGGCGGTCGTGACCCTCGCGCTCCTGCGGCTGGGGCGCTCGGGCAGCGACGAGGTCCTGGCCTGGCTCGCCGGTTCCCTCGCGGGCCGCGGCTGGCCGGAACTCGCGGCGGCGCTTCCGTATCTGTTCGCGGGTCTGGCGCTCGCGGTGCTCGCCGTGCCGGCGCTCAACGCGATGCGCCTCGGGCCCAGCGTCGCGCGCGCCGTCGGCGTCGACCTCGCGCGCACGCAGTGGCTCGTCCTCGGCGGCGCCACCTTACTCGCGGCGGCGGCCGTGACGCTCTCGGGCGTCGTGGGCTTCGTGGGGCTGATCGTGCCGCATCTGGCGCGCCGCATCGTGGGCACGGACGCGCGCGCGGTCCTCGTCGCCTCGGGCCTGCTCGGCGCGGGCTTCGTGCCGCTCGCCGACGCGCTCGCGCGCTCGCTCGTGCCGCCCACGGAGATTCCGCTGGGCGTCTTACTGGCATTCGTGGGCGTCCCGACGTTTCTCTATCTCTACTTGCGCCCCACCAGCGCCACGCGGCTGTGGGGCACGTAACCCTGCGCGGAGTGCGCGTCACGGCGGGCGCCCGCACCCTGCTCGACGACGTGAACCTCGACGCGCTGCCCGGCGAACTGATCGCGATCGTCGGCCCCAACGGCGCCGGGAAGACCACGCTCTTGCGCGCGCTGGCCGGCTTCGTGGAGGTCGCGCGGGGCTCGATCGAACTCGACGGCGTGCCGGTGCGTTCGCTTGCCGCCGGTCAGCGTGCCCGCGCCGTCACCCTGATCGGCAGCGACGTCGAGACGCCGCACGACGGCACGAGCGTGCTCGACGTCGTGGCGACGGGACGCTACTCGTATCGCCCGTGGTGGCAGTGGGCCGAGTCCGTCGACGATCGCGCGGCGGCGCTCGGCGCGCTCGAGCGCGTGGGGCTCGGCGCGTTCGCGGAACGCAGCTTCGCGACGCTCTCCTCCGGCGAGCGCCAGCGCGCCTGGCTCGCGCTCGCGCTCGCGCAGGACGCGCGCTTGGTGCTGCTCGACGAACCGACGTCGCACCTCGATCCGCGCTACGCGCTCGAAATGCTGTGCCTGATGCGCGGCATCGCGTGCGACGCGACGAGCGCCTTCGTGGTACTTCACGACTTGAACGAAGCGGCGGCCGTCGCCGACCGCATCGCGGTGCTCGGCGACGGCCGCCTGCTGATTTGCGCGCCGCCGGACGACGCGCTGGATCCGCAGATCCTCGAGCGCGCGTTCGGCATCGCGTTCGACCGGGTGCTGGTCGGCGGCGCGGCCCGCGTGATCCCACGCGGGTACCGCCCGCCTCAGTCGAGTCTTACGGGAATTTGACCACGGCTTCGGCGCCGATCGAGTTCTGATGGTCGCGGCCCGGCAGGGTCGGATTCCAATCACGATACTGGAAGTTGGGGCCGTCCGACGTGTCGACGCGATACTCGACGCGGAAGATGTAATTGCCGGTCGGCGTGAAGTTCACGGTCGCGGTGTTCGATTGCAAACGCTGCGCGATGCCGGTGCGGAAACCTTGATCGTCGTGGAAGGTCTCCTTGCGCAGAGATAGGCCATAACGCGTGTTGAACTGGTAGTTCACGTAACCCGCGATGCCGTTCCACTTGGCGGTCACCGGGAAATACGTGCCGTTGTCGGCGAGCTGCACGCCGTTGTCGTTGTTGACGATCAACGTCAGCGCGCCCGTGGGATGCAAGGTCAGCACGCTATCGTAGAGCATGCGGTTCGTGTAGACCGGCGCGAAGGCGAGCGCGCTGTTTCCGGTCACGGCGAAGTCGTGACCGTTATACGTGTCGAGGGTCAAGGCCCAGCCGGGCGACGGCGTCAGCAGGATCGCACCTTCGAGAGTCTTGCCCTTGCCGCCGACGAACTTCCAATCGTCCCAGCCGTTATTCGCTCCGGCCACGAGCGTGATCTTACTGTTGTCCAGCGCGTAGCTCAGGCGCGCGCCCGTATGCGTGAACGGGATCGCCTCGCCGAACAGGTACGAACGCGAATAGTTCGTGTTGCCCGGCGCTTCGATCACCTCGGCGCCGGCCTCGGTCGAGAACTTGCCGGCGATGAAGGTCGTGGCGCCGTTGGGCGTGAGCTGGATGTAGGCTTGGGTCAGGTTGACGCCGCTGCGCGATTGACCGTTGGAGGCGATCACGTCGGCGTCGGTACCAAAGCTGCCTTCGATCTTAGCGCTCACGAGGCTGCCGTTGAGGAGCAACTGCAAGTTGGCGTTCTGGAGATCGGGGACGCTGTTGAAATCGTTGGGGCCTGCGAGCTGCCGTCCGCCGTTCTCATCGAAGAACGGCCCGGTCGCGGCGTCGAAAATCCGGCTCGGAGCACCGTTGACGAAGCGGACCTTGTCCGTGCCCGCGACGGACTGGTAGCCGACGTCGCCCGAGCCGCTGAGCGAGATCAACTTGAACGGCGTCGGCGAGGGCGTGGGCGCGGCCGAAGCCGCGGGGGACGGCGAGCCGGCGGGGGCGGGCGCCTTGGAGGCAGCCGGCGAGGGGGCCGGCGATGCGACCTGCGCGTCGGCCCGTCCGAGCGAACACGCAAGCATCGCGCCGGCGAATGCCGCCGACGCGAGGTACATTCTCTTCAAAACTCTCTCCTTCAGAAAGCGGTCATCCCTTGCCGGTGCCCCTGCTGTAGGACGGAACCGGTGGGACGGCCAGGCCATTCCATCTTGCGATGGTACGGAGCCGAAGCGTCCTCGGCACCGTACACATGACGCACGAAACGGCTTAGTGGTACGTCAAAACGCACCTATATCCGAATGGCCTATCCTTCTGACTAAATCTCGAGAGTGCCGGTGGGACGAACGGTTAACGAGCGACCGCCGCCTGAACCGCGGCGATGGTGGCCGCCGGGTCGGCGACTTGAACGATCAGTTGCTTGTAATGCTCGTCGTGGAGGTCGATCGCCACGGCCAGCGCCGGGTCGTGGACATCCCAGAAAACCCAGGAACCGTGCCGGTAGAAGTATCCGGCCGTCAGGACGCCGGGGATGTTGGTACCGCCCAGCCGCAGCCCCTTGTACCACTCGCGCGCGGCGGCCTCACCGGAGCTCGCGCCTGATACGTGCGCCAGAGGCACGCTGAGCTTTCCGCGCAGGGACCAAATGCGGTCCCAGCCATCGATGCTGACCGTCAGCTCGTCCCCTGAGATCTCTATCGTCGCCATGCTTCACCGTACCGTCGCGGGCAACCCGAGTTACGGCGCCGGTCGGGCCGTCCTCAGTTCTTGGACGGGGCGTTGATCGCGCTCTGCCCGGCCGGATTGCGGCTCGGATGAATGTCGCTCGAGAGGACCCAGCCGTACCGCCCCTTATAGGGGCCGCTCATGATCTTCACGCCGATCGCGTCTTCATCGCCCGTGGAGAACTTGGGATGGGCGGCAGCCGGAAAGCAGGCGATCACGGTCGCTTGCGTGCCGGGTTCGGCGAGCACCGTGTGGGCGAAGATCGCGCGCGTATTGCCCCACTGGCCCGCCGCGTAGTCGATCAAGCGCGTCCGCGAGTCCCACAAGAAAACGTCCGGATCGACCGCGTCGGACTCCAACACGACCCGGCCGCCCGGGGTCACCGCGCAGAGCGTGGTCGCCGCATCGGCCCGCCCGGCGAGGGCGAGAACGGCAGCCGCTGCCAGAAGCAGCGCGCCGAGCCCGCCGAGCGTCGCGGACCGGAGGGTCACGCTTGAAGTCCGGAGGGCCGGTGCTCGCGCAACCACGTGGAGAAGTCGACGGCGGTCATCGGATGTGCAACGTAAAAACCTTGTACGGCGTCACAGCCAAGCGCTTCCAGCGCCTCTTGCTGCGCGAGGGTTTCGACCCCTTTGGCCGTGACGCTCCAGGACAACGCTCGCGCGACCAACACCGTTCCCTCGACGATGGCGCGAGCCGTGCGGCTCGACGCCACTTTCTCAACGAGCGAACGCTCCAGTTTGATTGCTTCGACCGGGAGTTTTTCCAATGCCAGCGTGGCCCGGCCGCCGTCGAAGCCGTCGAGCGCGAAGGTCATGCCCGTGGCAACCCCGTGCTCGACGAATGCAGCCAACCGGGCCGCGCGGGTTTCGTCAAGAAATTGTTCGGCCGCGATCTCGATGCGCAGCCGGCGAACGTCGGGGCCGAGCGCGTCGTCGCCGAGCAGCGCGTCGAGGTCGCGAACGTCGAAAGCCGCGAGATTCACATCAACTTGTATCGGCCGCTCCGCCTGGTTCCAAGCGCGGGCTTGGGTCGTCGCCTCGCGCATCACCCAACGGTCGAGTGCGCGGCGGCCCGTTTCGTCGCGCGCGATCGAGAAGCCGCGCTCGGGGGCGAGCAAGCCGTACTTCGGATGGATCTGCCGGATCAACGCCTCGGCGGCCACGACGCGCCCGCTGCGTAACTCCACGATCGGCTGGTAGCACAAGATATAACCGACGTCGCGCAGCTCGTCGGCGAAGGCGGAGGTCGCCATCGCGAAGGGCGCCTCTTCGAGTTCGGGATCGGTCTCTCGAAAGCGCACGCGCGAGCCACCGTCTTCCTTCGCGGCGTACATCGCGGCATCGGCGCTTGCCAAGAGATCGTCGCGGTTGGTCGCGTCGTCGGGATAGATCGCGACGCCGATGCTCGCCGAGAGCGGGAAGCGGTACTCGTCGATCGTGAACGGGAACGTCAGCACGCCGCCGATGCGTTGCGCGATCGATTCGATCTCGCCGCGTTCGGCCACTTGCGGCATCACGATCGCGAATTCGTCTCCACCCAAGCGTCCGATGTATTCCTCGCGACGGAGCGTGCCGCGCAAGCGATGCGCGATCTCGGCGAGCACGACGTCGCCGCCGCGATGACCGACCGTGTCGTTGACGGTCTTGAAACCGTCGACGTCGAGGAAGAGCACCGCGGCGCGGCAGCCGAGCTCGCGGGCTTGCGCGATCGCGCCGTCGAGCCGGTCGAGCACGGCGGTGCGGTTGGGCAGCGACGTCAACGCGTCGGAATACGCGAGCCGCGTCACGAGCTCGTCGTGCGCGTGACGCTCGATATCGCGAGCCAGCGCTTCGATCACGTACTCGACGTAGCGCCAGTCTTCGTCGTCGAAGGCTTGCGCACGCGGCTGCGGCCATGTGAAGGTCAAAGTCCAGACCGCGGAACCGACGCGAAACGCCGCCGTCAAGAACGAGCGCGAATCGCCCGCCGCCGCGGCGAACTCGCGATCGAGCCACACGTCGAGAACGGCGAAGGTGCCCGCGCTGCGCAGTGCCGCGGCCGCGAGCGAGTCGGCCACGGGTACGCGCCCGCGCTCCGCATCGCCCGGGACCTCGACCTCGGTCACGAGTTCGTCGCCCTCGACTCGAGCGAGTGAAACCCGGCCGGCGTCGAGGCCCCGCACCGCTTCGCGCAGGATCGCGCGATTGCGCTCGGCGACCGGGACGGGCCCGCGAACGACCAGCCGCCACAAGGCTTCCAGGCGCTGGAGATCTCGCGTGCCGTCGCCGAGCTCGGCGGGCGCACCGCGTGCCGACAGCAACGTCAGCGGCGGCGCAGCGGCGAAGCGAAACGACGCGACGGCCGCGCGCGGCTCCGCACCGGCGGGATCGGCCAGCCGTTCCAGCCGCACGGTCGCGCGCCGCTCGCCTTCGACCGTTTGCACCCGCGCGTCGAAGGTCCGCGGCGTCAGATCCGCGAGCTCGGCAACCAGATCGCGGGCGCGGGTTCGCGAGAAGTCCGCGTCTCCAAGGGCAAACGAGCGCTCTGCCGCCGGGTTCACCTGCCGCAGGACGCCGCTTGCGGCATCGACGACGACCAGAGGGAGGCTCGCCGCGTCCTCCGCCGCTTGCTCCCGCGCGGACGACAACTCCTCGAACATTCCGACCTATGTTGCATGCGACGCCCGCGCGGGCCCGCTGTCCGGCAACGCAAGGTTTTCACCGAACATCGGGGGGCTTGGCGCCTCGTATCGAAGAGCGAAGCGTGGGATCGTTGGAAAAACTTCGCAAAGCATTGCGCCCGCTGGGAGCGGTCGCAGGTATTACCGGAGCCGCCGCGCTTCTCAATCGATCGTTACGGAATGCCGGCAGCCTGCCGACGAACCACCTGGGCGGGACGCGCATACCGTGGACGTGGCGCGGCTACGACATCTTCGCGACGGAGCTCGGGCCCGCCGGCCCATCGCACGAGCTGCCCATCTTGCTCGTGCACGGCATCTATGCCGGCGCCTCGTCGTACGAATATCGCAAGCTCGCGCCGCTGTTGGCGCAGCGTCACCGAACCGTAGCGTTCGACTTGCTCGGCTGCGGGCTCTCCGACATGCCGAACCTCGAATATTCGGCCGAACTCTTCGTCGAACAGATCGTCGACGCGATCGGCGCGTTCTTCGAGGGCCCCATGGTGCTCGTGGGATCCTCGCTCGGCGGCGCGTTCGCGATTCGCGCTGCGTTGCGGGCGCCCGACCGGGTGAAGGGACTCGTCACGATCGCACCGACCGGGCTCGGCGGCGTTTTGGATAACGAACCCAACGCCGCGCAGCTGGCCGTGGGCGCAACGATCCGGTCCCCGCTGATCGGCGAGACGTTCTTCAACGGGCTCGCCTCCAAACCGTCGCTATCGTGGTTTCTGCGCAAGCAATCGTACGCGGATCCGGCCTGCGTCACGCCGGAGGTTCTCGATCACTATTACGCGGTAACGCATTTGCCCGGCGCGCGTTTCGTGCCGTCGTACTTCGTCAGCGGCGGACTGAACCTCAACGTCGCGCGCGACCTGCCCTTCCTCGAAACGCCGCTCCTGGTGCTCTGGGGCGAAGCCGCCTCCTTCACCAACCCGATCGAGAACGCGACGGAATTCGTGCGCCTCGCGCCCGACGCGACGCTCGAAACCTTCCCGGCCACGACCCTGCTCCCGCACGAGGAAGCCGCGGGCGCGGTCGCCGCGAGCATCGACCGGTTCCTCGCGAACGACGGGGGCGGGGAGCGGGCGGCAACGGACCGAACCGCGCCGCTCATGCAGTCCCGCACCGTCCCCGACATCTTCAAGAGCTACGACGTTCGCGGTATCTACCCCGAAGAGATGAACGAGGAGCTCGCCTACGCGATCGGGCGCGCGTTCGTGGCGGAGCTCGGCGTCGCGTCGATCGTCGTGGGACGCGACATGCGGCCCTCCGGCGCGTCGCTGTTCGAAGCGCTCGCGCGCGGCGCCAACGACGCGGGCGCCGACGTGACCGACATCGGGCTCGTCTCGACGGACGCGCTCTATTTCGCGGTGGGCAAGTACGATTTCGCGGGCGGCGTGATGATCACGGCCTCGCACAATCCCGCGAAGTACAACGGCATGAAATTCACGCGCGACCGCGCGCAAGCGATCTCGCTCGACACCGGACTGTCGGCGATCAAAGAACGCATCGCGAGCGGCAATCTCGGGGGCCTCGCGGCCAAGCGCGGAACGATCTCGCAGCGCGACATCCTCGACGATTTCGCGGCTCACTGCCTGAGCTTCGTGGATCCCAAAGCGATCAAGCCCTTCAAGATCGCGATCGATGCGGGCAACGGCATGGCGGGCCGGACGGTTCCGTACGTGTTCAAGCATCTGCCCTGCGAGGTGGTACCGCTCTTCTTCGAACTCGACGGTACGTTCCCGAACCATCCCGCGAGCCCGATCGAGCCCGAGAACATGGTCGCGCTGCAGAAGGCCGTCGTCGAGAACGGATGCGACCTCGGCGCCGCGTTCGACGGCGACGCGGACCGCATGTTCATCGTCGACGAGAAGGGCGGCCTGGTGGGCGGCGACATCGTGACCGCGCTGGTCGCGATCAACACGCTCAAACGCTACCCCGGCGCGAAAGTACTGTACAATTTGATCTGCAGCCGGAGCGTTCCCGAACAGATCGAAGCGCACGGGGGCACGGCGGTTCGTTCGCAAGTCGGCCACTCGCTGATCAAGAAGACGATGCGCGAAGGGGACGTCGTCTTCGGCGGCGAGCATTCCGGGCATTTCTACTTCCGCGACAATTGGTTCGCCGACTCCGGCATGATCGCGCTGATGCAATGCCTCGAGGTCTTCAGCGATTCGGGCAAGCCGGTGAGCGAGACGCTCGCGCCTATCGACAAGCGCTATCGGTCGGGCGAGATCAACACGCGGGTGACGGACATCCCGAAGAAACTCAAAGAACTCGAAGCGCGCTATGCGGACGGCGCGATCGACCACCTCGACGGGATCACGATCCAGTATCCGAATTGGTGGCTGAACGTGCGGCCCTCCAACACGGAACCCTTGCTGCGGCTCAACGTCGAGGGCGATACCGAGGAGCTGATGGCGCGGCATCGCGATGAAGCGCTCGAATTGATACGCCGGCAATAAGCGCGGCGCGGGCTCGATAATTGCCGGATCTGCCGCTGGGGCTGGTGGCCGCGCTCGACGCCGTCCAAGCGCTGCTCGACGACCCCACGCTCGCCGCGTGGCCCACGCGCGAGGAAGAATCGGCGCGCCTGCGCACCGCGCGCGAACGGCTGGAGCGCCGTTTCACGTTGGCCGTCGTCGGCGAGTTTTCGAGCGGCAAATCGTATCTCTTGAATTCGCTCTTGGGGAAGAATCGCTACGATGCGACGGGCCGCATCGCCGGATTGCTCGCGACCGACATCAACCCTTCGACCGCCACCATAACGGAGTTGGAGTACGGCCTCCCGGAGCGGGCGGTGGCCAAGTTCCCCTCCGGCCGCACGGAACGAATTCCGCTCGATAGCCTCTCGCGCTTCGTCGCCGTCGGCAGCAGCGACGCGCGCGGCGGGCTGCACGACGCAACCGCCGACGACGACGCGGCGCCGAGCTTCGTCGTCGTCTCGCTCGACTCTCCGTTCCTGCGCGGTGATGCGGGTGGCGGCCGTTTTCTGGTGGCGGACACGCCGGGACTGGCCTCGCTCAATCCCGCGCACCGGCGCGCGACGCTCACGTACTTGCCCCGCACGGATGCGGTCCTCTATCTCATCGATACGCAACAGCCGTTTACCGAAGGCGACGCGTCGTTTCTGGGCCTGATCGGCGAGCACGTGAGCACGATCTTCATCGTGCAGACGAAGATCGATCTCTGGCGCGCGGCGGAGTCCGATGGTCGCGAGGCCTGGCAGGCCGCGCGCGCGCGAATCGTCGAGCGCGCGGCGCGCTTCGCGCCGACGGCCGAGGTCTATTCCGTGTCGGCGCGCGACTACGCGGCCGGCACGCTCGATCGCGACCCCGAGGCCGTCGCGCGCAGCGGTTTCCCCGAACTCTTGGCGGGGCTCGAGCGCACGCTCGAAGCCCGCGCCCTGGCAGCCCGCGTCGCCCGCACGTTATCGATTCTCCGCGAGCTGACCGCCAAGACGTCGACGCGCGTACGGCGGGCCGCCGCGCTCGCGGAACAGGACGGGCCCGCGCTCGCCCGGGAGCGCGAGCGCGCGCTGAGCGAACTCACGGAACGCGAACGGGCCCTCGGGCGCGAACGCGATGAGGTCGCGCGGGCCGGCGCGGAACGGCGCCGGTGGATCGTCGAGCAGGGCGCGGCGCTCGCGGATCGCGCGGTGCGCGCCCTCGGCGCGGCGCTCGACGTCGCCGACATCGAGCGCGTGCGCGACCGCGGCAAGCTACACGCGCTGGTCGATGCAATGGTCGCGCCGATCTGGACCGAGTTCGCGCGGGACGTCGCCGGGCACGTTGGCAGGGCGCTCGAACGGATCGCGCGCGCCCATCCCGACGTGCGTGTGGCCGACCTCGCCGCGTTGCGCTTGGGCGGCGAGCCGGGCACGGGCGCGTGGTCCCGCGATCTCGCGAGCGGCATCACTTCGACGATCGTGCTGGGCGCCATCGGCGGACCGACGGTCGCCTTCGTGCACGCGGTCGCCGGCCGTTTCGCCGCGCACGGGTACGGCAAGTACATGAAGCGCGAACTCGGCGGCGATCTCGCCGCGACCCTGTTTCCGGCCTTCGAACGCGACGTCGCAAGCTTCGTCGCGGCGTTGGCCGCGCAACTCTCCGGCGCGTACGACGATCTGGCCGAGGCGATCGAACACGAGCGCCGGGTGGCACGCTCGGAAACGCTCGACCCCATCGAACGCGCGCTGAGTCTGGCCGAAGACCCGGCGGGACGAGCGCACGCGCTCGCCGACCTGAGCGCGATCGTGACACGGCTGGGCAGGATCGAGGCCGACGTGCTGGCCGTCGAGCGGCGCACGACCGCGCACCCTGCTCCCGGCGCGGCGCCGGCGCGGCCGGCGGGGTCCGCGCCGGAAAGCGACGGGATCGCGTTCGACGCGGAAGCCTACGACCGGGGTCTGCGGCCCGAACGCTACCGGGTCGTCGTGCTCGGCGCGTTACGGCGCGGAAAGTCGAGCTTGATCAACGCGATCGCGGGAACGCGACTGCTCTCCGACGACGGGGCCGCCGAAGCGCGCTTCCCCGTCCACGTGCGGTACGGCGAGCGCGAGCGCGCGTACGCGCTCGCAGCGGAGGGCGAGTGGACGGAAATCTCCACGACCGACGCGATCGCGCAGGCGGCGCGATCGCCCGTACTGATCGAAACGCCGTGGTCGATGCCGCGGCAACTCGTCCTCGTCCACGCGCCCGCATTCGATTCCGGCAACGAGGAAGCGGAAACGATCGCGCTCGCGGCCGCACGCGCGGGCAGCGAGATCCTGGGCCTGTTCTCACGCCAGCTCTCCGACCGCGAGCTCGCGCTCTACGGACGCGTGGCGGAATTGGATAAGCCGATGTTGCTCGCGCATACGATCGCGGATAACGAAACCGCGGCCGAACGCCGAACGGTCGTCGAACTTGCGGGCCGTTACTTGCGCGAACGCGGCATCGCCGTCAACCGCATCTTCACGATTTCGGCGCTCGACTTTCTGGAAGCCGCGCAAACGAAGCGGGCGGCCGCGGCTTGGAACGAGCTGGGCGCGCTGCGCGAGACCTTGCGCGCGCACGCCGAGGAGCACATGGCACGCCTGGAGGCGCGCCGCCGGGCCGCGGAAGCGCCGGTACGCGAGGCGGAGACCGAGAAAGGTTCGCAACCTAATCTCCGGCGCGCGCTCGACCGCCTCTTCGGGCGCGCCCGCTAATGGTCGCCCCGGCCCCGGCGCAGCCGAGGTTCGGTCCTCGCCGGTAGGGAATCTCCCTCGCGTGCTACGCTCGTATACGCTCGGTCCGGCTCGCCTCGCGCTCGGAACCGGCACCGCAATCGAGGGCCGGCTCGAGATCGCCAACGGCCGAATCGCCGCGGTGCGGGCCGGAGACGGCCCCTCGGATTTCCGGCTCCCGCCGGGCGCCACCGTGGCGCCGGGCATGATCGACGTGCACACCAACGGCGCCGACGACGCGCTCTTCAATCGCGACCAAGGCAATGCGGTCGACGTCGCGTCGCATTCGTACGCGGTGCAAGGCGCCACCGGCTTCGTGGCGACGGTGATGACGGCACCGTGGGAATCGATGCTGCACGCGGCGAGCGAGGTTGCGGAGGCCGCCCATCAATTGGCCGAAAGTCCAAACATAACCGGCGCGCGCTGTCTGGGAATTCACTTCGAGGGGCCGTTCCTCAATCCGAAATTCCGCCGCGTGCATCGGCACGACTGGCTCCTGCCGGCAAGCCCGGAGCGCACGCACGCGCTCTTGGAAGCGTGCCGCGGAGCGCTCGTCATGGTCTCGATGGCGCCCGAAGTCGAAGGCGTCGAAGACGCCGCGCGCTTCTTCTTCGACCAAGGCATCGTATGTTCGGCGGGCCACACCTCGGCGAAGTATCGCGACGGCATGCTCGCGATCGGCCTCGGCTTTCGCACGTTGACCCACGCCTTCAACGCGATGCCGCCGCTCGATCATCGCGAACCGTCGCTGTTAGCGGCTTTTATCCAAGAGGAACGCACGACGGTCCAGGTGATCTGCGACGGGTACCACGTCGCGCCGGTCATGATCGACGTGCTCTATCGAGCGCTCGGCGAGCGGCTGGTCCTCGCGACGGACTACATGGCGCCCGCCGGTAGCGGCTACCGCATCGAGGGCGGCGTCGTGCGCGCGGAGGACGGCACGATCGCGGGGAGCGCCCTGCACGTCGACCGCGCGGTGCGCAACCTGATGTCGTACGCGTCGATTCCGTTCGAGCGCGCGATCGTGAGCGCGACGGCCACACCGGCTCGCCTCTTGGGTGTCGAACGCGACTGCGGCACCCTGGCCGCGGGCAAACGCGCCGACCTCTCCGTTTGGGACGACCGCCACGAAGTGATCGCCACGATCGTCGGCGGAGAACCCGTCTACGGCGCGCACCACCTCTCGGTGACGCGAGCCACGAGCATCAGCTAACGCAGGTTCGCCGGCACGGCCGTGTGCCAATCGCGCTCGATCGCGCGTTGCGCCGCGTCGAGCGGCATCTGCCCGTTGCAGACCAGCTCGTGAAGCCGGTCCTCGACACGATCCTTCTTCTTCGCGTCGCCGAGCGGTTGCGGCCAGAGGTTCGCGGGCCGGTTCGAGCCGCCGAGTTCGAGCGGCACCAGGTGATCGATCTCGTAGCGCCCTTTACGCCGGCCGCGCGGAATGCCATACGCGAGGTAGACGCGATCGCGGGTACGGTAGCTGACCTTGCGATGGCGCGCCGCGTTTCCGTACGCGCAGACCGCGGCGGTGTCGCGCTGCGTGACGTCTCCCGGTGTGAGGCGAGCATCCGGCATGTCGGCCGGCGCGCTACCGCTCGAAGCGGCGAAGAACATCGCGCAACAGATCAGCGACCTCAGCGCCGGCCTCAACGCGCACCGGCAGCCGCTTCGACGACGAGACGAACGAACGCTTCGCGCTGCCCGTTGAACTCGCGCGAGACGAAGTGGGGCCTCATCAGACCGGCGTCCTGCTCCAGCGAACTCCGCCGAAGAGGTGCTCGAAGTGACTCCAATAACCTTTGCCGTAGCACACGACGATATCCGCGCTATACGCCGAACGCGCGGGTGAATACCGCCCGCGCCGGCGGATTTCCGTAACCGAGGAAATGCAAGAGAGCCGATTTGTCGAGCCGCGAATCGGGGCGAGGGTCCACGCTGACACGTTTATGCCGTATCTGCAACTCGCCTCCTGCAGAGCCGGCGACTAGCCGAGTAAGCGCCCGTCGGCAAACCGGGACCCGCTCGTCGGGCGCAGCCGCTGGTCCGAAACGGAGCATCCGGCTATACTGTGGGCGCGGCGCCGCGAGCGCGTCCATGGCGCCGCCTACGTTCCGAAACGAGATACGCCATGGCACATCGCGACGAGAACATCGATCCCCACGTACGGCCCAGCGGAGCCGGTTGCGTCGAATGCACGAAAGCCGGCGGCTGGTGGTTCCACTTGCGCCGCTGCGCGAAGTGCGGACACATCGGTTGCTGCGACAATTCGCCGAGCCGGCACGCGACGGGGCATTACGAACAGACGGGTCATCCGATCATCACGAGCTTCGAGCCGGGCGAGGACTGGTTTTACGACTACCGCACCGGCGGCTTCGTCGACGGGCCCGAACTGGCGCCCCCGGCCGCGCATCCGGCGGAGCAGCCCGTGCCCGGCCCACGCGGCCGCGTTCCGCTCGATTGGGAGTCGCAGCTACGCTGAGGCGCTACGCGCCCCGCCGCGGCGGCGGGACGTAGGAGAGCGCTTCGCGGTCCCAGCCCGCGGAGGTCACGCAGTGTTCGTAGAGCGCGTGCATGAAGGTTTCCAGATCGGCGTGCGGGTCTGCGGCGCGACCCAGCGCAGCGTAGGGGAGCACCCACTCGCCGAGCGCGCCAGACCACGTCGCGCTCGCCGGTGCGATCGGTAAATCCGCAGCTCCGGCCGGCTGCGGAAAGACGTAGCCGTAGAAGAACGGCGCGGTCGTTTCATCCCCGTAATACAGGCCGACGTTCATCAACTCGGCGTCGAGGTCGTACTTCAGCAGGTACCCGCGATCGGCGGGCGGCGGGACGTGCTTTCCGTTGAAAAGCAGCAGCGAGACGTCGAACGCGCCCCACCACAGCTGTATTCCCGTGCGCCCGAAAAAATGCGAGCGCCAGCGATCGAAGACGCCGGCGGCCCAGGTCGCGGACGCAAACCACCGTTCGACGGCAGCCGGATCGTAGTCCGCCGGGCGGCGGTCCTCCGGCAGCGGCGTCGTGTCGGGGACTTCCTGGGGAATCGGGGAGATCGCGCACGCGACGTCGAGCGCTTCGAGCGCCGCTTGGAAATCCGCGTAGACGTCCGCCACCGGGCGCGCGGGCACGAGCGGGATCGTCCGGCGCCGGCCGTCGCTGCGCTCCACGAGCAACTCGGATGCGAACACGTCGAGCGAGGCTTGCACCGAACCGTTCTGCCAGGGCATCGCACCGGTCGTGAAGCCGCGTGCCGTCAACGCGAGCGCGGTGAACAGCCAATTCGGCTGCGCGGGCGACAACGCTAAACGAAGCTTCCCCAGCATCTGCGAGTACAGGTGCAGGCTGCGCTTGGTGCCGGCCCAACCGGCGACGTGGATCTCGGGCCACGGCGCGGAGCTCAACTCGCGGCACCGCCGAGATACGCCGCACGGACCGCTTCGCTCGCCATCAGATTTGCTGCCGATTCGGCAAGCACGATCTTCCCGACCTCCAGCACGTAACCGCGCGTCGCGATGCCGAGGGCTTGGCGGGCGTTCTGCTCGATCAGCAGGACGGTCGTGCCGCGCGCGTTGATCTCGCGAATCACCGCGAAGATCGTCTGCACGAGGATCGGCGAGAGCCCGAGCGACGGCTCGTCGAGCATCAGCAAACGCGGCCGCGACATCAGCGCGCGCGCGATCGCGAGCATCTGTTGCTCGCCGCCGGAGAGCGTGCCGCTCTTCTGCGCCAGCCGCTCGCGCAAACGCGGAAACGTCGCGAGCGCGCGCTCCAGATCTTCCTCGAACTCCGCGCGCGACGAGCGCGCGTAGGCGCCCAGTTCCAGGTTCTCGCGCACCGACATGCGCGCGAACACGCGCCGGCCCTCCGGCGAATGGCCGATGCCCAGGCGCACGATCTTGTCCGGCGTGAGGCCCGTGAGATCGGCGCCGTCGAAGCGGATGCGGCCCGCCGTCGGCTTGAGCAGGCCGCTGATGGCGCGCAGGGTCGTCGTCTTGCCCGCGCCGTTGGCGCCGATCAACGTCACGATCTCGCCCGCCTCGACGCGCAGGCTGACGCCGTCGAGGGCCTTGATGCGGCCGTAATGCGCGTCGAGCCCCTCGACTTCCAATAACGCGGCCACCTTACGCCGCTCCCGGCGCGCCGGCGTCGCGGCCGAGATAGGCCTCGATGACTTTCTCGTCGGCCCGCACGGTGGCGGGATCGCCTTCGGCGATCTTCTCGCCGTGGTCGAGGACCGTGATGCGTTCGCTGATGCGCATCACGAGGTTCATGTCGTGCTCGATCAGGAATACGGTGACGCCGGACTCGCGGATGCGCGCGATCAAGTCGACCAAGTCGTCCTTCTCCCGCGGGTTCATGCCCGCCGCGGGTTCGTCGAGCAAGAGCAACCGCGGCTCGCTCGCGAGCGCGCGCGCGATCTCCAAGCGCCGCTGGCCTCCGTACGGCAGATTGCGCGCGTCCGCGAACGCGTCGCGCTCCAGACCGACGAAGCGCAGCAACTCGCGGGCCCGCGCGCGGACGCGCCGTTCCTCGCTGCGCTGGCGCGGCGTGTGCAACAGCGAATCGAACATCGAGGCGTGCATGCGCGCGTGCTCGCCGGTCATCACGTTATCGAGTACGGACATGAAAGCGAAGAGCCGGATGTTCTGAAACGTGCGCGCGACCCCGAGGGCCGTGATGCGGTCGGTCTTGAGTTGCTGCAGCGGCGTGCCGTCGAAGGACAGGCTGCCGGCCGTCGGTTTGTAGACCCCGGTGATCAGGTTGAAGACCGTCGACTTGCCCGCGCCGTTGGGCCCGATCATCGCGACGATGCGGCCCGGCTCGATCGAGAAACTCAGGTCGTTGACCGCGACGAGGCCGCCGAAGGTCTTGCGCACGCCGGCCAGTTCGAGGAGCGCCATCAGCCCGCGCCCCCCTGGTACTCGGCTTGCTCTTGCGCGGAGAGCGCCGGGTCCACGAGGGCTTCGTGGAATTCCGCGGCCCGGCGCCGGCTGGGAATGAGGCCTTCGGGCCGGAAGAGCATCATCAGCACGAGGATCGCGCCGTAGAGCATGAACCGGTAATTCGTAAAGTCGACGTTCACGAAGCCGATCGCGTGCGCCAAGCTCGTCGACTGCGGCAGCAAAAAGCTGTTGACGAACGAGAGCACGAAGCTGCCCACGATCACGCCCGCGATGTTGCCCATACCGCCGAGGACGAGCATCGAAAGTACGAGCACGCTGACGTTGAACTGAAACTGGTCGGGTGACACCAGATCGAGTTTGGCCGCGTAGGCGACGCCCGCGAGCCCACTGAACGACGCGCCGAGCGCGAAGGCCGAGAGCTTCGCGGCGGTCGTGTTGATGCCCATGTGCCGCGCGGCCAGCTCGTCCTCGCGGATCGCCATCCAAGCCCGTCCCAAGCGGCTATCCTGGAGGTTGCGCGCGACCAGGATCCCGACGACGATCAGACCCAGCATCACGTAATAGAACGGCGTGGCGCTGAACCCGAAGGCGTGGCCGAAGATCGACGGCTGATCGAGCGAGCTGATGCCGTTGGGGCCGTTCGTGTACTGCGAGAGGTTGAGGAACGTCTGCGGCACGATCTCCCCGAAGCCGAGCGTCACGATGGCCAGATAGTCGCCGCGCAAGCGCAAGGTCGGCGCGCCGAGCAGGATGCCGAAGACCGCCGCGATGCCGGACGCGACGAAGAGCATGACCCAGAACGGCACGTGGATTCCGAACTGCTGGCTCGCGAGCATCGCGTAGCTGTACGACCCGATCGCGAAGAAGGCCGCGTACCCGAGATCGAGGAGGCCGGCGAAACCCACCACGATGTTGAGCCCGAGGGCCAGCAGGATGAAGGCGCCGGCGTTGGCCAGGAAATCGACGTGCGCGTTGTTGCGATCGATGTAGGGATAGGCCAGCAAGAGCGCGGCCGGCAGCCCGAGCCCGGCCATGCGCAACGCGGGCCTCGCCAGAAAGGGACTCGGACGGGTCATTGCGGCGTGGCTTCCGCCGCTCGCGCCCGCACGCCTCCAAGGTTCTCCGGCCGGCAATCTTCCGGCAACGCAGAGACGGTATGCTCGGAGTATCCGCGAGGACGTCGAACGAAGCGAGGGACGACGATGGCCGATAACGCTCCCCAACAGAAAATCATCGACCTTCTCGATCTCCTCTCTTCCGCGGTCAGGGGCATCGAACAGCGCCTGGACGGCTTCGGCCGGCGGTTCGACGGGATCGACCAGCGGTTCGACCTCGTCGACAAGCGGTTCGACGGCATCGACCAGCGGTTCGACCTCGTCGACAAGCGGTTCGACGGCATCGACCAGCGGTTCGAAGGCATCGACCGGCGGTTCGACCTCGTCGACAAGCGGTTCGACGGCATGGACCGGCGGCTCGCAAACCTAGGAACGCGGGTGGAAGGCGTCGAGACGGAGCTACGTGAGGTTCGTACCGAGGTTCGCCGGCTGAACAAGCGCGACCGCACTTGAACACCGCTCTGCGGATCGCAGCTAATTCGCGCATGGGGCGGCCCGTGCTCTGACCGGGCCGGGGCAACGACGGGCTGCGCGGTACCGCCGGCCGTCAGCTACACTTTGTCCGGCAGCGACTCCCCGAGCAGGCCCGACGGCCGGAAGATCAGCACGAGCACCAGCACCGAGAACACCACGACGTTGGACCATTGCGCGCCCTGGGGCACGTACTGCGTCGCCATCGCTTCGATCAGGCCGATCGTGAAGCCGCCGAGCATCGCGCCCGCGACGTTGCCGATGCCGCCGAGCACGGCGGCGGTGAAGGCTTTGAGGCCCGCTTCGAAGCCGTTGAAAAACCACGTCGTGCCGTAATAGGTACCGCTCACGAAACCGGCGGCGCCGGCGAGCGCGCTGCCGATCAAGAACGTAACGGCGATCGTGGTGTTGATGTTGATGCCCATCAGTTGCGCCGCGTCGCGGTCCTGCGCGGTCGCCCGCATCGCCTTACCGATCTTCGTATTGTAGATGAACAGCTGCAGCGCGACCATCATCAGGATCGCCAGCAGCACGACGAAGATCTGCTTGGCAGAAACGTCCACGCCGCCGAGCGCGAAGGCCGGATTGGGCACGACCTGAGGAAAGGGAATCGGCGACGGCCCGCGCCAGAGCTGCATGACGTTCTCGAGGATGAACGACACGCCGATCGCCGTGATCAGCGGCGCCAGCCGCGGCGCGTTGCGCAGGCGACGGTAGGCGAGGCGCTCGATCAGCACGCCGACGATGCCGCAGAGCAGCATCGAGGCCAGTAAGGTGAAGAGCACGACGCCGACCAGCGCGATCCCGTGCACCTCACCCGACACGCCCAGGCCCGTCAGGATCGCGAGCGAGAAGAACGTGCCGAGCGTATAGACGTCGCCGTGCGCGAAGTTGATCAGCTCGATGATGCCGTACACCATCGTGTAGCCGAGCGCGATCAGCGCGTAGATGCCGCCGAGCGAGAGTCCGTTGACGACTTGCTGGAGGAAGACGTCCAAGGGATCAGATCTTGACCGACACGAGGCCCGCGAAATGCGCCTTCCCGTCCGAGATCTCGTAGAGGCTCAGCGCGGGGTTGGTCGTATCGCCATTCTTATCGAAACCGACCACCCCGATCGGCGTGTCGACTCCGGAAGTCGCGGCGACGTTCTGTAAGACCGCCGCGCGCGTGGGGATCTTGTTGCCGTTGGCCGTTATCGCTTTCTCGATCGCGGCGATCGCGACGGCCGCGGCCGCGTAGCCGTTGGCGCTGTACGCGCCGACATCGACGCCGAATCGCTTGCGATAGGCCGCGGTGAACGACGATTTGCCCTGCGGCGCGGCCACCGTGTAGTACGTTCCGTCCGCGCTCGAACCGGTCGTCGTGATGAACGACTCGTCGCTGATCCCGTCGCCGCCCAGGTACGTGACGGAACCCAGGCCCGCGTCGGCCATCTGTTTGCGCACGAGGCCGCCGCCCGTCGAGGTCGTACCGCCGTAGAACACGAGATCGGGGTTCTCGGCGTGGGCTTTGGTCAGCAGCGCCTTGTAGTCGCTCTGACCGGCGGTCAGGTGCTCGCGGCCGGCGACCGTACCGCCGAGCGCAACGAACTGCGTCGCGAACACGTCGGCCAGTCCTTTGCCGTACGTTTCGTTGTCGTCGATGATGAAGGCGCGTTTGAGGCCGAGCTTGCGCGCGGATTGCGCGTCGGCCAAACCTTGGCGGTCGTCGGTCGAGCAGACCCGGAAAAACGCGTTGACGTCGGGATGCGACGTCCGCAATTTGGCGGCCGAGTCGCCTTTGGTCAGTCCGGGATTCGTGGCCGCGGGACTGATCTGGGCCAACCCCGCATCGTTAGCGATCGGAATCTCGGCCTGCGCGACGTTGGAGTTGAACGGGCCGATCACGGCGAGCACGGCGTCGTCGGCCACGAACGTCTTGAGGTTCTGCGCGCCCTGCGCGGGGTCGTGCTTGCCTTGCACGGCGTCGTCCAGATCGTACACCGAGAAACGGATCCCCCCCGGAACGCCCTTTGCGTTGGCATCCTCGACCGCTTCGACGACGGCGTTGCGGATGGGAATTCCGTCCGAGGCGTCGGCGCCGCTGACGGGCAGATCCACGCCCAGCTTGACGACGTTCTCGGAGCCCGACGAGGACTGGGAGGTCGTCGACGGCGACGAGCACCCCGCGAGCGCCGCTCCGAAGAGGGCGGCGGAAAGCAGAACGAAGGTGCTCTGTAAGCGCATCGCTATGCAGGTACGCCGACGAGAAGGCCGGACCTCTCAGACCATGCTCGCCAAGCCTTGGACCCTGGCCGCCATCGCGGTGGCCGCCTTCTTCTTCGCCATCGCGCTCAGCAACGCGGTCTACGACGCGACCTCGCCGCACTGGTTCACGTGGCACGTCGTGCTGCGCAAGTTCTACAGCATCGTGGCCTTCACGATCGTCGGTTATCTGTTCCGGCGGGCGCTCGATGAAAACGGGCGGGAGGCGCCGGCGACCGGACTGATCGTCGCCGTCGCGCTCTACAGCGCCGCGATCGAAGTCGGACAGTTCTTCCACGGCTCCAAGGAAGGGTTGGGCTGGAACGCGTTCGACGTCGCTTGCGGCGCCGTCGGCGGCGCACTCGCCGCGCTCGTTCCCCGGCGCATCTCGCGCTAGGCGCTCGGGAGCGGCGCCCGCGGCCGCTACGGACGCTTCGAACGTGCTGCGGCCGGCCGCGACCGCCGCAGATCGAAGGTTGTTTACCGGTTGACGATTCCCCGGAGATCTTCGGTCAGCACTTCTTGCGAATCGCTCCAGGTCCCGATGCTGCGGATGCGGCCGTCGCGGCCCACGTAATAGACGAACGCGGTGTGCGACACCAAATAGTCGCCGGATGCGCCGGCCCCCTTCGCGTAGCGCACGTGATACGCTCGGTACACGGGCTTCAACGCGGCCGGCGTCCCGGTGAGACCGTGGAAAGCCGGGTCGAAGGTCGTGACGAAACGGCGTAACGTGGCGGCGTCGTCACGCGCGGGATCGACGGTTACGAGCGCCACCTCCACCGGCAATGCCGCGGGACCGATCGTTTTGAGCGCGCGCGCGACGTTCGCGAGAAGCGTCGGGCACACGTCGGGGCAGTGGGCGTAGCCGAAAAAGAGCACGACGGGCCGTCCGCGCTGGTGCGAGAGCGTGAAGCGAGCGCCGCGCTCGTCGGTCAGCGTGAAGTCCGGTGCGAGCGGGCGACCGTCGTCCGACGCGATGCCGCGGCCGAAGGGCGCGAGGGCAAAGAGCGCGCCGAGGACGAGCGCTCGGGGGACGACGCCGGCGCGCCGAATACGGCGAGGCACCGCTTACGTCCCGGAAACGTCCGCGAACGCGCGATTTGCCAGACGCTCCGGGTCGCTCTTCGCGTCGATGAGTCCGGCACGGCGGAAATCACGCGCCGTCAACTCGATCTCCTCGAGCACGGCATCGGTCGACGCACTCCAATCGTAGGACGAGAGCATCCCGATCGCGCCGACCATGCGCTGACCGCACCTCCGGACGAGACGATCGTCGCCGGATCGCTCGCGTCGTACCAGGCCGCCAGACCGGCGATCTGCGTCGGGACGAACGGCGACGGCGTTTGCGCCGACGCCCTCGTAGCGGCCGTCGCCACGCTCGCCGCCACCATCAGCGCGGCGCTGCTCCAGGCGCGGCGCGAAGTCACCGCGACGCCGGCCGGCGACATGGCCCCAGCGGCCTCGGGACGAAACGTGCCGCATGGAGCGTTCGCTCGCGGCTCGGCGCGTCGTCGTCGGGTCGGGCTGGTGGAGTAGTCCGGCACCGAACCCGTGGAATATCGGCGATCCCATCACCCGCTCGCCGGAATTCTTCGGCCTGTGGCTGCATCTGGTCCAGCGGTACATCGAGCCCGCCGCCATCGTCGTCGTCGATAGCGCGTCGCCGCGAAAGCCGCCCGCCAAGCTGCGCGCCGCGGCTACGTGGATCGAACTCGACGCCAACCACGGCCACGCCAACGATCTCTGCACGGGCTTGCACCCGGGCAAGCTCGCCGGCGTGACGCGCGCGATCGTTCTCGCAGCCACGTTCGCGCTGTGCGACGACGCCGACATCTTCTGTTACGTCGAACAGGGCTGTCTCGTGCGCGGCGACGGGTTCATCGCGGGCGCTCTCGCCGGCCGCCCGCCGGGCATCATGTTCGGCGCACCGACGCGCGATGGTCGCGGCTTGCACGGGGGGCCCGCTGCGGCCATGCATCAGATGTCCGTCATCCTGGTCGGGCGAGCATCGATCCCGCGCTTCGTGAACGCCCTGCTGACGGCCCCGGAATCCGACGGCGACATGTCGCCCGAGATCAAGCTCGCGCGCTATTGTGCTCCCTTCGAGGAACTGGCGCTTCCGTTCGGACGGTCCCGCCCTATCGACTTTACCGTTCCGGCGTTCTACATCAAGCACGCGACCACCGAAGAGTTGCAGCAGTTCTGCCGGGTCGAAGGCATACGCGCCGGCTACTTCGGATTGCCGGCCGCGTACGATTCTGAATGCGACCCGTTCCCTTAAGAACCGACGCCTGACCATACGCGCAAGGGTTCGGTGCCCCCGCCGGACGGCCTTGCCTGTAGGCGGCCCGAATCTCGCGCGGTCACGAGCACCTCTGCGGAGCTCGTCCGGCTAGAACATCTTCACGCGGCTCGCAGCGGCAAAGCGCGCAGCGTCGCTCCAGTCGTTCACGAGCGGCTCGCCCTTGACGTTGAGCGACGTGTTGAGCAACATCGGACAGCCCGTTTGCCGGTGGAATTCCTCCAGCAGGCCGTAGAGGTTTGGGTTCTGTGCCCGCGTGACGGTCTGCACCCGCGCGGTTCCGTCGACGTGCGCGATCGCCGGGTAGAGGGTCGGCTCCCGGACCGGCGCCGTGAACTGCATGTAGGGACTCGATGCGACGGGCATATCGAAAAACGACTTCGCGTGTTCCTCCATGATCACCGGCGCGAACGGACGGAACTTCTCGCGGCGCTTGATCGCGTTGACCTTGTCCTTCGTCAGCGGTCCGCGCGGGTCGGCCAACAGGGAGCGGTTACCGAGCGCGCGGGGCCCGAATTCCGCCCGTCCATTCGCCACGCCGATCACTTCGCCCGCGAGCAAGGCCGCGAGCGCGCCGGCCGAGTCGAAGGGCCGGGCGATGTCGTGGCCCAGATACGGATGCACCCACTTCACTCGCGAACGCAAGTGCGCCGCGACGCATCCGATGCTCGAACCCGCGTCGCCGGGATTGGGCATGATCCAGATGTCGTCGAAGAGTCCCGAGCTTGCGATCTTCGCGTTCGAAACGCAATTCAACGCGACGCCCCCCATCATCACGAGGTTGCGAAGACCGGTCTTGCGCGCGACCCAGGTTGCGAGCGCCAAGAGCATCTCTTCCGTTACGAGCTGTATCGACGCGGCGATGTTCTCACGGTCGTCGAGCTCCGGACGCCACCAGCGAATCCCGCGGTGCACGTTTTCTTTGAGCGCGAACGCCGGCGGCTGCCGGCGAGCCACGAACGTCTCGACGATCGAGTCGCGATGGACCGGGCGGCCGAAAGCGGCCATGCCCATGAGGATATACTCCTCTTCGTTCGGCTTGAGGCCGACTCGCTGCGTGAACGCCGAATATAATAAGCCCAGACTATGCGGATAGCGGCGGCTCCAGATCTTGCGCAGCGTCCTCCCGCGGCCGATCCAAGCGCTCGCGGTGTCCCACTCCCCGATCGCGTCGACGACGAGGATCGCCGCCTCATCGAACGGGCTCGTGAAGAAGCCGGCGGCGGCGTGGCTCTCGTGGTGCCCGGCGAAACGGACCGGGGCACGCAATCCGAAGCGGCGCAGATACGCCGCGCCGTCGCGTTGAAACGCCCGTCGATAGTCACCCGACGACAGCCGCCGCATGCGTTTGAGGAACGGCTTCTCGTACCAGACGATCAGGTCCGGCGCGCCGTAGGCGGCGGCCGCCGCGAGCAACGCTTCGTTGAGATGCGGGTCGTTCTTCACCCGCGAGTAACGTTCCGCGCTCGATGCGAACGCGACCTCGCCGTCGATCAGTACCGCGAGGCTCGCGTCGTGCTCGTTGGCGCTGATCCCGTAGGCGATCATCCCGAGTCAGTAGATGAAAGGATCTTTGCGCTTCATCGCTCGGACCCGGCGAACGTGCCGGATCTCGGCGACAAGCGCGCGTAGGGGCCGGAGGATCACGAGAACGATGGAACGCAACATCAATCCGCTATCTGCCAAGCGACCGGTAGAGCCCTCCGCGTTCGACGGTTTGGGGCGGGGCTCCCCCGCTAGGGCCGCCGGCCACGAGCGGCCGCCGTCGCAGCGAGATCGGCGAAATGTGCGTGAGTGCGCAGTCCCGGGTGTTCGTTGTCGCGCGCCGCATCGCACGGCTGCAGGGTTCCGATGAACCCGTCGATCGGAAGGTAGGCCCGGAGCAGATCCACGGACATCGGCTCGACGGTTCCCCAATAGAAGGGAATATCGAGGCGCGCGAGGCGCTCGCTTACCATTAACACATTTCGGACGAAGTTGAAGAACGCGTTCGAGGGCGTAGCGAGGCGCAAATAGGCCTCGTGCGACTTCCGGTGCAATTCGTTGTCAAAGTAATAATGCGGCATGAGTCTGACGAACCGGGTCGCATCTGGGAACCAGGTGATGCGCGCCCTGAGCGTCCAGAGCACGAAGACGGCTTGCGGGTTGAGCAGCTCGACCGTTTGATGCACCATCATCGGCGGGTAGTCGCAGCTCGTGGCCGGCCAGGCGAGGTTGAACTGCCGGACCGGTTTGCCCCACAGGAGCGCGAGGCGCTCGACCAAGAGCGTCGTCCAAACGCCTTCCCATGGCAATCCGATCCCGGCGGTAAACGAATCGCCCAAGAATAGGACCGCGGCCTCGCCGTCCGCGCGCTCCAGTTCGGGGCCGCGATACCCCAAACTGTTGAACTCGTACCCGATGCTCTCTTCGGAAAAATCCCGGTTGCCCCGGGCGAGGTAATTCTCGCGCGAATCGCTCGAGAACCAGCGCCGGAACGCGACGTCGGGATACTGGGGCGAAGGCGGTATGCGGCCCTTCTGCCAATATGGACTAACGTCGGGCGCGAACTGCCCGGCGTACGCGGCGAGGCCTTCGTCAGACACGTGGCCGCACGCCGACCCCCGAGCGAACCGCTGCCGCAACGGCGAGTTCTCCGAATCGCGCGTGACTCGCGATCCCGGGATGGACGTTGTCACGGCCCTTGTCGACCGTTTCGAACGCTCCAACGAAGCGGTCCAACGGGACGTAGTGTTCGAGCACGTCGAGCGGAAACGGCTCGACGTTCGACCAGAAGTACGGAATGCTAAGCCTCGCGAGCCGGTCGTCGACGAAGTGGAAATCGCGGACGTAATTGAAGAACGCCTGAGCCGGCGTCGTCAGTTCCAGATAGGCCCGGTATTCGCGCGCGTATTCGCCGGGTTTGACGTCGGGAGCGAACAACTGCACGCCGCTCGCGTTCGGAAACCACATCGTCGACGCGAAGCGCGGCCAAAGGATGAAGACGGCATCCGGTTCGAGGAGGTCGACGGACTGATGCAACAACATTGCCGCGTGGTCCGGCCCCGCGCCCGGAAACGCGAGATTGAATTGCTGGACCGGAATGCCCCACGCCGCTGCGAGCCGGTCCGCCACGATCGTCGACCAGGCGTTCGCGAACGGAACGCCGACGCCGAACGTGAAGTCGTCGCCGAGAAACAGCGTCGCGGCCGCGCCGGGCTCACGCCGGAACGCGCCGCTGCGATAGCCGAACCGGTTGAACTCGTATCCCACGCTTTCGAGCGCGACGGCCTGGTTGCCGCGCTTGCGATAGTTGTCTTGATCGTCGCCCTGGATCCAGCGCAGAAAGGCCGTGTTGCGTCGCAGCGGCGAGTGCGGGATGCGCTTCGTCTGCCAATACGCACAGCGCTCGGGATCGAACTGCCGGTCCTCCGGATCAGCGGGCATCGGGTGCGCCGTCACGCAACGGCGACGATCCGGGCAAACGCATGAGCGGGTTCCTTGGAGACGATGGGGCAGCACGTTTTTCGTACGGTGCGGACTCGATCGTCTCCCGCTCTTGCAATTCGAGACGCCGTTCGCCGGCGAACGTCAGGGCTTCGACACCGCGATCTCTTTGAGATCCTCTTCGAGCACCGGCTGATCGTCGCTCCAGGTTCCGATGGCCCGGATGCGGCCGCCCGGTCCGATGTAGTACACGAACGCCGTGTGCGACACCAGATAATCCCCGGCGTTTCCCGCCTGCTTTGCGTAGCGCACGTGATACGCCCGGTAGACCGGAGCGAGCGCGGCTTTGCTTCCGGTAAGACCGACGAACGACGGATCGAATGCGGCGAGGAATCGGCGCAGAGCCGGGCCGTCGTCACGCGCCGGGTCGACGGTGACGAGCGCGACCACGACGCCGGCGCCGGCCGGCCCGAGCGTTCCGAGTGCGCGCTTGAGGTTCGCGAGGATCGTCGGACACACGTCGGGACAGTGTGCGTAGCCGAAGAACAAGACGACGGGATGCCCGCGCTCGTGCGAGAGCGTGAAGCGCGCCCCGTTCTGGTTCGTCAGCGTGAAATCCGGCGCTATCCGCAGGCCGTCGCCGGCCACGTTCGCACCGGCCGCGGCGGGAGCGCCGGATAGCGCGCCCAGGGCGAGCATCGCCGCGAGCGCGAGAAGCCCGCGCCGGGAAAGAGCCCTCACCGGCTAGCCGCCGGTCACGTCGGCGAAGGCACGGTTCGCCAAGCGTTCGGGATCGGTCCGGCGCGCCAGGAGACCGGCCCGCCGGAAGTCGCGGGCAGTCAACTCGATTTCCTCGAGTACGGCGTCGGTCGACGCACTCCAGTCGTAGGACGAAAGCATTCCGATCGCAGCGTAGAGATCGGCGTCGACGTAACTTCCGCGAACCTCACCGAGCGCCCACGGGCCGACGCCCCGGCCGACGGCGGTCGACGCCGCGACGTAGGCGTGCGTCAACGAAGCTGCGATTGCCGGCCGCGTCCGGACGAGCCCGCCGTGCACGGCTAAGAAACAATGGTGGCCGCGCCCGATCCCGTCGCCGCACGTAAAACCGCCGTCCGCCGTATCGACGAAGGGGACGGCTTTCTTTTCGGCGAGCAGCGCGTACCCGAGCGGATCCGGCAGAGCGGCGCAATCGATGCTCCCCGCTTCGAACGCCGCTTCGAGCTCGGCATGCGCGCACACGTGCCACGAGATATCCCGCGTGGGATCGATGCCCTGCCGCCGCAAGAGCGCTGAGAGCAGGTTCATCGACGGCCCGTGGAGCCGTTCGGTGCCGACCCGTGCGCCCTTGAGGTTGCCGAACGTGCGCAACACCACGGCCTCCGGCGCGACGACGCGTAAACAGCCCGCGTGGAGCCCCGCCGTCAAACGAATGTCGGCGCCGCTCTCGAGCGGCTCCAGCAACGCGGGCAAGTTGACCGTCGCCGCGTCGATACCGCCTGACCCCAGCGCCGCGATGAGCGACGGCTCGTCGTCGAACGAGACTAAGCGCGCATCGAGCGACCGGTGCCGAAAAATCGAATTGCCCGGTGCGGCAAAGGTCACCGCTTCGCATGGGTTTCCGACGTAGCCCAAGCGGACGGTCGAAGCGCGTGCGTCCCCGGCCGCGAATGCGCGCCGCGCACCGAGCAACACCGCACCCGCCGCGAAGGCTCCCTGTAGCACCCGGCGCCTCTCCATCGCCCGGTTTCTTCGTTGCCGGTTCCCCTTCGCCTGGACCGGCGAGACCGCCGCTGCAACGGTTGCGCGGCGCGGACGTGAGGGGGGCCGCCGGAAAGCGCCGAACGTGCGGGTCTCCGATGCTCTCGAATACACTCGGATCCGAAACGGATCATAGCACATGGGGCAGCCGGCGCGTGCGCGGGCGTTGACGGATGGCGGAACGTCCGCTCCCCGAGACCTTGGATTACGTCGGCGAATTCGGCTCGGAACTCGTTCTGTTCACCTCGTTCTGCAATTGGCTCTCGCGGGAAGGCCTCTTGCGAGAGCGCCGCATCCGAACGTACCGGGGCATGCGCTGCTTCTACGACGATCTCGACTGCCTTGAAATTCTCGAGAAGGACGAGGCGAGGAAGTGGATCCGGCCGCACGAGCGCGCGTGGTGGCTTCCGGTCAAAGACGAGCACACCTTCGATGGTAAGGGTCGCTGCGCGCAACACGTCTACCCGGACCTGCGCTCAAAATTCCGGCAACTCCGTCTGCTACCCGATCTCACCGAGAGCGGCAAGCCGCTGGCGATCGTCTACAACAAGCACACGTACGAGTGGCGCGGCCGCCCGCTCAATACGATCTCGCTCGACTCCCTGGCACGCGCGTTCGCCGCGCTTGTGCCCGACTTCACCGTCGTCTACGTGCGACACGGCATGACGCCGAGCGTGCCGGGCTTCAGCGCCGACCACAACGCGTCGCTGCCGCTTGCGGACCGCGAAGTATTGCGCGAGTACCCCGCGGTCCGCTCCTTCGATCAACTCTATTTCACCCACCGTGCGCTCGGCGGCACAAACGACGTCAACACCTTCAAGAACGTCCTGTATAGCCGATGCTACCACTTCATCTCGGTTCAGGGCGGAGGTTCGCATCACATCGCCCTGTTCTCCGGCTCCCTGCTCTCGATCTTACACCGGAAGGGCGCGGAGGCCGACTGGGCCTACGACCGGGGTTACTATCGTTTCATGGCGCCCGTTCCGCCGGTCATCGCGGTGAGCGCGACGGAGGACGGCCTGTTGGCGACGCTAGCGCTCTTCTCGAAACCCGCGGTTTCCGGCGGACGGGTCGTTCTGCCGGCGGATCACGACGCATCGCCGGCTCGATCGGCGCCGCCGTCCAATGCGCCGGCGGCCTCCGAGAGCGCCGAGCGCAGCGCCCCTGCGTCGATGACGGACGGTGCGCGAAATGCGCCCGCGACGATCTTCGTGAGCGAGTCGCTTTCCGATGCCCGCGGGACGTCGCCGGCCGCCACGCCGATGCTCGAATAGTAATCGAGAAATTTGAACTCGTTGCTCAAGCCGCCCCGGTGAATCCGGGAGAGCGAGATCCACGCGGCGGGAATGCCGTATGCATGCGCGAGGACGATCCCGTGCAGCGAAGAGCTGACGATCGTCGTGCACGACGTGAGCTCAGCCACGAAATCGGCAGGGGAGCGGCCCACGTCGAGAACGGTGAAACCGGCAGCGCTGCAGCGCCGTACGAATTCCGACTCGCGGTCGCGATGGTGCGGCACGAAACCGACGTCGTGAAGGGCACCGGCTGCCGGCGCGAACAGCGCGGGGGCCAGCGCCGCGCCGTCGCCGAGCACGTCGGGACAGCGGACGCCGCGCCGCGTGAGGAGCTCGCGAGTCAGCAGGCCGCGAACCGCCAACACCCGGCGGGGCAATTGAAACGGCCGCTGCGGATCAATGGCCCCGCAGCTCCAGAGCACCGAGCGCATATCCGCGAAGTGGAGGATCGATCCGACGGCCACGAGATTGACCTGCGGTAGCGGCTCCGGTCCGGCGACGCGCACGGCGCGACCCGTCACGCGCTCTACGATGAGGGGGCTCAACCGGTCGCCCACGTTCGCGAACCCGGAGAACTGTTTGAGCACGATAGCCATTCACACCTCGCCGGCTCGCACGTTCACCGCAGCCTCGCCGCGACCCGGCGAGCCCCCGGCCGCACGGAGCACCGGATAACCGAGGAGCCCGCGATGGCGCCCGGCGAACAGCCGACGGTGCCGATGCCGTCGGGTCACCAGCCGGTCTCACGTTTCGGCGCCGAGCCGCGCGGCGCTTCACGCTTCGTCGACGACCTGCCCGAGACGCTCGAGTGGACGGGCGAATTCGGTGCGGAACTCGTCCTCTTCAATCCGTTCTGCCGCTGGTTGTCACGCGAAGGCCACCTCCGGCAACGACGCATTCTCACCTATCGGGGCATGCGCTGCTTTTACGACGATCTCGATTGCCGCGAGATCGTCGAGAAGGACGAGCCGCGGCGTTGGACGATCTCGCAGGTCGACGCGCCGTGGCTGCCGGTCAAGGACGAAATCACCTTCGACGGCTTGGGCCGCTCGGCGCTGCACGTCTACGCCGACCTGCGGCGAAAGTTCGGCGACCTGCCGCTCGTGCCCGACATAGCGGCCGATCGGCCGTTGCTCGTCGTCCACAATAAATACAACATCGAGTGGCGCGGAGCGCCGGCCAACTACATTTCGCTCACCGCACTCGACGAGATTTTCCGCAGGCTCGAGCACGCGTTCGCGATCGTTTACATCCGGCACGGCATGGCCGGGCGAGATCCGGGGTACAGCGAAGATTTCAACCTCGGCCTGCCGTTCGGCGACCGGGAGGTTCTCGAGCGGCACCCCGGCGTGCGCTCGTTCGACGAACTCTACCGGGCGCACGTCTCCGGCGGCGGAAGCTACGACATCAACACCTTCAAGAACGTGCTCTACAGCCGCTGCCGGCATTTCATTTCGTCGCAAGGCGGCGGCGCGCACCACATCGCCTTCTTCAGCGGTTCGCGACTCGCCATCATGCATCGCAAGGGCCCGGAGACGGAGTGGGCGTACCGCGACGGCTTCTACACGTTCGTGAGCGACGTTCCGCCGCTCCTCACGGTCTGCGCGTCCGATGACGAACTGCTCGCATCGCTCGGGCTCTTCGTCCCCTAAGCCGGGATGCCGTGAGACCACGGGTCGCCTTCGCCTGCGCGTACGATCCTTCGCCGCGCTACGCGACGCAGCTGCGCATCCTGCTCGCCACCCTGGAATCGTTCGCGCGCATCCCGCATGCGGACATCGTCGTCCACCTCGTGGACGAGGGGCAGGATCGAGCCGTGCGCCGGGCGCTGGCAGCGCGGGACATCGACTTCCGAACGATCCCCCGTTTCGGCGATGGCCGGTACTGCAATAAGATCTCGCAGCTCGACAACCCGGATCTGCGGGCCTACGATTACGTCGCACTGTGCGACCTGGACCTGGCCTTCGCCGCACCGATCGGCCGGTGGATCGGCGCCGGCGATATCGCCGCCAAGCCGGTCGACCTGCCGAATCCTCCACTCGAGCGGCTGACCGCGCTGTACGCCGCGGCCGGCTTCTCCGCCCGGCCGGATGTCGTCGCCTGCACGAATTCGCCCGACCCGACCTACGCGAACAATTGCAACGGCGGCCTCTATCTCATCCGCGCCGCGATGCTTCCGGAACTCGGCACCGCTTGGAAACGGTGGGCGCACTGGGTGCTCGACCGGCCGGCGGCCGTCGCGGGATTCGAGATGCATGCGGACCAGCTCGCGTTCGGACTCGCGGCGTTCGCACTGGGCGCGCGCGTTACGCCCCTACCGCTCCACGCGAACATGCCGACGCACTTGCCGCTCGACACGTATCCGCTCGAGCTGCAGGCGCCGGCCGTCCTGCACCATCACGGCCGGCTCGCGACCGACGCGACGCTCGAACCGCTCGGCATCGCCGTCGTCGACGAACGCATCGCTGCCGTCAATCGATTGCTGCGGCAGACGCCGCAGCCGCATTGGCCGGATTGAACGGCAGGGCCGCGAGCCGGCGCAGCAGGCCGGGCTCGAGCACGTGCGTCAAACCGGCGAACTCACGCAGCCACTGCTCGCAGGCGTTCGTCGGATAGATGGGATCCCACGGCTTCGGCGTCATGACGTAGTGCAGCACGAACGCATTGCGCGCGATCCGTTCGGGCGGCGTATCGGACTTCACGAACACGTTGTACCGTTCCGGCATCAGCGTGACGTTGCCGGCGAAGGCCGCATTGAGCGCGCACTGATCGACGAACGTCAGGCGGTGCGGCTCGGTGCTCGCAAATTCGATGCTCCGGTCGAGCCGGGGCCCGAGTTCGGGATGGTCCAGGTCGAAGAGCATCACGCCGGAGTTGAAATACGAGGCCGGATCGGCTCCCACGCGACCGGCGGCACGAAACGAGATCAGATGCTGCTCGTCCCGGCACGCGCCGAGCGGCATTCCGGCCAAGTCGAATGCCGCGAGCTCGTCGAGCCCGGCCTGCACGCAGGTGTCCGCATCGATGTAGAGCGCGCGGCCCGTGTGACCCTCGGCCAGGAGGCGCTGGACCGCGTAGATGCGGTGATACGCGGCCGCCGTCAGGCCCGCGCCGGACCGGAAGAGCCCCCACTGCGTCCGCAGCGTCACGTCGGGCGAAACCAGCGTAGCCGAGCTGCGCACGTCGATCGGAACGCGAAACAATGCGCCGACCTTCTCGCATGCCTCCTTCCCGAGATCGAGGACGTCGTCGCTGCAATACACGGTGAACGCACGATCCCGGAGCGCGTCGAGGTTATGCGCGAGACATGAGAAAAGACTAACGACGAGACCGCCCAGATAGTTTCGATCCGCGCACCAGAGCACGCGCAGGCGCGGAGCGGCCCGAGGGCGCCCCGCGAGGGCGCTCGTAACGAGGTCCGCGCGCCAGGCTCGGAAGGGATCGGCAATCGTCGCGGCCGGCGGAGCGACCGGCGCGACTCCCTCGCCGGCCAGGAGCCTCATCACGCGCGTCTCTTCGACGATCTGGTCGCGAGCGCAATCGAATACTCGGCGCGCGGAGTTATCGGCGACGTTTTCGCGCAGCGCGTCGAGCAGCTCGAAGGCATCGGCGTAGCGGCCGGTTCCACGGGCAGCGCGCAGCACGAGCTCGGCCAAATCGGGGAACTGGCCGTGCCAGCGCGACTCGACGATTCGCTCGCGAACGAAAGCGAGAACGTCGGACCATCGTCCGAGCTCCGCATACGTGCGAGCCGCAAGCATCACCGCCCCGGGGGGAACGTTCCGATGCCCTCCCCACGCCTCGATGCATGCCGCCGCTGCCTGCAACTGCAAGGTCGCGCAGTAGTGCTCGAGCCACTTGGTCTGCATGATCGCGGGATCGACGGCACACGCCGCCTCCGCCGCGCGCAACGTCGCTGCCGCATCGTCCACGCGGTCCAGGTCGCGCTGCAAACGGGACGCATGGAAGCGCAGACCGGCATTCGCCGGTTCTAACGTCACGAGGCCTTCGAGGATCGCGAGCGCGGCCGCGAGATTGAGCCGGTCGGATTCGACGAGGGCGATGCCGAGCTGTGCGTCGATGCGGCCCGGGTGCGCGTGCAGAACCTTCAAGTATGCGAGTTCCGCATCGTGCGAGCGCCCGCAGGCACGCAGCATGTCCGCGATGCGCACCTGCAACGCGGGGCCGGACGGCGCGACGTCGACGGCGGATTCGAAGAGCGACAGCGCCCGCGCGAACTCACCGCGCGCCGAGACGGTCTCCGCAAGGCCGATGAGAGCCCGGGCGTGGCGAGGCGTTCGTGCCAGCACCGCGGCGTACGCAGCTTCAGCCGCTTCGAGTCGCGATAGCGCCTTCAGCACGGCGGCCTTCTTGAGCAGCACCTCATCGCTCGGGTCCGGACCGGCTTGCTCCGCGGCTTCGTACCACGCCAAAGCCGTCACCGGTTCGCCTCGCCCCGCCGCGCAGTCGCCGAGATGTTCGAAGCAGGCGGCGTTACCCGGATCCGCGGCGAGAACGGAATAATAGCCACGCTCCGCTTCGGCGAAGCGAGCCAGCGCGCGCCACATGTCCGCGATCCGAATGCGGAGCGGCATGTTGTCGGGTTCGAGCGCCGCCGCAGCCTCGAACGTCGCTAACGCCGATTCGTATGCGCCGCCGGCCGACAGCGCTTCGGCTAGACCGATCAACGCGCTCAGATCATCCGGGGCGAGCTCGAGCACCGCGCGATAGGCGGCCGCCGCGGCGTCGTAGCGCGCGAGCGCGTGGCAAGTTTGCGCGATTTTCAGCCGCAGCGGAACGTTCCGGTCGTTAGCCGCGGCGGCTTCGAAGCAGGCCAGAGCCTCGGCGAGGTCGCCGCGAGCCAACGCCGCGTCGCCGCGCGCTTCGCAGCCGGCCGGATCTCCATCGGCGGTTTCGACGACGGTACCTTCCGCGCTCATGCCTCCTCCCTCACGGTGCGAGACCGAAGACGGCCACGGCGCCGTCGACCGGAACGTATACGCGGCCGTCGGCCACGGTCGGCGAATTCAGGGCGCCGCCGATGTAGGTGAAACCCGGCGGTACCGTCCACGACCCCGCCGTCCCCCTGAACAACGTGTGGCTCATGTTGAGCGCGTCGAAGGCGTAGAGCGTGATCGGACCTCCGCTCGAACCGGGCGTCTGCATCGCCCACACGATCGCCGTCCCGGGCGTCGTGCCGTTCGACGACACGACGGGCTGCGAGCCATCGGCGGTGCACGTCAAACAGCCGACGTTCGCCGAGGAGAGGACGCTCAGTCCGAGCGGGGCGAGGCTGAGTTTATACGTATTGAGCGGCTGGCCGCCGTAGACGACGTACGTCGCGCCGCTCTGATCTTGGAACACGGCCGGTCCGCCCCACATCCCGCCGGCCGTATTCGCGTGCCACAGCGCACCGGCGTCGCCGGGCGAGAAGCCGCCGAGATTATTGCGGTTCAACAGGTATTTCTGACAGCCGTTGGTGCCGCCGTTCGCGCTGCCCGCGCCGCATTTTCCGCCGAGGACCATCAGATTCAACGCCGATCCGGCCAGCGGCGGCAAGAGCACGACGCCGCCCGACGCGAGGTCCGCATCGGCCGCGGCATCGCCCGCCGCGCCATAGGGCGTAAACGTACCGGCTTTGCGTATGTCGAGATTGCCGGGCAAGCGCAGCGCCGACATCGCGAAATTCGAATACCCGTCGTACGGGCCGTTGCCCGTGCTGAAATAGACGTTCCCCGCCGCGTCCGCGGCCGGGCCGAAGCCGGCGTTCCAGAGCGAGCCGAGGAAATACGAACCGGCGGCGCCCGTCGTGTCGAACGCGTTGCCCGCCGGCGCGAGCGACGTAGCCGAGAACGCGAGCAGCCAGCCGTGGGTCGTCGTCGCTTGGAAGTCGCAGTGCGTTCCCAGCGGGACGTAGATATTGCCGTTGGCTTCGAGCAGTGCGCCGCGGTTGAAGTTGTGCTGCGCGAGAACCGTCGCGATGCCGCCGGTCGATAACGGCACGGACGCCGTCACCTCGACCGGCGACACGGCGTCGGCACCCGATCCCAGCGCGAGCGCGTGCAAGCGCAGGTGGAAGACCCCGTTTTCCTTCGTGGCGACCACGGCGTACAGCCGGTCCAGCGCGCGATCGATCACCGGCGTTCCGACGATGCCCACGTACGGGCTCGTGCTCGAACAGCCGCTGTCGGTCGTCAGCTGCGGCGTGATGCCGGCGGCCGGGTTCGTGAAATTCGCCTCCCAAACGACGGCGTTCGTGAACTCGTCGAACGCGTAGACCTGGTCGGTCGTCGTCGCCACGATCACGAGGTTGTGCGCGGTTCCACCGATCGTCATCTCGTTCTGCACGTAGAGCGGCTGGGCCACGACCTTCCCGAAGGCGGGCATGCCCTGCGGCGCCGTCAACGTGCCGAGCAAGCCGAACTGCGCGCTCGCGACGTTGGCCGTCGTCAATGTCGTTTCGCCGGAGTACCAGCCGGTTCGCGCGCTGTCGTGATGGAACGTGATGTTGTCGGCCGGACCGCCGGTCGACGGCGCGTTGACGGATACCGAGAGCGTCGCGCTATCGGAGGCGGAGTCGCTAATCGTGAGCGCGCACGCGCCGGTCCCCGCCGGCGAAACGGTCACGCCGTTCTGCGTACCGTTGATTCCGGCGAGCGCAACGCCGGCGCAACCGCTCACAAAGTACGGCGGCGTTCCGCCCGAGACGGACGCGTTCTGCGCCGCTGCGGACGGCGAGAGAAAGCCCAGTGACGACGGCGTCGTCACGATGCCCGTGAAACCGGCGGAGCCGACGGTGACCGCGAGACCCGTCGGAATGTCGAAGGCATCCGAGATCGTAAAGACGCAACTGCCCGTGCCGGCGGGCGTCACGGTCACCGTGCTGCCCGACACGCTTCCGCTCGCAACGGGGCCGCATCCGGCGATCGAGTACGGCGGCTGTCCGCCCGTGAGGTTCACGCTTTGCGCCGGCGACGACGGCCCCGCGAACGTCAACGCCGGGACCGCGGCCAGCGGCGGCGCCGTGCCGACGACGATCTTCGCCATCATGCCCGCGTCCTCGTGCGCCAGGATATGACAGTGCAACAAAAACGTCCCGATGATGCGCGGATCCGTGAAATCCATCAAGAGCGTCACGCTGCCCGGACCCGCCGCCGAGGCAGCCGGCACGTTGACGTTGTCCATCACGTACTGCGCCGGCTGGGTCACGCCGTTTATCGCTTGCACCAAGAAGTGGATCTGATGAATGTGGAACGTGTGCACCTGATTGGAATTGTTGACGATCGTCCATTGTTCGACCGTGCCGCTCTGCGCGTAGAATTGCGGCGGCGCGGCGGGATCGTAGGCCTGCCCGTTAATGGTATTCTGGTCGCTGTAGGTGAGCGTCTGCGTGCGCGTCACGGGCACGGTCGTGAAGGCGGGACGCAGGCCGCGCACCGCCGGCGCGCGCCGAGCGCCGCGGCGCGGAAAGTGATAGGCGACGGCCTTGGGCGACACGCGCTGGCGATGTTTTAGCTGGTCCGTCGGCGACGTCGTCGGATCGAGCGTGGCGAGGATTGCCGCCGGCATCGCCGGTCCCGCCGAACCGGCATCGAAGCAGAGCGTGCGCAGATACGCCGTCGTCCCGGCGGGCGGTCCGGTCACGACGAACTCGACCCGGCTCGCCGGCGGAACCACGTAATCGTTCACGGTCAACGTCTGCGGCGTGCCGACCCCCGCGCCCAGCGGCACGCCGTCGATCGCGACGATCTGCAGCTGCGTGTTGTCGACCGCGACGTCCAAATAGGTGTCGGCGCCCGCGTTGACCAGCCGCCAGAACTGCTGCTCGCCCGGCCGGATGCCGATGCTCGGCTGCGCTACGCCGTTGACCGTCCAGGTCTTAAGCGCGGTCTCGGGGCCGGCGCAGTGACCGTCGCCGCTCGCGAACGGGTGCCGCGAACGGTGGCGGAAGCCCGGATCGACGGTCACGTACGGATTGCGGCTGCGCCGCGAGTCGCTCGCGCGCACCGCCGTCGACGCGCCCATCGTCATCGTCGCACGTGTGCCCTGGCCGAGCCGCGCGGCGCGACTGTCGGCGTGGGCGAGCGCCCAACCCATCGCATACAACTGCTTGCGGTCCGCGGCCGGCAGCGCTTGCCCCGCCAGCGGCGCGTCGCGCACGACGAGCACGCGCTCCGGCATATTCGCCAGTGCCGGCACGCCGGCGGCGATCCCGTCGACGATCAGCGCGCCCGACATGCCGCTGAGGGTTTGCCGTTCGGCCTCGCCGTGCGCGTGCGAATGGTACCAATACAACCCCGTCGGATGATCGTACGGAATCGCTAACTGGTAGAATAACGTCTGGCCCGGCAGCGCCAGCATGTCGATCGAGTCGTCGCCCGGGGCGTTCGGGCTCACGTGGAGGCCGTGGAAGTGCAGGTTGGTGTCGTTCGCGTAGCCCGCGTTCGCGGGCGGGGCCGGCAACTCGTTGGTCAACGTTACGGAGAGAATGTCGCCGGGCAGCACGCGTAACGTCGGCGGCACGGGCGAACCGTTGTACGTGAGCTTGGGATTGCCGAATGCATCGGGCTGGGCCGTGACCGCCAGCGACAATTGGCCGTTCGTGCTGCGCACTTCCGGAATGACCGGGATCGCGCTCGAAAGCGGCGGTGGTGACGGCGTCGGCAACGGCGCGGCGCCCACGGCTCCGGGGCACACCGAGCGGTACGGATGATTTTCCGGTAAGCGGTTCTGCAGACCCCACTTGCAGGCCAGGTAGCCTTCGACCGATTGCGACTCCGCCGTCGAGAGGTAGCGGTTGTAGATCACGATCTCGCCGACCGAGCCTTGATACGGGTACGACAGGGGAAAACCGCCGCGGTTGCCGCCGACCACCAGCGGAAACGCGCCGCTCACCGCCACGCCCGGGCCGCTCGACGCGGAGAGCGCGTTCCCGTCCTTGCGCAGGTACTCGCCCGACGGACTGCCCGCGGCGGTCCAGAGCGCCGGACCAGCCGCGACCGCGCTGCCCGCGAGCCGGCCCGTCGTCGTGGTATCGAAGTCGAAGTGCGTCTGGCCGTTCTCGAACGGCCGCAGTTCCCAGCGCGGCGCGGTCTTGCCGGGATAGGTGCCCGTCGAGAGCAGCGTGCCCGCGCTCTGCGCAACGGCACTCGTCACCGCGAAGAGCGTCGATGCGCCGAACACTTGGTTCGAGAACGACGGGTTGCTGCCCGTCAGGTATTGCGCACCCGCGAAGGTCAACGAGTTGAGTCCCGCGATCGTCGTCCCGCTCTGCGGCATCGCGGCGCCGGCCGGCTGGACCAGCGTGTTGCCGTTGCCGCTCTTGTCGAGCCACGAACCGACGCTCGTGCCGGTCTGCGCGAGCGTCGTCGCGTCGCTCGCGTCGAACCACGCCGCCAGATTGGGAATCTGCGCCGGCGTGAAGGTTTGCGCCGCCGGCGCGAGCGGCGTGACCGTCAAGCCGTAGATCTGGTGAGTTTCGTTATCGTTGCCCGTGGCGGCGGTGAAACCCAGATACACTTGCGGCGGAAGCGGGGGCTGACCGTTGACGCCGGCGAGCGCCCCGCTGAAAGCCGTGCGGTAACCGTTGCCGTCGTGCGGGTCGATCTCGACGGTGAGAACGGAGGCCGGCGTCAAGGTGATGCGCATGGTCGGCGGGTTTGCGGGACGCGATGCCGACGCCGGCGCGTCGAGGGGAAACGGCAGCGATTGCAGCTGACCGTTCGCGCCGGTGTACCCGCCCAAGAACGGATTGCCGGCCGTGAATGCGCCCCGAATCGCGACGGTTTCCGGCGCACCGCCGGCCCCGGTCGAGTTTCCGCCCGGGCTGATCGCGACCGATCCGAAGCCGCCGGCTTCGTCGAATCCGATGCCGGCGTATCCCTGCCCCATCTGCAGGTAGCCCAATTCGTTGGATAAGTATAACGACTCAGATGCGGGAAACGCGTCGCGAGCGTCCGCCAAGAAGACGGCGAGCCCGTTGCCGCCCGTCGTGTGCGTCCCGAAGGCGGCATCGGTAAAGACGATCTGAAATCCGCGCGCCGTATCGAGCGCAACCTCGGAGATCGCCTGGGCGACCTTGTAACTGACCGGGCCCGTCAACTGCAGCGCTCCCGAGCCCGGCGGATCGACGGGTGCTGCCGCCCCGCACGGCGGGATGGAGGTTGCGGGCGTCGCGCCGCCGCCGGCGGTGAGGCACGCCCCATTTCGTACGAACCAGAGGTTCGGCGTCGTCGCGGTTCCGGTAAAGGACTCCGATATCAGCGCCGGCACCGCGCTCGGCGCGGCGCTCGGTGAGGGCGACGGCGACGGTGCCGCTCCCGGGCAAACCGTCGCGTACGGATGACCGGCCGGAAGCTGATTCTGCAGGCCCCACTTGCACGCGAGATAGCCTTCGACGGTCAGCATGTCCGCATCGGCGAGCTCGCGGTTGAAGATCAGGATCTCTCCGATCTCACCCGTGAACGGATACGATAGCGGAAAGCCGCCGAGATTGCCGCCGACCACCAGCGGAAAGGAACCGCTAACCGTCGTTCCCGGCCCGCTCGAGGACGCGAGGGCGCTGCCGTCCTTGCGAAGGAATTCGTTGCCGCTGCCTCCGCCGGCCGTCCACAGCGCGGGCCCCGTGTACGGGACGGTCGCGGCGAGCCGTCCCGTCGTCGTATTATTGAAGTCGAAGTGCGTCTGAGCGCCTTCGTAGAGCCGCAGTTCGAAGCGCGGCGAGCTCTTACCCGGATACGTGCCCGCGGAGAGGACGGAACCGGCCGCCGTCGCGGGCGGCGCACTCGTGACGACGAACAGCGTCGACGCGTTGAAGACGTTAGCCGAGAACGCGGGGTTGGAGCCCGAGAGATATTGCGCGCCCGAGAAGTCGAGCGCGCCGAGGCCGCCGATCGTCGTTCCGGCCGCCGGCATCGCCGCCGCGACCGGCTGGGAGAGCGTATTCCCGTTCCCGCTCTTATCCGCCCAAGCGCTGACGGCACCGCCCGCCGACGCGAGCGTCGCCGGATCGCTCGCGTCGTACCACGCCGCGAGGCCGGCGATCTGCGTCGGGACGAACGGCGTTTGCGCCTGAGCCGAAGCGCGCGCCGTGCCCGCCGCGAAGCACGCCGCGAGCGCGAATAGAACCATCCGCACGCGACGAACCATCACGCACGCGACCACCGATGAGCCGCTCCGGTTCTGCCGCACCGAGGCCGTCCGCGCCGGCTGCTGCGGGCTGCCCGACGCCGGCGATGCGCGAATGCGACCGTTCCGTCTAAGAACCGACGCTTGACCATCGAGCTAGCTTCGATGAGCTCGCCGAGTCGCCTTGCGATTACTTCTCAGCGAGTTCGAACGGAGCATCTTCGCGCCGCTGAACGAAGTATTCGGCGACCTCCGCGCGGAGCTCGTCCTTGCCCGGCGCCCACCGCCACACGCCGTTCGCTTCGCGTTCGATGTCGGTGGCGGGATCGAAGTCGCCGCGGCTCAAGATCTCCATGCGTTCGTAGTAGCGCCGATGCGCGAGCATGCCGTGGTTGAGCTGGATCACCGCGCCCGGCAGGTAGCCGACACCGGCGCGCACGTCGGCTCCGAACGGCGCGGACCAGTCCGCGATCGCCCGCACGAGCCGCGGCGGCAGATTGTCGAAGTGTACCTGGGCCACGGCCTCCGGCACGCGAAACGCCGCCAACGTCATATACGTGTCCGCACCCCCGAGGATCATGAAATCCAATAATCCGTGGGCCGCCAGCAGCGAGCGCGTTGCGGCCCATGCGAGCCCCGGCTTCGCCTGCAAAAACGAGAACGGCTCCGCCTTCCCCGCGGCGACATAGCCCGCCACGCCGGAGATCTGTTTGATCCCCCGTCCGCCTTCGTTGAGTTGATAGGCGCGTTCGAAGAGTTGCGCGATCGCGCACGACTCCAGCAACGCCGAAGCCCTATCGTACCAGAGGGGGTCGGGAAAGAGCACGTCCGCATCGATCCAGGCCACCTTCGTGAAACGATCGGGAAGACGTTCGATCGCGAGGTTCAACAGCCGTTCCTTTTGCCACATCACGCCGGTCCCGGCGAAGTGCCACGCCGTCACCGAACCGTCGCGCTCGTGCAAGAGCGGCGATCCCCCCGGAAAGACGAGCTCGGCGACGAAGACCGGAATGCCGCGCGCGTTCATCCGGCGCAGAAATGCGAGGAGGTTGCGCTCTCGCGATTTGTATCCGCAAGGATTGAAGTGACAGGCGACCACGGCGAGGTCGTCCGGCCTCGACACGCCCCGCCCTACCGTTCGCTGAGCTCGATCTCGGCCGCGCGGACCACCACGTACGACCCGCCTTCGGAATCGATCAACGCGACGTCGAGGCTGTGCGCGCCGGGCGCGAGCGAGCTCGTGGGCATCCGGATCGTGAAGCCGCTCTTGTAGGCGCGCGGCATCTCCAGTTCCGTCGAGACGTCGATGCGCGGCAACCCGTGGACGCCCACGACGTGCTCGTCGCCGTCGAAGATGCCGCAGACGCCGCCGAGGGCGGTCTGCGTTTCGTTGTCCGCGGCCCAGCCGCGCACGAACACGACGTCGCCGCGCTTCGCGCGCAAGATGCGGCCGTCGAAGGCGTAGGCGTCGCGCAGCGTGGCGACCTCGTCGATCGTGAAACGCATGCGCCCGGGGGCCGCAAGCGCCTTGCCCGCGAGGTGTTGGCTCGAAGCGACCAGCTCGAAGGGCTGGCGCGCCAATTCGTGATACCCGTTCGCCCCGTCGAGCACGGCGATCGCGAACTCGTGCGGGCCGAGCGGCAGGTTCCCGAAGCGCCCGATGCCGGCGAAGCCGCATTCGCGAACGCCCTCGACGCCGTACGCGGCGGCGACGTCGGGACGCACGCGTCCGTACGTGGTCCCGAACCACGCGTCCCCGCCGACGATCGTGATGACGCCGCTCGCGACGCGGATCGGCTCCGTCAGCAACGCCCAGCCGCGAACGAAGAGACCGGAGCCCTTGGGAATGCGCAGCGAGACGTCGGGATCGACGTTGCGCGCCAACGTGTCGACGAAACGCCATTCGTCGAGCCGTCCGAGCACCGCTTCGGGCCGCACGATCAGGCTGGACGGATAATCGTTCAACTCGATCATCGAACGCTCGCCGCATTGGACGCATCGGCCGCGCCGCGCGCGACCGCGCGCTCCGCCAGGTACGCGCGCACGCCCTCCTGCCATGAGGGAACCGGGGGCAGGCCCAGCGCGTCGAGCGCCGTATGGGCCAGCGCCGAGAATGCCGGGCGCCGGGCTAGCGTGGGAAATTCGGCGCTCGTCGTCGGCGTGACCGTCGCGTCGAGCCCGGCTTGATGCAGGATCTCCACCGCGAACTCGTGCCACGTGCAGAAGCCCGAGTTGGTGACGTGATACGTGCCGTAGCGTTCGGTTTCGACGATCTGGCGGATCGCGGCGGCCACGTGCCGCGTGTACGACGGCGAGAGCGTGATGTCGGTAACGACGCGAATCGGCCTGCCCTCGCGCGCCTGCGTGAGGATCCGTTCGATGAAGGTATAGCCCTTGTTACTGCTGCCGCGGATGCCGTACAAGCCGCTCGTGCGCACGATGTAGGCCCGGTCCAAGTGCCGCCGCAGCAGCAGCTCGCCCGCGTATTTCGAGATCGCATAACTCGAGAGCGGATGCGGCGCCGCATCCTCCGCGTACGGCGTCGTGGCGCGGCCGTCGAACACGTAGTCCGTGCTGATCTGGAGCAGCGCCGCGCCGGCCGCGGCGCACTGCGCGGCCAAGCCGTCGACCGCGAGTGCGTTGACGGCGAAGGCCCGGTCCGGGCGCGTCTCGCAGAGCTCGACGTTGTGGAATGCGGCCGCGTTGATGACCAGCTGCGGCCGGTGGCGGACCAGCATCTTCGACACGGCCGCCGGCACCTCGATATCGACCATTCGGTGATCGAAGCCGACCGGCGAACGGTCGGCGAACGCCGACATCAGGTCCGTTCCCAGTTGGCCCGACGCGCCGAGAATGACGATACCCACGCCTACTACTTTGTCAAGAACTCGATGGGTCCCGCACTCTGCGCCTTCCGCTTCGCCGCGACGAGGTTCGTGGCCAGGTGCAGGCTTTCGAACTGGCCCGCGTCGGTCCACCAGCCCGGCAAGATATCGAAGTGCATGTCGCCCGCCGCGATGTAGGCATTGTTGACGTCCGTGATCTCGAACTCGTTTCGTGCTGAAGGTTTCAGTCCTCGAATGAACACGAACGCGCGCGGGTCGTAGAAGTAGACGCCGGTGACGGCGTATTGGCTCTTGGGAACGGCCGGTTTCTCCTCGATGCGCAGGATCCGGCCGCCGCTGATCTCGGCAACGCCGAAACGTTCCGGATCGGGCACTTCCTTCAGCAGCACGCGGGCGCCGCTGGGCTGGGCCCGAAAGGCTCGCGCGTAGGGCGCGATGTCGTCCTCGAGGATGTTGTCGCCCAAGATCACGCAGACCCGGTCGCCGTCGGCGAAATGTTCGCACAGCCGCAGCGCGTCGGCGATTCCGCCTTCGCCTTCCTGGTACGTGTAGTTGAGGTGCTTGAGCCCGAAGTCGCGGCCGTTGCCCAGCAGGCGCAGAAAATCGCCGGCCGAGTTGCCGCCCGTGACGATCATGATCTCCGTGATGCCCGCCTTACAGAGGGTCTCCAGCGGATAATAGATCATCGGCCGGTCGTAGACGGGCAGCAGATGTTTGTTCGTGACCTTCGTGAGCGGACGCAGTCTCGATCCGAGCCCGCCCGCCAGAATGATTCCCTTCACACGGCCCCCCTGTGCGCGTATTGCTCGCGATAATACTCGGCGAACGCCCCGCTCTTGAGCGGGCGCCACCAGGCCTCGTTCGCGCGGTACCAGGCGACGGTTTGCGCGAGACCCCGTTCGAAGTCCGTGCGCGGCGACCATCCGAGCGCCGCGGCTTTGCTCGAATCGAGCGCGTAGCGGCGATCGTGCCCGGGCCGGTCGAGCACGTGCCGCACGTGGCTCTCGAACGATCGGCCGCACGCCTCGACGAGGCGCCGCGTCACCTCGAGGTTCGTGCGCGATTCGCCGCCGCCGAGATTGTAGACGTGGCCGGGCTCGCCGTGCTCCAAGACGTGGAGGACGCCGCGCGCGTGATCGTCGACGTACAGCCAATCGCGAACTTGCAGTCCGTCGCCGTAGAGCGGCACCGGCCGGTCGTCGAGCAAGTTGGTAACGAACAGCGGAATCAGTTTCTCCGGATACTGGTGCGGGCCGTACGTGTTCGAACCGCGCGTGATCGTGACCGGCAGGCCGTACGTGGCGCGATAGGCCAAGACTTGCAGGTCCGCGCCGGCTTTGCTCGCAGCGTAGGGCGAGCGCGGCGCCAGCGCGTCGGTTTCCGTCGAGCGGCCCTCGGGCACGTGTCCGTAGACTTCGTCGGTGGACACCTGCACGAAGCGCTCGATGCCGCGCTCGCGCACGGCTTCGAGCAGCACGTGCGTTCCGAGGATGTCCGTTCGCAAGAACTCCCCGGGCGCGAGGATCGAGCGATCGACGTGCGTCTCGGCCGCGAAGTTCACGATCGCATCGGCACCCCCGGCCAACGCCGCGGCGACGTCGGCGGCCGCGCAGATGTTGCCGTGCACGAAGCGGTAACGGGGGTCGTCCGCGACCGACGCCACGTTAGCCGGATTGCCCGCGTAGGTCAGCGCGTCGAGGTTGACGACGCGCACGCCGGGCCGCTCCGCGAGCACCAGGCGCACGAAGGCGGAGCCGATGAAGCCCGCTCCCCCGGTGACGACCCACGTGCGCGCGCCGCGTCCCATCGCGCTATCGCGTCCGGATCGCGAAATTTTCCAAATCGCGCGTGAGGTTGGGATTGTAGCAGGGGTCGAGCGCGTTGCGCGTGTCCCAGCGTTCGTGCATCTCCTCGATCTCGCGCTGGAAACGCCGGACTTGTTCGGGCGTCTTGTCGACGCCCCGGCTCTTGGACTCGAAGTGATAGAGCTTGACGTGCGGCAGGTAGACGTTGCGATAGCCGGCGCGCTGGATCTTCAGGCAGAAGTCGACGTCGTTGAAGGCGACCGCGAACGCCTCGTCCATGCCGCCGACTTCGTCATAGACCGAACGCCGCAGCATCAGGCAGGCCGCCGTAACCGCCGAGAAGTTGTTAATGGCTCGCAACGTGAAGAAATAGCCCGGCGCGTCGCCCGCGAAATACTTGTGACTGTGCCCCGCCACGCCGCCGAGACCGATGATGACGCCCGCGTGCTGGATCGTGCCGTCGGGATAGAGCAGGAGCGGACCCACCGCGCCGATGGACGGCCGCTGCGCCTGCTCGACCATGCCCTCCATCCAGTCCGGCGTGATCACTTCGGTATCGTTGTTGAGCAACAGGACGTAGTACCCGTCGCTCTTGGCCACCGCGAAATTGTTGATCAGCGAGAAATTGAACGGCGCGTCGTAGCGCAACAGCTTGACCCGGCGGTCGCGCTTCGTCCACTGCTCGAAGGTCCGCAGCGACGCCGGTTCGTCCGAACCGTTATCGACCAGCAGGATCTCGAAATCGTCGTACGTCGTCTTCTCGAAGATCGAGCCGAGGCAACGGTCGACGTCCTCGCCGTGATTGCGCGTCGGAACGACGACGCTGACCTTGCGGCGCTCGCGGATCTGGTAGCGAACGATGTAGGTGCCCGGCGCGTCGGGGCGCACGGCGACCGTGCCCGGTTCGCCGCGCCGCTCGAGCGCGTCGGCGATCGCGCGTTCCGCCGCGAGCGTCGTGTAGGGCTTGACGTCCATGTTCGTCGCGGTCGATTCGGGATGCACGCGCCAGTGATAGAGGATCTTCGGAATGTGATGGATGCGCGAGGTCCGCTCGCTCAGGCGCAAGACCAGATCGTAATCTTGGCTGCCGTAGAGCTCGTCGCGCATGCCGCCCAGCGCTTCCACCAGCGACCGCCGGTAGACCGCGAGGTGGCACGTATACATTCGTGATAGGAAGGTGTCCGGGTTCCAATCCGGTTTGAAGAACGGATCCCAGAGCCGCCCGGAGTCGTCCAGTTTGTCCTCGTCGGAATACATCATGTCGACGTCGGGCATCCGGTTGGCGACGAGCGCGCATTCGTAGAGGGCGTCCGGCGTGTAGAGATCGTCGTGATCCAGGTACGTGATGAATTCGCCCGTCGCGAGCGCCATGGCGGAGTTCATCGCCGCGGCCATCTGACCGTTCGTCGTACGGATCGTGACCTTGATGCGCGGATCGAGGCGAGCGTACTCCTCGAGGATCGGCGCCACGCGCGGGTCGGGCGACGCGTCGTCGGCGATGCACAGCTCCCAATGTGGATAGACCTGTGCGCGGATCGATTCGATAGCTGGTCGCAAGTAGCGTTCGGGCGTGTCGTACGTGGGCAGCAGCACGCTGAAGACCGGACGGCGCGGCAAGAGCGGCACGATTTCGCGCGCCCGCTGCAAATCCACGGCCCGCGTGCCGAAGTTCGCCATCCACTGGCGGTACGGCTCGTCGTTGACCGCGAGCGTCCGTTCCGCCACGAGCGCTTCGACCGCCTCGAGGTAGGCCGCGTTCGCGCGCTTCAATTTGTCGAGCAGACGCTCGATGACGTCGGCCGCGGCCGTGCTCTCCCGCGTGGCCGGCAGCGCGCGCAGAACCGGCGCCGCCTCGCCGCCCGCGAGCAACGCGCGGGCCTCCGCTCCGAGCGAACGCAAACGTGCAAATTTACTTTTCTCGACGACGCGGTATGCGGCGGTGAGCTCCGCCAACCGCTCGCGCTCGCGCTGGAGTTCCGCGAGCCGGTCCGAAAGAGCGGGGACGGCTTCGCGCTGTTCGCCTACGTTCATGGCCCCTTAAAAGGCACCTACCCGAGCAAAAGCTAAATCCGCAACACAATAGCGGCCGCGTGTGCGTCCGGTTCCGTTTCACATTCGTCGAAGCCACATCCTGCGGAGGGCGCTTTGATCAGTCCGCGTGCTAAACGCTATCCGGCGCCGGAAGAGGGACCCGGCGGAGAGTTCAAGCCCGGCTCCAGTCAAGCCCTGATCGTCGGCATGGTGGGCTACGGGAAGCGCGTGCTCGAATTCGGTTGCGCCGCCGGATACACGGCGCGTCAGTTGAGCGCCCGCGGCAATCGCGTGACCGGCGTCGATGCCGACGCGGACGCTCTGGCCGAAGCCGGCCGCAGCTGCGAGGAAACGATCCTCGCCGATCTCGACCTGCGCCCGCTGGGCGAAATCCTCGGCGACCGACGCTTCGACGTCGTCGTCTTCGGCGACGTTCTGGAACATCTGCGCGACCCGTTGCGCGTGCTGCGCGAGTCGAGGTCGTTCCTTTCGGAGGACGGCTTCGCGGTCGTCTCGATTCCGAACGTGGCGCACGGGAACGTGCGGCTCTCGCTGTTGCGCGGCTCGTTCGACTACGCACCCGTCGGGTTGCTCGACAACTCGCACCTGCGTTTCTTCACGTTGCGCAGCGTGCGCGAGTTGTGCACGCGCGCCGGTTATCGCATCGAAACGATCGAACGCACCAAGGTCGCGCTCTTCGAGCAATCGGCGGTGGTGCCGCAGGTGGACGAGCGCGAATTCAGCCCCGATCTCATCGACGAGATCCGGGGCGATCGCGAACACGACACCTTGCAATTCGTCCTGCGCGCCTTACCGGTCGCCGACGACGAACATCTGAGCCTTGCGCTCGACGAGCTGGCCGGCGCGGAAGCGCGGGCGGCCGAAGCCGGCGCGACGGTCGAGCGCCTCGAGCGTCGACTCGCCGTGGCCGAGGCGGCCGCCGAGCAGGCCGCGGCGCAAGCAGCGCTGGCGGCGCGCGAGTCGGACGGCCGCGACGAAGCGCTGCGCGAGGCCGCCGCCCAGACGGAACGCCTGCGGGAGGAACTCTTCGACGCCTCGCGAGCGCTGGGCGAGGCGTCGGCGCTTCACGCCGCCGCCGAACGCGCCCACGCGGAGCTCGCCACCCGGCACGAGGCCCTGCGCGCGGAACTCGCCGAGCGCGACGTGGAATTGGGGCGCCTGCGGCTCGCCGCTGCCGCCGCGGAAGCCAAGCTCGCGGAGCTGGAAGGCAGTCGCGCCGAGCGCGAACGCGAGCTGACGGAGCTCGTCGACGAACGCGGCTCGGCACTGGCGCGGCTCGCCCACGAGCACGCGGCGACCTTGGCCGTGGTGCGCCAGTCCGAGCGCCGCTCGGCGGATGCGCTCGCGGAACTCCGCGCCGAGCTCGAAACGGCCGTTGCGCAGCGCGAGGCGGCGCTCGGCGAACTCGGCGACGCGCTGGCCGAAGCCCGGAGCGCGGGCGAAGCGCTCGCGGCGCGCCTGGCGCAGGCGGAGGCGCGCGGCCTCACCCGCGAGCGCGAGCTGGTTCAGATCGCCGAGGAACGCTCGGCGGCGCTCGTGACGCTGGCCCGCGAACACGCCGCGGCGCTCGCCGCGAACCGGGCGGCCCGGGCCGAGGCCGGGGACGCGCTGGCCGACCTGCAGGCGCGCCTCGCCGCCCACGAGGCGGCGCGCCGGCAGGCCGAGGCGGCCCGCGACGCGGCCTTGGAACGGCTGGCCGAGGCCGAGGAGGCGGCGCTCGCGCGCGAAGCGTCGCTGCACGAGGCGGCGGAACTTCCGGCGCTGCTGCACGAGGCGCGCGAGCGTTCCGTGACCCTGGAAAAGCGCCTCGCGGAGTCCGAAGGCGCCCTCGAGGAACTCTGGGCCTTCATCGCCGGCCGCGAACGGGAACTCGTGGCGGAGAACGAGCGCCTCGCGGCGGAGCGCGACGCGCTGGAAGTCGAGCGCGACGCACTGGAAGTCGAACGCGGCGCGCTGGAAGGCGAACGCGACGCCCTGGTGTCCGAACGTGAAGCCCTCGCCGCGCGGCCGGACCCGGACTTCCTGGAGACGATCGAAGCCCGCGAACGCGACCTGACGGCGGCGCTGCGCGCGCTGACCGAGGAGCGCGCGGCGCTGGCAGAACGGCTGGCGGAAGCGCAGGACGCGGCCATCGCGCGCGAGACCTCGATGGCCGAAGCGTTCGCGGAACACGCCGAACGCGACGCCGCCCGCGCCGCCGTCATCGCGAAGCTGGACGCCGAGTTGCGCGACGTCAAAGCGGCCTACGCCGCGACGGCCGAGGCCTTCAAAGCGCACGTCGAGGCCGAAGTCCGGCTGCTGCGCGCGGAGGGCGCCCACATCGACGGAACGATCCGCGCGATCCAGCAGAGCTGGGCCTGGTCGCTGAAAACGTTCCTGCTGCGGGCGCGGCGGCGCCTTCCGGGGGGGCGCTCGCGGCTCTGAACGGCATGCCCCCCAAGGAGAGTCCGGCCGAAGCCGCCTCCGCGGGCCCGCTCGTCGGCCGCATGGCGGAGCGAATCGCGACGATGGAGCTCAGCCGCTTCTGGAAACTCCGGAATGCGATCTTCGCGCTGCGCAAGCGGCTGGGACTCTCGCCCGTCGGCGCGATGCCGCCGTTCGCGATCGACGCGACCGAGCGCAGCATCATCGCGGCCGGCGGACCCTACGGACAGTGGCTGCAGCAGCACGGCACGCGCCCGAGCGACGTCGCACGCATGCGCGAGATCGCAACGGTTCTGCCCGTGCGGCCGACGATTTCGATCGTCATGGCGACGTCGGATCCGCAGCCGCAGCACCTGCGCGCGGCGCTGGATTCCGTGCTCGCGCAGGCCTATCCGCAGTGGGAGCTGTGCGTCGCCGACGACCGCTCGCGCGATCCCGAGATCCTCGCGATTCTTTCCGCGTACGCGGCGCGCGACCGGCGCATCCGGGTCGTCGCGCGCGAAACGAGCGGCCACATCTCGCGCGCGAGCAACACGGCGCTGGCGCTCGCGACGGGCGATTTCGCCGGTTTTCTCGATCACGACGACCTGCTCGCGCCCGACGCATGCTTCGAGGTCGCGCTGTGCCTCAACCGGCATCCCGATGCCGACATGATCTATTCCGACGAAGACAAGATCGACGACACGGGGGCCCTGCGCGATCCGTACTTCAAACCCGAGTGGGCGCCGGACTCGTTCCTTTCGCGCATGTACACGGGCCACTTCGCCGTCTACCGCCGGGCGCTGCTGATGGAGCTCGGCGGCCTCCGCGCCGGGTTCGAGGGCAGCCAGGATTACGACCTCGTCTTACGCCTCACCGAGCGCACCGGCCGCATCCACCACATCCCGCGAGTGCTCTACCACTGGCGCGCGCACGAGGGTTCGACCGCGGGCGAGGCCGGCGCGAAACCCTACGCGTTCGACGCCGCGGTGCGCGCGCTCGGTGAGGCGCTCGAACGGCGCGGCGAGCCCGGCGAGGTGCGCCAAGTGCCCGGCGCGCCCGGCGTCTACATCGTGCGCTACCGGATCGCGGACCCGGCGCGCGTCAGCATCGTCATTCCCACGCGCGATCACGGCGACGACCTCGAGCGATGCTTGAAATCGCTGTTCGCGCTCACGACCTATCCCGATTTCGAGGTGCTGCTGGTCGATAACGGCACGACGGACCCGCACTCCCGGGCGGTCCTCGAGCGGTGGAGCGCGCAGGAACCGCGCATCCGGCTCCTGCGCTACGACGTTCCGTTCAACTACGCGAAGATCAACAACTGGGCCGTCGCGCAGGCTCGCGGTACGTATCTCGCGTTGCTCAACAACGACACGGAAGTCCTCACTCCCGATTGGCTCGAGGCGATGGTCGAACAGGCCCAGCGCCCGGCCATCGGCGCGGTCGGCGCGCTCTTGCTCTACGACGACGACACGATCCAGCACGCGGGCGTGATCGTCGGGATCAATGGCGTGGCGGGCCACAGCCACAAGCACTTTCCGCGCGACGCACCCGGCTATTTCAACATGCTCAAAGCCGTGAACAACTACTCGGCCGTAACGTCCGCCGCCATGATGACCCGCAAGGCTGTGTACGAGCAGGTGGGCGGCATGGAAGAGGAACTCGCCATCGCCTTCAACGACATCGATTACAGTTTGCGCGCGCGGGCGGCGGGTTACCGCAACGTGTGGTTACCGCACGTCGTGCTGCGGCACGCCGAATCCAAGAGCCGCGGTCGCGACACGACCTTCGCGCGGCGCCAGATCCTCTATCGCGAGGAAGCGTTCATGAAGCGCCGCTGGTCGACCGATTCGGAGCCCGATCCCTACTACAGCCCGCATCTGACGCGGCGCACCGAAGATTACGCGATCCGCCTCGAATCCGAAGATCCTTAGACCGTGGCGGGATCGGGCAGGCGCGGGCCGGCGGCGGCCGCTTCGTAGCGCGCGATCACGCCGGCGGGATCGCCGTCGGCCATGACGCGGCCGTGCTCGAGCCACAGCGCGCGATCGCACTGCGAGGCCACGTACTCCAGATCGTGCGACACGAAGACGATCGTCACGTGCTCGCTCCAGAGTTCTTCGAGCCGCGCCGAAGATTTCGCGCGGAAGTTCTGATCGCCGACGGCTACGATTTCGTCGAGCAGCAGGATGTCCGGCCGTTCGTCGGTCGCGACCGCGAACGACAGCCGCGCGTTCATGCCCGAAGAGAGCGCCTTGAGCGGCTCCGACGCGCGGTCGGACAGCTCGGCGAACTCCAAGATCCGGCCGGCGCGCTCGAGCATCTGCGCCTTGGTGAAGCCCAGCAACACGCCGTAGTAGACGATGTTGTCGTGCAGCGAGAGGTCGGGATCGAAACCGGCGCCCAGTTCGATCAACGGCGCGATGCGTCCGCGAACGGTCACCGCGCCGCTGTTGAGTTCGAGGATGCCGCTGAGCACCTTGAGCAGCGTCGACTTGCCGGCGCCGTTGGCGCCGACGATGCCGACTTTCTCGCCGCGCGCGATCGTCAGGTCGACGCGGTCGAGCACGAGCCGGCGGGCAGGCCGGCGCCGTTTGCGCGTCAGCGAGTGCAGGATCAAACGCTTGAGATCGTACGACATCTCCTCCTGCGTGCGCCGGTAGAGGGTGGCGCTCTCGACGCGAATCGCGATCATAGACGATCCATGAAGTGACGCCGCATCAGCGCGAAGGCGGCGGCCCCCATCAGCAGGTAGAGCGCGCCGGAGACGATGGCCGCGAGCAGTAAGTGCGGGTCGGGCCAGGCCTTGGAAAGCGCCACTTGCCGGATGCTCGTGACGATGAAGAAGACCGGATTGAACGCCAGATACGGCTGCACGCGCGCCGGCACGAGGGCTGCCGGATAGAAGATCGGACTGGTCATCCAGATCACGAAGGAGACCATCTCGTAGATGTACGGGAGATCGCGGAAGTAAACGTACAGGGCGCTCGTGAGCAGCGCGAAGCCCGTCGTCACGAGGATCAGCGCGAACGACGGGACCAGCAAGGCCAGGATGTTCAAGGGGTTGTGCGTTTCGAGCAACGTCACGATGCAGAGTACTGGAAACGTGCCCACGAAGAACTGGAAGAAGTTGGCCGCCACGTTCGAGATCGGAAAGATGCTAAACGGCAGGCGCACCTTGTTGAGCAGGGCGCCGTTGACGACGACGCTCACCAGCGCTTGCGACGTCGTCATGTTGAAGACGTTGAGCACGCCCAGGGCCACGAACGTGGCGAAGACGTACCGCACGATCGAGCCTTGATAATACGAGGCAAAGGCCGTGCCGAAGATCAGCGCGTAGACCGAGGTCATCAAAATCGGGTTCGAGAGCGACCAGAACACGCCGAGCACCGACCCACGATACTTCGCCTGTAACGTTCGCGACGCGATGATCTGCGTCAAATCGAGGTAACGCCGGAGCCGGTTTCCGAAGGGTGCCGGTTCGCCGCCGAACCACTTCGCTCCGGCGTTGAGGATCCAGGCCTGCACGTCGCCCGATTTTCGACGCTCCCCTTGAACTCCATGCAAAGGGCGCTCGTTCGCCGGGTCGAACGCACGAAACCCGATGCAGACGACGCAGAGCGTGTTCGTGGAATTACCGCCGGAGTTCGAGACCGGTTCCTATCTGCTCTACAATCCCGATCTCTCCGGCCTCTCCGCGCAGGCCTTGGCGGCGCATTACGAAACGCACGGCCGCGCCGAAGGCCGCCGCGCCAATGCGCTCGGATCGCGCATCGATTTCGCCGGCCTGATCCTGCCCGATGCGGACGCGCTCGAAATCGGCCCCTTCTGCTCCCCGCTCCTTCACGGCCGCCACACCAAGTATTTCGAGGTCTTGCCGCAGGCGACGCTCCGCGAGCGCGCCGAGTCGTTCGGCATTCCCGCCGCGGACGTTCCGCGGATCGATTACGTGTCGCCCACGGGCGATCTGAGCGTCGTCGACCGCGCATTCGACGTGGTCCTGAGCAGCCATTGCCTCGAACATCAGCCCGACGTCGTCGGCCACTTGCGCTCCGTCGAACGGTTGCTGCGGCCCGGCGGACGCTACTTTCTGCTGATCCCGGACCGGCGTTACTGCTTCGATCACTACCTGAGCGACAGCAGCTTGGCCGACGTCGTCGAGGCGTTCGAGCAGCGGCGAACCTATCATACCCTCAAGAGCGTGCTCGAGCACCGCGTGCTGACCACCCACAACGACAGCCGGCGGCACTGGGCCGGCGACCACGGCACGTTCATGGAAGATTTCCAAACGCGCATGGCCGGCGCGCTCGCCGAATACGGAGCCGTCGCCGGCGGCTACGTCGACGTGCACGCCTGGTACTTCACGCCCGAGAGCGCGCGCACCGTGTTCGCGGCGTTGCGCGCCCTCGACTACACGCGCTTCGAGATCGAGCGGCTCTACCCGACGCGCCGGGGCGAAAACGAGTTCTGGCTGGTCCTGCGGTCGTAGCTCGCGGCTCCGGGATTCACTCCGCGATCGCGCCGTACGTTTCGGACCGGCGCCCGGCCTCGACGGCTCGCAGCGACAGGTAGGTCATGCGCTTTTGCTCGCGCCGGCCCAGCGACACCGTCTCGAGAATCAAGCCGCACGCGACGCTCAAGAACGCCAAGAGCATCATGGCGGAGCAGAGGATGGCCGTCGGGAAACGCGCGACCAATCCCGTGCGCAAGAACTCGGCATAGATCGATGCACCCATCAGGAGCGCCGGAATCGCGAGCGCGGCGAACACCGCGCCGAAGAACACCATGGGACGCTCCGCGCGAACGAGGGCGCCGATGAGCGACAGGACGCGCAACCCGTCGCGGATCGTGTTGAGCTTGCTGTGCGAATCGCGATGGCGGTCGCGGTAGGCAACCGGACACTCCGCAACCGGCATCCGCAACTCGAGCGCGTGAATCGTCAGCTCCGTCTCGATTTCGAAGCCGGTCGCCAAACACGGAAACGATTTGACGAAGCGCCGCGACATGACTTTGAGCCCGGAGAGCATGTCCTCCACGCGATGGCCGAACACGTTGGCGACCGCCGCGCTGAGGACGCGGTTGCCGAACCGGTGGCCGGCGCGATAGGCCGTGTTGTCGACGGGCACGCGGCGCCCGTTGACCAAATCGAGCCGGTTTTCGATCAGCCGGTCGACCATCGTGAGGCAGGCCGCCGGATCGTAGGTATCGTCGCCGTCGACCATGATGTAGACGTCGGCTTCGATGTCGGCGAACATCCGGCGCATGACGTGGCCTTTGCCTTGCAAGGGCTCGCGCCGCACGATCGCGCCCGCGGCCAGCGCGCAGAGCTCCGTATCGTCGGTCGAATTGTTGTCGTACACGTAGACGGCGGCGTCCGGCAAGACGCTCTTGAAGCCCGATACGACGGACGCGATCGTGAGCGCCTCGTTGTAGCAGGGCACCAGAACGGCGATGGACAGATTCCGCTCTTGTACGATCGGTCGCCTCGCAAACGCGCCGCGCCGGCAGCGCCGCAAACCCTCGCGCATCCAGTTCGGTGCACCGGCCGCCCCTCCTCCGGGCACCGAGCGAACGAGCGCTACATGCAGGCGGCCGAGCGACGCGAAGCAAAATCGAAACCGTTCCCGAGTGGAACCGGCAGCCGGCGGAGGGTTCGTTGATACGTCCGCGTTCACAGGAATTTGGCGACGGCGAGCGGGCCGAAACGGAGCTGGCGGAACTCGCGCTCGCGTTGCGCGCCGCCGAAGGCGCTCGCGACGCCCTCGCGGAGCAGCTCGCCGAAGCCGAAGCCCGGGCCCTGCGGCGCGAAGCGCTCGCCGCCGAGACGGCCCAAGAACGCGACCGCCTCTCGCGCGAGTTCGCGATAACGTTAACCGCGGCCCGCATCGCCGAGAGCAGCACGGCCGCGGCGCTCGACGAATTGCGCGCCGAAAACGACGGCGCGCGCAAACGGATCGCCGCGCTCGCGGCGGAACTCGCCGCGAGCGAGGCGGCGCGGAACGAACTCGCGGGGTCGCGCGAGCGCTCGGAGGCGGCGGAACGCGCCCTGGAATCCCTCGGCGCGGAACTCGCCGACGCTCGCGAACGCGTCCAGCGGCACGAAGCCGCCGCCCTTCGCGCGACGGAGCTGCAGGCGGAGAACGACGGCCTCGCGGCACGGCTCGCGGCGGCCGAATCCGAAGCGGCGTCGGAGCGCGTGCGGCTGATGCGCGCGACGGTCGAGGCGCGCGACACCGCCGCTCGCGCGCTGCGCGCCGCGCGGGCCGCCGAGAAGACGCGGGCGGCCCTCGCCGCGCGACTCGCCGATGCGGAGAAACTCGCCCGCGCGCGGCAAGCGCTCGTGCTCGACGTATCGCAGGAGCGCGACGGCCTCGCGCGCGACCTCGCGAACGCGACGGCCGCCGCGAACGCGGCGGAAAGCGCCTCCCTGGCGGCGCTCGGCGGATTGCGCGGCGAGAACGTGGCCCTGCATTCCGCCTATCGCGACTCGGAGAAAGCCCGCGCGAGCCTGGCGGCTCAGCTTTCGCAGACGCTCGAAACGCTCTCCGCCCGGGATGCCGAGGCTACGGAGGCCGCCGTCGAAGCGCAACGCGCGTTCGTGGCACGCGAACGCGAGCTGCTGACGTTCTCCGAGCAACTCGCAAACGAGCGCGCGGAGGCGCTCGCGGCGCTCGACGGCGAGCACCGGACCGCCCTCGCAGCCGCTCGCGTCGCGGAGCGGCTCGTCGCCAACGCCCTCGAAGAGATGCGCGTCGAGTATCTATCGCTGGCCGCGACGCACGCGGAAACGCAGGCCGAACGCGATGCGCTGGCGGCCGCCCGTCTGGAGCTGCAGGCCGGCCTCGACGGTCTGGGCACGGCCTTCGGGGAGCTCCGAGCCGAACGCGACGGGCTGGCGGCGCGCTTCGCCTCGGCGGAGCATGCCGTGGCCGCCGCGCGCGCTGCCGAGGCGCTCGCCGCGCGCGGGCTCGAGGAATTGCAGCTGGAACACGCCGCCCTCCTGGCCGCGGAACGCGACGCCGTTAGCGCTCGCGACGATCTCGCCGCGCGGCTGGCGCGGAGCGAAGCCGCCGAGCGAATCGCCGCGGAGCGCGAAGCGACGGCGGCAACGCGCCTCGCGGAACGGGATGCGACCGTTGCCGAGCGCGAGCGCGAATTGGCCGAGCGCGAGCGCGAATCGGCCGAACGCGAGCGCGAATCGGCCGCGCGCGAGCGCGAATTGGCCGGAGCGGTCGCGCGAGCCGGCGCGGCGGTTACCGCAGCGCGCACCGCGGAGTGGCGGGTCGCCCAGGCGCTCGAGGAACTGCGCGTCGAGTACGCCGCGCTCGCTGCGGCGCACGGCGAATACGATGCGATCCGCGCTGCGCTGCGCGCGCAGCTCGCCGAAGCGGAACGCTTGGTGAGCGAACGCCGCCCGGACGGATGGCGCACGCGCTCCGCCGCCATCGCCCGGCGCGCCGCGCGCGGCGTCCTCCGCCGCTTGCGCGAGCTCCGCGCCAAAGCTCGCTCGGAGGGATAGCTTACCGGCCTACGAATGCACTGAGCCACGTTTCTCCGTGCGCCGCATGCGACCGTCGTTAGCGACGTTCGTCGGGGCGCTGCCGTTTTTTCGAGACCGACGACTATGCAACGTCCGTATCCATCCGCCGGCGCACCGCGACTCGCGTGAATCGTTCCGACGCCGCACTCGGTAACGTCGACCGGTGGCACTTCGTCGACACGAGCGTACGCGGTGCGGGCGACGAATCCGCGCCGCGCATCCCGCAGGGCTCGAACCTGTACGTGCGCGGCTGGGCGCTGCTGCCCGGCCCACGACTCGCCGCCGGAGTGGCGATCGTTGCGGGCTCGCTCCGCTTCGAAGCCGACTACGGGCTGCCGCGGCCCGACGTCGCCCAAGCCCTCGGCGATCCGGCCCTCGCGGCGTGCGGGTTCTCGGCGATCGGGAAGCTCCGGGACCTGCCCGCCGGCGCGCTCGCCATCGCCGTGTCGGCATACGACGATGCGGGTATGTTCTACGAGCTCGCGCGGCGCGACATCGACCTCGCGCCCTCGAGCGAATTGCTGGCGGGCAAACGGCTCGCCGCACCCGACGCCATGCGCGTGTGCATCGACGACGTCGCGACGTCGAGCGACCCCGTCGCCGTCGCGGGAACGCTGCTGCGCGCGAACGCCGGCGATACGATTTACATCCGCGGCTGGGCCGTCGACCTGAAAGCGGGCGCCGCACTCGCGGGCGCCGTGGCCATCTTCGACGGCGCGGAATACATCGCGGGCGTGCACGGCTTACCGCGCGACGACGTGGCGGGCGCGCTCGCGCTCCCGCACGCGCGCAAGTGCGGGTTCACCTTTCACGTGCCCACACGCATGTTGGAACCGGGCGAACACACGCTGGACCTGGCCTGCATCGCCGCGGACGGCGGCTCGTATCACACGCAGCGGGTCGCGACGTTGGAACTCGCGTAACGGCGCGCGTGCCGTCTTCCCGTGCCGTGTTGATCTTGGGCATGCACCGCAGCGGCACGAGCGCTTTCGCGCGCGGCCTGCAGGCGTTGGGCGTCTACATCGGCGACGACTTTCTCGCGCCCCAACCCGATAATCCGACGGGCTTCTGGGAAGACCGGCACGTCTACGAGCTCAACGAGCACCTGTTGCGCGCGCTCGGAACGTCGTGGTTCTCCCCCGCGCCGATCGACCGCTTCCGGTTCGACGATCCGCAGGTACGGGTGTTGCGCAACGAGGCGCGCGACTATCTCGCGGACAGCTTCACGCGCCATCCCGTTTGGGGTTTCAAGGATCCGCGCGCGATCCGCCTGTTGCCGTTCTGGCGTCCGATTCTCCACGAACTGCGCGCCGAGGACACGTACGTGATCGCCGTTCGCCATCCGATGAGCGTGGCGGCGTCGCTCCAGCACCGTCAGTGGATGGACGCCGAAACCGCCCACCTGCTGTGGCTCTCGCACTTGGTGCCCTACGCGCACCAGATCGCGGACCGGCCCTTCGTCGTCGTCGATTACGATCTCTTCGTGGCCGATCCGCGCGCGCAACTGGCGCGGATCGTCGCGAAACTGCAACTAACGCCGCCCGATGCGGGCGAGATCGAACGCTTCCTCGCGGACTTCCTGGATGAGAACCTGCGTCACTCGGTCTACTCGCGTTACGATTGCGCCGGCGACCGTGCGGCGATGCGCTTGAGCGCGGAAGCGTATCTGTGGCTGTACGAATTGGCCTCCGACCGGATCGATCCGGACCGTTCGGCGTTCTGGCCCGTCTGGGCGAACCTCGCAACCGAGCTCGACCGGCTATTGCGCGCCCGCGAGCGAGCGGCGGCCGCTGCGTGCGCGTGAGCGGGACGTCGTGGAGAGCCGCATGATCGGTTCCATCGCCCGCCGGCTCGCGCTCCTGCGGCGCTCGCAGCTCGAAACGATCGGGCTGGCGCTGGGCATCGTCTTGCTCGTCGTCTCGACGTTGCCGCGCGTCGATAGCGGCGCCGACGGACAATTGCGCTACTGGGATACCGACCGGATCGCACGGGGCCTGCTGCCCAACGCGCGTTATTCTTCCCTTCAACCGTTGCTGGCGCTGCCGCTGTATTGGCTCGGCACGTTCTTCACGACGCCGGCGCAAACGGTCGCGTACTTCAATCTCATCGCGTTCTTGCTCTTGCTCGCGGTCATCTGGCGCAGCTTCTCCGCGGACATCGCGCGCGCGACGATCCTGCTCTTGCTCTCGGCCTCGATGTTCCCGGCGAACCTCCAAGGCTTTTTCGGCGAACCGCTGGCCGCGCTGCTGGTCGTGCTCGGGTTCGTCCTGCTCGAGCGTCATATCTGGTGGGCGGCGCTCGCGTTCGCCGCCGGCGTCGGCGTGGTGCCCGCCACGATCCCCGCCTTCGCGCTCGTCGCGGCGTACCTGGCGTGGACGAAAAAACGCTGGTGGTTGCTGCTGCTGGTCGCGGGGCCGGCGGCCGTCCACCTGACGGACAACTTCGTGAAATACCACTCGTTCGTATCGTCGTACTTCTACGATAAGGGCGACGTCACGATCATGCCGTATTCGGGAATCCCCGGGTTCAGCTACCCGCTCGTCTTGGGCTTGCTCTCGGTGCTCTTCTCCTACGGAAAGGGCCTGATCTTCTTCATTCCGGGCCTGCTGCTCGCGTTCTCGCCGGCCGTCGCGCGCGTACCCGCGGAATACCGCACGACGCTGCGCGCATTGCTGCTGTTCGCGCTCGGAACGATCCTGGTCTACTCGCGCTGGTGGGCGTGGTACGGCGGAACGGTCTGGGGCCCGCGCTTCTTTCTGACGGCCTGCGTGCCGGCGTGTTTGATGCTGGCGTTCGCGTTGCGCTACGAGGGGCGCCGCAGCGCTTACGAAGCGGCCGCGCTGACGGCGATCTTGGCGCTCGCGACGTGGGGCTGCATCGAAGGCTTCGTCTACGGCGTGTACGACTCGCACCTCTGTTACGATAACCACTTCAACTTGGAGATGCTGTGCTGGTACGCGCCGGAGTGGAGTCCGCTGTGGCGTTGGATCGTCGTAGGCTTCGGGAAGGCCCAGCCGCTACGGCTCGCCTACGCCGGCTGGGCGACGCTGTGCTTCGCATATTTTGCGATCGGCCTGCTGTTGAGCGCGACGCCCTACCGTCTCGCGATCGCCCTCGACGTGCGGCTGAAGAAAGAATTCCCGGCGAGCGACGCGCCGTTGGCGGCACAGCCGTCCGAACCTTCGGGAGCGTGATGAGAGGGAGACGCGTGCGACGACTGATCCGAATCCTATTGGCACTGCCGGCGCTGGCGCTGTGGACCGGCTGCGGCGGCGGTTCGATGTCGTCGCTCACGCTCACGGGCGATACGTGGCCCATGATCATCAATAACAACGAGCCCGCGCCCGGCGACGAATACCATCTCGATCCGTATTTCGGCATCGAGAACCAGATCGGCGCGCGCGGCTTCTGGCTCAACAATCAGGCGTTCGACCTTTGGGGCGGCACGGGCGCCGCCACGGTTCCGTACTTCACGATCGATCCCTCGGGCAACGTGAAGACCGGCGGCAGCGTGACCGTCGCGGGCAGCGCCGTCGTTTCGGCGGGCAGCGGGCCGCCGGCCGGCGCCTGCTCCCCGGGATCGTACTACACGCGCACCGACGCCGCAGCCGGGCCGGGCGCCGAAGCCTACGTCTGCCGCATGAAGCGCGGGCCGCGCAAGGGTCACGCGCCGCCCGGCGCGTGGCACGCGCTGGCCGGCGGTTAGCGATGCCTTCGCTTCAGCGCGGGTAGACGAAGCGCACGTCGTGCGAGCCCGCCGGAATCCGGAGCGCTCGCAGCACCGGCGGACCGATGGGCAACCGCGCGACCAGGAGCGGAACCCGCGTCCCGTCGATGCGCGCCGCCCAGCCGGGGTAGAAGAGCTCCGCGAAGACGACGACTTCCTCGCGGGGCACGGTCACGCGAAAGCGCTGCTCGAGATCGGAGTACGCGAGCACGGAGAAGGTCACGTCGTTGAGGCGCAGGTCGCGGCGCGTCGCGGCCGTCATCGAGTATGCGCGCGGGAAAGCCGTGGCGCGGCGGTAGAGATACAGGTTGCGCGGCGCATCGCGCGAGACGAGTTGGAAACCGTCCAGCGGTTTGTCGCTCAAGAGATACTCGACGTTGAGCAGGTCGTAGGCGTACCCCGCATCGGACGGATCGGCACCGATGAAGTCGCGATAGGCGCTATCGAACAGCGCCGTGTAGCCCGATATCGTCTGCAGCGGAAAGACGTCGCCGAGGTTGGCGGGGGCGCCGGCGAAGCCGTCTTCGATCGCGACGCGGCACGTACCGTAACAGGCCATCGGCACGACGTAGGTTTCGCTCGGCGCCCATACCCGCGGCGCGTACGTCGGGAGCGTCACCGGCTGCGCGATCGCGCGCGCCGAACTTCCCGTTTCCAGCACGACGCAGAGGAGCACGAGCGTCGCCGTCGCGGCCGCGTCGCGCAGGAAAAACGCCGCACACGCGATGGCGAGCAAAACTCCAGACAGCAATGCGACATCGCGTAGGTTTTCGAAGATGTAGGACGCGTAGCACGCCACGAGGCAGACCGCGCAGGCGAACGGCCAGAGCCGGACGAGACCGCGCTTGCGACTCGGGCTCGAGCGGGCCAGCGCGTCGATGCAAACTGCGAAAACGGCGGCCGCGACGAATTGGAACAGGAGCGCGTACCGGCCCGGTTCCCGCACGAGCGTTCCGATGACGGGCAGCGCGTACCAGAGGCGCGCGAAAGGCGTGGAGCTCCCCGCCGCAACGAGCAGCGCGAAGGGCGCGAGCAGATAAAATGCCGGCACACGGGCGAGTTGCGATCCGATCAGCGGCCACGCTTCGCGCCGGCTCAGACACAGGCAGATGGCGGCCGGCACGCACGCCCCGACGAACAATCCGTTGCCGTCCACCCCGCCCGACGCGTGCCACGGATCGAAGAGGGAGAGCAAGCCCGTCGCATGGAGCGCGAACTGGTCGCTAGCCGCAAAGGGAATCTTCGCCGTTGCGGGGAGCGGACCGGCGGCGGCACCGACTGCCCGGTACGCCTGCAACAAGCGTTGTCCGCCGAAGAACACCTGCGGCAGCGCGGTCAGCAGCGAGACCGCGACGAGCGTGCCGAGCGCGAACGCCAGGCGACGCAGCCGGCCGTCCTTCGCGGAGCCGGCGACGGCCGCCACCAGCAACGCCGAGAAGAGCGTCGCGCCCAAATGCCCCGCCAGCACTTCGAAGCCGGTCGCGACGCCGGCCGCGACCGCGTAGCGCCGTTTGCCGGTTTGGACGTAGAGCAGCGCGCAGAGCGCGACGACCGGCACGTACGCGTCGGTGAAAAAGATCGCGGTCTGCGCCATCGCGCGATTGGAGAACGGCCCCGCGTACGCGAAGGCGATCGCGCCCGCAGCGGCGGCGAAGCGAAGCACGCCGAGCTGCCGGCAAAACGCGTACGTCGCCACGCTCGCGAGCACGAAGTGCAGGACCACCAACGCCTCGAGGACGCGGATCGGCGCGCCCGCCTCCGAACCGAAGAGCCCGAGAAGCAGCAGCGCCGGCGGATAGAACACGCCCGTCTGGATTTCGCCCGCGAACGAATAACCGGCCTCGCTGTTCGCGTCCCATAACGGCAGATAGCCGCGATGGATCGCCGCCGCCAGCTTCTCGAGCCAGGGATAGAATTGTTGGACGTCGTCGGGATAGGCGAAGAACGTCCGCTCGCCCGAGATGAGAACGGCCCAGAATGCGATAACCGGAATTCCCGCTAAGACGAGCCACGCGGCGGTTCGCGAGTCGTTGAACGCCGCCAGCCGGCGCGCGGCCGTCGCGGCGAACGCCTTCAAGGCGTCACGCGCACGGCCTCGAGCAATAGGCCGAGCGAGCGTGTATCGCCGTTGTGCAATTCGCGGTCGGGTACGAAGCTGTCGCTGCTCACGCCGACGGCTGCCGCGCCCGCGGCGGCGCGCAGCGCGGGCGGCAAGGCGAACGCGACCTCGTTTTCGCCCGGTGCCAGATGCGCGCTCTGCCAGACCACGCGGTTGCCGGCCAGCACGCGCAGCCACGGCGGAGCGTGCGCGTATTTGGGGATGTCCGCCCGCACGCGCACCGCGAGCGTGACCCGGCCGGCGCCGGCCGTCTTGAGGAACCGGATCGTCGCGCGCGGCGCGAGCCAACAGCAGCCGAACGTGGAGGGCGAGGGATAGACGCCGTCGCGCAGGGCCGCGCCGGGATCGCCGGCGGGTTCGTAGAGCCCCTCGGGCAGGACGGTCGCCGGCACGCCGGCGCGCGCCGGCGGTTCGCCACCGTCGACGGCCACGAGGTACACGCCCAGGCGGCGCGTGTCGCCGTTATGGAGTTCCGCGTCGGGAACGAACCAATCGCTCGCGAGCTGCAGGGTGGCGGGTCGTCCCACGGCATCGGGCGGTAAGGTGATGCGCACGGCGCTGCTGCCGCGCGGCAGCGGCGCGCGCGGCGCGACGACCTTGCCTCCGAGGCGAATCTCGAGCGACGGCGGGTGCGCCGCGTATTTGGGGATGTCGGAGGGAACGTACACCCAGACGGCCATCGCGCGCGACGGAACCCGGGCGACGCGCACGGTTGCGACGGGCGCGAGCCAGCAGCATATCGGATCGCCCGCACCCGCGGCATACACGCCGTCGACGAAGGTCTTGGCCGCGTCGGCCGGGCTCACGAGCACGCCCTGCGGAAACACGAGCTGATGCGCGGACGCGCTCTGCGACGCGTCGCTCTCGGGCGCCTCGGTCGCGAGCGGTGGAGGCGACCACACCGTCTTCACGTTGCCGTCGCGGACCTCGCTCGCACCGCTACAGGCGACGAGGCCCGACAGCAGCCCGAGCCCGAGCGAACGGCGAATCTGGCCGCCTACTTGTCGCGCGGCGTCGCGCCGTCCAGCCGCGTCATGCGCGTGACCGAACGCGCGTGCAAAGTGCCGCTCGCGTCGAGCGTTCCTTCCACCACGACGAATTTGCCCACGAAGAGGGGAGCGGAATAGCGTCCCGACGCGATCGCCGGCGCCGCATCGACGCTCACGCGCCGGCCCGTCCGCATCTGCAGCACGAACGAGGACTTCGCCAAGCGCGCGATCGTCCCGAAGACCGTGTGCTGCACGCCGCTCGGGACGGCGGGTGCGACCGGCACCGGCGCGACGCCGTGGCGCTGCGTCGCCGGTAGGGGGCGCACCGTTTGCGCGCCGGCGGGGCCGCGCACCGCGAACGCGCAGTTGAGCGCGAGAATCGTTACGAGGAAACCGCGGAAAAGCGAGTACATGCCGGACCTCACGGTGTTGACAAGCCGAAGACGGCGACGCTGCCGTCGGTGGGGACGTAGACACGGCCGTTAGCGACGGTCGGCGACACGAGCGCGCCGCCGATGTACGAGGCTCCGGCGCCCTGGGTCCAAGATCCCGCCGTGCCGCTGAAGAGCGTGTGGCTCATGTTGAGCGCGTCGAAGGCGTAGAGGGTGATGGAGCCGCCGCTCCCGCCGGGCGTCTTGAGCGCCCAGACGACCGCCGTGCCCGCCGTCGTGCCGTTGGACGACACGACCGGCTGCGAACCCGCGTCGCGGCATTCGAGGCAGCCGACGTTCGCCGCCGATTGCACGGTCAATGCGATCGGCGAGAGGCCCAGCAGATAGGTGTTCAACGGCTGGCCGCCGCCGTAGATCACGTACGTGTTGCCCGCAGCGTCCTGGAAGGTGGCCGGGCCGCCCCACATCCCGCCGCCGGTGTTGGCGTGCCAGAGCGCGCCCGCATCGTTGGCGGTGAAGCCGCCCAGGTTGTCGCGGTTGAGCACGTACTTTTGCGAGCCCGCCGAGCCGCCTTTGGCGAGCCCGACGCCGCACTTTCCACCCATGACCATCAGGTGCGGATAGCTGCCGCTCACGTTGGGCAACAAGATCGCGCCGCCCGAGCCCAGATCGCAATCTTCCGATGAGTCCGCGGCCTCGCCGATCGGCGTGAACGTCGAAGCCTTGGTGATATCGAGATTGCCCGGCACCCGGATGACGGTCATCGCGAAGTTACTGATTCCGTTGTACGGGCCGTTACCCGTCACGAAGAAGACGTTGCCCGATGCGTCCGCGGCGGGACCGAAACCGCTCTGCCAGACCGTGCCGAGATAGTAATCGTCGCCGTTATTGGCGTTGGTCGTATCGAGCATGTTGCCGGTCAGGGCCAAGGTCGTGGCCGAGTAGGACAACATCCAACCGTGGGTCGTGTTCCCCGCGAAATCGCAGTGCGAACTGAGTCCCACGTAGATGTTGCCGTTGGCTTCGAGGAGTGCGGCGCGGTTGAAGTTGTGTTCCGGGTCGACCACGGCGGTGCCCCCGGTCGCGAGCGCGACCGTCGCCGTGACCTCGACGGGCGAGACGGCATCGGCGCCGGAGGCCAGCGCCAGCGCGTGCAGGCGCAGGTGGAAGACGCCGTTCTCCTTGGTCGCGACGACGGCGTACAGGCGCCCGAGGGTCCGGTCGATGACGGGCGTGCCGATGATGCCGATGTCGGGGTTCACGTCGCCGCAGCCGGAGTCGCTCCACGCTTGCTGGGTGATGCCGGCCGTGGGGTTGGTGAAGTTGGTTTCCCACACGACGGCGTGCGTCGTCTCGTCGAAGGCGTAGACCTGATCGGTCGCGGTCGCGACGATCACGAGGTTGTGCGCCTTGCCGTCCGAGGTCGTCTGATTCTGAACGTACAGCGGCTGCGCGTAGACCTTGCCGAACGCGGGCATGCCGGTTGGTGCCGCGAGCGTGCCCAGCAACCCGAACGTTCCGCCGGCCACGCTCGACGTCGTCAACGCCGTCTCATTCGGATACCAGCCCGTGCGGCCGGTATCGTGATGGAACGTGATGTTATCGGCGGGGCTGCCGCTGGAAGGTTGATTGACCGAGACCGCGAGCGTCGCCGAGTTCTTGGCGGAATCGCTAATCGTCAGCGTGCACGAACCCGCGGCCGCGGGCGTCACGACGACGCCGTTATCGAAAGCGTTGATCGCACCGCGGGCGATCCCGCTGCAACCCGCGACCGCGTACGGCGGCGTGCCGCCGCTGATCGATGCGTTCTGAGACGGCACGGTGGGCGCGGTGAAGCTCAGTTGATTCGGCGTCACCGTCAACGCCGACGGTCCGGCGCCGACGGTCACGGCGACCGTCACGGGCAACCCGTTGGCATCGGAGATCGTGAAGAAACAGCTGCCCTGGCCGGACGGCGCGACCGTAACGGTCGATCCCGAGATGAGGCCGGCGGCCACGCCCGCGCATCCGGAGATCGAATACGGGGGCGTGCCGCCCGAGACCGTGACGGTCTGTTGGGCCGCCGTCGGGTTGGCGAAGATCAGCGACGACGAGTTCACCGTCAGCGGCGGCGCGCTGCCGACCTCGATCTTGGCCATCATGCCGGCATCTTCGTGCGCCAGGATGTGGCAATGCAAAAGGAACGTACCGATCACGCGCGGATCCGTGAAATCCATCAGCAACGTGACCGTGCCGGGACCCGCTGCCGAGCTGGCCGGGACGTTGACGTTGTCCATCACGAATTGCTGGGCTTGCTTCACGCCGTTGATCGCTTCGACCAAGAAGTGAATCTGGTGGATATGGAACGTGTGGACCTGTTGGGAGTCGTTGACGATCGTCCACTCCTCGACCGTTCCGCTCTGCGCGTAGAACTGCGGCGCCGCGCCGGGATCGTAGGCCTGGCCGTTGATCGTGTTTTGATCGCTGTAATAGAGCGTCTGCGTGCGCGCGACCGGAACCGTCGTGAACGCCGGGCGCTTGCCGCGGGCGGCGGCGGTCCGCGGCCCGCGATGCGGGAAGTGATACGCGATCATCTTGGGCGAGACGCGCTGGCGCCGGCGCAGGTTGTCGGTGAGCGACGTCGTCGGATCGATCGAGGCCAGGACGGCCGCGGGCATTGCCGGCCCGTCCGCGCCCGCATCGAAACAGAGCGTGCGCAGATACGCGGTCGTTCCCGCCGGCGGCCCCGTGACGATGAACTCGACCCGGCTCGCCGGCGGCACGACCCAATCGTTGACGGTCAGGCTCGCGGGCGCGTTGACGCCGCTCGAGAGCGGCACGCCGTCGAGACCGACGATCTGCAGCTGCGCGTTATCGACGCTGACGTCGAGATAGGTATCCGAGCCCGCGTTGACGAGCCGCCAGAACTGCTGCTCACCCGGGCGGATGCCGATCGCGGGTTGCGTGACGCCGTTGACGGTCCAGGTCTTGACCGCCGTCTCCGGCCCCACGCAGTGTCCGTCCGCGGCGTCGCGCGGGCGCCGCGCGATCTTGCGGAAACGCGGGTCGACGGTCACGTACGGATTGCGACTCAGCCGCGAATCGCTCGCGCGCACGGCCGTGGCCGCGCCCATCTTCATCGACGCGCGCGGCCCGCTCAAGGCCAGCGGCGCGCCGCGGTATTTCGCATGCGTCATCGCCCAGCCCATCGCGTAGACCTGCTTGCGATTCGCCGCGGGCAGCGACTGGCCCGCGAGCAGCGCGTCGCGTACGATCAGGACCCGTTCGGGCATCGTGGCGACGCTCGGCACGTTCTGCACGATGCCGTCGATGACGAGCGCCCCCGACATGCCGCTGAGGTTCTGCCGTTCGACTTCGCCGTGCGCGTGCGTGTGATACCAGTACAGACCCGGCGGATGATCGTAGGGAATCGCGAGTTGGTAATTCAGGGTTTGGCCCGGCATCGCGAGCATGTCGATCGAGTCGTCGCCGGGAGCATTGGGGCTGACGTGCAGCCCGTGGAAATGCAGGTTGGTGTCGTTGACGTAGGCCGAACCGGGCGGCATCGCGGGCAGCGCGTTGGTCAACGTCACCGAGAGGACGTCGCCCGGCAGGAGCCGCAAGGTCGGCGCTACCGCGACACCGTTGTACGTGAGCTTCGGATTGCCCGCAGCGTCTTGTTGCGCGACCACCGAGAGCGACAGGAAGCCGTTCGCGCTGCGCAACTCGGGAACGACCGGAATCGCGTTCGAGCCGGGCGTCGCCGTCGGGATCGGCGCCGGTCCGCTCGACCCGGGGCACACGCCGCGATACGGATGATTCTCCGGAAGCCGGTTCTGCAGGCCCCATTTGCAGGCCAAGTAGCCCTCGACGGATTGCGACTCGGCGAGCGAGAGATAGCGATTGTAGATGAGAATCTCACCGATCGTACCCTGGAACGGATACGAGAGCGGGAAACCGCCGAGGTTGCCGCCGACGACGAGCGGATGCGAACCCGTCGCGGTCGTCCCCGGTCCCGAGGAAACCGCTAAGGTCACGCCGTCCTTGCGCAGGTACTCCGCCGTCGCGCTCCCGGCCGCCGTCCACAGCGCCGGACCCGCGTACTGTACGTTGCCGGCGAGCCGTCCGGTCGTCGTGTTGTCGAAATCGAAGTGCGTCTGCCCGTTGTCGAAAGGCCGCAGTTCCCAGCGCGGCGCGCTCTTGCCGGGATAGGTGCCCGAGGAGATGGCCGATCCGGAAGCGGCAGCCGGCGCGGCATTGGCCACCAGGAAGAGCGTCGACGCGTTCAAGACGTTCGTCGAGAAGGCCGGCGTGACGCTCGCGAGATCCTGTCCGCCGCTGAACGTCAGCGCGCCGAGTCCGCCGATCGTCGCCCCGCTCAGCGGCATCGCGGCGACCGAGGTTTGCACGAGCGTGTTGCCGTTGCCGGTCTCGTCTTTCCACGAACTCACGGAGTTCAAGATCTGCGCGAACGCGGCCGGATCGCTTGCGTCGTAGCGCGCGGCCAAGCCCGGCACGACCGCGGGCGTGAACGTGCCGGCGGCGGGCAGCAGCGGCGTTACCGTCAGGTTCTGCATCTGATGGACCTGGTAATCGCCGCCCGTCGCGCCCGCGAAGCCCAGGTACACTTGCGCGGGCAACGGCGGCTGGCCGTTCGTGCCCGGGATCGTCTTGCTGTAGACGACGCGGTAGCCGTTGCCGTCGTGCGGGTCCATCTCGACGGTCAAGGTGCCCGCGGGCATCAACGTGACGCGAAACGTCGGCGGGTTCGCGGGGCGCGTCGCGGAGGCCGGCGAGTCGAGCGGGAACGGCAGCGACTGCGCGACGCCGGTCGTGCCGGTGTAACCGCCGAGATACTGATTGGAGGTCGCATACGCGCCGCGCACGGCCACGGTCTCGGGAACGCGGCCGGGGAAGCCGTTCGAGGTGCCGCCGTTCTCGTCGGATGAGCTGAAGTTCCCGTATTCGTCGAATCCGATGCCGAGGTAGCCGCCGGCCAGGCCGACGTAGCCCAGGCGGCCGCCCCAATTCGCGACTTGCGGCGTCGTGAACGGCTGCGACGCGTCGATGAGGAACATCGAGAAGCCGTCCGCACCCTGCGTCGCCTCCGCCGAGTTGAACGCGACGTCGGTGAAGACGGCTTGGAAGCCAAGCGCCGTGTTCAGCGCGACCTTCGAAACGATCGCGCCGACCGCGATGGCGCTCTTCGGCGTCAACTGCAGCGCGCCCGAACCCGCGCCGTCCAGCGGCGCGGCCGAACCGCACGGCGGGAGCGAGGTCGTGGGCGTGGAGGAACCGCCCGCGGTCAGGCACGCGCCTCCGTAGGCGGCCCACAGGTTCGGCGCCGAGCTCGCGCCGGTAAAGGGCTCGGACCAGAGCGCGGGCGGCCCCGGCGTCGCGCTCGGCGACGGGCTGGGCGTGGGCGACGGGCTCACCGCGCCGGGGCACGCCGTTGCGTACGGATGCGACGCGGGCAGTTGGCCCTGCAGGCCCCACTTGCACGCGAGATAACCCTCGACCATCTGGATTTCGGAGATCGAGAGCGACCGGTCGTAGATCAGGATCTCGCCGACCGAGCCGTTATAGGGATACGTGAGCGGAAAGCCGCCGAGGTTGCCGCCCACGACCAGCGGGTGGGCCTCCGCGACCGTCGTCCCGGGCCCGCTCGATTCGGCCAAGGTCGTGCCGTTCTTGCGCAGATACTCGGCGTGCGCGCCGCCACCCGCGGTCCAGAACGCGGGCCCCGCGTAGGGCACGGTCGCGGCGAGCCGTCCCGTCGTATCGTTGTTGAGGTCGAAGTGCGTGAAGCCGCCCTCGAACAAACGCAGTTCCCAGCGCGGCGACGGCTTGCCGGGATACGTTCCCGCCGAAATCACCGAACTCGCGGCCGTCGTCGTGGCGGCGTCGGTGACGATGAAGAGCGTCGAGGCGTTGAAAACTTCGCTCGTGAACGATTTATTGAGGCTCGAGAGGTATTGGCTGCCCGAGAACGTCAAGGCGCCCAGCCCCCCGATCGTGGCGCCCGTCGCCGGCATGGCCGAAGCGAGCGGCTGGACCAGCGTGTTTCCGTTGCCGCTCTTGTCCGACCACGAACTGACCGAGCCGCCCGATTGCACGATCGTCGTCGCATCGCCCGCATCGAACCAGGCCGCGAGGTTGGCGATCTGCGTCGGAACGAATGCCGCCGCGGGCGTCGCTTGCGCGCGCGTCTTGCCCGCCGCACCGGTGAAGGTCGAGCCGGCAGCCAACGCCGCCATCAAGAGAAAGAAGAGGCCGCGCGAAGCCGGCCCGCGCCTGAGCATCAAAATCGCGCTTCGCGCGGCTTCCTAACCCACCCTCTAAGCGGGCGCTTCGCTGAAGGTAGGCGTCCCGTTGGCGGGCGAGCGGCGCGCGAGCGAATCGCCGGGCTCGAACGCGAGCGCGAACAGGGCCGTGCGAAATGCCGCGCGATCGAACTGCGCCGCGCGCGCGGCCGCCGCGGCGCGCATCGCCTCGAGCGTTCCGTCTCCGAGATGCAACGCGCGCAACTGCCGTTCGACCAGCATCGATATCGTCGTCCAGTGAAAGCCGTCCACGCCGTCGGCGACGATCCCCTTGGGGCCCGCGCTCGCGTAGACGAACGGGATCGCGCCGGCGGACATCGCTTCGACGACGGATATGCCGAAGTGTTCGTGGCGTTCCGGTGAAAAGTAGACGCTCTGCTCGTAGCCGGTCGCGTGCCAGTAGAACGACGAGGTAGCGTAGAGTTCCGCGAGTTCGTCCGCCGGCGCATCGACGTGAAAGTGCACCGGCAGGCCGTACGCGCGCTTGCGCAGCGCGTCCAGGTGAGCGACGGCCTTGGCCCTCGTCGGCAGCGCGCCGGCGAGGTGCAACTCGAAATCGCCCGGTCCGTTGCGTTCGATCAACAACCGCAACGCATCGATCAGCACGTCCTGCCGCTTGTCGTGCCCCTCCTCCGTGAAGCGGCCGACGTGCAGGATTCGGCCCGGCCGCCGGGCGGCGCCCGCGCCCGCGTAACTCGGGCAGCCGGGCGGTAAGATCAGCAGGTTCGGTTCGACGCCGATCTCGGCGGCCTTGCGTTGTACGTTCTCCGCGACGAAGGACGAGTAAACCAGCACGGCGTCGTAGCGCTCGAGATTACCGAAATTGCGCGCGACGTGCTGCGCGTCCATCGGAAACGGGAACTGGCAAATGTAGTAGTTCTTCTTCCCGAGCGGATACATCGACGGAAGCAGTTCGTTGCCGAGCAAGAAGAACACGTCGCAGTTCGCGTACTTGCGCAGCGACCGCTCGCCGTCGAGCGCGACGGCGCTCAAATCGAGATTCAAGTCGCGCGCGAGCGTGCGCAGCCGGTAGCGGCTGTAGATTTCCGGCGTCACGACGGTCACGTCGTAGCGCTCTCCCAGGAGCGACGCGATCTCGAGCAGGTAACGCTCCCCGCCGCCGGGCGTGAGCGGGAAGGGCGTGAAGAGCACCGCCTGCCGATGCCCCGAACGCCGGGGCGGCGCCGGCGCGGGAACGCGCACCGCCGCGGCTTCGCCGCCGCCGAGTTCGCCGGCCCAGCGCGCGATGAACTTCAACCGGTTCGCTTCCACGACCGCCGACATGCCGAGCGCGGGGTCGCGCGTCGTGGCGTTCTCGATATGGTGGACGATCGCGCTCGCGCAATACCGCGTCCGCTTCCCGATCGAGCGCAAGCGCAGGCACAGGTCCACGTCCTCGTAGTATGCGGGGTCGAAGAGCAGATCGAATCCCGCCACGGCGTCGAGGTCCGCGCGCCGCACCATGATGCAGGCGGCGGAGACGTAGTCGGCGTCGCTATCGTAGCGCAGGTGCTCGGGTACGTCGCGCAAGAACTTGCCGCGCTGCAGCGACGTGCCGCAGGGGCTCATCAGCGCCCCGGCCTCCTGAATGCGCGAATCGGGGTAGCGTAACTGGGGGCCCGCCGCACCGACGCTCGCATCGGCTTCGAGCACGGCCTTGAGTTTGGGAATCGTCGTCGCGTCGATGAAAGCGTCGTTGTTGAGGAAGAGCACGTACGTGCCGCTGGACGCTTCGGCGCCGATGTTGTTGCCCTCGCCGAAAAAGCGATTGGCGCCCAGCCGCACGAGTTTGACGCGGCGCGGAACGTACCGCGCGAGCAGCTCGAAATGCGCGGGCTCGCTGCCGTTATCGACCACGACGATTTCCGTGCGGCCGGCGGCCGTCGCCTCGAGCGTCTCCACCAGGCATTCCAGCGTGAGGTTCGGTTTGTTCAGGTTGAGGATCACGACGCTGACGTCGGGCGAACGGGGCGCGGGCCGCATGGCGTTGCGCCCCATTTCGAAGAAGCGCAACGCGAACTCGACCGTCGGATGCGCGTCCTTGGGCAGATACGTGCGCCCCGCGTAGGCGATCGGGTCGAATTGCGGATGCGGGCGCCGCGTGCGCTCGCGTCCGCCGAAGAGCACGAAGTGTTCGAGCTGGTTGAAACGTCCGTCGGCCCGCACGTCGGGCGACGTCTCGTCGTAGAACGACGTGGAAAAGAACGGGTGCGGATCGAAGCCCATCGCGGCGCCGTAACGCAGGTAGTGCACGAGCGGGTTGAGGCCCATCAGGTGCGAGTGATAGCGCCAATGGTAAAAGGCGGTATCGAAGAGCGGATGGGGCGAGGCCGAGGCGTTCGCGCCGAGCCACAGGAAGTGGCTGAGCGGATCGAGGCGCCCGTTGCGCAGCTCGGGGAGCTGCGCGAGGTAAAAATCCACGTCGAAGAGCGGATGCGGGTTCCGCGACAAGCGCCAACCGGCGCTCTGGTAATGCTCGAACGCGGAGCCCTCGAACGGCGCTCCGTGCTTCGTGTAATAGTCCTCGTCGAACAGGTCGCGCGCCGTCGGCGAACTCATCGGGATCTCCGCGGCTCGAAAGAATGCAAAACGAACGGTCTCGCATGAAGCAAGAGAGCGAGCGATTTGCGTTCGCTTGCAAACCTTTGGGTCCTGCCCGAAGGCCCGCCGGGCCTGCGAGCGAACAGGCGTCTGCAGCATAACGCGATCCAAGCGGAGGTTCAGCGATGCTACGGACGGTTACCCATCGTCTCGGCGTCCTCGTTCCGGCGGCGCTGCTCGCCGCCACGTTCCTGGCTTCTCCGGCGTGGCGACCGCCGGCCCGGGCGCAAGGCGCCGCCTGCGTCGTGCCGCCCGGACCGGATGCGGTCACGAATTACAACAAGATCGTCGCCTGTTTCAAAAGCGGCGGCACCGTGACGCTGCAGGCGGGCAGCTACGCGTTGGCCCACCACATCTACATGCCGCCGCAGACCAAGATGACCGGCGCTACCGACGGCGCCAGCGTCATCACGTATTCCGGGAGCGGCAACACGGTCTTCCTGTTGAAAGACGGCGACTCGCTCGACCACGTCCACATCGACGCGGGCGGAGCGCTGACCGTGAAGAACTCGGCGATCGTCAAGATTTCCGGCGACGGCAACTCGGTGACCGACACCGAGGTCTACGACCGGACCGACTCGCCGATCCACGTGACGGGCATCTACTTCATCGGGCAAGCGATGACGCACAACACGGTCGAGCGCGCCGACATCCACGACGTCTTCAACGGCGTCATCTTCCGCAAAGGCCAAAACGATCCGGCTCAAAACGTGCTGGCGGACAGCAAAGTCGAACACACGCAATGCGATGCCGTCAACCTCGCGGGCGCCGGGACCGTACGCCACGACACGATCACGGAAGTCGGCTTCGACTGCGGCAACAAGATTCCGGCGGCCGGCATCTACGCGCTCAACAATCAGGAAGGCGCCGTAATCACCGGCAACACGGTGTCGGACAGTTGCGGTAATCTGCTCGACATCGTCAACTCGAAGGCGTTCCGCATCGAGAACAATTCGTTCACGGGCCCCGGTTTCACCGAGGGCGGCAAGTATCCGGCTTGCCGCGGAAACGGCGCCAGCCTCGTCAACGTGCAGGGCTCGACCATCAGCGGCAACACGATCGTCGCGACCGACCGCAATCCGGTTCCGGCCGCCGTGGTGGGCGACGAGTGGGCGGGAAATTTCGCGGCCCGCGCGCGCTTGTCGCACCCGTTGATCGCGCTCAAGCTCGTGTACGCGCCGCGCTACGGCGACGTCCAGAGCACCGGCAACGTCTTCGAGAACAACACGTTTTCGGCATCGTGCAGCGCCGGCGGGTGCACGGGCTTGGGCCTCTTCGTCGGAAAGGAAACGGGCTCCAATACGTTCCGCGACAACCATCTGGCCGCGTCCAACGTCCCCTCGGTGCGTTGCGGACAAAATAGTTATAGCGCCAACGATGACGATAAAGCGCACGGCGGCGGCGGCAACGACGGCTGTTGAGGGAGTAATCCACGAGCCGCCCGTCTAAGGGTCGGGGCGACCGGGCCCACGCCGCATGCGTCGTCCCGAACCGCGTTTGAATTTGGAGGCTCCCGAACCACATGGCCCTCCTGCGCTCGAATCCGCCGGCGCGTTCGTCCGAACGCGCGAGTTCCGTCGCGCGCGATCATTTCGACGTGGTCGTGGTGGGCGGTTTCGGGCACGTCGGCTTGCCGCTCGCGGTGTCGCTCGCCGGCCGCGGACGCCAGGTCTGCGCGCTCGATACCAACGCCGCGGTGCGCGATACCATCCTCGCCGGCCGCGTTCCCCATAAGGAAGAGGGGTGTGAGGCCGTCCTGCGCGCCGCGCTCGCGGCCGGCACCTTCCACACGAGCCTCGACGTCGAGACGGTCGGGCGCGCCGACGTCGTCATCATCGTCATCGGCACGCCGGTCGACCGCCATCTCAACCCGGAGTTCGAACAGATCTGGGACCTCTTCCGGGCGATCGCGCCGCACCTCGTGGACGGCCAACTGCTGGTGCTGCGCAGCACGGTGTATCCCGGCACGACGGACCGGCTCGCCAAGGAAATGCAGGCGCTGGGTAAGCGCGTGGACGTCGCCTTCTGCCCCGAACGCATCGCCGAGGGCAAGGCGATGGAAGAGCTCGTAACCCTGCCGCAAGTGATCGGGGCGGACACGCCCGAGGCGCTGGCGCGCTGCCGCGAGCTCTTCGCGCCGCTGACGCACGACGTCGTGGAGTTGCCTCCGCTCGAGGCCGAACTCGCGAAGCTCTTCACCAACACGTGGCGGTACACGCTCTTCGCGACGGCCAACCAATTCTATATGCTGGCGAACGACCACGGCGCGGATTTCTATCGCATCCACCACGCGATGACGCACAACTATCCGCGCGCGTCCGCCTTGCCCAAGCCCGGATTCGCCGCCGGTCCGTGCCTGCTCAAGGACGCGATGCAGCTCGCCGCCTTCAACAACAACCGCTTCTACCTCGGCCACGCGGCGATGCTCGTCAACGAGGGGCTGCCGAACTATCTGATCGAGCGCCTCAAGCTGCGCTTCGACCTCTCGGGCTTGACGGTCGGCGTACTCGGCATGGCCTTCAAAGCCGATAGCGACGACAAGCGCGAATCGCTCTCGTACAAGCTGCGCAAGATCCTGGCCTTCGAAGCCGCCGCCGTCCTCTGTTCCGACGTGTACATCGACGAACCGGGGTTCGTGAGCGCGAACGAACTCGTCGAGCGCTGCGACGCCGTGGTGCTCGGAGCGCCGCACGCGGAGTATCGCGACCTAGCCATCCCCGACTCGAAGATCGTCGTCGACATCTGGAATCTCTGGGGCGGCGGCTGCGTCCTATAGCACAGCCGGGGATGCTCGCATTCGTCTGCCCCGTGTACAACGAGGGCGCCAATATCGGACGCCAGTTGGACGAGCTCGACGCGAAGGTCGACGTTCCGGCGGAGCTCGTGATCGTCTACGATTTCGACGAGGACGATACGCTGCCCGTCGTACGCGAGCGGATGGCCGGGTTCCGGTTTCCGATTCGCCTCGTGCGCAACGCCTACGGGCGCGGCGCGCTCGGCGCCGTCAAGACCGGCTTGCAGGCGAGCGCGGACCGGACCGCCGTTTGCGTGATCATGGCCGATCTCTCCGACGACGTCGCGGCGGTCAACGGGATGTACGGCCTCATCGCCGACAAAGGCTACGACGTGGTCAACGGGTCGCGTTACATGCGCGGCGGCCGGCAGATCGGCGGCCCGCGGCTCAAGACGCTGCTCTCGCGCGCGGCGGGCCTTTCGCTGCACTATCTGGCCGGCGTGCCGACGCACGACGCCACCAATAACTTCAAGATGTACCGCGGCTCGTTCTTGGGCGCGGTCGAGATCGAATCCGTGGCGGGCTTCGAGATCGGGCTCGAGCTCGTCGCGAAGGCCTACGCGGGCGGCTACCGGATCGGTGAGGTGCCCTCGGTCTGGACGGATCGCGTCGCCGGCGAGTCGCGCTTCAACCTGCGGAAGTGGCTGCCCCAATACCTGCGCTGGTATTGGTATGCGTACCGCGGTCGCTTCCGGCCCAGGGCCGCGGCCGACCGCTTGAGGAGCTCATCGTGAAGAAAGTCCTGTGTTTGGGCGGCGCCGGGTTCATCGGTTCGTACGCGACGCGAGCGCTGCTGGGCGCCGGCTATCACGTGACCGTGATCGACAGCTTCTCGAAATACGGTTACCTCGAACACGATTTCTACGGCCATCCGAATTTCCGGCTCGAGATCAAAGACGTGCGCAGCATGTATCCGAGCGAGTTCCGAGGCTACGATATCGTCCTGTGCCTGGCGGCGCTGATCGGGGGCATCAAGTACTTCCACAAAATTCCCTACCGGATCGCGCGCGACAATACCGAGCTGCTGACGCACGCGATCGACGCGACCTTGGCGGCCGCTCCCGAGGCGCTCTTCGTCTACTTCTCCTCGTCGATGGTGTACGAGAAGATGACGCGCCCCGTCACCGAGGCCGACGCGTTGACGCAGCCCGTACCCGTTACCAACTACGGAATGCAAAAGCTCTTCGGCGAGTTCGTCACGCGCGGCGCGCATCAGGAGTTCGGCTTGAACTATCTCATCGTGCGGCCGTTCAACGCCGTGGGCAGCGGCGAGCTCCCCGATTTTCGGGCGGACGGCAGCGTCGATTTCGGGATGTCGCACGTGATCCCCGATTTCGTCTACAAGGCGATGGTGAAGCAGACGCCGTTCGAGATCTTCGGCGACGGCGAACAAGTGCGAACCTTCACCCACGCGAAGGACGTCGCCGACGCGCTGCTCGCGCTCTTCGCGCGCGACATCCGCAACGACGATTTCAACGTGTGCGGCAACAGCACGGAGAAGATCTCCGATCTCGCGCGGAAGATCTGGGCGCACGTGAATCCCGGCCGGGCCTTCCCGCCGGTCCGCGCGATGCCCGTCCCGCCCGCCGACGTGCGCTTCCGGATCGGCGTGTCCGATAAATTGACGCGCGCAACGGGTTGGCAGCCGGCCTTCAACATCGAAGGCATCATCGAGGATACCGCAGGCTTCGTGGCCGCGTCGCTGAAAGCGCGGAGCGTCTCCTGACCGTCCGGAAGAATCGTCGCCTCGAAATCGCGATCGGCATCGCCGCGGCTGCGGTCGTAGCCCTCTCGCTGGTCGTCCGGCAATCGTCTCCGCCGCCCGCGCCCCCGCAGATCTCCGCGCTGCTCTCCGGCGCGACGAACTATTCGATCGACGCGCTCAAGCTCGGGCCCGACTCGCTGGCGTTTCCGCACGGCGACCGTCCGCGCGTTACGCTGAAGGCCGGCAATCCGGTAACGCTGCAAGGCTGGGCCGTGGACGGCCCGAACGGTTCCGCGGCCTCGTCGGTCGCGGTTCAGGTCGACGCGGTCGCGCGCGTCAGCGTGACCGATCTGGGCGAGCGCGACGACGTCGCCGCGGCCTTCAAGAACCCGAAATTTCTGCGCAGCGAGTTTTCGGTAACGGTACCGCCCGAACTGCTTCCGGCCGGCACGCACGTCCTGCGCCTGCTCGTCGGCGACGCGCCGCGCAGCGGTTACTATCTGCTGCCGCAGACCCTTACCATCGACGTGGGCGACGTGGCCGGCGCCAACGGCGCCGCGAGCTCCGGCGAGCCGGTCGCGCCGCGGCTCGCCCGCCACGCGCGGCCGGTCGCGGGAACGCCGGCGTATTCGCTCGATTATTTCGAAGTCGACGGCGTGCGCACCACCGTGGCCGGAGCGGGCCGGCGCGTGGCCCGGATGCACGCGGGTCAGACGCTGGTTCTGGGCGGCTGGGCCATCGATCGGGCCGCGGGGCGGCCGGCCGGCGGCGTCGCGCTCGAAGCCGGCGGAAAACCGCGCTACGCCGCGACCTTCGGCGCGGACCGGCCCGACGTCGCCGGCGCCTACGGGAACGGCGCATTTCGGGCGAGCGGTTTCACGCTGACCGTGCCGCCCGCGCTGCTGAGCCGCGGACGACACCGCCTCGCGCTGGACATTTTCACGAGCGACGCTTCGGGTTATTACCGGCTTCCGAGCGCTCTCGACGTCACCGTGGAATGAACGCGTCACGGCGCGCCGCGACCGCGCTCTTCGCGTTCGCTGCGGCGGCGCTCATCTTTCTCCACGTGTTTCGCGCGCCGTGGTCCGCCAACGTGGGGCTCGATCCGTCGTGGCAGATCGGGCTGACCGAAGCCCACGTGCACGGGCTGCGCAACGGCATCGATATCGTGTACACCTACGGGCCGCTGGGATTTCTCACGATGGGCGCCGTGACCGAACAGACCTACCGCGCCGCGCTGTTCTTCGCCGTCGCGACGGCACTGCTTTGGGCCGGACTCGCGGCGGCGTCTACCTGCGAACGCATCCCGCTCGCGCACAAAATCGCCTATATCGTAGGACTCGTCCTCGCGGTGACGCCCGGCCTGTCAGAATCGCTCTTCTCGCTGACGATCGCCGCCTGGACGCTGCCGATGTATCGTGATGCCAAAGCTCGGCCCGGCGCCGCACTCGCGCTCGGGCTCTTCAGCGGGTTCGTGTCGCTCACGAAATTCCAGCTGGCGCTGACGGCGGGGGCCGGTGGTTTCGTTCTCTTCGCACTGCGCGTGCCGGCGGCGCGCCGCGCCGGGCGGCCGGTCGCCGGCGACCTCGTCGCGCTCGCGAGCTTCGTAACGGGTTTTCTGGGCGCTTACGGCTTCTTCTTCGCCCGGAGCGACTACGGCGTCGCCGCGGCGCTCGGGCTCCTCATCGCGGCCTTGGCGTGCGCGCTCGTCTGGAGCCGCCTGCGCTTCGGTGACGCGCGCCTGTGGGCCGGTGCCGGCCTCGCGTGCGCGCTGGGGCTGGCGCTGGCGCCCTCATGCCGCAGTTTCACCCTCAACGCATGGGCGATCGCCTCGGGGTATTCGTCGGCGATGTCGTTGACCGGGAGCCCGCTGCACCCGGCGCTCGCGCTGTGTTGCTTCGCGCTGGTCGGGCTCGTGCTCTTCGCCAACCTCGACACCGTCACGGTGCCGCTCGCGGCGGCACTGTGCTTAGCGCTCTTCGTCGCATTCAAGGAAGGCTTCGTGCGGCAGGGCCCGCACGGCATCTTCTTCTTCGTCGTCGCGTTCCTGATCGCCGTCGCGACGGCGCGCCTGGCCGCCGGGACGCGCCGCTTCCTCATCGCGAACGCGTGCGTGCTCGTGCTGCTGGTTCCGCTCGACGTCGTCGGCACGATGTATGGCTCGCCGGAACTCGTCGTAACGGCGTTCGCACCGGCGACGCTGGCGCAGGAGACGGAGGCCGTCGCGGGCGCAGCCGCTAAGAGCCCGGATCAGGTTGCGGCGGACGTCGCGCACAACTTGTCTCCCGATCGCTTTGCGGACGACATCCGCGCCCGGATCGGCGACGCGAGCGTCGAGGCGCTGCCGGTCGAGACGTCCGCCGTGTTCGCGAACGGCTTCCGATGGGATCCCGACCCGGTCTTTCAAACGTTCCAGGTCGATACGCCCGCGCTCGACCGCCTCAACGCCGCACACCTGGAAGCCGGCGGCGCCGATCGAATCCTGTTCCAGTGGGGCGAGATCGACGGGCGTTATTCGTTATGGGACGCGCCGGCCGCCGCGCGAACGATCTTCTGCCGGTACGGCGTGGATCCGCGCTTGCCGGCGCCGGTAAGCGCCGCGACGTTCGTGCCGATGCTGGTCCTCGCGCGCACCGCGCAGCGTTGCGGAACGCCGAGTTACGGCGCCGTGCAGCGCTACGGCTGGAACGACCCAATCCCCGTGCCGGCGCACGACGGCACGTTGACGTTCGCGGAAATCTCGGCGCGCTACAGCATCGCGGGCCGGATCGCGAAAACGCTCTACCAGATTCCCGCGGTCGAGGTGGACGCCACGTTGGACGGCGGAGAGCAGCCCGAATTGCGCATCGTGGCCGACGTCGCCGGCGACGGCGTGCTCGTGGACCCGTTTCCGCAAACGTTATTGGAATTCGGCCACGTCCTGGCGGGAGCGGGTCCGGTGCAACACCTCAAACGGTTCTCGCTGCGCACCACCGCACCGTATCTCTACGCACCCGATATCGAGGTCGTCTTCGTGTCGATTCCGTACGGCGGTTCGCGCTAAGTTGCGACTCAACGCGCTCTGCCGTCAATGCTCCGCGGAAACGCCGGGTCTGCGCGTAGCGAGCCCGAGCGGCCTCCGGACCAGCTGCGAGCGGGGCACGCCAAGTTCGGCGGCACTCGCAGAACTCGGTTCGTCGCCATCGCGGCGCGGTTCGAGGCGGACCACTACTTCCGCGCTACGATGCCGCAGCTGGGTCCGTTGGCGTGGCCCGGCTCGTCGTGGGCGATCCGGATGTCGCGGAAACCGAAGCCTTCGAGGGCCGCGAGGATGTCGGCGCGGGGCAGCCAGTAGGCGATCGGGTTGGCGCCGCCGCAGAAGCCCGTCCACTCGAGCGATTGCAGGTAGCGGTACTCGGCGCGCGCGTACGGCCGGCCGGCGAACTCGGCCTCTTCGAGCGGGCCGAATTTGCCGGCGAGCGACTCGTTGGCGGCGATCGCTTCGGCATCGTAGTAATGCGTCCAGAGAAAGACAGCCGACGACACGCGCGCGACGTCGGCCAGGAGCTGCAGCGGCTCGAGCTGGTGGTAGAGCACGCCGCTCGCGAACACGACGTCGAAGCGTTCCTCGGTCTCGCGCAGATACGGGTTGAAGTCGCCGCAGAGCAGGCGCACGCGTTCGAGTCCGAAGATCTCCTTGATCACGAGGCAGCGCAGGTACGCGCGCCGGTTGGCCTCGATCGCGACCACCTCGCGCGCGCCCGCGCGCACCAGCATCCACGAATGGCCGCCTTCGAGCGGACCGAGTTCGAGCACGCGCAGACCCGTCACGCCGCCCAGCGCTTCGATCGCCCAGGCCACGCGCGGGTCGTCGAAGAGCAGATTGGTGCCGGCCGCGAGCCCCGCCCCTTCGGGCTGCGGGAGCGCCGACGTCCAGTCGCCCGCGAAGATGTCCAGCGCGTTTTGCGGCCCCGGCGGGCGCGGTTCGTAGCCGTCCAACGTCAGTGGCCTCTCATCCCGAACCGCGGTCCCGCGCGGACGCGGGCGATACCTGCACGCGCACGAGCGCGGGGAAGAGGCTGAGCGCGCGCAGATCCGCGGTCACGACCGCGAAGCGGACCGCGTGTACGCCCGGGCCGAGGGCGCGCGCCGGAAGGTCGAAAGCGAAGCCCACGTCGCGCAGCGTCGGCGCGCCCAGCGTGCGCGCGACGTCGTCGCGGCGCAGCCGGTAGCTCGCGCTGACGTCGAGCCGGCGTCCGTCGACGATCGCCAGCAACAGCGCGCCGGGCACGCGCGCGAGCGGATCCGCGCACCAGCCCACCATCCGCAGCGACGCGTCCGGCGGCAAGACGGTCCCCGTCGCCAGCGGCACCGGACTGCCGCCGACGACCGCAACGGCGGCGTCGAGGTTGCCCAGCGCCGGCGCGTCGATCGGCGGCAGGTCGTCGAGTTCGGTGCGATCGAGCGATGCGCGCGCTCCGGCGCGGGCCAGGCTCGCGGGGCTGACGCGTTTGGGTGCGAACGCCGTGGGCCGCGCGATCTCCGCGCCGAGCAACACGAAGGCCATCGCGACCAACACGTAGCGCGCGACGCTCACGGCACGCCCGCGCCGGTCGAAAGCAACGACGCGAACGCGGCGCGCACGGCAGCCCACGTGTAGCGTTCGCGCACGTAGCGGCATCCGCTCGCGCCCAGCGCCGCGGCGCGGCCGAAGAGCCGGGTGCGCGCGAGTTCCACGAACTCCGCTTCGTTCGCGTACCAGAGCCCGCCGCCGGCGCGCCGGCACTGCCCCACCAAGACCGGCGACGCGCCGTTCGCGAGCACGGGCACGCCCACCGACCACGCCTCGAGCGTCGCGAGCGAGAGGCTCTCGTACGCCGAGGGCACGCAGACGAGCGTCGCGGCGGCGAGCGCGTCCCACTTCTCCTGCTCCGAAACCGGTCCGAGCGCGACGACGTCGGGCCGCGCGGGCAGCTTCATCCCAAGCGGTCCCACGAGCACGAGCGTGCGCGGCTGCGGATCCGCGGTTTGTAAGGCGATGAAATAGTCCAGGAGCCGGTCCGCGCCCTTGGCTTCCTCCACGCGGCCCGCGTACACCAGCAAGTCGCCCGCGAGCCCGCGCGCCGCGCGAAAGCGCTCGGGACGCACCTCGGGCGGCTCGACGCCGGCGCCGCATACCACGTGCGGTACGTCGAGCACGCGCGGGAAACGGCGTTCCACGAGCGCGCGTTCTTCTTCGCTCGCGAACGCGAAGGCGGACGCGGACCCGAACACGCGCTCGAAGATCCGGAGCCCGAGCATCCACTCATCGTGCGCCAGCGGCACGAGCACCGAGCGCGCCGCGACCGGCGGCAGCCCGTAAAACGTCGTCGCGTACAAATACGAATAAAAGAAGACGCGCTCGTAGCGCGCGGTCGCGGCGGCGCTCGCGAGATGCGCGAAGAGTTCGGGCGCGAACGGGCCTTGCGCGCGCATCCACGCAGCCTCGCGGGCGGCATCGGCGCCGCCCGCCGCCACGCGCCGGGAGAGCGTCTCGAAGAACGCGGGGCGGCGGGGTTCGGTAACGCTGAAGCGCCGCACCGGCACGCCCGCGAGCGACGCCGGGCCCGGCGGATACGCGTCTTCCCAGGTGCGTGCGTCGCGCGCGCACGTGGTGAGGATCTCGACATCCCAGAGCGCGGACAGGTGCCGCGCGGTCTGCAGACAGAGGCTCTCGGCGCCGCCGACGAGGTCCTCGCCGCAGCGCTGCACCACGAACGCGACGCGCGGGCGCGCGCTCACGCGGCGCGCTCCTCGAGCGCGTGCAAGCGGCCCGTGCCCGCGCCGAGCAGCAGCCACCAGAAGCCGCCCACCTTCGGGAAAAACGTCAGCACGTCGAAGACCTGGTGCACGGCGAACCCAAACGTCGCGGCGCCGATCCCCAGCAGCAGCGCGGAACGCGGCGCGGCGCGCAGGCAGAGCGCGATCGCGGAGACGATCGTCCAGAGCAGCGCGAAGAACAAGGCCAGCCCGCCTTCCGCGAGCGACTGTAAATAGACGCTGTTGGCGTGCGTGCGGACGCCGACGAGCCCCGCCGCCGGAAGCAATAATTCGAAGTTACCCGCGCCGATGCCGAGCGCGGGATCGGTCTTCGACAGCGCGATCGCCGCGCGCCACAATTCCGCGCGCGTGCCCAGACCGTTCTCGCGCTGCACCTCACCGAGCGAGAGAAAGCGCTGCAAAAAGCCGAACCGCGAACCGAGCACCGCTACCAGCGCGAACAGCACCGCGGCCGCGGCGGCCAGCCGCAGGGCGAGCGCGGTGCCGCGCGCGCGAAAGGCCAATACGACCGCGATGCCCGCCGCCGCTCCGAGCAGCCCGGAGCGCGAGAGCGTGAGCACGTCCGTCGCGATCGCGACCGCCAGCACGCTCCACGTCGCCGCGCGCAGACGGTCGCGGCCGAGGGCGCCGGCCAGCAACACCGGAATCGCGAGATCTAAATAACCCGCTAACTGATTGGGACCCTCGAGCGCGCCCGCGATGCGCGGGATTACGCGCCCGTCGATCAGCGCCCCCGACGGCGCGCCCGTCGCGTACTGCGCGAGCGCCGTCGCGCAGACGAGCGCGCAGCCGGCCAGCACGCTCGCGCGCACCACGGCTTCGTCCTCCGCGGTCGCGATCGCGAGCGACGCGGCAGCGAAGGCCAACAGGTACTCGGCGGCCTTGAGCGTCTCGCGCAGGGTGGCGTCGATGTAGGTTGCCGGGATCGCCGTCAACGCCGTGACGGCCAGGATCGCAAACGCACCGCCCACGAGCGGCCGGACGCGCGGATCGCGCAGCGCCCCGAGCGGCGCGCGCCGGACGGCGAGCCCGAGCAGCACGCCGAGTAGCACCACCTTCGGAAACGAGAGCTGCGTCGGGCCGATATCGTGCGCCCACGCGAACGGCCCGGCGACGAGCAGGAACGCTATGCCGAACGCCGGCCGTTTCGCGGTGAGCAGCGCGCCCGCGATTCCGGCGCCTGCGAACGCGAGGGCGGCGAGCGCGTCGAGCGGCACGCGGTGCGCCACCGTCAGGTGGACGCCGCCCAGCACCGCGGCGGTTATGTCCCCGGCCAGGCGGGGAGCGCGGCGTCGGCCAGCAGCGGAGCCTGCCGGTCCTTGCGCGACACGCGCGCTTCGCCCACCAGCGGCCACGCGATGCCGAGCGCCGGATCGTTCCAACGCACGGCGCCTTCCGTCTTCGGATCGTAGAGCGAACCGTGTTTGTAGCTGAAGACCACCTCGTCGGCGAGCGCGAGAAAACCGTGTAAGAACCCGCGCGGGATGTAGAGCTGACGGTGGTTGTGCTCGGAGAGCAGGAAGCCTTGCCACTTCAAATAGGTGGGCGAACCCGAGCGCACGTCGACGATCACGTCCCAGATCGTGCCGCGCAGCACTTGCACGAACTTGGACATCTTGAAATCGTAGTGCAGCCCGCGGATCACGTTACGCGTGGAGAAGGAAACGCTGTCCTGCACGAACGTGTCGGTGAGGCCGGCCGCGCGATACTTGGGCTCGGCGTAGGTCTCTTTGAAGAAGCCGCGGTCGTCTTCGAAGACGTCGGGCACGAAGAGCTTCGCGTCGTCGAAATTCGTATCGATCCTTACGATGGCCATAGCGTGCTCGCTTCGGTCGCGCTCGGAGCCGACCTCCGCGCGCGCAGGGTAGCCAGCAGCGCCGCCACGACGGCCCGTTCGTCGCAGCGTTCGCGCACGCGGCGCTGCGCCGCGATCGTCTGGGCGCGCAGGGCAGGGTCGGTCGCCACGATCTGGATCAGCGCGGCGACCGCGAGTAGGTCGCTCTTGTCGTTGATCAGCAGGCCGCACGGACCCACGAGCTCGCGCGCGATCGCGGTCCGGTAGGCCACGATCGGAACGTCGAACCACATGGCCTGCAGGAACTCGAGACCGGCGCTCTCCGCCTCGTCGAGCGAGACGAACGCGTCCGCGGTGCGGAAGATCGCTTGCAACTGATCGGCCGCGACTTCCCGCGCCACGAGCACGCGATCGGCAAGCTCCAGCCGCCGGAGTTCGTCGAACAGGCGCGCGTTTACGTCCTCGACGATCGTGTCGGTGGCCAGGATCGTCAGCCGCGCCTCGCGTTCGAGGGTCAAGTAGTGCAGGAAGACGATCAGCAATTCGCTCATTCGTGCGAACGAATCGATGCGGCCCGCGTAGAGCAGGTTCTGCTTCCCGTCCTGCAACGCGGAGATCAGCGGCACGTCGGGCGGCGCGTCCCACTGGCGCGAATCGACGCACACCGGGAGCCAGCGCGCGCCGCGAACGCGGTGGCGGTGCAGCTCGAGTAGCGCACCGGGCGAGGACGCGAAGGCGTCGCCCGCCGGCATTGCGGCGGTGCCGTTCGCTTCCACCGTCGCAGCCGGCCACGGGTGCGCCGGCGAGGCGTGGTACAGCGTGATCTCGTCACGGGCCGGGGACTCGGGCGCATCGGCGTACCGGTGGCGAATCGACGCGCCGCCGGTGTCGTCGCCGGCCGCACCGGCGAGCAGTTCCACATCCTCGATCCCCGCGCGGTGCAGCGCCCCGGAGAGCGCGATCGCGTAGGCGCGCATGCTCGCGTCCGCATCGTGAGGCAGCACCTGCACGATGCGGTCCGGCGCGCCCGGCGGCGCGCTCGCACCCGTTCCGCCTGAAGCGGCGAACAGGGTCTCGTATCGCTCGATCACCGCCGGCCAGGAGCTGACACGGGCCGCGTAGGCGTGCCCGAGGCCTCCCAAGCGCTGCAATTCGTCGCGTCCCGCGAAATCGACGCGTTCGAGCGCGTCGACCCATTCCTCCGTCGAGCTCGCCGCGAAACCGCCCCCGCAGCGCGCGAGCGCGGTGGCGGTCGGCAGGCAGCCGCCGTGCACGATCACGGGCCGGCCGCAGGTCCAGGCCTCGTGCACGACCCGCGAAAAACTCTCGCTCGTACTGGGCTGCGCGAGCGCGCAGGCGTGGCGCAGCAACGCGGCCTTTTCCGCTTCGCCGACCGGGCCAAGATCGAGGATGCCTTTGGCGGAATCGCCGTACGACACGGGCCGTTCACCCGCGAGCACGAGGCGCAGACGCGAAGCGGGCCGCCGGCGCCGGAACTCGGCGAAGGCGTTGACCAGCAGCGGCAGATTCTTCACGGGATGCTGACGGCCCAGGTAGAGCACGTACTTCTCGCGCGCGGGCACGAACGGGCCGACCTGCTCGGGCAGCGACGCGGACCCGCCGACGTCGACGCCCTCGCCGATGACCGTCGATTTCGCGACGATGCCCGGGCCGAAGAGCCGCAGCGCGAGCTCGTATTCACCCTCGCTGTTGAAGAGCAGGCCCTTCGCGGCGTGGACGGTCTGGGCCACGCGCGGCAGGTACGCATACGCCTCGTCGTGCAGGCACGGCTGCAGGTACGCGCGCGCGGCCACGAGCGGTAAGCCGAAGAGCGTCGGGCCGTAGAGATAGGGCAGGAAGAGCACGTGCTCGTACGAGTCGCCTTCCGCGGCGAGGTACGTGTAGAGGCCCGGGCTATGGATGTTGTTCTCGTAGAAGAGACGCGCGTCGTCGTCGCTCACGGGGCTGACGCCGCGCCGCAGCTCGTCCGGTCCGAGGCTCGTGAGGATCGCGTTGACCCGTTCGAAGGCGCGCCGGTCGCGCGGGCGCACCCGAAAGCGGCGGACGATCAGCGACCCGCGATGCTCGGTCCCCGCGCGCAGGCCGTTGGAACCCCAATCTTCCTCGAAGCCTGCGCAGCAGGTGGTGAGCACGTCGACCGCGTGCCCGCGCGCCGTCAGCGCGGCGGCGAGCTGCCAACTCTGCTGCTCCGCTCCGCCGCGAAGGTCCGGACCAAACCAAGGCGTGACGAGCGCGATTCGAGCCGCTCCGCGGGGGCGGCTAACGCTCAACGCAGCCGTTCGTCCTTTCACGCGCCTGCAGGGCCTCGACGTCGTCGCGCAGCCGGCCGATCTGTTCGATCAGCTGCCGGTTCAAGCTGACCTGTTCGCGCAGCGCCGTGACCAGCGCAAAATTGACGTGGCGTTGATCCTTGAACAGAAACGCTAACAGCTTGAGGCTGAGCTTTCGTACGGCCTCGCTGTTGAACGGAAACGACGTCCCGATGTTCGAGGGCCATTGCGTGCGGATCTGCGATTTCTGATCCGCGATGTTCGCGAACGCTTCCAGCGCGTTGACGAACACGTTGGCGCGCACCGAGAAGGCGTCGATCGCGACGTGTCCCTGCGGACGATCGCGCAGCTCCGAGACGCGCTTGCGCAGCCGCGCCATGAGGCCGTCAACGTCGATAGCGTCGTTGGCCGATTCGATCATGACGTGGTTCGCGCGCTCGCAGCCACCGGCGGTTCTCTCCGATCCCCGGCTCTCTAACCGGTAAGCGACCGAGCGCGCGTTTCTTCGATTCTTCCGTGTTGTCCTGTGACACAAGGTAGGCGCTGCGGCGCCGTTCGCGCTAACGCGCGAAGAAGCGGCGTCCGGCGAGGAGCGCGAATGCGCCGAAGAACAGCAGCGCGACCGCGAGCAACACACCCGCGACGAGGCCGCGCACGGTGAGAAATCCGAGGCCGCGTTCACCCAGGCAGCGGCGGTAAGCCGTGTCGCCCAACGCGGAGATCGCGCAGCGGTAGCCACGCCAATTCGCCGGCGTGATCTCGGGCGGCGCGCCGCCGTCGTAGAGCCGTGAGAAGACGGTGCGCAGCGCGGGCTCCGCATCCAAGCGGCGTTCGAGCCCGCCGAGCGCGGGGCCGGTGAGCCGCGGGAGGTCGAGCTCGCGCGAGGCGTCCGCGGCGCGCCAAGCCCGGCCGTCGAAGGCGTGTTCCACGATCCCTCCCAGCGTGCCGCCGGGGCCCGGTTCGGCCGTGAGGAACATCGGCGCGTTCTCGAAGATCGGCGAGAGCGCGGGGACGATCAGCAGCGGAACGCCGTCGCCGGCGGGATCACCGACCACCCGGAAACCGAACTTGTGGGTGTGGCCCGCGAGCGCCAGCGCGACGTGCCGGCGCGGATCACCCAGGACTTCGGTGAGACGGTCGCGCGCACCGCTGTCGAGGAACGGCACGACGCCCAAGCCGTGCGCGAGGTGCACCGTGCTGTAGGCATCGACGCCGGGGGGCACGTGCATCACGACCCAGGCCCGGCCCGTGCCGCCGGACGGCAGCGCGCGCTCGAGATCGGCGAAGGTCTGTGCGACCGACGCGGAACCGCTCGCGCCGCACGCCGCGCGGAAACGGGGGGAGGCGAATACGTCGTCGATCACGACCGCGCGCAGGCCCCGGAGCGGCAGCCGCGCGACGTAGAAGCCGTCCCGCGGGAACGTCGCGCGAAAATGCGGTGCCGCGCCGTTGCGGTCGACGAGCGGCGCCCAGAGGTTCGCCATCGCGCGCAGAAACGGGGCGCCCGCGCCGGCCCCATAATCGCCGCAATCGGAATCTTCGTTGCCGAGCGCGAGCACGAACTGCGCGTGCGGAAACGCGGCCCCGAACGCGTGCGCGACGCGCGCCATGGTATCGAGGGCGTGCTTGGGATCGTAGCGGTGCCCGATGTAATCGCCCGAGATGACGACCACCGGCGGAGCGGGATCGACGCGCCGCATCTCGGCGAGCGCCGAGCGCAGCAGCACGGGGTTCGTGTCGTGACCGGGCGGCGAGGGCCGCGGGCTCGTGTCGAGCGGTTCGAGGTGCACGTCGCTGACGAACAGCCACGGCGCCGCGGGCGCCGCGGGCGCCGCAGCCGCCGTAACCGGCGCCGGCCGCAGGAACGCGAGCGCCGCCAGCAGGGTCAGCAGCACGACGCGAACGGGCACGCCGTCAGCATATGGGTGAAAGAACCGGGTTCCCTTTTTCGCCGCCGTGCGGCGGCCGGCGCGGCGCTCGGACGACAAGCGGACGCCGGGCCGGCCGCGAATAGGCGCTGGATGAACGTCGCGGAAGCGCGCCAGGGAAAACCCGCCTCAGCGCAGCGATCGCCGTAACGCGCGCCGGCTCGGATTTAGCCACGATGCGCAGATCGCGACTCGTCGAACTCCAGCTAATCGGGCTCGGCGCGATCGTCGGCATCGTTCTCTCTCAGCTCGCGTTCTTCGTTCGCGACCGCCTGCCGGTCGGTTCGTCGGGGTTCGTCATGACGCTCGGGACGGGGCTCGAAGTCGGCGTTTCCGAAGCGGCCGGCGGCCTCTGGAGCGGGGTCTACGTCCTGGAGACGGCGCCGGACGGCACGCCGTTTCGCTGGACGAACGGCGATGCGATGCTGGTCCTGCCGGCGCTCGACCGGCCGGCGACGGCGGCCGACGTTTTGATCGCCGCGCCCAATGCCGGGAGGCTGAAGATCAGCGCGAAGCCCCCCGGCTCGGCTTCTTCGACGCTTCTCGCGGCCCCGGCGCCGACGGGCGCGGTGCGCTTTCACGTGCCGCTGGACCACTACGAGCCCGGTACCGTGCTGACGTTCCAGAGCACCAACCGCGTGACGGGCACGTCCGATCCGCGGACGCTCAGCGTGCAGCTCAGAAGCGTTCGACTGTTGCCGTGAACGCGCCGTCCTCTCCCGCGCGTTCGAGCAAGAGCGACGCGAGTTCGCGGACCTGATCGCGGATCTCCGGAATCGCGGTCGTCTCGATCAGGGTGCCGTAGCGGATCGGACCCAGCGTGTAGATGCGATTCGACGGGACGCCGTCGCGCCCGCGCAGCGCGCCGTCGGGAGCGACGTCGACGCCGATACCGAGCGCGTGCGGCACGAGGAGGCCCTGCGCGAGGAGATCGGCGAGCAGCGGGTTATCGAGTCTGCGGACGTCGTGCTCGGGTCCGCTGCAATTGATGACGCGGTCGACCTCGAGTTGCACCCGCCCCCGGCCGCCGCGCAAATCGATCCCAATGTCGAAGCGACCACCGTTCGCGACGACGCTGCGGGTGGTTCCGGCCAGCATCAGCAGCCGCCCCGTCGCCGTCAAATCGGCTAACGCCGCCGCAACTTCGGGCGCCATGCGATGCCGGTGCACGTTCCAATACGGCATCGCGTGGCGCACGAAGCGGCGCTGCTCCTCGAGCGTCAGCGCCTGCCAGAGCGCGTTGGTTCGCGGCCGGAGGCTGTCCACGGCGACGCGCCAATCGAGCGACCCGGCAAACGACTCGCGCGCGGCGCTGCGCACGGCCGCAAAGAGGTCCGTCATGGTCTGCGCTTCCGGTGCGGCCGGCGGCGGCGCATCGAAGAAGCGATGCTCGTTCGGAATGAGACCGCGGCGCGACACCATGAAGATAACGCCGCGATGCCCGGCGTGGCGCAGACCTAAGATGGCGTCGACCGCCGTGAGCCCCGTGCCCAAGATGAGCACGGTCTCCGCAGGATCGGCGGGGATCAGGGCTTGCGGGGCCCAGGCCGAGGCGAAGAACGCCCCATGCCCCGCGTCTTCCGCGTCGAAGCCGGGCCAGCGCGCGGGCAACGAATTTCCGCTCGCCACGACCAGGACGTCGCCGCGAACCGTAACGCCGCCGGAGCACGCGACGGCCGGCCCGCTCTCCGCCGACGCGAGCGCGAGCGCCGAGGCCCGCACGTGTTCGAACCGGTCCCCCGCGTCACGGCGCGCCGCCTCGACCACATCGACGAGATACTCTCCGTAAACCGTCCGCGGCACGAACGAGCGCGGACCGTACGTGCCGGCGTAGCGCTCGGCGAGCCACGCCGTGAAGTGGCCGGGGTCGTCCGCGAGCGCCGACATGCGCGACGCCGGCACGTTCAAGAGGTGCGCGGGACAGCGCGTTGCATACGCCATGCCGAGACCAAGCCGCTCGGCCGGATCGATGACCACGGCGCGAACGTGGGGCGAACGACGCACCAACTCCGTCGCAAGTAACGCGCCCGAGGCTCCCCCGCCTACGATCGCGACCGTCAACCGACTCACGAGCGTACTATGAGCGAACGAACGCGCCGGGGCCTTCCAACCGGCAATTCCGCGCAAGAGTGTAGCTCGGCTTATAAGTTTCTGTGACGCCCGACTGCGTTTCATTCCGTTCGCTTATTCCGGCTGCGCGCGGCCGCTTTCGCGCAGGTTCGACGCACCCGGTCTGCGGAACCGAAATCGTGAAACGGCCGCTCCAGATCCGCGACTTCATACGGTGTACGTCGCTTCGCGACGTAGTCGGTTTTCGTTTGGCCCGCATCGACCGAGCGAGAGTGGAGAACGCTTTTGGCGGCGTCCGCAAGCCAAGTCCCGAGGAGCCTCTTCTCGAAGACGGCCGATTCATTTCGCATGCCCGTCTCGTTCGCGATCTTGATGACCGGGGTTCCGATCCTGATCGTCGTGTCGCTCTACGCGATGCGCCTGTACGGCCTCCACTGCAACGTCGACTGTATGTACTATCCCATCTTCGTCTTCGTGTAGGCGGTGTGGATCGCTCCGATCCTAGGCTTCATGCTCTTCAGCGTACGGCAAATCGCGCCCAACCCGCCCGCGCTCGCGCAAGACTATCCGGCGGACCTCTTCGAGGCCTGGGTCATCTTCGATGGTTCCGACGGAACCTCGGAGATCGCTAGCAATCTGGGCGCGCAGGTCTTGGTGACGCCGACCAACGGCAACGGCAGCACCGCGCGCTCGACGCGATTTCACGCTCGGCACCGCGGACGAACGCCTACCCATAGGCGATGACCGAGTTCGTCGCCGCGTTGATGAACGACGTCGAGACGGTGGCGCGCTTCGGCGCGCACCGGCGCCTACACGGGTCCGGCGGGTTAGCGGAACCCGCCGCGGTTCCGTCACGTTCCGTTCCAATCCAGCGCCTCGAGCGTACTCGCACCCGAACGCGCCGCGGTGACGACGATGCGTTCCTCGCCCGCTGCCGAGATCCGTATCGCCTCGGCCGCCACGGGCCGGTCCCGCGCGCGCGAGGGATCGGCGAAGGCGCGGAACGAGACGACCCGTACGCCGGGGCTCGGTTCCCCGAGGAACGCGACGCCGCGCTGTCCGCACACCGCGGCGCTCGCGTCCAAGACGAGCCGTGCGCCGGGGCGCTTCGCGAACGCGGGCAGCGCTGCCGCGGCGCCGTCGCGCAATACGACGATCGCGGCGGACGGCGCACCGGGCGGACAGACCGCAATGCTTTCGACGGCCGCGTCGAGCGGCACGACGCGCTCGAGTGCCAGTCGCCGCGCATCGATCTGAGCTAACGCACGCACGGGCGTACCTCCGCGCGGCGCCGCGAACGCGAGCAGCGCGTAGAGCTTCGTGCCCGACGCCTGCAGGCTGACCGGCGGCCCGGGTAACGAGACGGCGCCCGTGCGCGTACCGTCGAGGGTCCAGCGCTCGACGGCGCCCGTTGCCCGGCCGCGGCCCGCGCCGGCCAGCGCGAGGTAGAGCGGGCCGTCCGGCGCGGGCGCCGCGAGATCGACGGCCTCTTTGGTGGCCCCGAAATCCAAAAGGACCGAACCATCGGGCCGCAGGAGCGTCACGGTCTTCGCGGCGTCCGTTCCCGAAAGGACGGCGAACCCGGACGCCAGGGCCACCGTTGCGAGCGCGTCGGCGGGGAGCGGAAGTGGCCCGCGCGCCGGGGGCCCGGCGCACGCGCAGGCGCTCGCGCAGATCGCCGCGACGGCGAACGCCGCCCGCAGCGCGCGCCCAGGCGTCACGGTTCGTTCCCCAGATCGAAGAGATCGATCGAATCGACGCGCGCGCGCGCCGAGGGCGGAGTCCAGACGCGGAGCTCGAGGACGCCGTCGTCGTCGTTGACGATCGGCGGCGCCACGAACGGACCGATTCCCGAAAACAGTAACGCGCGCGCGCTCGTTGCCCGGAAGCGGATCCCAACGCGAGCGGTCTGCTCTTGACGCGAATCGCCGGCTTGCGCGATGGCGAGCGTCTTCCCGCTCACGAAATCCCATACTTCGATACGGGCCGCCGGCGCGGACTGCAGCTCGAGGTCGAAACGATAGGAACCCGACGGGCGGCGGAAATAGGCGCTGCGCAGGACGTAGCCGCTGTCGGAGGCCGGCCCCACCACGAGGCGTGCGTCGCCGGGATCGAGCAGCCGCGCACCGTTGTTCGTCGCGAAGGCAACGGCCGCGGCCGGGCGGCAGGTGCCCAAGTCGATGTCGCTCGCGCCCCCGGCCCGCACGCGAAAGAGCCAGAGTTCGTTGGAAGCCAAGAGCACCGTCGCGCGCGGGTCGCGTTCCAGGCAGCCGATCGCGCGGCTCGCATCCTCGGCGGGATATTCGACTCCCGTGTACGGCACGAACAACAGATAATTATCGCCGGGCCACAGCGGGTAGCGCCCCGACGTGGTGAAGGGGACGACGTGAAGCCGGGCCGCAAACGAGCCGACGACGCCCTGCGAGGCGATCAGCGGCGCGCCGGCGGGTACGACGGCGGCGACCACGTCGAGCTTCGCGTCGGCCTCCGGCGTCGAGCGCAGAAACGCGAACGCAGCCTGTGGAATCCAGATGCTGCCCCAGAGAAGCGCGTTGGCCAGCGACAGCGCTGCCAGCCCGACCCGCAGCCGTTCGGACCTCACGGCGACGCAGAGAAACCAGATCTCGCCGACCGCCAGCAACGCATAACCCGGAGCGAATTGAAACCCCGGGAACGAGAACGGCATTTGCTCGCCGCGCGGCAGCAGATTCTCCAACAGCAGAACGGCCCAGACGCCGGCCGCCCACGGTGAGAACAAGCCGAGGAGTCCTTGCGGCGCGACGTTCGCATAGCCGCGTAATCGAGCTTGCCACACGGCGCCGAACGCCGTTGCGGGATCTCGGACGACCCCGCCCAGAATTTGCAGCGCGCTCGGCGCCGGCACGCCCGGTGCGAGGTAGCCATACAGCGTTCCCGTATGCGAGCCCACATCGACGTGCAATCGATGCACCAGAACGATATCGCCCAGCGCGAATGCCGTCAGGAGCAGCGGGACGGCAAACGCGCGCGGCCGCGCCAGCACGAAGCCGAGCGAGAGCCCGACCAGCAACGTCGCCGAGACCTCGCCGGCCAAAAGTGCCGCTAAGCCGCAGAGCGCGGCGAGCGCGTCGCGACCCAGATAGTACGCGAAGCCCGACGAGACGAGCGCCCAGCCCGCGAACGACGTGAAATGGAAGTCGAACGCGGCATCGTAGTACGGCCACGGGTTGAGGACCGTCGCCACGATGCCGAGCGCGAGCAACACGCCCGCAACGCGCGGGTTCGGCGACGGGCGGTCGGCCAAGAGCCGGCAGATCCAGACGAGCGCCGTCGCATCGCCCGCCAGGATGAACGCGTCACCCGCGAACTTGAGCGCGAGCGGCGAGTGCCAGACGCCGACGAGCGGCGCGAGCAGCCACATCCCGAGCGCGAAGTGATCCGCGACGAACGGGTAGTTCGTCACGGTCGAATACGGATCGAGCGTGCCGTGCGAGATCAGATAGACGGCTTGATAGAAGATCGCGAAGTCCGTCGTCAACGAGCGCTGCCGAACTTCCGCGATCGAGAACGCGCACAGCGCGGCGGCCTTCGCCGCGAGCGCGACGCCGACGACGATCTTCTGCGCGCGCGTCACCGTCCGGAAAAGACTCCGCCGAACGCATCGTGCGTGGCGCGGCGATTGGGACCGTATACCGCTGAGGTCAGATTGAAGTTGACGAACGAGTCGGGACCGATGGCCAAATTGCTCCCGGCCGCGAGCGCGTCGAGGTCGATCGGCACGTCGTTCCACGCGTTCAATCGCCCGGGAATGACGGTGAAGACCGTACCGTCGGCTCGATGCAAGGTGCGCGGCGCGATCGCTTTCGAGTCGATCGCCGTGATGTAGTGGTGATCGAGCGCGTCGACGATCTCCACGCCGAAGAAGCCGCGCGGGTAGACGCCGCCTTCGAAATCGTGGGTCGGATAGAGCCGCACCAAGACCTTGCCGAACGCCGCCGGCACGATCTGGTTGATGCTCGCGAGATGCCAGCCGCCCACGTGCGAGGGCGCGAGGTTGAAGCGTAAGGCACGGCGCCCGGCGACGAGCGCGCGTTCCACCACGCCCGCGCGCAGTTGCCGGGCATCGTAGTTCCAATCGCGCGGCGCCGCCGGCGATCCGGTCCAGCGCGTCAAACTCGCGTTATCGAAAACCGTGCTCGGCTGCAAGCGCATGTAGAAATGTTTGGGTTCCGAATACGTCTCGCGGCCGGTGCCCGTCTCGACGGCGACGACTTGCACGCCCGCGCCCGCCAGGAGCCGCAACTCGCGGTCCACGTCGCCCGCGCGGATCGTGAGCGGCGTCTGCGAGTGCGGCCGCAACGTGATCGGGAAGCCGTGGTTCCAGAAGTCGAAGCGATTGTCGGCGAACACGCCGAAACGCACGCTGACCGGCTTGTCCGACGCGTTGGCCGCGGAGATACGAAACGCTTCGATCGCCTTGGTTTCGCCGTCGAACGCGGAGTCGACGATAGCGAGCGACATCGGGTTGGCGCGCGCCAACTGCACGGCGAAGGCCAGCAACGCGAATGCGACGACGCCGCCGAAGGCGAGCGCCGCGGCGCGAACCGGTACGGCGGCCGCGGCCTTGCGTTCCCGCGCGGCAGCGTGCACGGGTTTCGCGCTCAGGACGAACGCGAGCGCCACGATCGGCCAGTACATGAAATAGTTTTCGAGCGAGCGCGACGCGAAGAAGAGCGCGAGCGCCGGCGCCACGAAGGGCAAGATGTCGAGCGCGCGTTTGAAGCGCGCGTAGAGCACGACCGCGAGCGCGAGCACGGAGAGCCAGACCGGCCCCAGCACCGCCGCGGAGAGGTTCGACGTCGCCAGGGTCTGGACGATGCCCGAGCCGAACGGGATCGGGCTCAAGGCCACGGGCGCGAGCACGCCGTGCAGCCATGCGCGCGGCGCGGCCAACGCGAAGGGCGCGTTCGTGAGCGCGAAGATGCCGAGCGCGACGCCGGCCGGCGCGAAAAAGTTTGCCGGACGCCGCGCGTCGCGCGCGTCGTAGGCCCAGTGCACGAGGGCGAACGGGAGCACGAGCCACGCGTTCTGTTTGAGCGAGATCGCGAGACCGAGGAACGCCGCGCTCGCGAGCTTCTGCTTGTCCCAATAGTAGGCGGCGAGCACCATCGGAAAGACCCAGAGGACGTCCGTCACGCCGCCGAGGGTGTAACTCAGATACGTGGGATCGACGTTCATGGCGAGCGGCGCGAGGAAGCGCAGCCGCCGCGGCGCCATGAAGAACAGGCTCGCGACCACGAGCGCGTGAGCGAGCACGCTGACCCAGAGCATGTTGGTCAGCGAGCAGAGCATGAACGGGACGTAAACGAGAAACGAGAGCGCGGGATAGGAGAGCGCGTGGATCGCGCTCCCGTCGATCATCGGCGTTACGATGCTCTGCGGCACGTTGAAGAGCCCGTACGCGGGCGCCATGGTCGCGGCGTACGGATTGCGGCCCTGCAAGAACAGGATCGCGCTGTAGTGGTTGAAGAGGATCGAGTCCGATTGATACGACGTGACGACGTTGGTGAGCAGCCCGTACGACTCGGCGAGCAACGCCGCGAGGCAGCCGATCAAAACGCAATAACTGCCCAGCAATTGCCGCCGCAGGTTCAACAGGATCGCGAAGCCGAGCGCGTAGCACGACAGATCCAGGGCCATGACGGCCGGATTGTCCGTCGGGTGGCAATCTTGCCAGAGCCGGTAACCGGCGCCCATCAGCACCGCGCTCGTCGCGACGTAGCCGACTCCCGCTTCCTGAACGCTCGCGAGGTACCGCGGTGCGCGCGAGCGCGGAGGCCGCTCGGCGGGCGCCGTCGCCGCGACGGTTTCGGGAGCCGTTTCGATCACGGCCCCGAGCCCTTGAGGCCGGCGTGCCCGATCGCATCGGAACTGAAGGTTTCGAAGGAGCCGACGCGCGCGTCGCCTCCGACGATCGCGAGGCTGCCCGTTTCGTCCACGGCGAGCCCGCTCGTACCGCGAATCGCGGGCAGTTGCGCGTACAGCAAATTCGTCGTGGTATCGACGATCTCGACCGCCCGCGCGCCGCGCGGCCCGTTCAAGACGAAGCAGCGCTTATCGGGAAAACTGCAGGTAACGCTATCGCCCGGAACCTTGGTGACGCGCAACTCGCCGCTACGGGTGTTCTTGAATTCGAGGTTGCCGGAGGTGGGCGAGATGTACGCGAGCTCGTCCCGGCTCGCTTGCGCGATGCTGGCGACGCCGCGCGGCAGCGCCACCGTGCGGCCCAGGCGCACCCGCGCGGCATCGTAGGCAATCGCCACGCGAACGTCGTCGTTGCCGGCCAACACGTATCCCACGCCGTCCAAGAGGTTGCTGAGCGCGAGCGCGGGCAGCGGGAGCGAGATCGTCGCTAACTGCTTGCCGCCCGGGCTCCACTTCTCGAGCGCGCCGACCTTACCACGCGCGTAGGCGGTATAGATCGCGCCGGAGGCCGGATCGACGACGAGATCCACGTCGTATTGGCTAATGCTGAAGCTGCGGACCACGACGCCCCGCGCGTCGAGCACGAAGACGCCGCGGCTGCGCTCGTCGCCGGCGAGGATAGCGAAATCGTTGCCGTCCACGGCGATCTTGCGCGGTGCCGCGGGCGCGGGCCGCGGCGTGGCCGTGACGTCGTACAGCCGGCTGGAGCATCCGCACGCGAAGACGACCGTTAAGGACAGAACGAAAATAACGAAGCTGCGCATAGGAGTAAGCGACCTTGCGAAATCTTTACAAAGCGCTCGCGGCTCGAGCGAAGAGAAACCGGCGACGCGGACACCGGAGACTTAATAGTTGTGACCAGGAACCGCTCTCTCGCGCTTCTCGGAGCGCCGCGAAGAGCCGTTCCGCGGCCTGCTACGAGCCTCGCGAGCGCGGCCGCCGGCCGCTAACGCGTCAGCGGTCGCGCGGGGTGCGCTCGTCCAACCGGGTGAACCGCGTGACCGTGACGGCGTGCAGGGTTCCCGCCGCATCGAGCGCTCCCGTCACCACCACGACCTTCCCCACGAACAACGGCGCGGAAAAGCGGCCCGAGGCGATGGCGGCCGACGCATCGACGGGCAGCGCGCGCCCGATTCGTGTACGGAGCACGAAGCGCGTGCCCTTCAGGCTTGCGATCGTTCCGAACACCGCGTGCTCCGGCGCCTTCGCCGCAACCGGCACGGGCCGGACGCCGCCACGCACCGGGGTCGGCGTCGTCGCCGAGACCGCCGTGGGCAAGAACGCGAGAGCGGCCGCGAGCCCGAGGTAAGCGCGCGTCTTCATAACGATCCTCACTGTTTCAGCCCGAACACCCCGACGCCTCCGTCGGTGGGCACGTAGACGCGCCCGTTCGCGACGACCGGGGAGACGAGCGCGCCGCCGATATACGACGCGCCGGCGCCGACGGTCCAGTTTCCGGCCGCGCCGGAAAACAGCGTGTGGCTCATGTCGAGCGCGTCGAACGCATAGAGCGAGATCGTGCCGCCGCTGCCGCCGGGCGTCTGCAGCGCCCAGACCACGGCCGTGCCCGCGAGCGTGCCGTTCGACGACACCACGGGCTGCGAACCTCGATCGCGGCATTCCAGGCAGCCCACGTTCGCGGAGGACTGCACCGTCAGTCCGAGCGGGGCGAGACCGAGTGCATACGTACTGAGCGGACTCCCGCCGCCGTAGACCACGTACGTGACGCCCTTCGCGTCCTGGAAGGTCGCGGGACCGCCCCACATGCCGCCCGCCGTATCCGCATGCCACAGGGCGCCCGCGTCGCCGGCGCTGACTCCGCCGAGCGCGTCGCGGTCGAGCAGATACTTTTGGCAGCCCGTGGTGCCGCCGCTCGCGCTACCCGCGCCGCACTTCCCGCCCGCCACGAGCAGCCGCGGATGCGCGCCCGCGACCGCCGGTAAGAGCACGACGCCGCCCGCACCCAAATCCGCGTCGGCGGCCGAGTCGCCCAACTCGCCGTATGGCGTGAACGTGCTAGCCTTGGTAAGATCGAGGTCGCCCGGCACGCGCACGACGCTCATGCCGAAATCCGTGCTTCCGTTATAGGGGCCGTTGCCCGTCGCGAAATAGACGTTGCCCGTCGCATCGGCGTCGGGTCCGAAGCCGCTGCCCCAGAGCGCGCCTAGGAAGTACGTCGTACCGGTGTTCGCGCCGGTGACGTCGAGTGCGCTGCCGCTGGGTGCCAAATTCGCCGCGGAAAACGCGAGCACCCAACCGTGCGTCGAATTCGAACCGAAGTCGCAATGCGAGCCCAGCGGAACGTAGACGTTCCCATCGGCTTCGAGTAAGGCGGAGCGGTTGAAATTATTGACTGCGCTCACCGAAGCCACGCCGCCGGTGGCGAGCGCGACCGTCGCCGCGACCTCCACGGGCGAGACGGCATCGGCTCCGGACTTGAGCGCAAGCGCGTGCAAACGCAAATGGAATGTGCCGTTCTCGTACGTGGGCACCACGACGTAAAGGCGGTCGCGCGCGCGATCGATCACGGGCGTGCCGGTAATGCCGACGTTGGGGTTGACGTCGTCGCAGCCCATGTCGGTGGAGAGTTGCTGGCGGATTCCGGCGCCGGCGTTCGTGAAATTCGCTTCCCACACGACGGCGTGCGTCGCCTCGTCGAAGGCGTAGACGCGATCGGTCGCCGTCGCGACGATGACGAGATTATGTGTTTCGCCGTCGGAGGTCGCTTCGTTCTGGACGTAGAGCGGCTGCGCGTAGACCTTCCCGAACGCGCTTGCGCCGTCGGAACCGCTCAACGTCGCGAGCAGTCCGAAGCTGCCGCCCGCGACGTTCGCCGTGGTCAGGGTCGTCTCGGCGGAATACCAGCCCGTGCGGCTCGCGTCGTGATGGAACGTGATGTTATCGGCGGGGCCGCCCGTCGACGGCGCATTGACGGAGATGGCTAGCGTCGCCGGCCTGGACGCGGAATCGGCGACCGTGAGCGTGCATGCGCCGGCGGCGACCGGCTTGACCGTCACGCCGTTCTCGGTGCCGTTGATCGCCGCGGTCGCGATACCCGCGCAGCCGCTCGCGGTATACGGGGGCGTGCCGCCCGCGACCGTCGCATTTTGCGCCGCGGCCCCCGGCGCGGCGAAACTCAGCACGTTCGGCGTGACGCTCACGGCGCTCGGACCCGTCCCCACGTTGACCGCGAGTTGGAACGTCAACCCCGTCGCATCGGAGATGGTGAAAAAGCAGCTCCCGGTCCCCGTGGGCGTGACGGTCAACACGTTAGCGGCGATCGTGCCGGTCGCCACGCCGGTGCAGCCGGAGAGCGCGTAGGGCGCCGTGCCGCCCGCGACCGTCGCGATTTGCGCGGCCGACGCGGGGCTCGCGAACGTCAAGCTCGCGGCGTCGGCGGATAACGGCGGACCGGTGCCCACCCGAATCTTGGCCATCATGCCGGCATCCTCGTGCGCCAGAATGTGGCAGTGCAGGAGAAAGGTGCCGACGATGCGGGGGTCCGTGAAATCGAGTAACAGCTTGACCGTACCCGGGCCGCTCGCGGAAGCGGCGGGCACGTTGACGTTATCCATAACGTACTGCTGCGCTTGCGTGACGCCGTTGACGGCCTCGAGCAAGAAGTGAATCTGGTGGATGTGGAACGTGTGGACCTGCGAGGAGGTATTGACGATCGTCCACTCTTCGACGGTGCCGCTCTGCGCGTAGAGCTGCGGCGCCGCGCCGGGATCGTAGGCTTGGCCGTTGATGGTGTTCTGGTCGCTGTAATAGATCGTCTGCGCGCGCGCGACCGGAATCGCAGTAAAGCGCGCGCGGCGCGTGAAGGCGTGGGGGGCCGCGCGCCGCGGCGCGCGTAACGGGAACCGGTACGTGACGAGCTTCGGCGCGAGGCGCTGAGGTCGCGGCCGCGCCTGGTCGGAGAGCGAGTGCGCGGGGTCGAGGGTCGCGAGGATGGCCGCCGGCATCGGCGGCCCCGCCGCGCCCGCATCGAAGCAGAGCGTACGCAGATACGAGGTGGTGCCCGCCCGGGGGCCCACGACGACGAACTCGATGCGGCTCGCCGGCGGCACGACGTAATCGCTCACCTTGATGCCTTGCGACGTGCCGACGCCGCTCGTGAGCGGCACGCCGTCGAGTTCCAGGATCGTCATCGTCGTGTTGTCGACCGAGAGGTCGAGATAGGTGTCGGAGCCCGCGTTGACCACGCGCCAGAACTGCGTTTCGCCCGGCCGGATGCCGATCGATGGTTGCGGCACGCCGTTGACGGTCCAGCCTTTCACGGGCGACTCGGTGCCGGTGCAATGCCCGTCGCCCGTCGCGGGCCGGCGCGTGATGCGCCGGAAGTTCGGATCGACGGTCACGTAGGGGTTGGCGCTGCGGCGCGAGTCGTTCGAGCGCACCGCGACGGCGCGCATGGAGCCGTGATACCCCGACCGGCTCATGGCCCAGCCCATGGCGTAGATCTGTTTGCGATTCCCGTCCGGTAAGTTTTGGCCGGGCAAGAGCGCATCGCGCACGACGAGCACGCGTTCGGGAAAGTCGCTAAGGCCGGGCAGATAGTTCGCGATGCCGTCGACGATCAGCGCGCCCGACATCCCGCTGAGGTTCTGGCGCTCGACCTCGCCGTGCGCGTGGCTGTGATACCAGTACAGCCCCGGTGGATGATCGACGGGAATCGAAAACTCGTAATGCAGCGTTTGGCCGGGCAGCGCGAGCATGTCGATCGAATCGTCGCCCGGGGCGTTCGGGCTCACGTGCAATCCGTGGAAGTGCAGGTTCGTATCGTTGACGTAGCCGGTGCCGGGTGCGACCGCGGGCAGCGAATTCGTCAGCGTCACGGACACGATGTCGCCCGGGAGCACGCGCAGGGTCGGCAGCACCGGCGAGCCGTTATAGGTGAGTTCGGGCGCGCCCGAGGCGGCTTGCCGCGCGACGACCGTCAGCGCGAGCCGGCCGTTCGCGCTACGCAACTCCGGGATTACCGGCACCGCGCCCGCGACGGGCGCCGCCGTGGGAACCGGCGTCGCGGCGGCGGCGCCGGGACACGTCGCGCGGTACGGATGGTTCTCGGGGAGGCGATTCTGCAGCCCCCACTTGCAGGCCAGATAGCCTTCGACCGTTTGGGACTCGGCGGTCGTGAGGTAGCGATGGTAGATCAGGATCTCGCCGACGGTGCCGAGGTACGCGTCGACCGCCGTACCTTTGGAGGTGAGATTTCCGCCGACCACGAGCGGGTAGTCTCCCGCCGCGACGGACTGCGGACCGTGCGATGTGGCGATGCGATCGCCGTTCTTGTGGAAGAACTCGCCCGTCGCGCTGCCGCCGGCGCTCCAGACCGCGGGACCCGTGTAGGATTGCGGCCCCGCCAGCACGCCGTGCGGCGCGTTATTGAAGGTAAATCGCGGGAAACCGCCATCGAAGGGGCGCAGCTGCCAGAGCGGTTCGGCCGCATCCGGCGGACGGCCGGAGGACAGGACCGATCCGGGCTGCGTGGTCGTCGCGGCGCTCGTCACCACGAAGACTGTCGAGTCGTTGAAGAGGTCGCGCGAGAGCGTGGTTCGATCGCTCGCGAGGAACTGGGTGCCCGAGAAATCGAGCGCGGCGAGCCCGCCGATCGTTTGGCCCGCGAGCGGCATCGCTGCGGTTAGCGACTGCACGAGGGTGTTCGCGTGGCCGCTCTTGTCGAGCCACGAACTCACCCGGCCCGCCGTCTGCGCTAACGTGCTCGGATCCGATGCGTCGTACCAGGCGGCCAGATTCGGAATCTGCGAGGGGACGAACGACATCGGCAGCGGCGCCAATGGCGTGACGGACAGCCCGTAGATCTGGTGCACTTGTGAGAAGCCGCCGGTGGACGAAGCGAAACCGAGGTATACTTGCGGCGGGAGAGGCGGTTCGGTTCCGGCGCCGGCCACCGTCTTACCGTAGGCGAGCCGGTAACCGTTCCCATCGTGCGGATCGATCTCGACGCTCAGGAACCCCGCGGCGGTCACGGTGACGCGCACCGTCGGCGGGTTCGTGGGGCGCTGCGTGGCGGCCGGTGCGTCGAGCGGGAAGGGCAGAGATTGGGCGACACCCGTGGTACCGGTGTAGCCGCCGAGATAGGGATTGGCGCTCGAGAACGCGCCGCGGATCGCAACGGTGTTGGGAACGGTGCCGGGGAAGCCGAGGATCGTACCGCCGTTCCCGTCCGACGAACTGAAATTCCCGTAGTCGTCGAAGCCGACGCCGAGATAGCCGCCGGCCAGGCCGACGTAGCCCAGATACCCGCCGCGCGCGGGCGGTGCGGGTGCCGGAAATGCGAGCGACGCGTCGCTGAGGATCAACGATAACCCGTCGGCCGGGACACCGTCGGCGGCATCGAAGGCTGCGTCGGTGAAGACGACTTGAAAACCGCGCGACGTGGGCAAGGCGACCTTCGAGAACACCGCGCCGAATTGTCCGGGGATGTTCGGCGTTAGTTGGAGTGCGCCGGAACCCGGGAGATCGATCGGTGCCGCGCTGCCGCAGGCGGGGATCGAGGTGCCCGGCGTCGCGCTACCGCCGGCCGTGAGGCACGCGCCGCCGAAGGCGCTCCAGAGATTCGGCGAGGTTGCCGTCGTATCGAACGCTTCGGAGAGTAATGGAGAGGCACCGGGAGCCGGTGAGGCGGAGGATGCCGGCGCCGGCGTCGCGCTCGCGTGGCCGAGCGGCGTGACCGTAACGCCGTAAATCTGGTGGACCTGCGCGTCGCCGCCGGTCGCGCCCGCGAAGCCGAGATAGACGGCTTTCGGCAGCGCGGGTTCCGCAGAGTTTCCAGGCAGGCGCGCGTTATAGGCGAGCCGGTAGCCGTAACCGTCGCGCGGATCGATTTCCACCGAGAGCAGCCCGGTCGCGGTCAGCGTCACGCGAATACGAGGCGGCAGCGCGGGCCGCGTAAGCGATACGGGAGAACTGAGGCCGAACGGCAGCGACTGGGCCGCGCCGGTCGTACCGGTGTAGCCGCCGAGATACGGATTTCCGGCGGAGTACGCGCCGCGCACGGCCACGGTGTCCGGAACGAGGCCGGGAGAGTCGGGGAGCGTCGAGCCGTTGGCGGTGGCGACGCTGAAGTTTCCATACTCATCGAAGCCGACGCCGACGTAGCCGCCCGCGACACCGACGTAACCGAGGAGGCCCGCGGTGCCGGCGGGCGTCGGCAGCGGCTGCGAGGCGTCCGCGAGAAAGAGGCTCAGGCCGTCGGCGCCCGTGCCGGATGGTGCATTGAAGGCCGCGTCGGTGAAGGTTACCTGGAAGCCGTTACCGACGGAGATCGGAGTCTTCAGGACGACGGCACCGAGTTGCTGCGCGGCATTCGTGGTTAGCTGTAAGGCGCCGGCTCCCGGAGCATCGGCCGGCGCCGAGCTGCCGCAGGCCGGCACGGAGGTTATGGGCGTCGTGATGCCGCCGGCCGTCAGGCACGCATCCCCAAAAGCAGCCCACGCATTCGGTGTCGTCGCGGTGGAGTTGAATTGCTCGGAGATCAGCGGCGCCGTTCCGGGGGCCGGCGTCGCGACGGCGCCATGCACGCTTCCCCCCGCGGCACGCGATTCGGCGTGCGCGCCGGCTCCGAAGACGAAGAGGAGCCCGAGGAGCAAGAGCATAAAGCGGCGCACAAGCGGCCGAGCGGGCAGCATGGCTGCCCGTTCTTCGTACGCATAGCGGCGAACCTTCGCTGCATTGGCGACTCAGCGAGCTCCGAGACGTGGCTCGACCTGACCGCGACGCCCGTACCGACAAGGCCAGGTCAGCCTCGGCATACTGCGGGGCCAGTCGCCTCATCCGGAGCTGGGATGCGGACCCTTTTGCAGCGTACCGCGACACGGGAACGAACTCATATGCCTTGCGGCGGCGGAAGGCCCGGCAACGACCAACCTGCGCGGCACTCCATGCTAATCCGCGCTAATGGGGATTCGCTGACCGCGCCAATACGGCCCGATTGTACAGCTTCCAATAGCCCGCAACTGACTTCTCGAGCGAGAAGAACGACGCACGTGCGCGAGCATTCTCGCGGATTCTTCGTTCGAGCTCTCTGTCACCGAGTAACCGCCTGATACTCGACGCCAAACTTGCTGGCGAAGCCGCCTCGAATAGCAAGCCACTATGTCCGTCTTCGATGATTTCAGGGAGCGCGCCGGCACGAGACGCCAACACGGCGCTTCCTACTGCCAACGCTTCGAGTGCGACAAGCCCGAACGGTTCATCGAGCGACGGCACCAAAACCGCCCTCGCAGACCCCATAGAGCGCAACACGCTCTCTCGGTCTACTGGCCCCGCGAATACGATCCGCTCCGATTCATCCGCCGGGACCAGGTTACGGAGAGAAGCTCCTGCTCCAAAGTCAGCACCTAGTAGGTGAAGCGTGAGATCCGGAAACTCTCCGGAAAGCTGCAAAACTGCACGAATCGCATCCTCGAATCCCTTGTCACTCGCTAAGCGCCCCACACAAACCAAGCGAAACCCGCCTGGGCTCTCATATCGCGCAACACCACGAGCGTCTATCCCATTATAAATAACGCTAGCCGGAATTCCGCGCCGGTGGAGCTTACGTTGCACATCCTCGGAAATCGCCACTACGGCCGCTGCCCGCGAAAGCACAAACTTCGTGACTACCGTCTCATAGATTCTGTAGAACGACCCCAACACGGATGAGCGTCGCCCCGGAAACCCGTGAACGCTGAATACGTATGGCACGCCCCGCCTAAGTAACATGAGGGCGGCAAGATCAACGAACGGATGCCCCACTCCGTGCAAATGCGCCATAGTCGTATCTGCACTCGCAATCAGCTTCGCCAAGCGAAATGAACCCCGAACCCCTAGGGGCATACGCGCCCGCAAAGCCGGCACATCGACGCCAACCGAAAGTAACGGCAGAAATACAACATCCAGCTCCGGGTTTGCTTCCGCCGCGACCGCCTTGCCCGAATAGTTCGCCGCTATGACTCGCACGCGAGCCATACGCGAGACGTGGCGTGCGAGATACTCATACACATAACCGCCGCCACCGGTCACGATCGGCGGGAACTCAGGGCAGATCATCAATATCACTTCAAGCAGCCCCACTGCCGCCATGGACGACCAACGCGCTCTCATCCATTTCGACCAACGCTGCCCTCTCTCGATCCCCTAGGCATCGCCGACAACACTCGAGCCACCTACGGGACGAATAAACGCTTCACGCGCCACCACACGCCCAATCCGACAACGGCGGTTCATCCAGTTCTCCTCAACAACACGAGCTGAACAGAAAAACACACCATTGCGATCATACCCGCAACTAGCGATCGAACAACGTCTTGCAGCCATTGCTGCCGAGCCTTATATACCAGTCTAAACTCTTGGTCGCCCCCAGTTTCACTCTCGATGAGCCATCCATTTACAAACACGTTTGCGGTAACGTGACGCGCCGTAACTCCTTGCGGTAACCCTTCGATTTCCCAATCGGGATCGTAAGATGTGTTGAACACGAACAGCCATCTCTTTGGTGCCTTCTTCGCCGACAACGAAAACTTATCCGCACCCAACGGCGCCAGACTCACACTGCGCGGCGCCGATATGCTCCGAACCGTTCCAACGCGGACCGGCCCAGCGGTATACGGGAGCAGTGTGACTGTCGGCCGCGCTACCACAACGACCGAGTCGTACGCCCTCTCTTCATTAAAGTACAGGTACAGCCGAAGCGACGACGTGTCCAGCGGTACCGTGCATCGTATCGACACGTCAGTTTCACCAGGGGCTACGCGACGACTCGTAAGTGCCGCATTCCCAGTTTCCTGCAACACGGATACGCGAAAAGGCGCTCGTATCGGACGCAGCAAGGTAAACGAAATCAAATACGTCATTCCCGGGACTAGGTGACCTATGAAGGCGTGCGAATCGGCCGTCCCACCCAAGACGTGAAGCCGCAATGCACCCTTGTGCCCAGTATCAGAGAATATTGACCCGGTTGTCGCGAAAGGTCTCTGAAGATACTCCACCGGCGCGCTCGTTGACGTCCAACCAGCGTCGGTATCGGTGCTGTAAGCGAAGGGCTTTTCCGCGGTATAGGTACCAACGTGTCGTACGGCTACCGAATCCGCTATCGACGTAGCTATATCCGCGCCAGCGGCAAAATATGGCGGCGTCGCATGAAGAGTTTCATCGCTACCTCTGAGATGGAAGCTCCCGCCCCTTGGCGCCACGGATACCAGTATCTTGTCGATGAAGCCGCAGGACGCTCGAGAACCACTCGACACAAACACCTGAACGTACGCTCTTCGCGCAGACGGTGGTACATAGAACAGCCTACTAAAGGTTCCATTACCAGTGAATGACAATGGGGAATAATAGTAGAACAACGGAACGCGTGTCAATCTAGCATCCGTCGACGCTGAAATCTGCACCGACGGCTCAGCAATCGCACTACGATACTTGAAAGCAAGGAGCGCTACGTTGCCGGACAGAGGGAGCAACGGAAGTGAAAATCGATATTCCGCCACGCCATGTTGCGGCGCGCAAATCATCTTCGGCTTCGTTTCGAGTATCGTATGAAAGACGCCAGAATCCCGCCCAGGACGTTGCGATCGCGCCGGATCGCCTATCCTCAGCAACACCGGCTCTTTGCCTGCCAGCGTCAGACCACGCAAGCCAATCGAATACGGCCCCGAATCGCCGGCATAATAGAGTCGCGAAGTATCCGCGAAATCGACGAGGTACGCCTCGTTTGGTTTTGTTCGCTGACGGAACGTTGTTTCATGAGGATCCAGCGCTCGGTGCACGATCGATCCGCTCGGTGCACGCGACAGGACTTGGAACGGCAACGACGTCAACGTGCTTGCCGTCCTGCTGTCGACGACTGCACTTCCTCGACAAGATCGCAGCACGAGACATTGCTCTGAAATGGTCGGAAGCGACGAGTCCGTGATTAGCAGTCGCTGAGCAGCGAAACCCAGAGGATTCAGCAGCGAACGCTTGATGCCGTATAGCGAGATGTCGGCGAATCGCCTCACCCTCGTCATACCTTTCGATGGCGCATCGAGACTATCTGCATAGAGCGGGGCAAAAAATGCTGGATCGATCGCGGGGTCATTCACCACGTAGCCGACACCATAAAGCCCGAGGATAGGCGCAAGCGCAGACGGCCCGATACCCGTTCGGAAGCTCTGGGCCATATCGTCCAGCGCTGCCGTCCCTGGCGAACCAAAGTCATGCAACCGCGCAACCACCGGCCTGGATAACAGATTATGCAGTAAACCCGCACCTACATAGCCCCAGCGGTACGTTGCAAAGAGGTTCGTCGCAACCGGCAACTCGAGAAGACGAAAGTCGTCCGGCTCTTCGTTCAACCACTGTGCTAGTGCAAAGTACCGATTCGGAATTTTCACATACACTTTGTCAAAGAAGAAGTGACCGACGAGTATCGGATAGCCGGCCGCCGAAATGAGAACGATTGCCAGGCACACGGCAGCTCTACGTCCGTATTGAGGCACCACCGTGAGCGTCCCTAACCAGGTGAGAGATCTCGACGATAACAAACCATAGCCGATAACAACGAGCCACTCGAACTTGTTAAACGGATCTCTGAATGCGTGAAATACAGGAACATGCTCGAATAGCCATAAAAAAAGACCGCCCGGCCAAGACGCGCCCTTCGCGACAAACAAGGCCGTTGCAGTAAGGAGCGCAATCGACCATACCTTGGGGCGCTCGCTCCTCCTTGCTATGATCATCGCCATAAGCGCAAGACCCGGGGCGATTAACGTAACTGCGATCAACCACACGTTCGAGACATATAGCGGTCCGTCCGGCAGGTACAGATTATGTCCCGATCGATTAAAGAAGAGATATTCACCCACGAGTCGGACGGAATTTTCGAGCCGGCTATACTGCGAGGTGACCCGCAACGTATCTTCTGAGTAAGTGGCCGTTGTCGAAACGAGTTGCCCAAGTCTCTCCGTGGTGAAGCGGAACTCGGCAGGCAACCATATACCATACGCGCTCAAGAATAGAACGAGAAGCGACCCGATTGGGACGGCATAGCGACGGACCCTCACGATGAGGATTAGAGCGGCAACAGTCACGGCTAGAGCCTGGATCACGGCAATCGCCAAATTGAATGTCGCCGACACGTTCAACGCGAGGTACAGACAGAACTCTAACAGGACGGGTGCCGTTGGTCTCTGCGAGCACTTCAAGAGAGCGGCTATGAGACCAGGGAACGATGCTATCGCGAGAGCGGTGGTGGGGAACGGCGTATGGAAGTTGATCAGATTGTAGGGATTTACGATTGCGAAGATGCCGCAATACAGCGCGACGAGAAGGCTATTGCCTTCCGGGAAGATGGTTCGAAAGAGGCGCACGAGCGCAACGGATTGGACGATTTCAATGAGGATGATCCAGAAGTAGTTCGCCACGATCGGTGGCATCTTGCAAGAAGACAGCAGAAAGTCGAAGGCAGTTATGGGGAACAAGATGGGCCGCCACAGGGACCCATCCTTGCCTAGACCTGCGGAGACGTCGAATAAAGGCCATCTATGAGCAATAGATATGAGAGGGTTGAGCTCGGGAAGCTGTTCGTCTCCTCCCAAGATGAGATAGCCCGGGTGAATGGATCTACAAGTGATTAGGGTCGCGATGCAGGCAACTAAAAAATATGGGTTCTTCTGCTGCGAGCGTACAACTGCCGAGTAGAACTTAGATAACCGAGATCGCGTCAAGCTGTGGACTCATCGTTGATGAGTTCTCGATACCGCCGGGCTACGTTGGCCCAGCTACGCTCCTCCGCGAAGCTGGTCAAACGCGGGTCATAAGAGACTCTAGCTTGTGACAGTAGACCCTTTATGAATATCCGAAGCGCGGCACGAGTCGGCTTAAATCGCGGGATATCGAAGGGTAGGTCCATGAAAGAAGCCAGATAGTCCGAAACGGCAACCGGCATCCCTAGACCGAGAATGTAGCTCAGGGCACCACTGGAACCCACGGTCGAGCGATATGGCAGAAGCATTATGTCGTTTTCTAGAATGGCTGAGTCGAGCTGATCGGCGGGTAAGTAGCCGTGCAGCGTTATCTGAGGATACTGTGCAGCTATGGCGTTCAGCTCCGTAAGGAACTGTTGGTAGTCGTCGCTCGCTTTCATACGAGGATGAGCGCCGCCGATGATGTTCAGCGCCAGCGGAGCGCCTCGTCTCAAGAGGTCCCCTACCGCTAGGATTACGTCAAGAACTCCTTTGTATGGTGCGATGAATCCGAAGACGCCGATGGTAAGAGGCCGATCATTGGATACGTGAGTTTGTAATGCTCGGTTCCTGCGAGACGGTCGCACTGATATCCCATGAGGAATGATGATCGTACGACCGATCGGCAAGGCCTGCGCTTGGGATCCCTCGTGAACGATTGCGATATTTGCCACACGAGATATGACTTGCTGATTGAGCTTGAGAAGAAATAAGGCCGGCCCGTCGAGTGGTGACGGGGTCTTCCATTCGCGCATTGCTTGAGTTGAGAATTCGGGCAGCATTACGTGGTGCAGGAGGATGTGAACTTTCCACTTCTTGAGCCGGAATAGGGCAATGATTGGAGATAGGAGAATCGAGGACAGGGCTGAACCGTAGAGAGAAACCTCATAGTGGAAAAACGCAATGCCCGGCTTGGCCCTGAGTATCCTAAAGAATCCCAGGAATGCGAGCGGGCCGGGGCGCCAAGCAGGCGTGACCGTAATCCGCTCACCAGTCGGGGCCTGCTTGGGATCAAAGGTTACCTGAGCGTGCACCCAGATCCGAGCAGACTGCGACGCGTGCGTTGCGAGCGCTTCAATGAAGCGGAGATTGTAGAGCCCTACACCACCGACTTTCCCGTGTTTATCCGGCAAAGGTCCGATAAAGTGAAGATCGTAGAGAGTTTCGTGAGCGGAGACCTTCCCGTTCCGGCCAGACGGCACGTCGTTGAGCTCGGTGACGTTGAGGGAGTCGTCATTTGGGGCGACTGCATTACTGGGGCTTTGGCTTCTCCGCACGCCGTCTCTTAGCATACGACTCTCACGTATCCCGTTCGCGTTTCAGAGCACGACTTGGATCGCAACGCTGTCTTATGCTCCACAAGGGTGTCTCAAGGCTGACTTTTTTCTTAAGAGACGCTAGTAAAGGTGCGCGTTGCTTGTGCTATTGCACGAGAGCGAGGGCCTTGTGCGAGCAGCACGAGGCCGTCACACCAGTCTAATTCGAGGGCTCGGCTCACTATTATATTCGGTAGCAGCCACACTAGACGTTGCGGGGACCAGAGGTAGCGTGTTCGATAGACGTCTACACGTTCGAAGAGCGTTCTTGCGATCGCATAGAGATCATACCAAGCATAGCCTTGCACGTGCGTGAAATCGCGGAAGATCGATCCGGGCGCGAGCGCGTTAGGCGTGCCGATTATCGCCACGCCCTCGGCACTCATCTGACGCGACGCGGGCATCAGTATTTCATCATAGAACGTGTCGGCCGGCATATGTTCGATCACTTCGGACGCCACCAGGACGTCGATTCTGAGACCGGGCTCGATCGCTACTATCCGCTCGTAGCCTCCCTGGACGTTTTGATCGCGTTCGAGTCCGAAATACCCAGCTATGCGGTTGCCGTATTTCCCTAGCACCGCGGCGGCCAAGTCGCCATTTCCGGGGCCGATCTCCAAGATGGAACAATTGTGTCCTTGATACTTCTCGAGAAGGCGGCTCAAGTGATGATATATCGGCGGGTTTTGACTGAACCAAAGCGGGCCGACTCTAACGGATTCGGACTCTGGCCGCGCAAAGGACACTCGAGGTAGAACCACGGTCGACGGAGGGCCACCCACGTCGCTGGGCTGGAGCCTACCATACTTCTTCAGTCCCTCTCTGCGATAGGCTAGAATTTCGTGATATCGGTCGGCTAGGCTCATATTGTGCCTCCACTTGACCGCGGAGCACGGTGCAGAGATAGCGTGCTCTTCGTCGAAGGGTAATTGCCAAACGTTTGTTTCAGGCGCGAGACTTTCGGGCGTGCAGCGTAGCGAATAAACGGCGTTGAGGTGCGGGGTAACGGTATCGGATTTTTAAATTACGTTTGCTTTCTTGGATCGCTGGCCTCCCGCGTATTGGACAGCCGTAGCGTTCTGAAGTAATACATATGGCGATAGCTACCGCCGGCTGCGCCACGAGCGATATGCGGCGTGGAAATATAAAGTGATTATCTATGCGATGAGAACCGGTAGGATGGATTCGAGCGACAACTGCCGCGCGTTTGGCTGCGGATCGAGCTACTATGTTTCTTGGGGATTACTGAGCTGCAACGCCGGCCAAAAAGCCAAGGCCAATGCTGAGGGCTACATTCCATGAGTATTGCGGGCGATTTCAGTGTTGCGATCTTCGGGCTGCTGCTGGAGTATTTCGGATACGTCGCGGTCCGTATGGACAATAGAAATTTGTAGCGAGGGGCCTGCCCCCGGAAGCGGGGCAGCTAGGGACAGGCCCCCTCGCTAGCAATCAGTAGCCGGCGACTCCGAGCACGTGCATGACGCCGCGGGCCAGGTGGTACGTGAACGGGACACCCAAGCCGGTCGCCGGATTGTATCCAGGGCCGGCGTAGCAGCAGGCCGTCTGGCTCGTGATGGTGTCGGCGCCATACTGCACGTTGTAGATCGCCCCGTTGTTGCCCCACGCGCCGCCCCCCGACGGGGGCGTCGACGCGTCGTTCACGATGGAGTAGTAGTACGTGTTGGGGTTGCCCAAGCGCCAGGGATGTGGACCGCTAGCGGTCGCGCACGCCTGAAGCTGCTTGCAGTATGAGAGAACGTCAGCCCATTGCGCGGCCGTCTGCTGAGCCGATACGGACGTGCCGCCGAAGGCTCCGCCGATCCAGGCCGCCGTCGAACTACCCAAGCCTTCTCCCCTACCGTCTGCCGCGTTGACCGAGACCAGGACGCCCGTGCTCGTGTCGCCCATGAGCGAGACGTCGGGGGTCGTGCGCTTCGAGTACGGACAGCTGAGGTTGTTCTGCCCGACATAGCACGGAATCGTGCTCCCGACCGGATTCTGGAACGGAACGGTCGACTCTGGGAAGTACAGCGAAGCTCCACCGGCGCCGCCCGCGGTCGCGCCGTGCTCGGTCTCCGTGCCCCAGACGGTAAGCTGATCGAGCAATTGCCCGGCTTCGTTCATCGCCGCGTTGACGCCGCCGACCGCGACCACCGACGGGTCGGTCGCAGGATAGGAGACGCAGTAGCCTGCGATGGACGCGCCGGTCGACCCGTTCTGACACTGGGAGTTGGCGGAGTCGCCGGTCGAGGCGAAGGACGCGATGCCCTCCGCGGAGAGCGCGGCGAATTCGAGCGGCCCGACCCCGGTCGTCGGGTTCGCGCAAGTCGGCGCGGTGGCGCTACCGCCGCTCGCTCCGAGGTAACCATCGCCGTAGCACGCGGCATCCTCGCCCTCGCCGTAGCTCATCGCGATGCTATCGACCACATTATCGGCGATAGCTTCCTGGATCTCGTCGTCGCTGAGGCCGATTCCCTCGAAATCGTAGACGCTGTAACTGGTCGGGCACGACGTGCCGGTCGGCTGCGGCGACGGCGTCGCGAAGCCGCCCGTGCTGCTGTCGTAGCACGTGCGCTCGTAGGCCAAGTAGAAGTCGACCGTCGCGCCGGGTGCGAGCGTCGACTGCTGCTGGATGTCGAGTTGCGCCTCGGCATCTTCGGGATTACACGAATAGTAATTGGGGTCGGTCGAGAGGGTGCAGGTCTTCGTCGTCGTCGGCGTGGGCGGCGTGGAAAGATTGCTTCCGCCGACGGGATCGTATGGAGACGTGCCGGTGTTGTTGTTCTGCGTGCTCGCCGCCTGGTCGATTACGGGCATGATGTTCACGCTCGCGATGTTCGACGGCGAATCGTTCGCGTACAGGTAGTACGCGCCGATGTCGGTGCTGATGCCGCTTACGGCGCCGCAGACGCCGGGCGCCGTACCCGTGCAGATCGGACCCGTCCCGATGATGCCGGTCGTCACGCCGGACCCGTTTGCGGTGATCCCGCTGCCGTTTTCGTTATTTGGGTTGTAGGCTTCGCTGAAATCGAAAGCATTCCGCAACTGGCCGGCGGTAAGGCCGAAGCCGTTGCACTCCGTGCAGGTTCCACCGGTGCCGAGTACGGCGTCGCGTCCCCGCAACGAGATCCGCATCAGGCCCTGAACGGCGCTGACCGGCAAGACCGTGGCGAAGTGGGGCGTCCCAGTCGGTCCGAGGAAGCGTACGGTGCACGATCCTCCTTTCGCGCCGCAGGCATGCCCGTTGACGCGAATCTGATACCAGCCGAACGTCGTTCCGAAGGCGCGCGAGAACTGCTTCATCGTTCCTTTGACGTTGAGGAGCAGATTCTGAGGCCAGCCGCCGGTTCTGATGCCGTACTGCTTAAAGTAGACGGCGATCTTCTTGATCGTGGCGGCGGACGCACCGTACTGCCGGCCGATCTCCTTCGCGGTGATGAAGTGCCGGAAACGTCCGCTCCTGGGCTCGTTCACCGCGCGGGCAAAGTCGATCAGCCCGGGACCATCCTGGAGTTGCGGAACGACGTGCATCACCATGCCGGCGTCCCCGGAGGCCGGTCCGACGTACGAGGCTTCCTTTAGCATGCTACGCCCCCATTCGAAGTTCGAGAGGGCGGCAGGCCCCCTGAAGGGTGCGAAGGTCGCGCTCACGTTGCTTGGCGCTTCGGCCCCTCCGGTCGACGGAAGAGGGCTGCTCACCCCGCCGCCGTGGCTACAGGCCGCGACGGTTATTGCGGCCATCAGCAAGATACCGAATGTGAGATATCGCTTATGCATGACGGCCTCCGCGCTTCAACAGGTGCTCCATTGTCTTTTCAAACCTTCGTAGGCGCTGCACGCGTTCGTGCCTGACCATCGTCTCGAAGCGCGAGCGGGCGTATCCAACCTCTACCTCCGTCAGCGCGTGCGTGCTTGATGCACTATGCGAACTGCTCGCCGCAGCGCGCGTGGTGGTCGTAATCCTCTCGGCCCGATGCCGGAAATTGTCCTGGTTCACGTCGCTTCCGCTGGCCGATTGCAGCGTGAGCGTCTCGGTGATGGTCTCGACCGAAACCGGTGCGTTTCCGGAATTCGCGCCGAGCGGGCTGAAGACGTACGTCCCCCAGCCGGCGCCCGTACCGGTCGGGCGTTCGGTGTCGCCGGTCCAGTTGTAATACTGGTTTTCGACGTTGGACATCTGGATGCAGACCGGACCGAAGCCGGGAACGATCCAGGTCTTTATCGACTCGTTCGAGACGTAGCCGACGATGGGATCGATCGCCTCGATCTGTTGCTGAATTTCGTTCCCGGTCGTCCCGAACGTCGCCGGAACGTTACACGCTGTCGGTATCGTGGCGCTCGTCTGCGGAATGCTGTCGGACTCGCTATAGAGCAGGTTGCCGGGCATGGGCGTGTACCATGCGTGCGGTGTTGCGATCGCCGTCGGGGTCGGCGTCGTGGTCGCGCTCGGCGTCTTCTGCACGTCGACCGTAATCGTACCGCTCGACGGTGCCTGCACGACGATGCCGTAGTAGTCCGAGTTCCAGGCCTCGTAGTAGCTTCCGCACAACGAAGGCGTCGTCGTCGATTTGCAGGTATTCGGGATCGCGCCGAGGGGACTGAAGGCCCCCGTGCAGATGCCGGTGACGGCTTCTATGCACCCACCCGCGTAGGTGCTTGGACCGGTCGCACTGGTCGTGATGCCCAGACCGTAGCCGCCGTCGGTCGTCTGCGTGAGGCTGTAGGTTCCATTGGAGTTGATCTGCTGCTCGGTTACCGAATTGTCCGAGTCGAGCTCGAGATAGTTCAGGGCACCCGGGTTGCTCCACGACGCTCCCTGTGTCTCCGGCAGCTCGTCGAGAATGTAGGGCGAGGCGCCGTACGAGGTCGTGAAGGTGTCGCCGGCTCCATCCGTGGTGTTGCTGCCGAAGAGCACCCACTGATTGCTACCGTTGAGCGCATACCAGGCGTCGCTCGTCGGATAGAGGCTCTGGTCGGGGTACGCGTCCACCTCGGCGACGTGGAAATCCGCCTGGCCCGAGCAGCTGAACGTGATGTTTCCTGTGGCCGACGGGCAGGGCGTGCCGGTCACGGTGATGTTCTGCGTTACCGAGGCGCTTTGGTTGGTCGCGGGCTCGGGCGAACTCGTCGGGTAACTGTAGGTGACCGTCTGCGTCGTTTGGCCGGTGAAGCGGAAGGTATCACCGATGGCGACCGGATGCGGCGAGCCGCCTTGGCCGGGGACCGCGGTGATCGGCGAGGAGTAGATTACGTCCGAGCCACCGATCACATAGAGCGTCGAGACCCACGTGGCTTGCGTCTCGTTCGTTACCGCTGCGATACCGGTGCCTGAACCTGGCTCGCCGGTCCATCCCGGATTGTCCAGGTCGTAATAGTAGAGCTGGGTTCCGGCGGCGCTAGCAGGGTAAGCCAACGCATAGAGACCGCCGCCGGAGACGCTGCCGTTCTGAATCGGCACCTCGGCGATAGCGGAGGCAACGCCGGGAAGGCCCGTATACGACGACCCGTCTGCAGCACCCCAGTAGATGTAACCCTCCGCTGTGACAATATAAAACCCGCCGGCACCGACGGTGCCCCCAGGCGTCGTGTACGTATTGGTGTCCAGATTTCCGACGATGGCGATACCGGCTCCGGGAACGTAGGTCCAGGTTCCGCCTTGATAGCGCCAGAGCGGCTCATCACCGCTGCCATTGACGTTCGAGACTGCGTAAAGCGAGCCGTCCGAACCGACGCCGATCGCGCTCGCGGTTCCGGCAAGTGCCGTCCAACTGCTGCCGCCCCACTGGTAGATATAGCCCGAGGCGTTGACTGCGTAGAGGACACCGCTCGACGAAACCGCCAGTTGCGTCGCCAGCCCGGGCAGATTGCACCAGTTCCCCTGGCCGTCGCCCTCCCAGATATAATTGTCGCCGAGTCCATCCGGGCTAGAACCGTTCGAGATGACGTAAATCGAGCCGTAACCCGACTCCAGCCCCGGGCAGTACGATCCTGGATTGGCAGCGCTGGCAACGATTTGCACGCCACTGCCCTGGAGGGCGGTAAATTGCGGGCCCTCAACGGAGACGTCCGGCTTTTTCGGCGTCCTCGACTTCATGAAGCTCGGCGGGAGCCGTGGTGTCTTCACCATTGGCGGCACATGAACGTCGCCGGGTGAGCGGGCCGGGCGCCGCCCGCTGACGTTCATAGGCGGCGGAAGTCTCGTCATGGATGAGGATTGGCCGACGTTGTTGACGAGGAGCCCGGTTCCGTCCGTTGCGCCTCCGTGGCATCCGGCAACGACCACCATCAACACGCCGACGGCAAGTAGAACGCCAAGAAAGCGACTGTGCATAGTCCGCAAGTCTCCATAGCAGTGCTCAAGCGCCCGACTGTGATAAGGAACACAATGTCGAGCGCGTGCCTGCTCGTTGCTCAGGCTTTAAAGCGGTCCTGCTTCCAAATGGGACAAGCAATGTTAAGCTTCGTTGACAAAGCCGAGTGCAAGCGTGCTCCGTTTCCCAGCACCTGCACTTCTCGATTGACGTCATCTATCGCGAGCGCGACCAGCAAATTAAGCGGGCGTGCCCTAACCAGCGACGGCCTACCGGCGACGTCGACGCGAAGGCTGGCGCGCGCAAATCATTAGGCGCCTGCGAAGATCTTCGATACTCGTGGGCGCGTCAGTTCGACTCGACTCTCGGATTCTAGAGAGGGGCGTGTAGGCGCCAGTTTAACGCGGACCCACCCCGCCGCGTTAAGATGGACCCACCTCCGGCGCCGGCGATTCGGCGGCGCGTTCGCAGGCCGGCCGGTGGCGGCGCGCTCTTCTGATTCCGGGCGACATCGGTTTCATGAGCCTCCGTCAATGACGGAAGGGTCCATCCTCCCAGCCAAGCATGGCATCGACGCCCAGCGGCTTCCACCGATGGCCAGCGGCGGAGACTCGCTCGAAAGATTCGCAAGACGGTCAAAGATGGGGAGTGTCAGCACCCCGGAGCCGACCAAGCGTATCCTTGCGATCACGTCACTCCCGCCGGCTCGTGCTGCTGCCAGCCCGCTGCGGCGCTGGCGGCATTTGCAGTTTAAACCGGGGCGACCGTGTCGGCCTCGCCTTGGACGGTCCAAGAGACGCCGGAATGCCGGAATATCCGCAGCATCCACGGGCGGCCGAACCGGCGTGGGAGTGGGATTTGTGGACGAGGGGCTAAGGCGTGTTATCCCGTCCCGGAGCGCCGCACGGACGACATCAGCGATTACGATCTACCGTCGAGACCAACGAGCATGAATCCGGCCGAAACCTTCCTCACACCCCACGAGACCGTCGGCAACGTCGCCGATCCGATCGTACGGTATCGGTGGCAATTGCAGGGCGTCGATCGCGCCGACGTTGGCCTCAATGAACTCCCGTCACGACTCTGTAAACATCTCCCTCTGAACCAATTCCCCACACGCAGGTGCGGTCCGCAACAGCGACTCGATTAAGTTGACGCGGAATGCCTATGAATGCGCGGCCATCGTAACGGAACAGAAGCTTCTTAGGGTTAATTCCCCAGACCGCGCCGTCCGAACCAACAGATAAAGCGTTGAGCCGCCCCGGGACATTCGTAAACAAGCGACGTTTCTGGTCGTACTTGAATACGAGGCCGGATGCATTTAGGCCCCACACGCTCTCTCGGTCCGCCACCTGAAGGTGTGCCAATTTGCCCGGGACGGCTTCGAAGTGGCCTCGACCATCGTATCGAAATATTTCACCTGAGTCGTTCAGGCCCCACACGCTCCCATCGCCACCGACGCTCACGGTCGAGAGCAATCCCGGAACGTTTTCAAATCTATCACGCACGAAGTCAAATCGATAAATCTGCCCTCGCTCGTTGAGTCCCCACACCGAATGACTGTTACCGACCGACAACACCGACAGGAATCCCACAACGTAACGAAACGCTCTCTTCCCATCGTATCGGAACACCTCACGAGCGCTGTTGATTCCCCACGTCGCACCGTCGTCGCCCACAGAGACCGTCGCCAGACGTCCCGGTACTTTTTCGAACGCAGTACCGTCGAATCTAAAGACGCTGCCGGCGGCATCCACACCCCACACGGACGTCCTGCTTCCCACGGCTACGTCCGCTAGCCGAAGCGAAAAACGCTGAAACGTTAGCTGCTGGCCTACGTTATCCGCTTGGATAGACGATGATGCAGTTCCTGAACGAGCGTCGACCTTATCCGTACTGATGGCCGAGGACCCTTGCTGCGAACATCCAGCGCACAGGATCGTGAGCGCTGCTGCAAAGGACATTGCCGGCCAAGCGCGCCATCGTGCTACCCGGTCAGCGCGAGGGTTCAAGTGGAGTTCCTCATGGCGTTCGCGGACGCCCGGTTCGTCGAAGTCCGATCCGTGAAAGTGAAAATTCCTGCGATCCAAGAAAGCTGCCAACCTCGATTTCCGAACGGCTATTGTGTAAGGGAACCTCTGATACCTTGCCGCCGTTCGTCGCGAGCCATGGCCTTTCGTACATCCGTCGCACTAACGTGCTCGCCCTTTGTGCGCGACTCGTCCGCAGAGAAACGACAGACCTTTCGAGCCGACCCCTTTGCGATCCGGAGAGAACGGTCAGGCGATCAACCCACGCGGCTCGCGCGGCGCGCATCATCGGTTACGTTCCCGGGGGACGAGCCTTTGGTGTGAGTTGAATCTGCGTCGTAACTCTGGATGCTTCTCCGTTCGGAGTTATTCCCCACACGCACGCACCATCTGCAACGGCAACTCGCGAAAGCAGACCCGGCACCCCCCTGAAAACCCCTCGATCGTAACGGAATATCTCGTTCTCTGAGTTGATTCCCCAAACCGTGCCGTCGGAACCGACGGATAATGACGTGAGCCGTCCAGGGACGTTCGCAAATTCGCGATGGTTCTCGTCGTACTTAAACACGAAGCCCGATGCGTTGATGCCCCAAACTCTCTCACGATCCGCAGCCTGCAGATATACGAGGTTGCCCGGTATCAATTCGAAACGGCGTCGCCCATCATAGCGAAATACGTTCCCAGAGCCGTTGAGGCCAAATACGATCCCGTCGGCGCCGACGCTCAGGCTCGACAACAGCCCGGGTACATTCTGGAATCCGTCGCGCGCGGAGTCGAAGCGGTAGATTTGCCCTCGCGCATTGAGTCCCCAAACGGAACGACTGTTACCGACCGACACAGCCTTTAGCGATCCCGGAACCTGCCGAAACGCTCGCTTCCCATCATATCGGAAGACCTGTCCAGCGCCGTTGATTCCCCAGGTCGTACCGTCCTTAGCCACAGAGAGCGTCACGAGCCGAACCGGCATTTGTTCGAACGCTTTGCTCGCGGCGTCGAGTTTGAAGACGTTGCCGGCACCATCCAATGCCCACACGGAACTTCTGTTGCCCACGGCTATTTCCCTTAACCGCAAAGTAAATGGCTGAAATGCTAGCGTTCGATTGGCCTCAACGGACCGAATCCACCGCTCGTGGGAAGCGTCAAAGCTGACGACGACCGTTGCCGCGCCGGGCTCGGGAACCACGGTGAGCCGTCTTTTCGTAACTTGGTAGATCAGGTCGGACGACGTCGCTCCGCCCTGTACCACCCACGGGAGTTGGGCTGCGATTCCTACCGTTGCATTCGGGCCCACTCCGCTGAGCAGGCCGTGCTCGAGCGCGGCAACGAAGGCATCGCGCGAGGTGAGATAAGCCGCGCGGGTTTCGATCTCGACCAACCGGTTCGATGCGAACGTTGCCAGAGCTATGCCTGGGAAGACGCCTACGACCACGGCGAGCGCAGCGGGCCGCGCCAGCGTTCCCATGGCCTTCGCGAGGACCGTCGCCGACACGATCCCCGCTCCAAAATACTCGAGCAAAACGGGCAGGTATCCGAGTCCAAAGTGCAGTTCGTGCTGGTACTTAGCGGAAAGCGCAATCAAGAGCGCCGGCAGAATCCACAGAGCGAGCCCGAAGGGGATCGTCTCATGGGAATTCGGGGCGACCCGCCCGCGCATCAGCTTAAAGATCGCAGCGCTCAAACCGGCGAACCAGAGGAAGAGCAGCACCGCGCCCATCCCGACCGGCAGACCCAAAAAGAGCTTAGGCGGCCACGTTCGATGGTCGGCTTGGGAGAGAGGGTAGGAAAGTGGCAGGGCCGCGCTCAGCTGGTCGCCGAGGGCCCGGAGATAGGAGACAACGTCGGATGACATAGCGTACCCCTCCGTCCCTGCGACGTGCGCCGACCAAAGTGTGGCAAGTTCGAGGGCACAAAGCGAAGCCCCGATCGTTATGAAGGGCGCTGCCTTGCGCAACGCGACCGCGAACGACCGCTTCCACCACGCGACGATTACATGTAAGATGCAGAGCAGATAGACGGTCTCGTAGCATGAAGCAGCCAAAACGAACGCAGCGATCGACGCGACAAGGAATTTCCCCCGGCCCGTCTCTAGCCAACGCGTGAAAAGCAAGATCGATCCGAAGGTCCCGATCGCGACGAGCTGCTGCACCGCGTTGTAGGCTATGAGCGGATCGTGGTAATTGCGGATTTGAAAGCAGAGGATCGTACAGAGCGAACCCGCATTGGCGAACGGCGTTCCCCACCAGCGCGCGAAGCAGCGGCGCGCAAGCTCGAGTGCGAGTAGCGTGAGGGCGAGAAGGAAAAGCTTGTAGACGAATCGATTCGTGAAGACTGCGAAAACGGCGATGGTAACCAAGTCGAGACCGGGACGCCTGACGCCGGTGTGCAGTCCCCAAAGATAGAGCCCGCTCACCATATCCCAGAAGCTCACACGTGCGAGCGCGCCGGGTATGGTCGAGAGCAACGTGTCGTCGCCAAACCAGCCCGTGCTCAGGCCGGGAGACAGTAGCGCGAAGGCGCCGATGGCAAGTGCAAGAGGAACCCAGTAACGGGCTGCAATCCCGGCCACGGCTTCTTGACCTTTCATGCCGGCTTTGCCATAACGAACGGAAAGTTTGCCGCCGGGCTGCCTCCCTCCGGCCTGCGGCTACCCGATCCTCGAGCCCCTCCGAACGTTCGGCGAGCGTACGAGTCCCGGCGGTGGACGCCGCAAAGCGACTACCGATAACAAGGACCGCATTGGTCGCCCATCCGGCGAAGAGGCACGCCCGGGTGGGTGCGATGGCCTCCGGGCACCGCGATCCGCAAGGCGGCACGGAAGGTGGGGAGTCGATCATCTCGCTGACGTGGCCCGGTGTCAGACCCCCTGGGCTCGTCGAGTTTCGGCGGGGTACATATTGAATTGCCAGGATCCGGTCGCGGTGTCCGGCCGGCACGGGCGCGACGCCCCCGAAGTCGATGTCGCTGACGGAGTTGCGATGAGCCGCAGCGTTACGCTTTGCGTACGCTGATCAGGATAATGACCGCGGGCATGCCGGCCGGGTACATCGCGAGTTGCCGAGATCCGGTTGCAACGCGATCGGCGCCGCCGGTTCAGCGTACGGCGGGGACGCACTTCATTTCCCTCGCGAAGTCCTCGCCGGGCGCGCGCGTTTGGCCGCCGGCTGTCGAGTCCGGCGGAGCCGCTCGGCGTCACGCCGGAGGCGAAGTTCCAGCATGAACTCGCTCATCACGCGTTCGTAATCGGCAAGAAAGTCCAAGATCAGGCGGAACTCCGCAGGTTCGTACGCTTCGAGCAGGCGGCGCAGCGACGCCTCCAACGGCGCGTACGCATCGTACACCGCTTTAAGACTCTCCGGTCGCAGCCGGATGAGGACGCGGCGCTTGTCGTCGCGACTGGCTGCCCGCTCGACGAACCCGGCGCGCTCGAGCCGGTCGATTACCGTCGTTACGGCGGCACTCGACAACCCCGTCGCGGTGCGAAGATCGCCGGGCGTCAGCGTTCCCACCCGCAAGATGAGCTCTCCGCAAACCAAGTCGGTCGCGTTGATCCCCAAGCGTTGGGCGACGGCGTCGCTGAGCAAGACGGCCTGCGTTCGCTCGTAACGTAACGCAGCATACATCGCGGCTAATTCGTTCTTGGACCCCATTGACACGCGCCTCCTACTGCGTTATATGTCTCGATATTCGAGACACTATTCGAGCCACTTTGCAAGCTAACCTGTAGCTCGGGAGAGCGAGGAAACCATGATCTGTCACAGCATTTCCATCAAATTCAAAGCGGGCATCTCCGATAGCGACCGCCGGCGAGCCACCGAAACGCTCTCACGCATGGGGACGGAGATCGACGTCGTCAAGTCGGCGGTCATCGGGCGCGAGCACGGCGGCGATTACGAGTACGGAGCGATGTGGACGTTTGACGATACGGCCGACTACCGCACCTTCATGTATCACCCTCTTCACCTCGAGGTCGATCGCGTCGGCCTCCAGCTCGTGGAGAAGATGCTGTCCCACGATATCACCGACGACCCCGATCCGCAACGCGTCTTCAGCGAGATCGATCGCATCCACCGTGAGCGTTTCGCCGAACATAAAGACATCGCTAATCTGGTCAGCGGCATGAGCTCCTACACGGGAAGCAGCGCGCCGCACAACGTTTGAGTCGCGCGGCGGGGAGTCGACCATGCAGTTGAATGCGGAGCCTAAATTTCACGAGGAGCTCCTGCACTGGATGTCCCAGATCCCATATCGCGGAGGCGATGTGGGGGAGCTCCTCGACGTTGCCGGGCGAATCCGCGCGGGTGACGCCGAAAGCTGGCTCGACGAGTTTGTGGAGCTCGCCGAACGGGTCGGTTCCGAGACGCCGTCGGACAGACGGGGACGCCGCGATCAACATTTTCGCGCGGCGAGCTATTACCGCGCCGCTGATTTCTTCACGAAGTCGAATCCCGCCGATCCGCGCATCGACAGCCTGTGGGCCGCGGCGCTACGACACTTCGACGAAGCGATCGCGCTGATGGAACCGCCGGGCGAGCGCGTGGCGATTGACGCCGAGAGTTTTCAGGTTCCCGCCGTCGTTTACCGTGCGGCATCCGGCGACGAACCGAGACCGGCGCTCCTCATGTTCAACGGCTTCGACGGCAGTCAAGAAGAAATGCTGCATGTCAGCGGCCTGGCCGCCCTCGAACGAGGCTTCAACGTGGTCACGTTCGAGGGGCCCGGACAGCCGACGGTCGTGCGACGCCAGCGCGAGCACTTTCGACCTGACTGGGAGCGCGTCGTTTCACCGGTTGTCGATTTCGTTAGCCGGCTTCCCTTCATCGACCCCGGCCGCCTTGGGCTCCTGGGACTGTCGTTTGGAGGCTATCTCGCGCCGCGGGCGGCGGCTTTCGAACCGCGGTTGCGTGCCGTCGCCGCGATCGACGGATTCTTCGACGTCTTCGAAGGGTTCATGCAGAACCTGCCCGCTGCGATTCGGCAATCGTTCGACGAAGGCAACGTGGAAGCGTTCAACCGCCGCTTCAACGAGTTTGCCGATACGAGTCTGGGGCTTCGGTGGTACCGAGACCAGGGCATGTGGGCTTTCGGCGAAGGGACGCCCTTCGCTTTCGTCGACGCACTGAAACGTTATTCGCTGCGTGGGGTCGCCCAAAGCATTCGTTGCCCGCTCCTCGTCGGAGAGGGTGCCGACGACGCGTTCTTCAAGGGTCAAGCCGAGCAGCTGACCCGCGCCGTCGGCAAAAATGCGACGCTCCGCCGCTTTACCTCCGAACATTCTGCAGGCGGACACGCGCGCGCCGGTGCCTACGTCTACGGCAACAGCGTGGTCTTGGATTGGTTCGCCGCGCAGTTCGGAACCGCGCCGTGACCGAGCCGTGCGATGCCTCTATCCGGCTTGGGCGCCTCGAACCGCAACAGCTCAACGCCGCCCAAGCCGCGCTCTACGAGGACATCTTGTCGAACGAAGCTGCGTGGGCCGATAAAGCCGGTTTTCGGATGGTCTTACCTGATGGGACCCTGCTCGGCCCGTTCAACGCGCTGCTCTATAGTCCGCAGATCGGCCGTTCGCTCTTGGAGTTCTTTCGTACGGAGAAGCGCGCGTCCAGGTTGACGCCGCGCGTGCACGAGGTCGTCGTGCTCACCGTCGGTTCGGTGTGGGCCACCCCGTATGAGATCTACTCGCACCAGTTCGTGGCGCGCGCGGCGGGGATACCCCAGTCCGAACTCGATGCCATCGCCGGCTGCCGGGAGCCGTCCGGCCTCGGCGAGGAAGAACGCTGTGCTTGGCGACTCGTGTTCGAGCTCTGCAGTTCGCGCAGCGTCGACCCGGAAACATTTCGATCGAGTGTGAAGCACTTCGGCCGGGAGGTTACCGTCGATCTCCTACTGCTCGCCGGGCTCTACCTGCTGACATGTAGCCTACTCAAGTGCTTCGATCCGGACGGGGACGACGTTCGTGCAGCGCGGGCGGCACCACGCTCGACTAAACCGCCGCCAACTCCCGCACCGCCGCGGCGTTGAAGTACGACGCTTGCGGGTGGTGGATCACCAGCGCCGCCGTCGACTGCTCGGGGACGATCTGGAACGCCTCCGTCAGCTCGACGCCCAGCGCGTTCCGCGCATCCAATAACCGCCACACGAGCTCGTGCTGCGAGAGGTCCGGGCACGCGCCGTACCCCCACGAGTAGCGCTTCCCGCGATCGGCGTCGAGGCCGAGTTCCGCGCGAATGCGGCGGTGGTTGTGCTCGGCCAGCGCCTCTGCGCTCTGCACCGAGAAGCCGTGCAGATAGTAACTCTCGCTATAATCGCCCGCGTGCTGCAGCGCGTCGATGCGCTGCGACACCTCGCGGCCGACGGTCACCACCTGCAGCGCGATCACGTCAGAGGCGGCCCCGTTCTCGGGCTCCCGCAGGTAATCGGCCAGGCACAGGTACTCGCCGCCGATCTGACGCGTGAACGCGAAGCGCCCGACCTCGCGCGCGGGATCCTGCGGATCGTACACGATCACATCGTCGCCGAGGCCGGCCGCCGGGAAGTAGCCATACACGACGCGCGGTGAGAGCACGGGCTCGGCCTCGGCCAGCGCTTCGTAGCGCCGCAGCCGCGGCTCGAACTCCTCGGCCACGATCTTCTCCCACTCCGCGCCCTTGAGGTTGGCCGCGCCCCACGAGAGCCGGTAGAGGCTGCGCAGATCGAAGTGCCGCCACAGCTCCGCCGGCGGCACGTGCGCGAGCGTGCGCGGACCGAAGAACGGCGCGCGCGGCGGATCGACTTGCGAGAGGTGCTCGCGGCCCGTCCTGTCGCCGGCCTTGGGGCGCGCGGGCGCGCTCTTGGCGGCGTCGCGGGAGCGTTCGGCGGCTTCGCGGATCTCGCGCACGAAGTCGTCGCGGCGCTCGCCCGTGAGCGCGTCCATGATGTCGAGGCCCTCGAAGGCGTCTTTCGCATAATACACGCCGGGATCGAAATAGCGGCTGCCCTCGTCGAGGAACGAAATCCGGCGGCCGAAATCGCGGTTGATCGCGGCGCCGCCCACGACGATCGGAAACGAAAGCTTGCGCGAATCCTGTTCGGCCACGCAGACCGGCATCTGTTTCGAGGTCGAGACCAAGAGCGCGGAGAGCCCGATCGCGTCGGCGTCGACCTCGATCGCCTTCTCCAGGATCGTGTTCATCGGCACCTGTTTGCCGAGATCGAACACCGTATAGCCGTTGTTCGATAAGATCGTATTGACGAGGTTCTTACCGATGTCGTGCACGTCGCCGAAGACGGTGGCGAGCACGATCTTGCCCTTCGTCACGCCCTCCTTTTTCTCCAAGAACTGCTCGAGGTGGGCCACGGCCTTCTTCATCACCTCGGCGGATTGCAACACGAACGGCAAAATGAGTTCGCCCGACCCGAACTTGTCGCCGACTTCCTTCATCGCCGGCAGCAGCACGTTGTTGAGCACGTCGACCGGGCCGCGGTTCTGCAGCGCCTCGTCGATCTTGGCTTCGATGCCGTCCTTGCGGCGGCGCAGGATCGCGTTGTGGATGCGCGTCTCGACCGGTGCGTCGGCATCGTCGTCCACGGCCGCGACCGCCGCGCCTTTCTTGGCACCGGCGTTCTCGAAGTGTTCGATCAGCAGTTGCAGCGCGTCGGGCCGGCGGTTGAGAACGAGATCGTCGCAGAGCTCGCGTTCCCTCGCATCGAGCTCCGCGTAGGGCACGATTTCCTTGGCGTGCACGAGCGCCATATCGAGGCCCGCGCTCACGCAGTGGTGCAGCATCACGGAGTTCAGCGCCGCGCGCGCCGCGGGCTTGAGCCCGAACGACACGTTGGAGACGCCGAGCGAGGTCAGGACGCCGGGCAGCTTGTCCTTGATGAGCCGGATGCCTTCGATCGTCTCGACGGCGGAATCGAGGAACTCCGCGTCGCCCGTGGCGAGCGTGAAGGTCAGCGCGTCGAAGATCAACGCGCCCGGCGGAATGCCGTACTCGCCGCACACGATCTCGTAGATGCGCTCCGCCACCGCGAGCTTGCGCTCGGCGGTCTTCGCCATACCGGCTTCGTCGATCGTCAGCGCCACGACCGCGGCGCCGCTGGCCTTCACGAGCGGCAAGATCGCATCGATCTTCGTGCGCCCGTTCTCCAAATGCACGGAGTTCACGACGGCGCGGCCCGCGTAGATCTTCAGCGCGGCTTCGATGACTTTGGCTTCGGTCGAGTCGATCATCAGCGGCGCTTCCACGGATTGCGCGAGCTTCTTGACGATCGTCGCCATCTGCACGTCCTCATCGGTGCGCTCGGTCAGCGCGGTGCAGACGTCGAGGATGTGCGCGCCGCCTTCCACCTGCTCGCGCGCGACCAGCACGATTTCGTCGTAATTTTCCTCGAGCAGCAGGCGCTTGATCTTGCGCGAGCCCTGCGAATTGATGCGCTCGCCCACGAGCAGCGGGCTGCCGTCCTGTTTGAGCGCGGTGGCGGTCATCGCGGAGGCGGCGAACTGCAACGGCTTGGGCTCAGGCGCGCGGCCGCGTTTGCCGGCGGCGACGGCCGTGAAGGCGCGAATGTGCGCGGGCGTCGTACCGCAGCATCCGCCGATCGCGTTGACGCCGAAATCGCGGACGAACGAGCCGAGTTCGGCCGCCATCTCTTCGGGGCGCTCGGGATAGATCGTCTCGCCTTTCGGCCCCATCAGCGGCAGCCCGGCGTTGGGGATCACGCAGACGAAACAGCGCGAGTTCTCGACGAGGTAACGGATCGGGTCGCGCATGTGCGTGGGTCCCGTGGAGCAGTTGAGGCCGATGACGTCGATCGGCAGCGCGTCCAGGATCGCCGTGACGGCCCGGATGTCGGTGCCCAGCAGCATCCGGCCCGTGACGTCGAGCGTGGCTTGAGCCTGGATCGGCACCTTGCGCGCGCCGCGCTCGAACTCGCGCGCGATGCCGGCGATCGCCGCCTTCATCTCGAGGATGTCTTGACTCGTCTCCAGGAGCAGCAGGTCGACGCCGCCTTCGATGAGGTAGCGGGCCTGCTCGCCGTAGAGGTCCATCAGCTCGTCGAACGTGATCTTCGAGAGCGCCGGGTCGGAGGATGAGATCAGCATGCCCGTGGGGCCGAGCGACCCCGCCACGAAGCGCGGCTTCTCCGGCGTCGAGAAGCGGTCGCAGGCAGCGCGGGCGATCCGGGCCGCCGCGAGGTTGACCTCGGCGGTCTTGGCGCCGAGGCCGTACTCGTCGAGCTTGAGGCGCGAGGCGGTGAACGAGTCGGTCTCAACGACGTCCGCGCCGGCCTCGAGGTAGAGCTCGTGGACGCGGGCGATCAAGTCCGGCCGGGTGAGGACGAGGGCCTCGTTGCACCCGTGGTACTGCGCCCCGCCGAAGTCGCCGGGCGTCAGGTCCATGTTCATCAGCTCGGTGCCCATGGCGCCGTCGAAGACCAGAACCCGGTCGCGCAGTGCCTCGAGATACGTGCTCATCCTCTTAGAGTACGCCAAGGAAGCGGTGAAATCTTAGGGCGGCATGTCCACGATGCCGAAATTCGGGATTGGGTGGACAACGCCGAAGTGACCGGGCGCGACGGCCTCAGGACCTCGCCGCGTATGCCCGGCGGATCACGTCGCCGACGCGGCTCCCGTGCTGCCTCGCGTCGAAGCGGCGCGACCACGCGGCGGCCGCCGCGCCTGCCGCGCGCAGCGCGTCGCCGTCCGCCGAATAGCGGAGCATGCCGCGCGCGAGGGCTGCCTCGTCGCGGGCGGGGACGACGATGCCCGTGTGGCCGCGCATCGACTCCGAGACGCCGCTGTCGTCGAAACAAACGCTCGGCACGCCCGCGGCCGCGGCTTCGATCACGTTGCGGCCGAACGGCTCCTCCGTCGAGGCGTTGACGTGAATATCCGTCGCGGCGTAGACGCGGCGCGGATCGTCGACCCAATCGACGAAGCGGACCATGCGCTCGAGGCCGAGGGAGCGGCGCAGCGCGTGCAGTTCCGGTAAGAAGTCCTCGTCGCGAAAAACCGGGGCTCCAACGATCAGGCCGCGCGTGGGAGACTCCTGATTGACCGCCGCCAGAGCGCGTAAGAAACGGTCCTGGCCCTTCCAGCGGTTGATACGGCCGACGATCGCCGCGACGGGAAGATCGTCCTCGATACCGAGTTCGTGCCGGGCGCGCGCGCGATCCGGCAGGTCGGCGTATCCATCGAGGTCGAGCGGATTGTCGATGACGACGGTGTTCGGCAACGCGTAACTCGCGGCGACGCGCGCGGAGATCGCGACCCGGTACTGCGAACCTACCGAGAGCGCCGTCCGCACGATCGCGAGCGCCTTCCCGTGCAAGATATCGCGGACGTGGGCCACGCACGGCAGCCCGGCCAAACGCGCCGCGAAGCATCCGACCACGTGCGCTTTGACGCTATTGGTGTACACGACGTCGACCCGCTGCGCGCCCAGTTGCCGCGCGAGTTCGACGATGCCCGAAGGCAATTCGCCGAGCGCGCGCAAACGCGGCCGCTCGCGCGTCGAGAGCGCGCTGTTCTTTCCCAGACGAACGACGCTCGTTCTGAAGCCGGCGTCGTGTAACTCGCGCTCGAAGCGCCCCTCCTCGAAGAGCACCACGTGCGCGTCGATCTCGGCGGGCAGGTGACGCAGCAAGAGTTCCAAGCTGCGCTCGGCCCCGCCCGCCCGTTCGCCGCGTTGATCGACGAATCCGACCTTGAGCCGGCGCGTCAAACGAAAAGAGGACAAAGCGCAAACGTACCCGCGTCGTCGTGATGAACCCGGAAAGCATAGACGACCAGCGTAAAGCTTGGCTTAAAGCGCGGCTGCGCTAGCCCGGGTAGAACGGACGGGGCACAACGGCCCAGGACCGTTCCTCGCACGGCTATCGACGACGCGGCGCACCGTCGAGCGATGCGCTTCGATCGGCGCGCCCAATCCGCTGCTAAAGGCCATCGCCCCGGGCGATTGAATTCCCGCCACGTGTTACCCGAACCGCGAATCGCGATCGTGTCCGATCCGCTCGTCCAGCGGGGCGGAGCCGAACGCGTCGTCGAGGCGCTCGCGCAGGCGTTCCCGCAAGCACCGATCTTCGCGCTGCTCTACTCGGCGCAGAGCGGCCCGAGCAGCTTGGAATCGCGCGTGCGCGCGTCGTGGCTCAACCGCGTGCCCAGCGCCAATCGGCGCCACCGCTTCTTCTTGCCGTTCTATCGTCAGGCGATCGAATCGTTCGACCTCTCGGAGTACGACGCGATCGTCTCCTCGCATCACACGGTCGGCAAAGGCGTGCTCACGCGGGCCGATCAGGTGCACGTGTGTTATTGCCACACGCCGATGCGCGCGCTGTGGGAGCGGCCGGCGGCCGAACTCGCGACGTTACCGGCGCCGGCGCGACCGCTCGCTGCCGCGGTCTTTTCGAACTTGCGGGAATGGGACTTCGTGACGGCGTCGCGCGTCCAGCACTACGTGGCGAACAGCCGCGCCACGCAGCGGCGGATCGCCACCTATTACCGGCGTGAGAGCACGGTGATTCCGCCGCCGATTCAAACGGACTTTTTCACGCCGGGCGGCGACGCAGCCGATTATTATCTGGTCGCCTCGCGGCCTGTGCCGTACAAGCGCGTCGATATCGCGATCGAGGCTACCGGCCGCCTCAAACGGAAGCTCAAGATCGTGGGCGGCAAGCATACCGTCTCGCACGCGGCGCCGCACGTCGAGTTGCTCGGCTCGGTCTCCGACGAGGAATTACGCACCCTGATGCGCGGCGCGCGCGCGCTGCTCTTCCCTCAGCATGAAGATTTCGGCATGACGCCGCTCGAGATGAACGCCTGCGGCCGGCCCGTCATCGCCTACGGCCGCGGCGGCGCGCTCGACTCCGTCATCGACGGCTGGACGGGCATTCTCGTGCCCGAACAAACGGTGCCGGCTTTCGCGAGCGCCATCGAACGCCTCGAGCAGACGCAGTTCGATCCCGGCGCGCTGCGCGCGCACGCGCTGGCATTTTCCGGTGACCTCTTCGCCGAGCGGATGCGCGCGTTCGTGACGCAGGCGTGGATGTCGAGCCGGTCGCCCGGCGACTGGGCCCCGCCTCGCGCGGGATGACCGGAAAAAAGAGCTCGAACTCGGGAGAGGTCGATTCGTCCGCGAGCTTCGGAAGAATCTGGCCCGCGCTCGAAGCGGATCTGCGCGTCGTCCGGTCGCGCGGGTTGTTATCCGGCAACGCGCGCCAGCGCTTGACGCTCGAAGAGATTCACGCATCGACGGCGCTCGCCGGTTCCACGCTCCGGTCCGGCGACGTCGCGACCCTGGTCGAACACGGCATCGTACCGGGTGGAAAGCCTCTGGCGGAATGCATCCTCGTGGCGGATTACGCCGATGCCGCTCGCTACGTGCGCGCCGCGCCGCCGGCCGGGCGGCGGCAGCCGTTCCTCCGGCTCGAGGAGATCGTCGCGCTTCACGCGCGCGCGCTGCGGCGCACGCCGGAGGCACGGCCCGGCACCTGGCGCACGACGACCGCGCGCGCGTTTTCCAACGGCACGGTCCCGCCGCCGGCATGGCTGATCGCGCGGGAGATGGCGGCGTTCGTCGACCGCTTCGCCGGCGGTCCGCCGGCGGAGGCGAACCCGCTGCTGTGGGTGGTGGACGCTCACGTCCGTTCGATGCGGATGCAGCCCTTCGCGGCCGGAAACGGCCGCACGGCGCGGCTGCTCTCGAATCTGCTGCTCGGGAGGCTCGGTTTTCCTCCGCTGATCGTTGCAGCGCGCGACCGGGAGCGGTATGCGCGCGACAGCGTACCTTCGGGCGGACGCGGCGTACCGGCGCTGGCTGCGCTCTTCGCCCGGTCGCTGCTGGCGAGCACCTCGCTGCTGCTGGCCGCGGTGTGCGATGAAGCGGAGCTGCAGCCGATCGCGGCGTTCGCGAGCGGCGCCGAGCGCGCCGCGCTCTACAAGGCCGCGCAACGCAACCGGCTGCGCACCGTCCGGCGCGGGGCCGCGTTGCTGACGACGGCCGGCTGGATCGCGGACTATCGCCGCTCGCGTTACGGGTCCGGCCTCGACCTCAGCTAACTTCGGCCGGCTGGGCCGCTACGGACGCGGTCCGATGCTCCGTCGCGGCGCGGAGGGCGGCGGCGCGTTCGGCGCGCTCGCGAGGCGGCGCGACCCGCAAGCGGCCAAGACGGTGGGATCGATCGGCCGGCCGTCGGTCTGCGTTGTGATCCCGGGCTTCGGGCACACCGTCAGCGACACGGTGAATCCCTCGGAGCGGATGCCGAAACGGCTCGCCGCGCCGTGCGGCCGCACCTCGGCTGCGCCCGCAGCGGCGGCCGTCACGACGATCAGGACGGAGCTTACCAAGAGTTTTTTCGTCACGTGCTGAAGGTTCCCAACGTCGATTCGTTCACTAACATATCTTCGGAAGGCGAGCGCGGCGCATCGCTCCTTCGCAAGCAAACGCCCCGTACGTGTGAGCGCGGACACCGCCTCGCTAGGCGTCGTGGGTAGTATCTCGCAGGGAAGGAAACCACGAAGCCGCTAACAACGTTACTTGGGCATCGTCGCCCTCCCGCCCGACCGGCCGCTTACGACCGGTGGAGTTTTCCTACGAACACACCGTCCGATACTCGCTTGACGCAAGCGACGCTCGCCGCACGCAATCGTGCGGAACCCACCTTCTACATCGTCGACGGTACCTGGCACGTTCGCTTCTCGTGCGGCAGACCGCCGCTGCGCGACGGACGCCGGCTGCCCGCCGATCTCGAAGAAACCGCCCGCTACCTCGCCTCCGCCGACCTGCTCGACGGCTCCGAACCGATGGGACTGTATGAAAATTGGATCATTCGGCTCGCCGAGCTAGAGGGAGAGCAACCGCTAAAATGCGTGCTTCTCGAACGCTTGCGCGCGGGCGACCCGTTCGAGGCGGCCGTCGCCCGGTATCGCCTCACCGAGCGCGAGTCCGAGGTTCTTCGGCTCCTCTTGCGCGGAGCGCCGACGGCCGTCATCGCCGCGCAACTGAACATCGCGGAAACCACGGCGGCGGTTCATGTGAAGCGCATCGCGCAGAAGACCGACGCGCGGAACCGCTCCCAGATCATCGCCCGCGTACTCGGCATCATATGACAAATACGAGTCATTATATATTATCTGCTCCCGGATGGAATGACAAAACTGGTCTATCATACCTAGATCGGGGGATTCAGGCTCCGGACCGCAAGTCGTATAACTGAACGGGGCTCGTTTGTAGCTGCTCGGTGGTTCGTACGGGCCGCGGGCCGCGGGCGTTGTCCTCCCCACTCGGATCCGGCCAGGGCCGGATCCCGTCTCCATCGGAGCTTCAATGAAGAAAGTTCTCTTCGGCCTTGCCATGGCCGGCATCTGCGCGATGCCGACGTCGGCGTTCGCGCTCGGCAGCCCGAAAACGTTCGGTAGCACGACCGGATCGTTCACGATCGAAGTGACGCAGCCAGTCGTCTGCGGTTTCACCCTCAGCGGCAACGACTTCAACTTCGGCACCTTCGACTTCAACCCCGGCGGCTACCAGACGCTCGACCAGACCGGAAAGGTCGAGTGCAACGGCCAGAACATCAGCGTCGTCCTGCAGACGACGCCGACCGGCGGCACGCCGGGTTCGGGCTTCGAGTTCCTCAACTACACGGGTCCCGATTCCGTGAACCAAGCCAACTACCAAAACGACCGTAACCTCGCGGTGAACATGAACCTCTCGACCGACGGCCACACGGGCGTCGCGGCGGGCCAGAACACGTTCACCACGACGACGGCCGAAGGCGGCAACACCTTCTCCTCGCCGCTCGATCTCGGCGTGCTCGTCACGCGCGTGAACAACTCCGACGCCGTTCTCGCCGGACAGTACTCGGGTCAGTTCACGCTCAACATCAGCTCGATGACGGAACCGACGTCATAGCTGCGGTGATCCGCATCGTCGCCGGTGCGAGCGTCTTGGCGCTCGCACCTTCGACGGCGTTCGCAGGCGCGGCCGCTCCGCGCGGCCTGCTCTCACAGCAGACCTGCAGCGTCGACATCCGGCCCATCGTCCTCGGCGGTATCGAGCGTCCGGTGCACCTGCCGCTGCGCATCGAAGTGCGCTGCCCGGCCGGCACCGCTTACCAGATTTCCCTCTTCGCCGACGACGCGTGCGGACACGCGCGCACGCTCGATGCGCAGGGCACGCCGATCTATTTCGACGTCCGTTTGCCCGATGGCAGCTCCTGGTGCGACGGTACGGGCGGCACGAGCCGCTTGAGCTCCGTCGGCACCGGCAACGTCCAAGAATTCACCGCAACCGTCGATCTGGTTCCCGCGCGCGGCGTCGTTGCCGCCGGGCACCACGAGACCGTCCTCCGTTACCAGTTAGAGACGCAATGATGCTCCGTTCCCTTCGGATCGTGCTGCTGGCCGCGAGCGCCGCGGCGATGCTCGGCGTGCCCGCCTCGGCAACGCTGCTCGTAAACCTCACGACGGTCGAACTGACGCCCGCAAACCGCGTGCACGACATCACCGTGCAGAACGGCGACGACCGGCCGCATATCCTGCAAGCCTCGGTCGTCGCCTGGGCGCAAGGCGAGGACGGAACGATCACGCGCGAGCCGACGACCGACCTCGTCGTGGCACCGCGCGTCGTGGAGCTGGCTCCGAGCGGCACGCAAGTCGTGCGGGTGCTCGCGCGCGCGCCGCTGACCGATACGGCGGAGAAATCGTATCGCGTCGAACTCGAAGAGATCGCCCCGCGCGGCAGCGGCCGGATCTCGGTGTCGGTGAACTCGTCCTACGGCATCTACGTCTTCACGCTCGCGCCCAACGCCACGCGCCCCGATCTCAGCGTCGCGCTGGCTCGCGTCGACGCCGGCCACGCGCGGCTCACCTTCAAGAATGCGGGCACGATGCACGCGCTGCTCGGCGACGTGAAGATCGTCGCCGGCGGCCGCACGATCTACGAAGGGAAGCCCATGCCCTTCATCCTCGGAGCCTCGACGCGCAGCGCGGTGCTACCGCTCGCGGCCGACGCGGACCTGGGCGCTGCCACGATCGAGTACCAGGTCAACGGCCATGCGCGCGTCGCGAAGCTCTGATTCCCGGCGGCGCCGGTTGGCGGCGGCGGCCTTCGCGGGCGTGCTCGGCGCCTCGTTCGGCGGGCCGTGCGCGCGCGCCGCGGACGTGGTCGTCGCCGACCCGCAAGCCTACGAGATGCTGCTGCCCACGGTCACGCTCAACGGACAGCGCGTCGCCGACGGCACGCTGATGCTCCGGCGCGACAACGTTTATTACGCGCGCGCCGCCGACCTCGTGAGCTGGCGCCTGCGGGTGCCGGCCGGCGACGCGATCGTCTTCGACGGCGAACGTTTCGTTTCGCTCGCGTCGCTCGGCATCAAGGACGTCGCCTACGATGCGAAGCTGCAGACGCTCGCGGCGACGGTCCCGGCGGCGGACTACGTGCGCTCCGATATCTCGTTCCTCTCCGACGGCGGCGCCGGTTCGACGCAGTATTCGCCGACCCGGCGCGGGTTCGTGACCGATTATTCGTTGATCGCCGCCGCGGGCAGCGGCGACTCGACGTTCGCGGATCTGTCGCTTACGAACGAAGCGTTTCTGCTGGGCGGCGAACTGCAGAACGGCTTCGTGCTCGCGACCGACGGCTCCAGCCGCTTCACGCGACTCGACACCGACTTCATCCAAGATCGTCCGGGCGCGCTCGCGGCGCTGCGCTTCGGCGATTCGTACGCCAAGAACGACGAGTTCGGCGCGCCGCTGCGTTTCGGCGGCATCCAATACGGCACGAGCTTCGACATCGATCCGCGCTTCGTCGCGTATCCGACGGCAGCCGTGCGCGGCACGGCCTACGTGCCCTCGGTCGTCGACGTCTACGTGAACGGCCTGCTGACGTCGAGCCAGAGCGTGCAGCCCGGCGACTTCACGTTGCGCAACCTCGCGTTGCAGGGAGCGGGCACGGCGGAGGTCGTGGTGCGCGACGCCACGGGCCAAACCCACGTGATCTCGCAAGATTTTCTCTCGAGCCCGCTGCTCTTGAAGGCCCATCTCTCGGACTACAGCGTTGGGCTCGGTTTCGCGCGCATCAACGCCGGCGCCCAAGACGATCACTACGCGCAAGGCATGCTGACCGCCAACGATCGCTACGGCCTCAGCGACCGCATGACGCTCGAGAGCCACTTCGAAGCCGGCGGCGGCGGAGCGGAGACGTCGGTCGCGTTGTTGGACGGCGTGCCGCGTATCGGAATTCTCGGCGCGGGGGTCTCGCTCGCGGACGGCGCCGGAGGCGGCGGGACGGCGCTCTTGGGAACGTATTCCGTACAACGCGGCCCCTTCACCGTGGATCTGCAAGTGGTGGATCGTTCGGCGAACTATCAGCAAGTGGGCGACCGCGTCTCGGTGTACGACGACCGGCTCGAAGGCACGAGCTTCACGGGGGACGCCTCGGTGCGCGTGGGCCGGCGCAGTTCGGTGACGCTCTCGGATTCGGTGCAGCACGCCGCGCTTTCGGGCCGTCAGAGCATCGCGGCGGCTACGTTCCGGACCGCGTTGCACGGCGCGTACGTGAGCGCGCGGCTGCAGCAGACGAGTTTCGAGGGGAGCCGTTCCAACGGCGTCGAGATCGACGCCGACTTCGCGCTGGGCAACCGGCAGCAGCTCAGCAGCTCGACGGAATCCGAGACGGGCTCGACGACCTCGGTACTGACCTACGACCGCGACACGATTTCCGGGCGCAGCGGCCAGAACCGCGAAGCGCAGTTGATCGACACGAACGGCGAAGCGCCGCAAGTGAGTTACATCGTTCAAGCGCCGTTGCAACCGCTCGATCTGACGTACGGCTTCACCGCCGGCACCAGTGCGACCGCGCTCGAAGGACAGATTCAGGGCGCGCTGTTGCACACCAAGGGCGCGACCGCCGCGACGCCCACGTTGGGCGACACGATCCTCGTGGTGGAGACGGGCCTCCCGAACATCCGCGTGCGCATCGACGGTTTCGATGCCGGCCGCACGGATCGCAACGGCGTGCTCGCGACCTCCCAGATCCTCGTCGGCGCCGACAACGAGATCGAACTCGACCCGAACGACGTGCCCAACGCCACGACCGCGCGGACGACGCGCCACTTCACGCCCCCGCACCGCGGGACGGTCGTGGTGGACATGACCGATCTGAACGCGGGCGCGGTGTCCCTCCACCTCTACGATACGAGCGGCAAGCCGCTGCCCGCCGGTTCCGTCGCGACGGCGAGCGGCGACCGCCAGTGGCCGATCGGCCACGACGGACTTCTGTACGTCGCGCCGGCGAAGCCGGGCCCACTCGAAATCGACGTCGATCTCGGATACGGAGAGAAGTGTGCGGCCCACGTCGTCGTGCCTGCCGACGTGGCCGACGCGCCGGACATCGGAATCGTGACGTGCGCGCCGGGCGCGAACGTGTCGGCCACAAACCAGGCCGCCGGCCGGTGATTCCCGCGACGACCGCGCGAGCGTAGTTTAACGTATTAGAAATTACGATGAGATCAAGCGAAAACTGAAATGGCCGGCTGCAGGTCGTTCGTTCGCTCCCAAAACTATTCGTGCCGAGGTCCTTAGAAGATCGCGAGACACGAACACCGGGAGTGGCTTCCATGACTGTGCTCTCCAGATTTCCTGGCTTTGCAACGCGCGGCTTCGCGGCGGCGCTCGCTTTCGCCGCAACCGCGTGCCCCGCCGGGGCGACGGCCCGCCTCGGCATGCGAATCGCGCTCGCACCGCGCCGGATAGCGGCTTCGAGCCGGCCCGCCGCGACCGTACCGCCGTTGATCCTGCGATCGTGCCGACCCCTCCGTTAAGCGCCGGCCGCGGCGTTGCGAAACCCGGCTTGCCGGAGCCGCCGGCGCGCGACTCGCGCGAACCCGAAATAGAACTTCTGGCACAGCAGCCACGCCAGATCGCTCGGCGCGAGCCGGACCGCGTGCCGGTTGACGAACAACACGTCGGAATAATTCGTGGAGAAATCGATGGCGGTGAATCCGATCTCGTCGAGACGGCGGATGATCCCCTCGATCTCGACGACCGACCCGATGCCCACGCAGGCGTGGAACTCGACGGTCATCTGACGCGCTCGCAAGAGATACTGCGCCGGCGTGGAGCGCAGCATCTCGAGTTCGGCGCCTTCGATATCGACCTTCAACAGATCGATCGGCCCCGCGTTCCAAAGCGTCAAGAGTTCGGGAAAGCAGACGCACCGTACGGATACCACGGGCCCGCTTTGGCCCCGATACGTCAAGCTGCTGGCCTCGCAGTGTTCGCGGTCGACGTGGAGTTTCGCGAGCGTGCCCGAAGGCCCGATCGCGTAGTTTAGCGCTCGCAGATCGTCCCCGGACGCGATCTCTTCGAAGAGCAACGGGTTGGGTTCGACCCCGCAAACCGTGGAGCGGTATTTCGCCTGAATCTCACCCGCGAACTGACCGCGATTCATCCCCAAATCGACGACGCAGCCGCCCGGCGTCAGGAGACCGGCGATGAACGTGTGGTCCTTGATGCGATCGATTCGAACGTTCATGTCAACGGCTCCAGTCCACGCGAGCGAATGCATCCAGGAGCGAGGCGTCGATCGAGGTCCGCTTGGCATACAGCTCCCGCGACATGCGATCGTATTTCCAATTCGTCCCGATCTGCCGAAAATGCCGAAAGGACGTCGCCGCCATCGGCGCCTTACGCGAAGCCATGCCGTAGATCGCGTGGACGCTCCATTGCGAGGACGGAGGGCAATGCGCGGGCGCCACGGCCCATTTCGGCGCACAGCGATACACGTCTTTGAAGCGGAGGTTCGCCCAGCGCCACTCCTCGCCCACGGCGATCGTGCTATCGCGATGCAGGGGTAGTTCCGCGACCGTCTCGGGCGGCGGGAGAACCCAACGCCCGGCAAAACTGACGTAGCCGCGCTCGGCCGAGGCGGCCCGCTCGAAGATCGACCCGGAGCGCGAGATCACCAACTCATCGATGTCGCAGTTCAGTACGGAGCGTGCGTCGGCGAGAAAGCGCCACCGTGCATCTTCCATCGCTCCGTTCTGGCAGAAATTCGAATCCCAATGACGCCCGCGATACCCCTGCGGCCCGTATGGAAACGGCCAGTCGACGACGAGCGTTTCCGCGAATCCGCCGACCTTCCGCATCTCGCGCAAGAGATCGGCCTGCGCGTACCGGGTCGACCCGTTGTCGTACAGAAGGACCGCGTCCGCACCCTGAACGTCGCGATGAAAGCGCATCCAGTCGCAGATCCACTGGAAATCGTTGTCTTTGCTCAGCGTGTAGAGGACCTTGCGTCCGCGAAATTGGTCGGAGCGGTTGGCGCGAATCGGCAGCGTCGACGCACCCGCTTCGCACGAAACGTGCAGGGCCGAGTCGTCTTCGGGAACCTCGACGAGAATCTCGCACATTCGATCCCGGTGTCGAACCCGGTAACCGAGGTTGCGCCCCGACGGCAGCCCCTCGATCGCGAGCGACTCGAGGACGCCGGGCATCGTCTTCAGCGGCGGCGCGAGCAACATGGCCTGGGAGCGTTCGCGCAGGCGTATGCAATCGTAGACGACCGTCAGCGCGTCGAATGCCTCCATGAAGCCCTCTTGACGCAGGTGCTCGGGACGATCGGGAGTTCGGCGATAGCGCGAGTCAGCGGGCAGGACCCAGAATGCGGGCGTCTCGATCTCATGCATCGATGGTTTCCTCTAGTGATGGTAAGGATGACTATTGCGAGGTCAGGCCGCGGCGGTGCCATGCCCGGCGGTGACGGCCCGGTCGTAGATGCGTTCTAATCCGGCGGTCTGCCGGTGCAAATCGAAGCGTTGCGCGACCCACTGCGGAGCGTGCCGGTTCGCGGCCCGCCAGAGCTCGTCGTCGCGGAGGTAGCGCAGCATCGCGTCGCTCAAGCCGGCGACGTCTCCCTCGGCCACGAGCGCGCCCGTCACGCCGTCGTCGATTCCCTCGGGGATGCCGCCGCTGCGAAAGGCGACGACCGGCGTTCCCGACGCTTGCGCCTCGAGCTGCACGATGCCGAAGGCCTCGTTCGTGCCGTCCCGTGAGGTGATGCTCGGCAAGCAGAGCACGCGCGCGCAACGCATCCACGCGCGGACCACGTCGTTGCTCTGCGCCCCGAGGAAATCGCACGATACGCCCAGGTCGCGGGCCATCGCTTCCAACGGCGCTCGCAGCGGCCCGTTACCGATCACGACGAGCCGCGCGTCCGGGATCGCGGCCTGCAGTCGCGCCATGGCGCGCAACGCGAACTCGCAGCCCTTGACTTCGATGAGACGGCCGACGAAGAGAACGACCGGCGCGCGCGGTTCCGGTGAAGGCGAAAACTTCGCGCGGTCCACGCCGATGTAGTGGACCACGAGCTTCTCCGGCGGAAAGCCGCGCGCGAGCGCGGCCGCGTGCACGAAATTCGAGACGCAGATGAATGCCGCGGCCCGTTCCCACAGTCGCCGGCGGCGCGACAGATACAAGCGGCCGCCGAGACTGCGCGCGAGGGCGCGATCGGGGGCGAGGATATCGTAGCCGTGAAGGGTGACGACGAGCGGAACCTGCAGCGCGCGCGCGATCGGCAGCGCCGCGGCTCCATCGGGTCCAAAGTGCGCGTGGATCAGCGCGGGGTCCGCCGCGCCCAAGCGCCGGTGAAACGCCGGCGCGACGCCCGAGACATCGTAGATCGCTTTGCGGGCGCGCGATGCGACCGAGCGGCGCGGCGATAAATACGTCGCCGCGGCCGGAAGCGGAAGCGTCGGCGCCGCCGGCTGCAAGGCGGCGAAGCGAGGCCGGTACGACACGAGCGCCGACGCCTGCGCCGCGACGAAGGTCTGCGACGTCGACAGGAGCGACTGCTCGAAGATCAGTACGGTTCTCAACTGTCCCTCGCCGTCCCGCGCGCCTGCTCGAAGGCCGCGCGCACGGCGCGGTAGGCGGCCTTCCGCTTCAAATCCGCGTCGAGCAGCGTGCCGCGCGGCTGCAGACCGTCGGGCCGGCGGCCCCAGCCCGCTCCCCCGAGCCAACTATGGCGATCGCTCAGGCCCCACGCCGCAACCGTCGTGACCGGGTAGCGAAGCGCGACGGCGAGAAACGCGGCGATCGTGTCGGCGACGATCGAGTCGCGCGTAGCGTTGCGTGCTACCACGGTGCGATCGGTCACGTCCAGTTCGGTCACGAGAACCTGTAGGCCCAGGTCGTGAATCGCCGCCAAGAACCGGTCGAACACGGCCGGATCGAACGGAGCACCGGCCACGAGATGCGCTTGGATTCCGACCGCGCCGACGGGGACGTTATCGCGGCGCAAGGCGCGCAGCAGTCCCAGCAGCGCGTCGCGTTTGGCTTGGTGAGCCGGCAGGTCGGCCTCGATGCCGTACTCGTTGATCACGAGTAACGCGCCCGGATCGGCGGCCCGGGCAGCGACGAAGGCCTCCGCGATGTAGTCCGGACCGAGTTTTTCCAGCCAGAACGATTTGCGCAGCCCGCCCGGCTGGGCGTCCGGAACGTTGATGACTTCGTTCACCACGTCCCACGAGTCCATGCGACCCCGGAAGTGCCGGACGGGTTCGGTGACCTCGCGGAGAAATTCGGCGCGCACGTCCGCCGGCGCGATCAACGCGCTCGGCACCCAGGCCGGAATCGATTGGTACCAAACCAGCGTGTGCCCGCGAAGCGACATCGCGTGCGCGGCGGCGAAGACTGCCAGGCGGTCCGCGTCCGTGAAGTCGAAGCCGTTGGGATCCGCTCGCGTGTACGCGGGCTTCAAGACGCCTTCGGGCACGAGCAGCGAGCATTCCGCGGCGACCGCAGCGGCATAGGCGGGATCGCCCTTGAGGACTGCCGGATTCGCGGCGCTGCCGAACAGAATGCCGAGCCGTGCCGCCGCAGCGGCTAGGCTATCGGGGCGCTTTTCCGCCGACCGCAGGGCCGTCGCGCGCGTGGGCGGCGCGTTCCCCGCGGTAGCGAACGCCGGCCATGCGGCCGCGCCCGCGATGGCCAGCAGTGCGTCCTTGCGGATCATGCGCGGCCACCGCGCGAACCGGCCCGGGCCGGGCGTTCGAGCGCGACCTTCGCCGGGCCGCCCTGCGGACCGCACGGCGCGGCGCGCAGCAAACTTCGATAATCCGCGATGCGCGCGCGTTCGGAGAACCGGTTCTCGAGCGCCGCGCAACCACCGGCCGCGAGCGCGTTGAGAAACGGCGCATCGGCCCGGCTCAAACGGGTCAGGCACGCCGCCAGATCCGCCGGATCGTCCGCCGCGAAGTGCAGGCCGCTCACGCCCTCGTGCACGATGCCCGCGGCCCCGCCGCGATCCGGCACGAGCACCGGAACGCCGGCGGCCATCGCCTCGAGCACCACGAGCCCGAACGGCTCTTCGGATGCGAGGTGCAAGAAGAGGTCCGCGCGCGCGAGTTCCGCGCCGACGTCGGCACGGTAGCCTTCGAAGACCACGTTGAGGTCCGCGGCGCGAGCGCGCGCCAGCAACGCATCGAGTTCGCTGCCGGAACCATAGACGTGGAACGCGATTCCGGCTAATTCGGGGTGGGTTTCCAGACAGGTCAGCAGCAGATCGACGCGTTTCTCCGGAGCGAGCCGTCCGATCACCGCGACGCGGCGCACGCCCCGTTCCGCGAACGGCGCCCGGCGCACCGCGGCCGCGACGCGCGCGTCGGTGAGGAAGTTCTCGATGACGCGAATCTGCGCGCCGCGCACGCCACTGGCCACCAGGCGCTCGCGCACGAAGTCCGAGATCGCGACCAGCGTGACCGGCAGAAAATTGAGCCGGCGTTTGTTCGCCCAGCCGCCGCCGTGGACGACGAAAACGTGCGCGGCGCGGCGGCGATACCAGGCGTTGAGCGCGCTGAACACGAGCGAATGCACCGGCCGCGTGCCGAAGAACGCAAGGCGCTCGTAGCGCGCGAGGTACGGCCGTAACGCGCGGGCCAACGAGACGACGTTCGTCGTGTCGACGACGACGACGGTGAAGCCCATCTTCTCCGCTTCGTCTACGACCGGACCCGGTGCCGTGAGAATGACCGGTTCGAATTCGTCGCGCAGCGCCCAGGCGGTGGCGAGCGTCATCCGTTCCGTACCGTAGAGGTTGCTCGTGTAGAGCGCGTAGAGCAGCGGCGGCTTCATACCGCTCCGCGCGTTCCGAGCGCCGCGATGAGGGCGGTCTGATCCGAGCGGACGGCCAGAAAATTGCCGCCGTGAAAGAGCTCCTTGGTGAAGTGATAATCGAACCAGGCGACGTGGCGCGGGAAGATCTTCCCGACGACGAAGCCGCGGGCGTTCAAGTACGAGCAGAAATCGCTCAGGAGGTCGTGCGAGCCGATGTTGAAGATGCCGTACTCGAATTGGATCGCGCGCACGACGTCGAGGCGCTCCTCGAAGCCTCGAATCACCTTGAGGTCCATGCCTTCGACGTCGATTTTCAGGAAGTCGATTCGCTCGATCCCGCGTTCCTCGACATAGGTCGTCCCTTTGATCGCGTGGCCGATGACGACTTCACCGTAATACGAATCGTGGCACTTCATCGCGGGGATCTTACACGCCGTCGAGTCGGAGGTATTGGCGCTGACGTTCATCGAGATTTCGCCGGCCTCGTCGGAGAGACCGACTCGATTGGCCACGATCGTCGGGATGCCGGCGGTGTTCGCCACGAACCGGGCGAAGGTGGCCGGCACGACTTCGAACGCGTGCACCTGACACGCGGGATAGAGCGTCGAGACCAAGGTCGACCAGTGCCCGACGTGCGCCCCGACGTCGAACACGACGCGCGGTTCGAGCGCGCGAAGTGCGTTCAGCACCCGCGCCTCGCCGTTGCGCTCCATGTTGAAATCGACGTTATCGAGTTTGCGGTGAAACTTGTCCACCGCGACCTCCAGCGCGTCGACGAGCGCGACCCCGCGATAACGGCAGAGCCACGTGGCCGCCGCCGCGCCTCCGCGGTTGATGGCTTTGACGATCATCAGTTCTTCTCCGATCGGGACGGCGCCAACGGGCTCGCGGTAGCGAACGCGGCCTGGACGGCGCTACAGACGGGCTCGCGCTCGAAGCCGGCATCGAAACGCGCGACGACGGTCGTGACCTCGGCGTCGAGCAGCACGGCGGACAAGAAGTCCGCGACGGCCTTCGCGCGCGCGGTCTCGCGCGCGGCCCGGTCGCGCGGTAAGCGCTCGTCGCTTACGGCCAGGCCGGTAACGAGCACTTTCAGGCCGAGCGCGCGCACGCCGCCGAGGTAGCGTCCGAAGCGCTCCGGGTCGAAGGCTGCGTTCGCGCTCAGGCGCCCTTCGATGCCGAGCGCGTCGACGGGAACGCCGTCGCGCCGGAGGTTCGTGAGCAAGCCCAGCAGCGCGCGGCGCTTCGCCTCGTGCTCCGGCCGGTCGGCTTCGATGCCCGACTCGCGCAGCACGAGCGTTGCCGCGGGGTCGGCCGCACGCGCTGCGGCGAACGCCGTGGCGATGTAGCCGTCGCCGAGTTTCTCGCGCCAGAACGAGCGACGCAAGCCCTCCGGCAAGCCGCCGGCGACGTCGATTGCGTCCGTGACGACGTCCCACGAGTCGGCGCGCCCGCGAAAGCGGCGAACGGGCTCCGTGACCTCGCGCAGCATTTCGGCGGCCACCGCAGCGCGCGTCGTCAAGGTCGCCGGTACCCAGCCCGGTACCGACTCGTGCCAGAGCAACGCCGTGCCGCGAAACGTCATGCCCTTATCGCGCGCGAACGCGGCGAGGCGCTCGGCCGCGCGAAAATCGAAACTGCCCGGGTCGGGCCGCATGCGGTCCGCTCGCAGGGCCGTCTCCGCGGCGACCAGCGCGCACTCGCGTGCGACCAGTTCCGCGTACGGCGGGTTCGCTTCGAGCAGCGCCGCGTCGGTCTGCGTCCCGAAGAGGATGCCGCGGCGCGCCGCGTACGCCGCGACGCCGTTACCGGCGCTCAGCGCGGTTCGAAGCGCCTCCGCGCGACCGGCCTCCGGCTCCGCCGCGCGAGCGATGCGCGGTGCGACGAGCGTCGCGAGCGCCGCCAACACGACCGCTCTACGGCTCGACACGATCGACGTCCCTCCGGGCAAACGGCGGCGGTACCGGCGCTCCGGGCGCCGGCGCGGTCGCGACGCGTTCGCGGACGCGCGGCACCGTCGCGTAGAGCAGCGCCGCAACGAACACGACCCAAAATATCTCGTTGTACTGGGCGATATCGGATTCGGTGCAGTTCACGATCCCGAAATACAGTAAGATCAGCGCCGGCCACATGTAAAACGAATCGTGGCGGTGGCGCGCGATCAACGCGAAGGCGCCGCGCACCGCCGCCAGCACCGAGGCGCCGAGCAGCACGACGCCCGCGAGGCCCACGTCCAGGGCGACCTGCAACAGGCCGTTATGTGCGATCGGCGGATACCAGCGGCTATTCATGTGATACTCGGCCAGAAAGTAATCGCCCGGAGAATCCGGTCCGTACGCGAAGAAGGCGTTGTACCCGAACCCGAGCCAGGGACGGCTGCGGATCGCTTCGACCAGGTTCGGCCAGAAATCGAGCCGCCCGGTCAGGCTCGAGTCGCGTCCGAACGCCTCGAAGAACGAATCGAAGTCTGCGCCGAACACGAAGGCACAGCCCAGGCCGACCGCCAGCAGTGCGCCGCCGCCAAGAATCAAGGCGCGGCCGTTCTTTCGGAGATACCACAGACGCATGAGCGCGAGGCAGGCCAATACGATCCCGCAGCTCACGATCGACGTCGCCGAGCGCGACCCGGCCAGCAACCCGATGCAGCCCGCCAAGGTCGCGGCAACTGCCCAGCGCGCCATGCCCCGCGACGAGAACCACATCAGGGCGAGCGTCACGATGCCCAGGACCATGCCTCCGCCGAGCGCGTTCTTGTGCGCGAACACCCCGCACCAGCCGGCCATCCCATAGGCGTCGGGGACGGAGTTGTGACACTCGACTCCCACGCCGACGAACAGCACGCTCGACGCGAGTAGCGCCGCCATCGCCATGCCGAAGAGCTCGACGAATTCGCGCAAGGTGAAGCGCGTGACCAGATAATAGGCGATCGCCGTCGTGCCGAACAGGCGCACGGATTGCAAGAGCGTGACCTTGGGCGCGGTGGACCAGGCCGTCGAAAGCACCATCAACGCGACGAAGGCCACGAGCGGGAGCGAGCGACGCACGAGTTCGTGCCGATAGGGCGACGCGAGGACGCCGAGCAAGGACGCCCCGTAGGCGAACGCCCAGAAGACCTGATACGGCAGGGAGCCGATCGAACGATGCGAGATCAAGACGAAGACGGGTAAGGTCAGCGCGAGCAAGACCCGCTCGAAGCGCGTGTCCTCCGGTTTGAGCGCCGTGAGACTGCGGTGGATCGCGGCGAAACGGCCGGCTCCTCGCGCAGCGATCATTCGTACTCCAAGCGCAGGCGAGCGCTCTCGAGCCGCTTCTTCCAGGCGGCTTGAAAGAGCACCCGATGCGCGGTTTGAACGGCCGCGCGCGCCGGCGGCAGCGCATTGAAACCGGTCAGCGCGAACACACGCGCCAAGCGACCCTTGCTTCCGCGCAAGGCGCTCACGTCGAGTTCCGCCTGCAACCGCCGCGCCGACGCATTGAAGCCATACATGAGGAATCGGCAATACAAACCTTGGATAAGCGTTCTCCGCAGCGTTTCGAATTGACGCTCGTCGAGCAGCGGTCGCACGTCGTCCGCGATCGCCAATTGCGCGCCGCGCGCAGCCTCGAAATCGCTCAGCACCCGCCGCCCCTTTCCCTGCAGGGACTGCCGGTACACCGCCAGATAGCGTCGCGTCGGATAGATCGGAAACGCCTTGACGGCGCGCAGGTTGAAATCGAAATCTTCGTGGACGCGCCGAGCGGCGAAGCCGCCCACCGCATCGATCACGCGACGGTCGTAGAGCGACACGCTCGGCAGCAAGAACGTCTCGTGCTCGAGAACGCGCTCGAAAGCCATCCCCGCGAGCGCGGTGGTGCGCGACCGGTGCAGCAAACGTCCCGCGTCGTCGACGGCGAAGTACCAGCTGTACGCGATGCCCGCGCCGCCGGCGCCCTGCAAGAGCGCGACTTCGGTCGCGATCTTATCGGGGAACCAACGATCGTCCGCATCGAGAAAGGCGACGTAGTCGCCGCGAATCCGCGCCAGCGCCGCGTTGCGCGCGGCGGCCGCGCCCGAGTTCGACTGCCGGATCACGCTGAGCCGCGGGTCGTCGAACGCGGCCAGCCGTTCCAGCGTACGATCTTGCGACCCGTCGTCGATCACGATCAGCTCGAGGTTGCGGTAACTTTGCGCCAGCGCCGAGCGCACCGCGCCGGCGATGACGCGTTCGCCTTGGTACACGGGCAGCACGACGCTGACCAGCGCTTGCGAACGCGCCGGCGCATCGAGGGCTGCGGTCACCGCGTCTGTAGCGCGTAACGCGCGCAGTGCACGAGCACGACCCACGGCTCGATCAGATATCTGAACCAGAACCGCCGCGGATTTTCGGCTAGCCGGAAAAGCCATTCGAGCCCGGCTTGGCCCATCCAGCGCGGCGGCGTCCGTACGGTTCCGGAGACGTATTCGAGACACGCTCCGACCGTGAAGAAGCAGGCGGGACCGATCTCGCGGCCGTGCTCGAGGATCCAACGCTCCTGCCGCCCCATGCCCATGCCGACCAACACCAGCTGTGGCGCAAACGCGCGAATCCGCTCGACCACGGCCGCTTCGTTCGTCGCATCGACGAAACCGTGGTGGCTGGCCAGCGGCAAGCGCGGAAAGCGAGCGCGGATGGCCGCCATGCCGCGTTCGAGCGTTTCGCCCTGCGCGCCAAGGTAGAACACGCGCCACTCCCGCGCCGCGGCCAACTCGAGCAGCGGCCAGATCACGTCGACGAGGGTGGCGCGATGGTCCCGTCGCGCCGGAATGCCGGCCAGGCGGCACAGCAGAACGATCGGCATGCCGTCGATGTGGACGACGGTCTCGTCCAGCGCGTGCAGCCGCTCGAACGACTCCTCGCGCGTTCCGACGTACATGCCGTGCATGTTCTGCGAGGCCACGACGCACGGCTTTGCCTCCGCGATCGACGCGGCGATCGTCTCCAACAGCTCGTCGCGCGTCGCGAGCGTTACTTTAGAACCAAATAGGTTGTACGACGGCGGCGCCGCGCGGCGCCCGGTTTCCGCACTCATGCAGGTCTCCTCACGATGCGAGCATAGATCTGATCGCGCCGGACGACGGCGAGGGCGAGCGCGTACGCCGCGCCGCCGGCGCAGACGGCAGCCGCGAACCCGCCGAGCGTGCCGCGTTCGGGCACGACGAGAATCGCGGCGGCCATCGCCAAGGTCGAGAACGATGTCTTCATCCAGCCGCCGAGCGGGATCGGCACGACGGTGCAACGGCGGCCCCAAATCGCGCTAACGACGAGCGCGATCAGGTTGGCGACGACGCAGGCGAACGCCGCGCCGACGGCGCCGCTCGAGCCGACGAAGAACAACGTGAGCCCGACGCAAACGGCGGCCTGGATCGCGTTGATCACGATCGTCGGCCGCATGTTGTACGCGATCGCGAACGCCTGATCGAAATAGCAGCCGCGCAATCCGACGAGCAAGGTCGCCACGGCACCGAGAGCGACGATCGTGCCGGCACCGGCCTGGAAATGCTTGCCCATGAAGATCGACGCGATCGGCGCAGCCAATAACGCGACGGCGGTCGCCGAGGGCAGAGCGATCGCGAAGATCAATTCGGCGTTCTCGCGTAACTGGCCGAGCAGCACGGCGTCGCCGCTGCGGTCCTTGGCCTGAAACGCGAGCGGCTGGCCGGCGAGCGACGCCGTCGCGATCAGCAGGCCGATGGTCTGCGTCGAAAAGTCCGATGCGACCGCGAAGATGCCGACCGCCGCGCTGCCGCGACTGAAGCCGAGGATGTACCGCTGGGCCGAGGGCGCGAACGACATGAGCACCCCGGCGCTCGCGGGCCACCCGAAAACGAAGAGCTTGCGCGCGAGCGCGGGGTCGAAGCGGCCCCGCAGGACCGGGCGCCACATGCCCAAGCCGAAACACGACACGAAGTTGCTCGCCGTGAAGCCGCCGATCAACGCGAAGGCCTTGGTACCGGCATTGATCAGCAAGACCGTCGCGCACAGCCCGAGCACGGCGCGTGCGAAATACTGGACGCTGAAGCTCACGACGTGGAGGCGCGATTGCAGGACCGACGTATTGAGATCGAACCATCCGAAGGTCGTCGCTGCCGCGAGCGTGATCAGCAGGGTGCCCAGCGGCAGCGACGGATTCCATAACCGGACCGCGAGCGCCAAGACGAGCCAGACGACGACCGACGTGGCGGCAAAGCACCCCGCGAGGGTCGCCGCGAAGTCGGGCTCGAAGCTATCGTAGCTGCCGGCCGCGCGCAGCGCGGCGACGCGGACCCACGAATATCCCGTACCGCCGACGAAGAGCGCGCTGCTCAGCAGAAGCGCCGAGACGCCGAAGCTGGCGGGATCGAGCAGACGCGTGTAGAGCGCGATTCCGCCGAAGCTGATAACGGCCGGTAAGATGCGTCCCGCGAGGTAGACCGGCCATTGCCGCAGCAGCTTACTGAGGCCGTTCGCCGGTCCCGGACCGCGCGCTTCGGTCTCCTCAGGCATAGGCCCGCCGTTCTCTCGCGAACCAACGATAGGTCGCGCGCAGGCCGTCGTCGAGCGCCGTCGATGGATTCCATCCCAATGCGTCGGCGCGCGCGAGAGCGGCGCGGCGGCGCCGGACGGGGCGCCCCTGCTCCGAGCGATCGTAGGCGGGCGAGAACGGTACGCCCGCGATGCGCGCCAAGCGGCGCGCGATATCCTCCACGCTGCGTTCCCGCTCGCCGCCGATCTCAACGGGAACGAATCGATCCGTCTGCGTCTCCATGACCCTGCGCAGCATCTCGATCGCGTCGGCCGCGTAAGTCAAGGCAAACGTCTCCGAACCGTCCGCGCCCAGCGGCAGCGGACGGTGCTCGAGCAGCGCTTCGATGAGTTGGGGTACGGGCCGACCGTCCTGCCGGTCCATGTACGGGCCGAAGCAGTCGAAGAGGCGAACGACCCGCGCGTCGGACGTGCGCGCGGTCGCGGCATCCGCGGTCAAGACCTCCGCTTCGCGCACGGTATATTCATAACGATCCGGCGCGGAGTCCGCGGACACGTTGCCGTGGTGCAGCGATGCGAAGAGAAAGCGCGCATCGTGCCTGCGGGCGAGTTGCATCAAGGTCGCTGCGTGCTCGTGAATCGCCGAGGCGGCTCCGGCATGGGGCGGCGACGCGAGCACGTAGATCCGCGACACCCGTCGTCCCGCTCCCGCCGCGATGACGCGGTCGAGCTCCGGGACCTCGACGGGCGCTTGCGCGTAGACGAACGTCGCTCGTCCCGAGCAGACCGAGTGTTCGAGGTTGCGCACGCGACCGTTCGTGAGGTCGTCGAGCAGAACGACTTCTTCGCCGTCGTCGACGAGCGCGTTGGCGAGATGGCAGCCCAGAAACCCGGCGCCACCGGAAATCAAGTGCAACATCGTACGCTCAGCCCGCGACGCTTTGGGGCATGCGCTGGCGCGCCGGGACGGGGCCGACGTCGCGCTGCCATTCGAGCGGCAAATTACCGGCTTTGCGCCGGCGCTCGAAGTCCGCAATCGCCTTGGGAGTCGAGGAGACGACGCCCAAGAGCGGGTGACCGCCGACGGCGATCATCTTGCTGAGCAGTTCGTCTTCGAAGACGGGTTGTCGCCCGAGACGGACGGCGATCAAGAGCGCGTCGGCGACTTTCGCGAGCCCGAACGTGATGTTCGTCGCCAAGAGCGGGTCGGCGTCCAGCACGATGTACTCGTTGGCGGCGCGCAAGCGCCGGGCGATTTCCTCGACCTGGCTCGCCGTCAGGTTGCGATCGTCGGCTTTCGGTTCGACCAACGCCACCGTGTGGCCGCCTTTCGATAACGCCTCCGCGAGCGCGTAGGCCGTGAGGCTCTTGCCGTCGCCGCGCTTGGCCGACGTGACGACGACGAGACCGGGTTTCGGAATGCTCGACTCCACGCACGAGCGCAGGACGAAGAGCTGCGCGGCCGCCGCGTCGAGACTGTTCTCGGGCTTGACGATCTGTCTCACTTGCGCGAACCGATGGTGGCGACGACCGGCGTACCGTAGAGGAGCTCGATCTTCGCGGCGTTGCGCAGACGCGTGTCGAGGCCGTCGGCCAGCACGGCGCTACCGATCGCGAGACCCAATATCATCGCCGCCAGCAAGAACAAGCGCGCTTCGCTGATGACGTTCGGATCGTCGGAGACGGCGCGATCGATGACGATCACGGTCCCCAACGTCAGCGCGTTGGCACGGTCGCCGAAGACTTGATCGCGGCGCGCGGAGAGCGCCAAATAGTCGGCCTGCGCGGCATCCCGTTCGAGGCGAATGAGTTGCACGCCCGGAAGCGACGCCAGCTGCGCGCGCAGCTTCGCGATGGTCGCGTCGAGCTGGCCCACTTTCGCGCGATCTCCATCGACCAGCGCTTCGGCCTTGTGGGCTTCGATCGTGAAGTTAGCCCGCGACGGGCTGAACCCGTTCTCGTCCGTCAGCGCTCGAGCCGTCTCCGCCTTGACCGCCGCGGTCTCCTCATCCACCCGGTCGCGAAGTCCCGGTATGATCGGGTTCGCAGCGGTGAACTTCGCGCGGTCGAACGCCAATTGTGCCGCATCGGCCGAGGCGCCCTTGAGGAGGTCGCCGTAGAGAGCGTCGTTCTGCAAGATCTCGTAACGAGCGATCGTCTGCGGCGTCTTCGCGTCGCCGTACACCTCGCTCAGTTGCGCGACGTCGCCGCTGAGGGCAGCGCTGGCCGACGCGCGGCTCGCTTCGAGATCGCCGAGTCGCGACGCGAGGTCGTCCATGGCGTGTTCGTCGGTCGGGACGAAGCCCGCCACGCCGGCGTTTTCCCGTAATCGGCGGTCGATGGCGGCCAGGCGCCGCCGTTGCGTGGCGATCGCAGCGTCGAGGACGCGGATGTTTTCATCGAAGCGCGAGGTCGAAATCTCGCGGAAGTATTTCGCGAGTTCGTCGGCGACGCTGTTGGCGACCGCCGCGGCTTCAACCGGATCCTTGTCCTTGAACTTTATCTGAAGAACGTCGGAGCGCGAAAACGGAACCTTGGCCGTGAGACCGTGCTTCATCTCGAAGCGAGTCATCGGAAGATGGAGCGCGTCGCGCACGCGGTCGAGTACGACGGTGCCGGTCGCGATGGTCGGCAAGTCGACTTGTGCCGCGGCATCGCCGTCGATTTTCGGGTTGCTGACCAGGAGCACGTTGGCGACGGCTTCGTACGGCAGCATTCCCTTGACGATGAAGGCCGTTCCCAAGAGCACGGAGAGCGCGAGCAGCACGGTCAAACGGCGTCGCCATAGGAGCGAGGCGATCTCGGTGACCTTGTTCGTAGGGAGACCCTTGCCTATCATGCGATCTCTCAGAACGCACCGCGGCGCAAGAGAACCGAAGCGGCGGTCCGCAGCAGAACCTCACCGTCGAGGCCGGCGCAAGCGCGGGAGATGTAATCGCAGTCGAGCGCGGTCGCCTCGGGCCGGTCGAGCGGCACGCTGGATCTGACCGTCGCCTGCCAGATGCAGGTGATTCCCGGGGGGATCAGGTGGCGCAAGTGCTGCCAATTCTCGTACCGCTCGTTGATGATGACCGGCATTTCCGGACGCGGGCCGATCAACGACATATCGCCGAGCAGCACGTTGAAGAGTTGCGGCAGCTCGTCGATCGACGTCTTGCGCAGGAAGCGCCCCACGTTCGTGATCCGGCTATCGGCGCCGCTCGTGGGCGACGGCCCGTCGCCACACTGTTCTTTGCGCATCGTGCGCAACTTGTAAATAATGAAGGTGCGCTCGAAACGGCCCGCGCGGCGCTGCTCGAAAACCGTCGGCGCGCCGTCTTCGAGCAGGATCGCCAAGCACGCGATGCCGATGATCGGCAGCGCCGGAATCAACAACAGCAGCGCGAGCAGGATATCGCCGCCCCGGCGCATCGCACGCCAGAAGCGTCTTTCTTTATATATCAGGATCTGAGGTGCTTTCGCGCGCGGCGACCGGGTCTCGGCGCGCTGCTTCGAATCACTCTTGGACGACGCGGAACTCATCGATCCGGCGTGAACCGCATCACTGACGTCTAACATCAAAACACGACCTGCGAAGAATTCAAGTGCGCCGTGGGGAGAACACTAGCGGACACGGTGAAGCCTCTCTGTGCTTAACGGGATGTTGCGCCGCGACACAGCGCATTCACATCACCTGGGATATCGGCAACGAGTCGCAAGTTATCCCATTACGGTTTCTAATGCTTTGGGCGCGCGATGGTAATGCGAACTCGACGCGACTCAAAGACTATCGCGCGAGTGCCGACTGAAGTTGTATCGAGCATTTACAGTGCGCCGTTCGTCGCGCTTGCCACGAAAGGAACGCCCATGACCGCGAGCTCGCGGAAACCGAAACTTCTGGAAGCCGGCTCCGGACTGGCGCTCGTCGCCGCACTCGGGTTCTGGCCGGCCGGCGCCGCCGCGGCGACGCCTCCCGGTTACCGCATCAACCCCGGCGACACGCTAACGATCGACGTCTACGGGGAACCGCGCGACCCGGGTGCGCCCGCGACGATCGTCGCGCCGGACGGCAGCATTCGCTATCCGATCGTCGGGCGCGTGCAAGTCGCGGGTCTCACCGGCGACGAAACGCAACGAGCGATCGCGAGAAAGCTGGCGCTCTACGAAAAGCATCCCGTCGTCTCGGTCGACGTCACGCAAGGTGTGATGGACGTCCTGGTGCTCGGCAACGTGCGTTCGCCGGGGAAGTACTCGCTGAAGACCGGCGAGCGCATCGCGGGTGCGATCGCCGCGGCGGGCGGGCTGGGACCGACCGACGGCCGTTATCCCGAGGCTCGCATCTCGGTCGGCTCGCAACTCGTGACGACGGTCTCGTTACAGACGCTGTTACACGATGGCGACGTTTCGGTCAACGCGGTTCTGCCGAACGACTCCGTCGTGTACGTTCCCGATCGGGCAACGTTCAAGGTGCGCATCATCGGCGCCGTCGATCGACCCGGTGACGTCGAGGTCAAAGAGGGCGACCGTCTCACGTCCGCCATCGCGCTGGCCGGAAACAGCAAGAGCGCGCAAGCCGATCTCAATCGAATCGTGATCACGCGGCCGCTCGTCGACGGCACCAGTCAGATGCTGCCCGTGAACCTCTACGACGAGCTGGAAAAGGGCGACATCGACGCCGACCCGGTCCTGCAGAAGGGCGACATCGTCTACGTTCCGCAGGTGAAGAGTAAGAGCCAAGGCGCTCAGGGCGTCCTCGACGGTTTGCGGCGCTTCGTCTTTCCGTGGTGGTACTGAGGACGCCGGCGCCTCACCGGCCGCCGCGTCACATCGCTTCGCGATAGACTGCGTTGACGTCGTGAGCCACCGCATTCCAATCGAAACTCCGCGCGTGCGCGATGCATGCCGCTTCGCTCGGGAGCGGTATGCAGCCGCCGAGCGCGCCGGCGATGCCGCGCGCGAGCGATTGCGGCCCGCGCTCGAGGACGAGTTGCGGTGCGAGCGCGCCGATCGTTTCCGGTAAGCCGCCCACGTTCGTCACGAGCGCGGGCGTGCCGCAGGCCAGCGACTCGATCACGACCAGTCCGAATCCCTCGAAGGCGATCGACGGTACGATCGTCAGGTTCGACGCGCGGTACGCCGCGATCAGCATCTCGTCGTCGGGCACGTAACCCGCGAGCTGCACGCAATCGCCGAGACCGGACTCCGCGATGCGCCGGGCCAACTGGTCGCGCAGCGGACCGGTGCCCAAGATCTTCACCAACAGGTCCGGCACCGCGCGGCGCGCGATAGCCGCGGCGTCGATGAGATCCTCGACTCCCTTGGAGGCGACGAGACGGCGCACGGTCGTCACGATCGGCCGATCCAACGGCCAGCCCAAACGCTCGCGCGACGCGCGCCGGTCCGCCGGCACGCGGAAGCGCCCGAGGTCCACGCCTCCGCGCACGATGCGGATGCGGTCGGGCGACACGCGATACTCGCGGGCCAAGATGCCGGCGAAGGCGCGCGAGAGCACGACGAAACGCGCGGCCGCCGCGTACACTCGCCGTTCGATCATCGTCCGGAGCCGCGTCTTCAGGCGGGTTCCCCCGTGGACCGCACCTTCGAGCGCCCACGGCCCGTGAAAGTGCACCACGAAGGGCCGCTCGCGTACGCGCGGCAGAATAGGGAAGGCGTTGGGCGCGAAGTGCGATACGACCACGTCGGCAGCGCGCACGTATGCGGGCGCGGTCCGGCGCATCGCGACCCAACGCCGCCAGACCGGATCGCCGGCGCGCGCGAAACTCGCCACGGCCGGGCCGCCGTCGCACGAGCCGTCCGCCGCACCCACGACGAGGCCGTGCGGCCTGCTGCCCGCCTGCGGTAACGCGCGCAGCAGGTCGAAATAATAGCGTTCGAGACCGCCGTCGCTCGCGTGTCCGGACATGCCGATCGCAAAGACGTTCATGCCGGCTGCTCCTGTGACTCGAACCACGCACGGTCGACGATCTCGCGCATGCGCGTCACGAACGTGTCGCGCGAGAAATGCAGCGCGTGCGCGCGCAGACGTGCCGGATCGAACGCCAGCGACTCGAAACGTTCGATCGCCCGCGCGAAACTGTCCACGCTCTGTTCGGGTGCGAGCACGCCGGTCACGCCGTCGATGACGGTATCCAGCGCTCCGCCCCGTCCGTAGGCGATCGCGGGCGTACCGCACGCGTTGGCCTCGAGCGGTGCCATGCCGAAATCTTCAAACTGCGGAAAGAGCAGCGCGCGCGCGCCGCGCATGAGCGAACGCAGTTCGGCGTCGGACACCGAGCCGAGCAATTCGACGTGCGGCGGCGCGCCCGGCACCGCGTGCGCGCCGCCGACGATCTTCAAGGGGCGATCGAGCCGCGCCGTCGCGGCGATCGCGATATCGACACGCTTGTACGGAACGGGTCGCGATGCGACCAGATAGTAATCGCCGCGCGGCTCACCCGGCGTGAAGAACTCCGTCTCGATCGGCGGGTGCACGATCGTGCTGTCGCGGCGGTAATACGTTCGAATGCGCCGTTGCGTCGTACGGCTGTTGGCCACGAAGTGCTGCACGCGCGAGGCCGTGACCGCATCCCACTCCCGCAGATGCGAGAACGTTGCCGCGGCGACGGGACGGACGAGCGAGGGAAGCGTGGCCAACTCTTCCGCCGGTCGCTCCCAAAGCGCTCGCATCGGCGTATGGCAATAGCAGACGTGCACCTGATCGGAGCGCGTGACGACCCCTTTGCCCACCGTATGGTGCGAGGACACGACGACGTCGTACGCGGAGAGATCGAACGATTCGATCGCGAGCCGGAAGAACGGCAGGAAGAACCGGTGGCGACGATTCGCGCTCGGGACGCGATCGAGCCACGACGTGCGCACGCGGGATGCGAGGCTGCTCGGCCCTCGCTCGGCCGAATAGAGCAGCGCGAAGATCGGAGCTTCGGGAAACGCTCGCGCCAGCGCTTCGACGAGGCGTTCGGCGCCGCCCCGCTGCACGAGCGGATCGGACACGATCGCCACGCGTGGACGGACGCTCATCGTCGTCGTTTACCTTTCGAGCGGTTTCGTCACGGTGAAGAGATGGTATCCCCTTACCACCGCCACCACAATTCAAGCCGTCCGTAGGCACAACGAAACACCGCGCCGCACGTACGTGGAGGCCCTTGCACCGAGGCTCGCGCGTCGTATCTCCCGACATCGTCAGCTACGAATGCTTAGAAAACGCTCGGCTCTCGCACGAGAGCGCGCGCGATTTGCGCCGGCGTGCGACGTTCGCGGTAAACATTGCGGTAGCCGATAGCGCGATACGGATCGCATTTTCAAGCTTGGCCGCGAGCCGTTGGTTCGCGACCCGGTTCGTCGACATGCGTGTGGCGCGAGATCCCAGCTATGCGTTTTACATCGTCGACGAAGGCGCGCGGACGTGCTTTTGGTCGGACCCGGGCGAGGCGCGGGTTTGGCCGTTTCCCGCCGCGCCCGCGCCGGTGATGAGTTTCCTCGCCGATAACGCCGCGATGAACGATTTCTTCCGGCGCGGGCCGTATCTAGGGCTGCATGCGGCCGTCGTGCGCGCCGCGGGCGGACCAATCGCAATCCTGGGCGCCACGACCGCGGGGAAAACGACCACCGCGCTCGCGTGCGCCCAGCTCGGCCTGCAGCTCTTTTCCGACGAACGCTGCATCCTGCGTTCCGGGATGGTCTTTCCGTTCTTGCGTTCGCCGACGTTACGCGCGGGCGGCCGGCGCTTGCTGGCGCGCGACTTTCCCGACGATGGCTCGCCGTTCGCGCGTATCGTGCACGCGCCGGCGGTCGACGGTGAAGTATCGCTGCCAGCGTCGACGCTCTTCGCCCACGCGGGTCCGGTGACGCCGGAGCCGCTGCGCGCGGTGGCCGTTATCGACGGCATCGGCGCGCAGCCGAGCCTGCGCGAGGTCGACGCCTACGCGGTGCTGCCGGAACTCGCGCAGGCGACGTCGGCACCGGAGTCGGGTTTGGATCGCGTCGCGCGCTTACTCGCGGAATTACGCGACGCGCGTTGTTTTCGTCTGCGCCTCGGGCGGCCGCGCGCGACTGCGGAGGCGCTCGCGCAGTTGCCGGCCGGCGCCGAGTCGCGCGCGTGACGAAGGACGAGCTCGGCATCGAGCTGACCGCGTTCGCGTCGGAAGCGGCGGGACGCGCGCGCGTCGCGATCGTCGGCTCCAGCATGCGCCCGCTCTTGCGGGCGGGCATGATCGCGGACATCGAGCCGCTGCGGCGGCGGCCGCGTACGGGCGATATCCTGGTCTTCCGCTCGTTTAGGGGACTGATCGTGCACCGCGTCGTGCGGCGCCTCGGCGCTACCGGCTACCGGACGTGCGGCGACGCCTGTCCCGAAGCGCCGGAAGAGATCGGCGACCCACAGATCGTCGGTCGCGTTCGCCGCGTGTGGTCGAGCGCGCAGCGCGGCGCGCGGCGCATCGACGGACCGCTCTTCGCGCTCGCGGGCGCGCTGCTGGCGCGCACGCGCACGCCGCGCGCGACCGCGCGGCTCGCGCGCAACGGCCTGCGCTTCCTCGTTCGCGCACCCCAGGTCGTGCCGGCCTTTCGCACGCTCTTCGCAGCCGCCGTCGCGTTCGAACGCGGCGCTGCCGAGCTCGGCGTCGCGCGAGCGCAGGCAGTTCCGAGCGCCGCCTTCCTCGCGGCGGCGAAGCGCCACGGAATGTGCGGCTTCTTCCAGCGCCGGCTCGCCGCGGCGGCCGCCGCGGGACTGCCCGTCGCGCCCGAGCTACTCGCGGAACTGCAGCGCGTGCGCTGGCATGCGGCGCTCTCCACGACGCAGGTCCGGGCGCGCGCATGCGAGGTCGCGCGCCTGCTGGCCGCGGCCGGCATCGATGCGGTGTTTCTCAAGGGAGCTGCGCGGCTGCTCGCGCAACGGGCCGGCGCGGATTTGCACGCCTCCGGCGACGTCGACGTCCTCGTGCCGCGTGCGCGCGTCGAGGAGGCGGTCGCCGCATTGCGCGCCGCGGGCTATCGCGAGCGCACGAGCGTCGCGGACATCCGCTACCACGCCCGGCGCATCCAGCATCGCGCCCCGCTCTGGCCGCCGCGGGGCAACGTGCCGGTCGAAGTCCACGTTGCGCTCGCGATGCCGGGTTCCGTCTCCGCCGCGCTCGATTACGAGACGCTCGCGCCGCACGTGCGCAGCGTCGTTCTCAGCGAAGGGGAGACCGCTGCGGTGTTCGATGACGTCGCGGCCGCGCTGCACTTGGCGTATCACGCGCGAGATTTCCACATCCTGCGCGACATCGCGCTGCTCGCGAGCTACCTTCGCGGCATGACGCCGTCCGAACGCGACGCGTTCGATCGCCTCGTGCGCAGCGAACGCCGCGACGCGCTGCGGCTGTCAAGCGCGGTGGCGGCGGCGGACCTCTTCAACACGGGGCATCGGCCGAGCGGCCGGGCCGTTTCGTATTTGGACTGGGTGTGCGTCCGCGAGGATCTGCCGCCCGCGCTGCGCAAACGCGCGGCCGTGCTCGAAGCGCTGCGCGGACGCTGCCTGCCGCACTATCGCGGCGCGGCGTACACCCTCGGGCAACTCCATCGCTGGGCGTACAACGCCGCCGCGCTGCCGGTGCTCTTCCGGTGGATGCAAGCGTATTCGAAGGCGACGGAGGCGGGTAGCGAACTCATGTGCTCCGATGCCGTCGCGCCGACACCAGCCCCAAGCGTTCGAATTCGGCGAGTATCGCCGTGACGTCCGCAAGAGCGCGCTCGCTTCCGGCGGCATGTGCGCCAGCCAACTCGGCCGCGATGTCGGCGACCGAGCGGCTTCCATCCGCTAACTCGAGGACCGTCGCCGCGGGTGCATTGAGCACGTGGATCATGTCGGCTCCCGGGTCGTGCACGAGGACATTCTCATCGACGGGTTTGAACCTCAAACCCGGCACGGCGGCGGGTGCGGGCGACCGATCGTCCATGCGCTACGAAAACCGCGCCGCGTTCAAACGCGCCGTTTGCACGAACGCTCGCGGAATTCCCGAAGCGTTGGGCCAGCGGCCCCGAACATCACCGAACACAATTCGTTCCTTTCCATTCTCGGAGGTATCACGTTGAAGCAGTCCGTCCCGTCGCACGTTGCACCCGCCGTTCTCGCCTCGTTCCCAGCTCAAACGGTTTTCGCACAAGCAGCCGGCTCGAGCATTCATGCCATCTCCCCCAGCAACAATGGCAACGCCGATTGGGTACCCTTCGCAGTCGGCGGCGGCGCGATCGTCGATAAAGCCCTCGGCGGCTTCTAGCTAGGGCGCCCGAGAAGGCGCTCCAGCGAAATCCTTCATGCGCGAGTCGTTCGCGGCGCTGCGCTCTGCCCATGAGGCGAGCGCGGCGCGAAGGTTACCGGACGTGCGAAGGCGGTCCTCACCGCTCATCCAGGTGTCGATAAAGCCGCTGAGCTTACCGTAGCTGTTATCGATGACCGCTCGAGGCACGCCTAGCATAACGCAGAGGATATAAGCGTGAAGCCGGTCGGTAATTACGAACCGGCCTGAGGAGAGCAGGCGCAAACCTCTGCGGACTCGTTTACGAGCGAGCTCGACGTAAAACGAGTTACGTAGCGCATCGACATCGCGCACGCACGCCGGACCGCCGAACATCGCGCGCCCTATTCCATCGATCTTGCTGCGCCGGCGCGTCACCGGGTCGTCGGCCGCCCAATCCGCCACGACGGTCCCGGTAGATAAGGGCGGCATACACGGCTCGAGCGTTTCTGCACGCTCCTTGTCGCGCCGAAGCAGCATCAGCAAGTCGTGGGACGGCTTCCCGACGCGCTGGAGCGGCCCGAGGCACAAGGCCATGTCGGGGCACAGCGTCACGCGGCAATCAAATTCCGCCACCGCGAATTGATAACTGGCCAAGTCTCGGACCAGAAGATCGAAATTCCCATGGCGCGAGATCGATCGCTTCGTTCGCTCCAAACGATCTCTCGAGTTGAACTTGATCGACTGCGGCAGCTGAACAATATGTCGCCCGCGGTAACGATCGAGCAACCTCTCGCGTTTTTCGTGGGTCGACGGCCAAACATCTCCAAAATTCCCACCTCCATGAATGAGTATGAGGGAACTCGCATACCGCCTCTCAATCCGCTCGAAATCGCATAGATCGGCGCGGCAGACGTACGCCGGCAAGCGCCTCCGGAATTGCCGGAAATACGCCATTTCGCCGAGAAAAATGGCACTGTCTCCCACATTATTGTGGTCGGGATAATCGAAGAGTACGAAATCATCCGCCGAGCCAAGTACGCGGCCGACCGTTCGAGCGACCTCGTTCGCGAGTCGGTTGACCACCGCCGGCGAGCCGCTATCGCCGGGCCCCGTGTTCGCTTCACTCATCAGCGCTTCCGCTCGGGTGGCATGCTTCCTCTCCAGAATGTTGCTAATGTTCGATGGTAACAGTCGATCGTCGAATCGACGAAGCGATCGACCGTGAAAACGCGCTCGAACGCGGCTCGTAGCGGCTGCCGGCGCGCTTCCGCCCAGAGCGCCCCGCGCCGATAGCTATCGAGCAGCGCCGCCGCTAGCTGAACGGAGCTTTCCGGATCGTCGTAGACGAAGTTACCGGGACCGTTAGCACAAACGTCCGCCAGTGCCCCGCCCGCCGCCGCGATGACCGGTGTTCCTGCCCGCATCGCCTCGACGGCGACGAGCCCGAAAGATTCGTAGCGTGACGGAATCACAACCGCATGCGCGCGCGCGAGCTCCTCCAGCTTTTCCTGTTCGGAAATCACCCCCAAGCTCCGTAGGCGATTTCCATACCGCCGCCGTAGCGCGGACCACAGCGGCACGAGATCGGCGCGCTCTCGCAGGTACGATTCGATATCGGCCCCGATCAGCGTCATTCGCAGCCGCGGCGCCGAGTCGGCAACAGCCAACAGCGCGCGAATCATGACGTCCGTGCCTTTGCGATGCTCGGCGCGACCGACATATGCCACATCGAAATATTGGGTCGAACGCGTCACCTGCGGAAGTGGGGTCGCATCGATTCCAAGCGGTATCACTTCGGCCGGCACCTTGCCGGTTCGGTAGAGGGGTGCGATGGTCTCCACGATAGAGCGGGAGTGTCCTACGATTTTGGCGGCTCTGCGGCACGACCGCCCTTCCAGCCAGGTGAGGTGCCGCACCCCGGCGGTGGATTCGAGATACGAAATGGACGGAGTCGATACCCTCGCCACGTACGGGATGCCGCCCAGCGAACAGAAGGCCCCGTGCCCGAGCCAATTCGTCGTCTCGACGATATCGAACTGCGCGGCGTTACGCCGCAAGAAGTCGGCGACGCCAAGCGCCGCGCGCAAGTTCAGAAAACCGCGCCGCGGAGCTGCACCTATGCCGAAGGGCATTACGGCGACGCTACGACCCCACGGTTCCGTGTAGGCGGTTTCCGCAGGAACCGGGTGACCGTGTATTTCTCGACCGATCACCGTGATCTGGTGGCCTCGCACGGCCAACTGCTCCGCCAAGAGCTGCACGTACTTGTTGATGCCTCCTGCCGGTACGTAAGGCGATAGAACCGGCGATACGAGGCCGACGCGCAAAGAAGATCGGCCCGCCCTTAAGTCAGCGCGAGGGCGAAGCGTCGAGATCATTTGGCCGGCTTTGGGGAACAGTGGTGTCATGCAATTGAAGACGCAGCGACACGTCTATTTCATCCTCTCGCATACGAACGTCGCGCAGCTCGTACGCCTCGTGGGCGTGATCCGCGAGCTTAGTCCAACGAGTCTGGTCCTGATCCACCACGACGGATCGAAGACGGCGTTGCCGCCGGACTCGTTCGGCGAAGACCACCATGTGCTCGTAATCGAGCGATGGCTTCGGGCCGGCTGGGGCCAGTTTTCGCTCGTCGACATCGTCCGCGCGGGTTTGGCCGAGCTGCGCGATAGAAACATCGCGTACGAATGGATCGTCTTGCTCTCGGGGATGGATTATCCAATCCGGCCGTTGCGGGATTTCGAGGAGGCGCTGGAAACGTGTGGTGACGGCATGCTCTATCACGACCCGGAGCCGGGCCAATTGCTCGACCGATACCGTTTCGCCTGGTATCGACTCCCCCGCTTCTTGGAGAACGGCCTCACCCACCGGATGATCGGCCGATTGGCGGCACTCAACCGTCGGCAGAACGTACTTCGATTCCAATCCGGTCGCGTCGGCTGCCGCATCGGCATCCGGTCCACGCGAAGTCCCTTGCCGGACGGAATGCGATTCTATAAGGGAACGCAATGGTGGGCTCTCTCCGCCGCAGCGATTCGGCACGCCGAGCGCTTCATGGCAGAGCACCCCGGCTACGTGCGCTGGTTCGCGAGGCGGACGCTCGTTCCGGACGAGGCCTTCTTTCATACGATGCTCCTCAATGCGCGGCATCTCTCATTCCGAAATAACGACGGGCGATTCGTGCGTTTCGCGACGCCGACGAGCGCGAGCCCGGAGACACTCCGCGCTGACGACGTCCCCGAAGTTCTGCGCAGCGGACGCTACTTCGCGCGTAAGTTCGATGTCTCGGTCGACGCGCGCCCTCTCGACGAGCTGGACGCCGTGCTGCTCGCGCGCTCGTAGTCCTTCGTACCGGCCGATGGTGAGGTCCGTCATTTCGAGGCGCTTCGGATGTTGCCGGCAGGTCGCCGTCCGATTGTAATTGTAAGCCCCCGGCCACCATCGATCTCACGGAAGAGACTTTCACATGCCGACGCCCACCAAGCATCGCGCTGCGCTTCTTGCTGTCGCGATTTTCCTGCCCGCACTCGTAGCCCGTCCCGATAGCGAGGCCTGGGCCGCAAGCGCAGGTCGCGCGGCTGAGCACCGCTTCCCGCGACCTCGCACCATTGCCGGCTTTATCGCGGAACAGCCGAGAGCGGCGGGAGCGTTCGTCGACTCGCTCGGCGTGAACGTTCATCTGGGCGAGCAGGGCACGCCTTACGCCGCGAACTTTAGCACGATGGCGAACCAACTCGCGTCCCTGGGGATCCATCACGTGCGCGACGGCATGCAGACCGGGCAGCTGCAAACGTGTTCTCAAGCGCGGCAGCTCGCAGCGGAGGGCGTGCGCTTCCAATACATCACCGTCATATCGGATCGCTCCGCGGACCTGATCTCGTGGGCCGCCTGCGCCGGCAATGCGGTGGAGAGATTCGAAGCACCGAACGAATACGACATCACGCATCCCGGAGACGACTCGAACTGGCCCGCGACGCTGAATGCTTTCCAACGGTCGCTTTGGGCCACGGTGAAGGGGACCGCCGCACTGGCAAACGTCTCGGTGGCGGGACCGGCTCTGATCGGCGCCTCAGATTACGCAGCAGTTGGAGATTTATCAGCGTTTGAGGACGTCGGCAACATGCACGACTATTTCGAAGGCCGAAATCCTGGAACGCCCGGCTGGGGTTCCGGTGGATACGGCAGCATTCCCTATAACTTGGCCGAGGCCGCCTACGGGTCCGTATCGAAGCCGATAGAGTCGACCGAGACGGGTTATGAAATTGCACCGGCGCTCGGGAATAGCGATGTGACGGAATGGGTTGCCGCGAAGTATTTGCCAAGGCTATTTCTCGAACAATGGAACGCCGGCGTGCCGCGCACGTACCTGTACGAGATGTACGATGAAGGCAGCGCTCCGTTCGATCACTACGGGCTCGTCCGCAGCGACACGCTCGCTCCGCGTTGGGGTTATTGGGCTCTCAAGAACCTCGTCGCGGTGCTCCAGGATAGCGCGCTTTCGCTCGGAAACGCCGGCCCGCTGTATTGGTCGCTGAGCGGTCAGACCTGGAACGTCCACCATTCGATTCTTCAAAAGGCCGATGGCACGCTCTACCTGGCGCTCTGGATCGAGTGGCCTTACAACGATCCCAACAGCGGAGCGGTGTTCTCCATACCGCCTCAAACGGTCACCGTGACGATGCCTGCGGCTCCGAACAGCGCGAGCATCTACTCGTACGATAGCCGCATGAATCTCAACCCCATGCCGATCTCTCCAAGCACCCAGATTCACCTCACCTTGACCGATTCGGTAACATTGCTGCGTATGAAATGGTAGCCCGCTCCCGAGCGCGGTCCGTCCCTCCCTGCCGGACGACTCCGCTGTGCGGCCGATGACGACGTCGAGCTGATGAACGGAGCGCTGCGCGTCACGCAGCTCGTTAGCGGCGATGCGAATGGTACGCACGTCAAGCCGCCGCGGCTACGCGCCGGATCACGGTAGCCATCTCTTCCGCGATCAGCGGGGCGTCGAAGCGATCCGCCGCGGCTCGCGCGGCACGGCGGATCGCCGGGATACGGGCGCGATTTGCCAACATCTGCACGATAGCGCGTGCGAAGGCTTCCTCATCGCCCGCGGGGATCGTGCGCCCGGTCTGGCCGTCCACGATCGTTTCGGCGGCGCCACTGTCGCCGAAACAGACGGTCGGAACGCCGGCGGCGGCAGCTTCCACGATCGTCCGGCCGAAGGGTTCGCGGGTGGAGCAGTTGGCGTTGACGTCTAGGGCGGCGTACGCGGAGCGCACGTCGTCGAGCCACGGATGGAACGATACCCTTTCCCGCAAGCCGAGCTTCGATACGAGCTGGTGCAGTTCGGGCACGAAATCGGCGTCGCGAAACACCGGCGCTCCAACGATCGCGAAGTGAACCGGCAGATCGGCGTTGACGCGTGCCGCGATGCGCACGAAACGGTCGTGACCCTTCCAGCGATTGATGCGGCCGATCAACCCCACCACCGGAACCCCGGCGGGGATTCCCAGCTTCGCGCGCGCGGTCACACGATCTTCGAGGTCGCGAAACGCCTTGAGTTCCACGGGGCCGTAAATGACGCTCGTGTTCTCGACGTCCATCGCCGAGGCTACCAGCCTCGAGCAGGCGATACGCTCCTGCGACGCGAGTTTCGTCACGGTCTGAAGCGTCCGGAGCGCGCCTCCCTCGAAGAGGTCGTGGAAGTGGATAACGCACGGCGTTCGCGCCAGACGCGCGCCCAGCGAGCCGACGATATGCGCCTTCATCGAGTTCGTGTAGACGACGTCCGCGCGTTGCGCGCGAATCCGCTCCCCGACGCGCCAGACGAGCGGGGGCGCGGAAATGGCGGCTTCGAGCGTTCCGCTCTCGCGCGTCGCGCCATCGATCTTCTCGGAGACGGGCACGACATCGACGCGAACGCCGAGGCTCCGCAATTCGCAGGCGAACGCGCCGTCTTCGAAGAGAACGGCGCTCGGCTCGATGTCGCGCGGAGCGGAACCAAGAAACGTCGCGAGCGTTCGCTCGGCGCCACCCGCGGTGCCGCCCACTTGGTCGACGAAGGTAACGCGAATCGGACCGTTCGCGGTTCTCGTTCGCGGCATGTTACGCACAGTTGATTCCTCCTTGAAGTACGGCGTTCGTTCGTGCGGCCGACTGGAACACGGCTTCCAGCCGCGCAGCGTTGGTGGACGATTCGTAGCGGTCGCGCGCGCGGTCGCGGCCGCGGAGCCCGAGCCGGCGCGCTGATTGCCGATCCCGCAAGAGCTCCTCCAGACGAGCGGCGAGCGCCGCGCCGTCGTTGCCGGACAGAATGTAGCCCGTCTCACCGTCGACGACGATTTCGGCGGCCGAACCGACTGCGGTCGTAACGACAGGCAATCCGGCCGCCATCGCTTCGAGGAAGGCAATCGGCGACTGATCGCGTTTCGTCGGCAATACGAAGACGTCGGCGCGCGCGAAGAGTCGGAACCACTGCGGTGAATATGGCTCCACGCCGCGGTGCACGACGATCCGCGGATGCTCGGGTACGTCCGCCGAGCGCGTCATCAGGTGTAACTCGAATGCGGGATCGTCGCCGAAGCGGGAGCGAAACACGTCGGTCAGCAAGGGGCCGCCCTTGCGCTCGAATTCCCCGCCGACGAAGAGCACGCGCCGGATGCCGTCGTCGCCGATTCTCTCGCGGTCGGCCACGATACGGTCGAATCGCCGCACGTCGATCCCCGGCGGGATCACGTGCACGCGCTCCGGAGAGACCCCGTGCCGCTCGATGATGGAGCCCGCCGCCCAGCGCGAGAAGGCCACGACCGCGGCCGCGCTTCGGAACGCCAGCCGTTCGAGCGCGTGATTCACGGCGAACGTCCAACGATGTCGCGGTCCCAGCTGTTGCTCGGCCATCTGGAACGACGTGCCGTCGGCCGAGAGCACCGTGGGAATTCGTCGCATGATGTCGAGCGAAAGAAACGATATCGCTTGGGTATGCACGTGCAGCACGTCCGGCCTGCCCGCACGGAGCAGCGCGTTCAGGGTGCGGCGCGCCCAATACGACGTGCCGAGCTCGTAGCGGAGCGGGAAGACGTCCAGGTTGCGCTCCCGAATCCACGGGCGTTCGATCATCTTGAGGAACACTCGCCGCAATTGACGTTCCAAGCGACCGTCGCCGTAAGCGACTTCCGCTTCCGTGCTCCAGTGCGCATCGAAGGCGATGCGCTCCGAGGCTGCAAACGCGGCGCGCAACAGTTCGCCGTACGTTCGATTCCCGAGCAGCGGCGTCTGCAGCGACAGGACGTGCGTTCTCACCGCTCGCTCCCGGAGTCATCGAGTTCGACGAACTCGGCGCGGTCCCGCACGGCCAGCGAGACCGAGGTCGCGGGGCCGGATTGGGGCATAGCGGTCAAGTGGCCGTTATCGCCATACGCGTACACGTGCTCGATGCGGCGGCCGTCGCCCACGGAGAGCGTCACGTCACGCGTGGCGATCGGGAGCGGAAGGCGCGTTTTCGGTTCGATGCCGGCGGCGACTTGCCACACCGCAACGTAGGTGCGGCCGTCGTGTTTCTCGAGGATCAGGTCACGAACGCCGGCGAGATCGCCCGCGAGGGAAAGCGGAATGCGCGCGAGGGTCCGCGGTTCGCGGTCGTCCGCAAGGAGCGCGATCGTATCGGAAAGCGCGGTGAACGCGGGCTTCGGACGCAGATCGCTGGTCAATAAGCCGAAGTTGGCGTACGGCGGACCGCCCTCGTCGACCAGCTCGTAGAGGTCGGTGCGGACGATGCCTGCGGCGAACTGGTCGAGAAACAAGCGCGGCACGTATGCCAGCTGTATATTCTCGGGGACGTCGCCGGACGACGGCGACGTACCGTAGCCGGTTTCGGTAGCCAGGATCGGCTTGCCGCCCGCAACCGTCCGGCCGACCGCGACATTGAACGCGATGCTGCCGTATCCGCCCAAGCCCCACCCCGGCGTCCCCGGCTCGTGACCGCCGAAGTAATTGTGAATGTTTCCGTAGTCCATCGCATCGGAGAGATCGCCGACGCGTCGCGCGGCGCCCGCGGACGTCAGGGACGGGCCCACGACCGAGAGCGAACGAAGGTGCGGCGAGCTCTTCACTTCGCGATAGAGCGCTTGCTGGGAACGGCGGACGGTCGCCGCCCAGTCCGTATCGTTCCGAGGATGGCTGATATCGTATTCGTTGAGACCTTCGAACGACTCGATCGCGGGACCGGTGCAGCGCGCCCACTCGAGCAGGTCCGCGGCGCTGGGGTTCGCTTGGGTGACGTAGTCGAACCGGATGCCGTGCGACGCCAACTCGCGTTCTTCATCGCAAACGCGCGTCTGCCCCAACACGACCCCGTCGCGAACGTGGCGAATACCCGAACGCTCGAGCAACTCGGCCACTTCAGGAAACCGCTTGCCGTATGGTGTATCCCAGTACGACAGATGGGTGTTGATGCCGATCGAGTCGACGAAGCGCGAGGCGGGCTGGGCGGCTTGCAATTGCAAGCCGAGCGCGAACATCAACATTCACGCCACCTCACGATAGACGTCGCGCACGCGGGCCGCGATGGCGGCCCATCCGAATCGGCGAGCGTATGCAACGCAAGCATCGCGCGACGGAAGCCGTTGAGGTTCCGTCAACGCGGCGATCAGTCCGCGGGCGATGTCGACGGGCTCCGAACTTGGAAGCACGAGCGATGCGTCGAGGTCGCGTACCGCTTCGGGCATGCCGCCGACCGGCGTGACGAGCACCGGCGTGCCGCAAGCGAACGACTCGATCACGGAAAGTCCGAAACCTTCCCAGGCGATTGAAGGCACGATCGTGAGATCAGCGGCGCTGTACAACGCAGGTAAAGCGTCGTCGGACACGTGACCGAAAAAGCGAATGGAATCCTCGAGTCCCAGTTCGTTCGAGCGTGCTTGAAGCGTCGCCGCGAGAGAGCCCGTGCCGGTGATCGCACAGAGCACGTTCGGCACGGCCCGGCGCACCTCGGCCATCGCTTGGACCAAGCCTCCGACGCCCTTTGTGGGTTCGAGCCGGCGCGCGGCGAGCACGATGGGACGCTCGCGCGGTAGGCCGAAGCGTTCGCGCGCCGCAAGCCGCTCGACGCTGCCGTCGAAGCGAGACAGGTCGACGCCTCCCGGAATGACCCGCACCTTGTCTGACGCGACGCCGTACCGCTGCGTCAGGACGTCGCCGAACGCGCGGGAGAGCACGATGAAGCGCGCGGCGCGGCGATAGACGGCGAGTTCTTGCACGCGTCGCACGAAGGCGGTCGAGCGGCCGAGTCCCTCGGCAGCGCCTTCGAGAGCCCACGGCCCGTGAAAATGCACGACGAGCGGACGCGGGCCAATCTGATCGAGGACGTAGAAGGTGTGCGGCGCGCCGTGCGACACGACGAGTTCCACGTCGCCGACCAGCCGCGCCATCGTACGCCGCGCGGAGCGCCAGCGTGCGATACGCCGCGAACCTTCCGCTGCGAAGGCTTCGACGCCGGCTACCGGATCCGGTAGCGCGGCGGGTTCGCCGATCACCATGCCTCGTACGGCCACACCGGTTTCCGGGAGCGCGCGCAGCAAATCCAAGTAATAGCGGTCGGTACCGGACAGATGCTCCGGCGAGGCCGTCATGCCGACTTGCAGGGTCGAGAGGAGCGTACCCAGCTCACGCGACTTCACGGTAGACCTCCGCGACGCGCGCCGCGATCGCGGGCCACGCGAAGCGTTGCGCGTAGGCGAGGCATGCCGCTTCGCTCGGCAGCGGGCGGCGGCCGCGGAGCGCGTCGCTCAGACCCGCCGCGATGTCCGCGACCGACGCGCTCGCGAACACCAGCGCGGGATCCAGGCCGCCCGCCGCCTCGGGCAGGCCGCCGACCGGCGTGACCATCACGGGCGTGCCGCTCGCGAACGACTCGATGCAAACCAGACCGAAGCCCTCCCACGCCACGGACGGCACGACCGAACAATCGGCCGCGCGATAGTACAGGGCTAAACGACGGTCGTCGATCTTTCCCGCGAACGCGACGTGCCGTTCCAGGCCGCGCTCGCGTACGAGCCGCTGCAGATCCGCGGCTTGGCCGCCCGTTCCCGCTACGACCGCGAGGACGTCGGGTACGCGCACGCGCACCAGATCGATCGCTTCGATCAGCCGGTCGATGCCCTTGGTGGGCTCGAGACGGCGCACGCAAAAGACGATCGGCCGATCGGCGCCCAAGCCGAGCTCTGCGCGCGCCGCCTCCCGCGGCGTCGAGGAATCGAAGCGCGCGAGGTCCACGCCGCCGGGAATCACGCGCAGTTTGTGAGCGGGCATCCGGTACTCGCGCTCCAGTACGTCGCCGAAGGCGCGCGAGAGCACGACGATCCGCTCCGCGCGACGGTACACCGACCGCTCCTGCACGAAGCGCAGCGCCACCCGGGCGCGAGCGATGCGGTCGAAGCGCCCTTCCAGCGCCCAGGGCCCGTGAAAGTGCTCGACCAGCGGCTTCGCGCGAATGATGTCCAGCGCCGGAAAGACGTGCGCCGCTAAATGCGAGACGACGACGTCGGCGCTGCGCACCATCGCGCGCACCTGACGGCGCAGGCCGCGCCAACGGCGCAGCGCCCGGCTACCTTCGGGCGCGAAGCTGCGCACGCCGCCGGCGGCAGCTTCGATCGTACCGGGATCGCCCAGCACGATGCCCGCCACTCGCTGGTCGCGGCCGCGCAGCGCGCGCAACAACTCGAAATAATAGCGGTCCGAGCCGGAGGTCTGATGCGGTGAGGCGATCAAGCCGATCTGCAACGTTTCCACGGAACCCAACATCCTTACGCTTCTCGCCGCAGCGTGCGGCCGGAGAATCGGGCCGAAGCCCCAATGGTGATCTCGCGCCACCGGGCGCTCAATTGCGGCCGATCGTCGCGCCAGACGCCGAAAAGCCAGGTCAGCGCCGCGAACGCGAGCGCGTACGCGGCCGACGCGACGCCGAGCACCCCGAGCCCGATGAAGCGGTGCTCGAACGTCCGCGCGACGTGCGGCTCGTGCAGCAGCCCGTAGAAGAGACCCGCCGCGAAAGCGCACGCGCACGCCATGCGCGCGAGCGGCCAGCCGATCTCCGCCCAGAACGGCGTCCGCCGGATCCGATGGAACGCGATGGCGAAATACACCGAACCCGCGAGCCAGCCGAGCGCGGTCGCCATCGCGACGCCCACGATTCCATAGGCTCGCGCGAGCACGACCGTCGCCGAGAGGTTGACCGCCGCGCCCACGAAGGTCAGGCCGGTCTCGTACTTCGGCCGGCCCGCCGCGCGCATCACCGTCGTGCCCACGCCGGTCAAGCCGTTGACGGCATATCCCAAGCACAGCCAGAAGATGATCTGCGAAACGAACGGGTAGGGCCGCCCGAGCCACACGCGCACGATCGCGTCGGCGCCGGCGATGAGGAATCCGGCGCTCGCGAACGTGAGAAACGTCTGATAGCGCGTGCCCGCGGCGTAGATGCGGCGCAAGCGCGATTGGTCGCCGCGCGCGTCGGCGGCGGCCGCCGCCGGTAACAGCGCGTTGAGCAGGTAACTCGGAAACAGACGCGTGAGAAAGGCCAGCTTGCTCGCGATCTCATAATAACCCACGCTCGCGACGCTGACGATGCCGGCCGCGATGAAGCGGCCCACGTCGAGGTTGACGATCTGGAAGATCGACGTGAGTTGGGTCCAACCGCCGAAGCCGAAGAGTCGCCGCACGATGCTCGCATCGAAGCGTCGGGGGTCGTGCCACAGATCGCCGAAACAGTTCCGGGCGCTGCGGAAATGCAAGAGCGCCGTCACGAGCACCTGGACCGCCGACGACGCCACGATGCCGTAGATGCCGTAACCGAGTTTCAGCAGCACGACGGTCGCGGCCGCGTAGGCGAAGTAGCCCAGGACGTTGTTGCGGCTGGCGATGTCCATGCGCTGCATCGCGACGAGCACCATGCCCGGCACGTTGACGATCATCGTCAACACCAAGAGCGCGAACATCACCCGCAGCAGGGTCGCCGCTCCGGCGTAGCTCGCCGCGGGCATTTTGAAGGCGTGGACGATGTCGGGCGCGAGGAGGCCCACGGGCAACGCGAACACGAGCCCGATGCCCGCATAGAAGAGCATGCCGAACGAGATCACCTGACGCGCCGACGGACGGTCGTCGCGTTCGGCGTATTCGGAGATGAACTTCACGAACGCGCCGCCGATGCCGAAATCCAATAACCCGAGGTAGCCCGCGAGCGAACCGACGACCGACCACAGACCGTACTGCTCGATCCCGAGCTTGCCGATGATGAACGGCGTCAGCGAGAATCCAACGCACATCGTCGCGACGCGGCTACCCGCGCCGCTGAGCGCGTTCGCGAGGATGCGCGTTGCGTTCGCGGGCCGCGCGCGCCCGGCCGCGGGCGTCACCGCGCGACCCCCGGACCAGCGAGCGCGACGTAGGTCGCTTCGATGCGCTCGATCACGCGGTCCCACGCATAGGTGCGCTCCACGATGCGGCGGTTGTGCCGGCCCATGGCGCGGCACCGCTCGGGGGAGCGCAGCACGCGGAGCAGCGCAGCCGCAAGCGCCGGCGCGTCGCCCACGGGGACCTTCTCGCCGCCGCCCTGCTGCACGATGTGCGCGGGGCCGCCGGCGTCCGTGACGACCACGGGCTTGCCGGTGGCCATCGCTTCGAGCAGCGACATGCCGAACGGCTCGCCGATCGACGGCGCGCAATACACGGTCGCGCGACGCATCAGTTCGGGCACGTCGCGCCGGTCGACGTTTCCCAGTAACGCCACGCGCGCCCGCGCGCGCATGCGGTTCACCGCCGCGCGAACCTCGTGCAGACGTCCGCCGTCGCCGCCGATCACGAGCCGGCAGGCCGGATACTCCGCATTGACCAGCGCGAATGCTTCGAGCAGCGTATAGATGCCCTTGCGCCGCTCGGTGCCCCCCAGAAACAGGATCGTCGGCGGTTCGATGCTCGCGGGCACAGCGTCGGCGACGCGAAAGAGCGCCGGATCGATGCCGTGGGGAATGTACACGACCTTACCGGTGTGCCGCTCGCGTTCGACGATCGCGCTCTCCGCGGCCGGCGTGGCCACGATCAACGCGCCGGCGAGCCGCTGCTGCGCGGCCGCCACCGCGCGCCGCAAGGTAGCCGCGAACGGCACGCGCAGCGCCCCCATCAAGCCGGGCCGTTCCGCGCTCGGCGGCCACGCGCCGACGTACGCCCCCAGCGCGACGGGCGTCGCGGTCCCGGCCAAACTCAAGCTAATTCCCGCGAATACCGGATTGAGCTGGTGGATCACGTCGAAGCGGCGCTCGCGACGCAGGCGCAGGAACAGCTGCCGAACCTGCCACATGTAGCGCAGGCGTCCGCGCAACGACTCGCGCGGCGTCATCGGAACTTCGTAGAGGTGCAGGGAACGCGGAATCGGGCCGCGGATCGCGATCGACGGCGACGCGACGTGCAGGTCGTGGCCGCGCGCCGCGAGCCGCGAGACGATTTCGAAGGCGACCAGGCCGTCGCCGTGGGCGCGATGGTCGGTCAGTGCGTCCGAGGCGTGCGGCACGAAGATCCGCAGCCGCGGCTCGGCCACCGAAAGAGCGCTCACGACGCGCGGACGAGCGGCCGCGCGTACAGCGGCGTGACGGAAAGCCAATAAAAGAGGCCGCCCAGCGCGTTGTGGTGGTCCGACGAGATGTCGAGCAACGCGAACGCCACTTGCACGGCCACGCAACCTGCGGCGATGGCCGCGTCCTCGCGCAAGCCCTGGCGCGTGGCGCGGCGCCAACGCCCGCCGGCGAGCCGCAAGGTCACGAATAACGTCGCGAGATAACAGACGGTTCCGAAATAGCCCATCTCGGTGAAGCGCGCGATGTACCCGTTATCGAAATCGACGGTCTTGCCCGCGGACCCCAGCTTCGCGGCCGTGCCCAGCACGCCGAGCCCGGCGCCGGTCGGCTGATCGATCGCCGTCGTGAGGGCCGCGCCGAAGTATTGCTGGCGATCGCGGTACGACGAGTCCGTCTCGAGATCCGTAAAGGTCGCGAAGCGGTGCTGCAGATCGTTACCGGCGATACCGCTGCCGAGCAGCGCCGGCGCGTTCGCCGCGAACACGGTCACCACGACCACGAGCGTCCCGACGATCGATAGGTTCTTGACCTTACCCGGGCTCAGCGCGATGTAGACGATCATGCCGGCGAAGCAGGCGATCCAGTCCGAGCGCACCATGGTCAGGGCCAAGGTCGCGGTGACGATCACGAGCTGCAGCACGCGCAACGGATTGGCGCCGCGCACGCGCGGTAGGTTGAAGAGGATCGCCGCGGTCAGGAAATCGGCGAATATGCCGGGAGAGTTCAACGTGCTGAAGGGCCGGAACTGGAAAGGTGCGGGAATGCCGATGCTGACCAGCTTCGTGCGCTCGAGCCACGCGAGATCCCAAGGCGGCGGCACGGCGAACTGATAGAACGCGTAGACGCCCAGTACGGCGGCGAGCGCGAGCAGAACGGTAGCGATGCGATCGTAGAACGCGCTCGCCGGCTCCGCGTAGGTCGCCACCCACAAGCCCACCAGCGCGGGTAAGGCAAATTCCGTGAACGTGTACGTCGCCGCGACCAGATTGCCGGCGGCGATGCCCACCGCGTAGGCGTAGATGAAGCCGCCGAACCACAGCCACGCCGGCAACAGTAAACGCCGGTCCAAGTCTTTCAGCCGCCCGCCGGCGATCAGCGCGTACGCGAGCGGCAGCATCGCGACGAGCGGTAACGCGCTGATCAGGGAGATCGACGAGAAGCTCGTGCGCCAGTCGAAGACGCGACGGAAGCCCGGTGCGAGCGCCCACACGAACAGAAGCGCGCCGACCGGTAACGACGGCTGCGTGCGCCACGCGGCCAGCGTCGCGGCAAAACCGCCGGGCGCCGGACGGCGCGCGGCCGCGATCATCGCCGGGCGCTCCCGTTAGGCATATTCGAGCGCCTCGCCCACGAACCAGGCGTACGTGCGCCGCAGGCCTTCCACGAGCGACGTCTTCGGCTCCCAGCCGAGCGACCGGGCGACGTCGGTGACGGGCCGGCGCCGCTGGGGGTCGCCCGGCCTCGCGGCACCCCGCGCGACGCTGACTTCGACGCCGGTCGCCTCGACGAACGTCGACACGATCTGCTCGACGGAGCGCTCTTCTTCGCTGCCGAGATTGACCGGGCGGCACCCGTCGCAGCGCCACCGGGCCACGGTCAGGATGCCTTCGACGATGTCTTCCACATAGGTCAGCGAACGCGTCTGGCGCCCGCTGCCGTGAATCGAGAGCGGCGTGCCGTTCCGCGCCGCGCCGAGCAGCGCGGGGATCAGCGCGGCGCCGCCCAACTCCATGCGCGGGCCGTAACAGTTGAAGAGGCGTACGATTCGGCCGTCGAGGCCGCGCTCGCGCATCGCGATGGCCATCGCGGCCTCGCCGAAGCGTTTGCCTTCCTCGGAACCCGCGCGCGGGCCGATCGGGTCGACGTTGCCGCCGTAACTTTCCGGCTGCGGATGCACGACGGGATCGCCGTAGATATCGGAGGTTGAGGCATAGAGCATCGGTAACCCGCGCTCGGCCGCGAAATCGATCAACGCCATCGTGCCGATCCCGTTGATGGCGAGCGCGTCCCAAGGCCGCAAAGCCAGACCCTCGGGGTCTGCCGACGACGTAAGGTGATAGACGTACGTGATCGGTTCGTTCGCCGCTTTCGCGATGGCGGCCGCGAGTTTGTGCGCGGGCGACGCGACGTCGTGGTACACGAACGTCGCGTCGCCCGATTCGAGCGGACGCTCCACGTTCGATAAGCGCCCGGTCGAAAGGTTATCGACGATGATGGCGTGCTCGCCGCGCGCCACGCACGCGTCGACCAAGTGGCTTCCGAGAAAACCGGCACCGCCGGTCACGAGCACGGCCACTACTGTCCCGCCTCGGCCTGGCGGATGGCGGTTACGCGCGGTTTGGGCTCGTACTCGACGATCTCGGCACGGCGCCGTTCCGGTGCCGCTTGCGGCGCGGCCAGCGCGCGCCCGCGGGTCGGCACGACGCCGACGACGTTGCTGCCGAAGGCCTCGAGCAAGCGCATCGCTTCGCGATCCGCGGGAACGATCCGTCGCCCCAAGCGCACCGCGAGCAACACCGCATCCGCGCGCCGCGCGAACTCGCACGCCGCCGCATCCTCCACGACCGGCGCGCAATCGACGACGATCGCGCGATAGCGCGCGCGGAATTCCGGTAACCGAGCCTCGACGTCGCGCGCTGCGGGGTCGGCGCCACTCGGCAACGCGAAGCTCCACGTGTCGAGGTTGGCGTTACGAACGACGCCGTCGAGCGGCGCGGCGCCGGTCCGCTCGCCCGAGGCTGCGATCAGCAGCGTCGAGCGGCCCGCTTCCGCGAACGCTCGCGCGAGGCCGGCGGCAACGTAACTGCAGCCGTCGTTGCGGCGCGCGCTCGTGATCGAAACCAGTGCTTGGCCCGCGTAGCGTGCCTCGAGGTTCGCGCGCAGGATGCGAAAGCTCTCTTCCAAGTACTGCATGGATTATCTCCTAACCGACCGTGGTGAAGACGGGCTTGCCGTAGAGTTCCTCGATCGAATCCGGGCCCGCGAGCCGCTTGTCCGCGTTGTCGAGGAAAAACGCGAGCGTGAAGGAAAGCCAGACGAAAGCCACGGTGAAGGCGATAGCCAGCACGCCGGGCCGCGCGAGGAGCGCCGGGTGCGCGGCGATGGCGCGATCGACGATCACGACCGATCCGATCGACGCGGCTTGCGATCGATCCGCAACCGCTTTCGAGAGCCGCTGCGAGAGATCGGCGAACGATGCCTCGTCGGCACCGCGATCGCGACGCAATTGAGCGATCGCGTTGCCTTGCGGACCGCTGCCCGCGAGCTGGTGGTCGAGGTCGGCCAACTGCCCGCGCACGGTCGCGAGTTGCGCGCTGTCGGCAGCCAACGTTGCGTCGGCCTTGTTCACGTCGAGCATGGCGGCAACGTAGGACTGGCTCTGCGTGGCGTCGGCGGTCGCGCGCTTCTGCGCGGCGTCCAGGCTCGCACGCTCGCGGTCGACCTCGTCCTGCAAGCCCGCCAAGCCCGCGAACTTGTCCGTATAGCCCGCCTTCTCGTTATTGAGCTGCGCGAGGTCCTTGCCGTATTGCGTTTTGAGTTGTTCGAACGCCGGATCGGTCGCTACGATCTCGTGATCGGCGAGGTGGCGCGTGAGCGCGGGCCGTGCGGCGAACGCCCGCGCGTTCGCCTGGTCGCCGTCGACGGTGGCGGCCAGCTGCTGCTCCTGTTGCTGCAAAGCGATCAAGCGCGTGCTCAGCGCCGCGGTCCCCGCGTCGGCCGTTATGTAGAAGTCCGCGTTGGTCAAGCGCGCGATCTTGCCGTCGATCGACGCCAGCGCGGCGCGCGTCGACGCGACTTGACGCCCGAGGTCGGCGATCAACTCGTCGTAACGGCTGGTCGAAATCGTGCGCGAGTACGAGCGCAGCTCGTCGGCCAGCGCGTTGACTTCGCGCACCGCGAGATCGGGATCGGGGTCGCTGACGGCCACGGGCAACACGTCCGAATTGAAGACGCTCTTGGCCTTCACCTCACCGGGCAGCCGCTTCGCCTCCTTCGGCGAGAGGTTCAGGTCCGAAGCGACGCGGTCGATGACCGTCGCGCTCTGCGCCAGGACCTCGAGATCGTTGATCCCGACCGACGACGCGATCGGATCCTTCGAGGGATCGAGCACCGAAACGTCGCTGCTCGACGGCTGCGCCGCCAGCAGCGTCGAGGTCGCCGTATACTTTCGGAAATGCGGCAGCGTGACGATGAATAACACGACGCCGGCGGCGAGGACGCCGATGACGACGTTGCGCTGGCGCGCCAACACTTCACTGAATTTTGACAGGTTCACGTAAGACCTCGAGCGGCCCGCTCCGTGCGCGGCACGGGTCTGGGCCAAGGCGTCGGGAGCAGCGAGATGGGCGTCCAGGGGCGCGGCGCGAACACGTCAATAGGCCCCTTGCGTGGAGACGAGGGCGGAAAACGTCTGGAGCACGATCCGGCCGTCGGTGAGGGTCGATGCGGTGCGCACGTATTCCAGATCGATCTTCGTGGCCTCGGGGCGGTGCATCGGAATCTGCTTGCGGACCGAAATCTGCCAGAGGCCGGTGATGCCCGGCTTGCGCAGGTGCCGCAAGTGCTGCCAGCACTCGTATTTGCCGACCACGAACGGCATCTCCGGGCGCGGCCCGACGATCGCCATCTCGCCCCGCAACACGTTGAAGAGCTGCGGCAGTTCGTCGATCGACGTCTTGCGCAAGAACGCACCGACCCTCGTGACGCGGCGGTCGCCCTTGACGGCGGGCGCGAGCGCATCGCCGCATTGTTCGAGCCGCATCGTGCGCAGTTTGTAGATCGTGAACAGCCGCCCGTACTGGCCGACCCGCTTCTGCTTGAAGAGCACCGGGCCGCGATCGTCGAGCCAGATTGCGAGGGACGCGAGCGCGAGGACCGGCGCGGCGGCGACCAGCGCCGAGGTGGCCAGCGCGACGTCGAACGCGCGCTTGCGAAAGCGGTAAGGGCGATGGTGGCGGACCGCGACGTCAACGTCGCGCGCGATCACGTCCCGAATCGACGGATTTCTCATAGGTGAAAGAACCAGCCTAACGCGCCGATGGCGCTGAAGATCGTGTTGGCATCGAGCGTGCTGCCCTGCGGCACGAACACGACGTCGCCGTCGACGAGCGTGGGATTGTCGCCGCCGTGCCCTTTGCGCAGCTGCGCGAGGTTGTACTCGGTTTTCACGCCGTGGTGGAAGACTTGCACGGCCTTGAGATTCGCATACTTGTCGGGCCCGCCGGCGTAATAGATCGCCGCCACCAAACTCTGATTGCCGCGCAGATATTCTTCGCCCGGCTTGACGACCGTGCCGAGCACGTCGACGCGCGGCGCCCGCGGCACGATCAACTGGTCGCCGTTCTGCGCCGGCTCGGCGAACACCGGACTGCCGATGCTCACGACCTGCGACGTGCCGCCGCGCACCAACGTCACGTTGGTCTGCGTCGAGGTGAGCGACGTCCCGCCCACCTGATCGAGCGCGAGCGAGAGCGGGTCCGTCGGATCCAGATACGCGACGCCGCTATTGGGAACGTCGCCGCTGACTTTGACGGCGATCGGCTTGTTCTCGAGTTGGATCGTATCGTCGGGGTGCAATTCGGGTCCGGGCTGACCGTCGCTGCGCAATTGCAGCACGTCGTAGGGTCCGAGCGTCTTCCCTTCGCGCAGGATCGAGACGCGCGTGAAATCGACCGGTCCGTTAAAGAGATCGAGCGCGTTGCCGGCGACCTGCTGTGCCGACTGCGGATCGTCGTGCGGATTCGCAACCGTCTGCGAGCGGGATGCCGGCGCGAACTCGAGCGCGTCCACCACGCTCGTGAGGGTCTCGCCCGGACTGTAGTGCAACACGCCGCTCGGGCCGCCCGATACGAAGATCGATTCGCTTTCCGATACCAGTTGCACCACGACGGCGGGCTTGCGCACGTACGGACTCAAGCGCGACTCGATGCGGTAAGCCAGCTGCTGCGGCTCGATCGAGGCCGCGGGCACCATGCCGGCGACCGGTACGGAGACGTTGCCCGCGGCGTCGAGCGTCGCGGGGCCGGAGAGTTCGGGGTGATTTAGGACGGTGACCGCGATTTTATCGCCGGGATGCAAGGCCGCAAGCGCCGGAGCGCGCATCGCCGCAAATGCGACGGCAGCCAAGAGGACGGATGCGGCGACGCGTGTGTCGCCTGCGCGTGAGTCGTACGGCAACGGTGGCCTCGCAACAAAAGTGAAACGCATCACTTGCATTCACACTATAACGACAGACTAAACCATATCCGTCTTAGATTTTCCATTGGTCAGCACGCGCAATTATTGCGCTCGCGTTTCTCCAAATGGTCGCATGCCTACCCGGCGTCGGACCCTGCTGCCGCGGACCGCGCATGCTGTCGCCGCAAGAAAATTGCTTCTGGCAGCGGACACAGAAACGCGCCGCGCGTTGGCCAAATGGCGAACCGCACGAGCGAACGCGCGTACCGGACTAACGCCGCTGTTAGTTTGGTAATTTACCAACTGGGATGCGGTGCGTGATCTGCCCCCACATTCGGCGAGCGCGCGCACGAGCGCGATAAGAACCTTCACGCTCGTTCGCTGCAAACGAGGTTCGGACTTCGTTGTTGTTGGCTCGAAGCGAGCTCGGAGAACGGGATTCGATTGCTCGGCGAGCGTAATAGCCCGGATGGCCGCCATCATCACGACCCGGCATCTCACGAAGTCTTTTTCCGGCTACCGGGCGGTCGACGACGTCTCGCTCGAGATCGCGGAGGGCTCCGTTCACGCGATCATCGGCCCCAACGGCGCCGGCAAGACGACGTTCTTCAACTTGCTCTCGGGCTTCGTAGCGCCGACGTCCGGCTCGATCGCCTTCGGCGAGCGCGACATTTCGGGGCTCGCCCCACCCGCCATCGCTCGCTTGGGCATCGTGCGGAGCTTTCAGATCAACAGCATCTTCCCGCATCTCTCCGTCCTCGACAACGTCAAGGTCTCGCTCGAAGCGAAGACCGATCTGCCGATGCGCTTCTGGGTTTCGGGCAAGGCGACGGATCGTCTCGACGAACGCGCGCTCGAGCTCCTCGGCGACGTGGGGCTCGCCGCCGAAAAGGATCTCTTGGCCGTGCAGCTCTCCTACGGGCGCAAGCGCGCGCTCGAACTCGCGATCTCGCTCGCGCAAGATCCGAAGGTGCTGCTGCTCGACGAGCCGACCGCCGGTATGGGAACCGAGGATATCGGCCGCATCTCCCAGCTGATCGGGCGCGTCAAGGCGGGCCGCACGATCGTGCTGGTCGAGCACAACCTCAGCGTCGTGGCGGACCTCTCAGACCGGATCACCGTCCTCCAACGCGGGAAAGTCTTGGTGGAGGGAAGCTATGCCGAGGTTCGCGCGGATCAGCGCGTGATCGACGCCTACCTGGGCGGCGGCGGAGCGCCGGCGCATGCTTGAGACGCGCGGCCTCAACGCATTCTACGACGAGAGCCACGTCTTACGCGGCGTCGACCTTCGCGTGGAGCGGGGCGAGGTCGTCACCCTGGTCGGCCGTAACGGGGCGGGCAAGACGACGACGCTCAAATCGATCATGGGCATCGTGCGCAAACGAACGGGCCAGATCGATTTCGAGGGGAAGCCGATCCTCGGATTGAGCTCGGATAAGGTCGCGCGACGCGGCATCGGCTTCGTGCCCGAGGAGCGCGGCATCTACGCAACCTTGACCGTCGCGGAGAACCTCGCGCTGCCGCCGGTCGTGGGCGACGCGGCGTGGCCGCTCGACCGCATCTACGAGCTCTTTCCCATCCTGCGCGAGCGCGGCCGCGCGATGGGCACGATGCTCTCGGGCGGCGAACAGCAGATGCTCGCCATCGCGCGGGTCTTGCGCAGCGGCGCGCGCCTCATTCTCCTCGACGAACCCACCGAGGGCCTCGCACCCGTGATCGTCGATGCGATCGGGGATCTCTTACTCGAGATCAAGCGTTCCGGAATCACCGTGCTGCTCGTGGAGCAGAACCTCCGCTTCGCGACGCGCGTCGCCGACCGCCATTACCTCATGGTGCACGGAAAGATCGTGGAAGCCATGACGAACGCCGAGGTCGTCGACCGCGAACGAGACCTGCTCGCCCACCTCGGCGTGTAAACGGGATCAGCCCGGAGCGCGGCGGGCCTAGCCGCCGATCGAACCGCTCGCGAAGAATGCGGCGACCAGAAGACCGAGAACGATCAAGCGAATCATAGCGTCCACCTCCCGCCGAGGCGGTCCGGCGGCGGCGTAAGGGTTCTGTAAAGTTTTCATCGGCTGGGCGAAACGATTGTTGAGCGCATGGTCCGTGACAGCGCTCGCAGCACCACGGTCACCGCGAGCGCGAGCGCGAGCACGTCGATGGTTCCCTGGACGGGCGCGCGCCGCAGGAGCGCTTGGAACTCGCGCCAGCCGCCCAGAATTCCTTCGGGACCGGTAAAGGGTTCGAGCGTGCCGAGCGCCGCGAGCCCGATGGACGCGGCTGCCAACAGCAACGTCGCGACGCGAAAGCGGAGATCCTCGCGGGCCAGGACGAGCGCCTGGCCGAGCGGGATGCAGAGGACGTAGGCGATCTCGGCGTAACGGCGGTCCCCGTACGACCAGCTCGTGTAGTCGTCGGTGTAGAGGACGATCAGCGCGACGTACACGATGCAGGGAACGACGACGGCGGCCGCCATCAGTCGCTCGCCGGCCGAACCGCCGCGCCACCAATATCCGAGCCCGGCGAGCGCGACGAGAAAGACCGGCGTGTACGAAAAGAGTCCCTTGTCACCCGCCAATAGATAGAGTGCGTACTCGAGATAATCGAGGACGCTGTGAAAACGGCCGAGCGACGTGTAATCGTTATGGAACGGTGAATGCGGATCGGCCCACGAGTTCGCGTTGATCGCGGGCGGCACGAAACCGCTGGACACGGAGTGGTTGAAGAGCGCCTGCGCGACCGCGAGCGGCAGCACCGCGGCCAAAGCGTACGATAGCGGCGCCGGCCGGCGCGTGCCGAGCAGTAACACGAGGACGCCCAGCCCGAAGGGCAGCGCGCCTGCATCGCAGCCGACGGCCACGGCGAAAAACAGTCCCGCCGGCGCGCCCTCATACGGGATGCGCTCCGAGCGGCGCGCGTGGTAGAAGGCGGCGAGCGCCGCCGCTCCGGCCGGAACGTGGTTGGCGTACACGGTCGCATACGGGAACGCCAGCGTGCCGAGCCCCGCGAGCGCCGCGACGCTCGTCGCGACCCGCCGTTCGAATCCGAGCTCGCGCTGCATCGCGTATGCGTAGACCGCGCCGAGCGCGAACCAGCCGCCGATCACGCCGAGCGTGACGAGATAGACGACGGTGCCCTGCGAGCGCGCGAACGTGACGCCCGCCAGCGCGAGCGCGCTCGCGACGCCTGCGCCGAGGATCGCGAGCAACGGCGGCTTGTCGGAATACGTGCGTCCCCGGTAGACGTAACGATCCTCCATCGCGGCCAAGAACGGCGAACCGTCGATGGCGAAGGTGTGCCTCACCGTCAGCGACTCGATCGTCGCGAAGCGCGAGCGATCGTTCCACGAATCGGGGTGCGTCTTTGTCACGAGCGCGCACGCGACGAATGCGACCAAGAAGATCGCCGCGCGATAACGGCCTTCGTTCACTTACACCGCTTCGCGGCTGATGTCGGGGACGAGCCGGTCGGGCACGTCCTCGTCTTCCACCACGCGCGGCTCCTTGGCGCGCAGCGCGTGCAAGATCTCGCCCACGATGCCGCGCCGCGCCACCAAGATGACGACGGCGAAGATGAGGCCCATGACGATGTTCGTCTTGTCACCCAGCGGCGTCTTCGACACGAAGAAGTCCAGCGACTCGTAGAGCGCCGCGCCGACGATGGGGCCGAAGATCGTACCGATGCCGCCGAGGATCGTCATGATCACGATGGCGCCGGAGGTGTGCCAATCGACGCCGTCGAGACCCGAGAGCCGGTTGCCGAGCGAGAACAGGCTGCCGGCGAGCCCCGCCAGCGTCCCGGACATGACGAACGCGACCAACTTGAAACGCGTGACGTCGTAGCCCACGCTCATCGCGCGGTTCTCGTTCTCGCGCATCGCGGCCAGCACCGCGCCGAAGGGCGAGGTCACGACGCGCACGGCGAAGGCCGTCGCGAGGGCCGCGCAGGCCAGCACCAGATAATAGTAGACGTAATCGTTGTCGAGCGAGAGGCCGAAGAGCGTACCGCGCGTGGTGATGTTGAGGCCGTTCTCGCCGCCGGTCAGGTCGACGAGCTGGAAGGCCAAGAAGTATTGGATCTCCCCGATCGCGAGCGTGATCATCGCGAAATAGATGCCGCTGCGCCGCACCGAGAGCGCGCCGACGAGCAGCGATAGGACGAAGGCGTACGCCACGCCGGCGAGCACGGCCAGCGGAAACGAATTGACGCCGTGCGCGATCGTGATCGCGGCCAGATAGCCCGCGCCGCCCCAGAAGAGCGCGTGCCCGAACGACAGCAGCCCCGTGAAACCCAACAGGACGTCGAAGGCGACCGCGACCAGCGCGAAGCACACGAGATCGATCGCGAAGACCACGTAGACGCCCGGCACGAACGGCAGTACGAGGCCCAGAGCCAGCAGGATCGCGCCGGCGACGGCGCCGCGTCCGCCGCGGATCAACGCGAGGGTCATGCCGTCACGCCGCGCGTTCCGCCGTTCCGAAGAGCCCCGCCGGCCGGAACAAGATGACGAGTACCATCACGATGAAGATCAGCGTGTTGGAGATCGGCGGATACAGGACCGCGCCGACCGCCGCGATCACGCCCAGCGCGAAGCCCGCCACGACCGAACCCAAGATCGAACCCAAACCGCCGATAACGACGATCGCGAACGTATTGATGATGATCGAATCGCCCATCGTCGGCGTCACGTTCGTATTCGGCGCGTTCAACACGCCCGCGAGTGCCGCAAGCGCCACGCCGAATGCGAACACGCCGCTGACCAAACGGCTCGTATCGATGCCGAAGGCTCGCGTGAGTTCCGGCTTCTCGGTGGCCGCGCGAATGCGCGCGCCCAGCGGCGAGCGCTCGATGCCGACGTACACGGCCGCGCAAACGAGCACGCTGACGACGATCACGAACAACCGGTACGTGGGATAGAGCGTGAAACCGAGGTTCGTCGCGCCGGAGAGGATGTCGGGCGTTTCGTAGGGCGAGCCGAGCGGCCCCGCGAGCAGGCGCATCAAGTCTTCCACGACCAGCACGACCGCGAACGTGAAGAGCAGATTGTAGAGGGGGTCGAGGTCGTAGAGGCGCCGGAGCAGCGTCGTTTCCAACAGCAGCCCGAGCGCCCCCACGACCAGCGGCGCCACGATCAGCGCCGCGAAGAACGGCAGGTGCGCGTACTGGGCGCCGTAGTACGCGACGAAGGCGCCCAGCATGTACATCGCACCGTGCGCGAAGTTGACGATCCGTAACAACCCGAAGATGATCGAGAGCCCCAGCGCCAGCAGCGCGTAGAAGCCGCCGTTGACGAGGCCGTTGAAGATCTGGGTGATCAGATAGTCGGGAGTCACCAGTCCTTCTTGCACACCGAATCGGCTTCGGGCCGGAACGCCTTGCTCGCCGGGATGACCTGATCGATCTTGTACCACGCGTGCGGTTCCTTGACGTCTTCTTTCGGAAGCACGCTAACGACGAGCATCGTGTGGAGCACGCGGTGGTCGCGCGCGCGCCATTCGCCGTCGTGGGCGTAGAAGTCGTTGAACTTGCGCCCGTCCAGATAGGCCTGCACCTTATCCGCATCGACCGAGCCGACGGCCTTCACGGCGTTCAGCCACTGCCAGGTCGCCGAATAGTCCGCGGCCTGGATCGACGTCGGGCGCAAACCGTTGCCCACGCGCTTGGTGTACTTGTCCGCCCACTCGCGGGCCGCTTTGTCTTCGTTCCAATACCAGGACGTCGTGATGCGCGAACCCGAGAACACGTCGGGCAGCGCGTCGACGTCGGAGAGGAACAGCAGGCCGACGGCGATCTTCATCGACTTGTCGAGGCCGAACTGTTTGACTTGCTTCATCGTATTGACGGTATCCGCGCCGGCGTTGAGCACGCCCAGTACCTGCGCGTGCGAGTTCTTGGCGGCCAGCAGATACGACGAGAAATCCGTGTTACCGAGCGGAATCATGTCCGCGTGCACGAAGCTCGCGCCCTCGCCTTTGATCGCCGCCGTGAAGTCGGCGAGCATCTGGGTGCCGAACGCATAGTTGGGCACGATCCCGTACCACGTCTTCGCGTCGGGCTCCGCCGCGATCGCGTGCCCGGTCGAATTGGCCAGCGAATACGTATCGTACGCGTAGTGATAGGTGTACTTGTCGCAGGCGGCGCCCGTGAGCGCGGAGGACGCGCCGCCGGTGACGATCGCGAGCTTGTGCTTCTCCTTCGCCACGCCGGAGACGGCCAGGGCGGTGGCGGAGTTGGTCATGTCGAGCGCCAGTTCCGCGCCGCCGTCGAAAGCCTCGCGCGCCTTCGCGGCCGCCTCGGGGCCGTTGTTGCGGTGGTCGATCGCATCGACTTCGATCGTGCGCCCCAGGACCTTACCGCCAAAATCGTCGACGGCCATTTGCGTGGCTTCGACGGCGCCTTTGCCGGCGAGGGCGGAGTAGACGCCGGAGAGATCGGTGATGACCGCGATCTTGATCGGGCCGTTGTCGGCCTGGACGCCGAGCGGCGTCGCGACGGGCACGAGTACGGAGAACGCCGCGGCCAAGGCCGCGGATAACCGGACCAGCTTCATACGTGGGCCTCTTTCTCTGGATATAAAGACGCCTCTCGTTTCATCGACCTAGCGCAGAATCCCGCGAAACATTACTAGAGGGACTTTGCATATATAGTCAGCCGAAAAACTCCACTCGGGCTGACACGTGGTGCAGGCAGGACGCTTCAGCGGTTATGAATAGCCGCGAGCGCGCAGGTCGGAGGGGCGAGGAACGGTATACTTCCGTATTCCGACGAGGAAGCGAGCACGCGTGCCCGCTCGACGCTAGCAGAGGGAAGGACAGACGCTAGCGCCGGCGACGTCCGCCGGTGTCGTGCGAACCGCCGTCCCGACCCATCGTCGCGCGCCACACGGCTCGCCCAACGGCTGCACGACGACCAGCGCCCACGCGTTCGTCGGGATCCCGAACGAGCAGGACGACGCCGACGGGCAGGGCGCTGCGGTCCTGGGCGGCACCAGCAACGAGGCGTGCGGGCTATTCGCCGCAATCGGCGCGGGAAGCGGCAACATCGACGGCGCCTCTTCGTCGTTCATCGGCGCCGGCGTCGGGAACGGGATCGCGGCGGCCTACGGGTTCGTGGGCGGCGGCGCGTTCAACGAAACCACCAGTAACGGCGCTTTCGTGGGCGGCGGCGGCACCACCTACGCGACGACGAGCGCCGCGCCGACGAGCGGCGGAAACAGCGCCGCGGCGATCGACGCCTTCATCGGCGGCGGCGACGTGAATCAAACGGCCGGTCCGGGATCCTTCATCGGCGCCGGCGGGTATTCCAGTGCCGTCAACGGACAGAGCGGAAATCAAATAACGGACGGCGGGTTCGATTCCTTCATCGGCGCGGGCGACCAGAACCAAGTTGCGGGCACCGTCTCGTTCGTCGGTTCGGGCGCATCGAATTCCGTCCAAGCGAATTATGCGTTTCTCGGCGGCGGCGAATTCAATCTGGTGGGCGCCGCGGCAAACTTCGCGGCGATCGCGAGCGGCTACGGTAACGCGGCCGGTGCATCGATGTCGTTCATCGGCGGGGGCGATAGCAATAACATCGCCTCGGCCGGGACGACGTCGCAAGCCGGCGGTCAATACGGCACGATCGGCGGCGGCTTCGAGAATACGATCGACGCCCCAACCGCAAACTCCGCGCAAGCCGGTGCGATCGGCGGAGGCGAGAAGAACCGCGTCGACGGCAGCTTCGCGACGATCGGCGGCGGTTTCGAAAACGTCGCGGACGGAAATCTCGGCACCGTCCCCGGCGGCACGCGTGGTCTCGACGGTCGCCAACGAGTTCCTGGCCCGCGCCAGCGGCGGCGTCGAGTTCTTCTCCGATCCCGGGATGACCAGCGGCGTCCGGCTCCCGCCCGGTTCGGGCGCGTGGAGAAACCTCAGCGACCGTAATCTCAAGACCGGCGTCGCGCGTCTCGACGGCGCGCGCGTCCTCGCGAAGCTCGACGCGCTGCCGGTCAGCGAGTGGAGCTATACGTCCGAGCGCGGCGTGCGGCACGTGGGTCCGATGGCGCAGGACTTCTACGCGGCTTTCGGGGTCGGTTTCGAAGTGCGTGTCCTCCCGCCGCATCGTGCGGCGAGAGCGGGGTCCTCACCCGCGTTAACACGCTCGGAGCCGCATCTCGGCTCGTCGACAGATCTCTAGCGCTGCCGCGACGTCCGCGTGGGCACTCCACCCACAC